>Ga0134122_10000303_pt1 | contig 31449 bp, 27 predicted proteins | sample KB302_FD_96461 | JGI IMG/M metagenome (GOLD analysis project Ga0134122, IMG submission 96461) | Terrestrial soil microbial communities without Nitrogen fertilizer from Kellogg Biological Station, Michigan, USA - KB3-0-2 | ecosystem: Environmental > Terrestrial > Soil > Unclassified ...
ACGAAACCCTTCACACGAAACAACTGCTGTGACGTTAGAACCATATCGATCCCCGTTACCTCGGCCCCAGGCGGGACGTCAATCGGCGTGGCGGCGCGAATCTCGGTCGTGCCGGGGTAGTAACTCTGGGCATATTGTTCCGGAATGCGGTTTATGAGCCGAGCATTAACACCAATGTCACTGTTCAAACGCCTATCGAGTTCAGTATCCGGTCCCACAGGATTTCCCGCAGCCAGGTAATAGCGGCCGGGCGACAGATTGAACACTCGATACCGGCCACGGTCGTCGGTTCTCGCGACGGCGATGCGCTGCACGTTGCGCTTGCCCGATTCGTCGTATGCAAAGCGCATCAGTTGCACCGGAACGCCAGCCACCGGACTGCCTGCCGTGTCGGCCACACGGCCGCCTACCGCACCGACCTGGGACATCCGCACGACGATATCGTTGCGCAACTGTCCCGAGGTAATCACGATCGGCACACCGGCGCCCGCTGAGCTGCGCTGACCGTAACTCTGGCGCGCATAGCCGTTGATGGAAAACTCCAGCTTGTAAGTACCGGGACGAACATCATTGAACACCCAGTGACCCTGCGCGTCTGTTAATGCGGGTGGCGCCGATTTGTGGACGACGGCGACTTCTCCATTTGGCGAAATAGTGAGTTCGGCGATATCGGCGACCGGCAATGCCGCAAGTAACTTTCCGTTTGGGCTGTCCGGCCCTCCGGCAGTGGAAATGGCAGCCAGTGCTTCACCAGAATATGTCATTTCGACCGGAAGAGGCTTTCCAGCCACCATCTGCGCAAACGCGCCAAGCTGGGCATCGGTCTGGGCCAGCGTCACCCGCACATTGGCCAATGGCGCACCCGTTCCACTTTGCACCACCGTTCCGGAAATCGAAGCCGGTGCGGCCTGCACCATTAATGCGATTGCGATGGATGCCAGGATCACTGCACACCTTCCCTTGGAATCAGCCGAACTTCGATCATGTCCGATGAAGATTCGGTAATATGAACTGCTGTACCTTTCGTTTCCGATTGCTTCAGCAACTCCGGATCGAACCAGCCGTTCGGTTCGATGCCCTCCCACGAAAATACTTTGTAGTCACCCGGAGTAATTCCCGAGAACTGGAATTTTCCGGTATCTCCCGTGGCGCTCGCACGGTATAGATCCGCTCGATCGCGCCCGCGCTGGGGCACCAGGACCACTTGCGACACAGGAACGGGCTGATTGCGGCCATCGATCAAAGTGCCGCTGAGCTGGCCTCCAACAACACCAACGACAATCTCTAACGGACTCGTGACGGACGTACCGATCTGCAGGAGGCCATTGAGAACGTCAGCTCCGTCATAACGGGCTTCCTTGATGTACATCGGATTTGCGCCCGGCCTTACACCTGGTTGAGCCGAAATGACCTGCAGTAGCACACGAAACTCGCCTGACGGCACACTCTGAAAACTGAATGTGCCATCCGGTGAGAGGTTGACGAAAAGTCCATTCGGACCGCCAGCCAGGCCTGGCGCCGGACGTGGCATCGGAGTTCTTGAATTCAGCTGAAGGCGGAGCCGTTCCATGGGAATCGGCAATGTGCCGTCGACTCGTACACGTCCAGAGAGAGTTGATGGGGGAGTTACACTGATCGTGATGCCCTGCACATCGGCATTCGGAATGGTGACCTTCACGGTACCGATTAATTGCGGTGCCGCCTGAACCACTGCTCTAAGAGTGTAGTTTCCCGAAGCCAGGCCTTTGGCTTCGAATTCACCCGTCGCCGCATTGTACGAACTCAACGGAAACTCCGTCGCGATCTGATCGAGTTCGGAGTTCGACAATATTCCATTGGAGTTTGGGAGTGCTCCTACAACGGCATTCGCGGGCGGTTGCCCGTTTCGGGCGTCGATGACGCGCCCGCGAATGCGATAGGTCGGAGGCTTCGGCAACAGTGTTAGATTGACGCCCTCCAATTCGGCGCCAGCCTTGAGTTCAATGGGTTGTGCCGAAGCAATATCCGGAACGCCAGGGAAATAGGCGACGGACATCGGCACAGGCTTGAAATTGAGATCGGCCCTAATACACGGTTTCGGTATCATCACCGACGGATTCAAATCGCATGGATCGCCCGCCATCAGATAGTAACGTCCGGGTGTCATCCAGTAGATTCGATAATCGCCGTGGTCGTCTGTTCTGGCGCTGCCCACTGTTTGGTATGTGCGCTGCGCCTGAGCGTCATAACTGAAGCGCAACAGCTGCACGGGAACGTTCGCCAGGGGCCGCTCCTCTCGATCGCGGATACGGCCGCCGATATTGCCCGCAGGCGTCAAGGTGATGGAGAGGTCTTTCAAGATTTGGCCGGCCTTCAAAGAGATCTCCGTGCCCGGACCACTGGTGTAGCGTTGGCCGTAGTTGAAATCGACAAAACCATTGGCCAGGACTTGCAGCGTGTAGGATCCCTCGGCCAAATCTGGAATCGCAAAGCGGCCTTGCTGGTCCGAGGACGCTGGCGGAATGGCTGTCAGCGGCGATACGGGTACGCCGCCATTACCAATTGGAGAATTCGCGTTTGGAGGCGGAGTTGCCGGCGCTGCCGCACCGCCAGCAGCGGAATTCGTTGCGCCGCTCGTCCGTCGCACGAGGATTACACGCGCACGCGGCACCGCGTCGCCAGTGCCCTCGCGCACGACAGTTCCTTCAATTCTCGCCTTCTGCGCCGGTGGTTGCTGTGGGACCGGACCAACCGCAAGCAGTAGCATTAGTAATGCACACGTCATAGCCATCCCAATCGTTCTCCGTTCGTATGGGTTTATACGCAGGAAGCCATATTTCGCTTCCGTAAATGGATACGTTCAAGCGGCGGAATCGTTATCAGGCGATGTGGTAACGCCGCTTGCGCGTTGCTGACGAAGGGCGTATAGATAGGCGTATGCCTAGAATGCAAATCTACCTTCCCGCAGGTATGTATGAACAGGTGAAAGCACGCGCGCTCCCGGTCTCAGAACTGCTGCAAAAGGCAGTGCAAGCGGAACTCCGCCGGCTGGACCTGCTCGCGGAAACGGATCGCTACCTTGCTGATCTGGTTAAGGAGGTCGGGACGCCCAGCCCAGCGCATAGAGCACGCGCTGCTGCAATATCGCGTCGTCTGGCTCGGCGCGCCGTCGACAAGGCCGGGTGACCGGCATGCTCGTACTGGATTCAGGCGGAGTCAGCATGCTTGCTGAGCGGTCGCGACAGGCGGCGGCGTTGATCCTTGCACTGCGCGAACAGAACCTCTGGCCGCCATTCGTGCCTTCGATCGTTCTCGTCGAATGCCTGCAAGGTCATGCTGGCCGCGACGCGATCGCGAATCGATTCCTGAAGACATGCGATGTCGTAGAGGAGATGCCCGAACCTCTGGCGCGACGGGCAGCGTCGCTTCGAAAGAGAGCCCGTCGAGGTTCCGCTGTCGATGCGATAGTTGTCGCCTCAGCGGAGCCAGGAGGGACTGTGCTGACGTCGGATCCCGGAGATCTCAAGGCTCTCGCTGAGCAGGCGAACGGAGTCTTTGTGGAGAGCATTTGATTCGTGAAACGGCACACTTCCGAACCGGTATTGCACGTAAGTGCAGTCTTCTCGGCTTGTCTCTGATCGCTGTAATCCCATTGCTTGCGCAACAACCCACTCTGCGATCCGGCATCGATCTTGTGGTGGTCCCCGCTACAGTCCGCGATGAGAACGGCAATTTCATTTACGATTTGACGAAGGAAGAGTTTCAGGTCCTCGAAGACGGCCGCCCACAGGAAATTCGCAGCTTTACGGTGGATCAGTTGCCGTTATCCATTGCGGTACTCATCGACACGGGCATGGATGGGCCTTCGCTGAGACGATTTGTAGATTCCCTCCGCTATCTTCGTGCCGCATTCAAAGATGTAGACGAAATCGAAGCCTATCGATTCGATCACATCCACGACAAACTTTCTGATTTCACCGGCAGCTTCACGGAATTTGAAAAGAAGCTGGCTCCTGTCCGCTCTATTGCAGAACGGCAGGCAAACCGCCCGACTCCAGTTCAAGTGTTTCCCGGGCGGGGACCAAAATGGCTCCGGAAAGTCTTAGGTCTTGACGCAGCAGATGAACACCACGATTTGAACGATCCTCTTTTTATGGCGGCGGTCGATTTGGAGAAGCGCGATTCGAACCACCGCAAAGTTGTCATCATCATTTCCGATGGTCAGATTGCCGATTCGCTGTCACTTCTTGACAAAGGAATCACAATTCATTCGTACTCTCGTACCAGAGACCGTCTGGTTCAGGACCAGATTCAGGTATACGCCGTGGCCGTTGGAAATGCGCTATTGGAAGGACCTACATCGATATTGCACGCATATGCAGACGCTACCGGCGGCGACGTTTACGGCGGTCGAACGCAAGACCGAATGGAAACCGCCTTCTCCGGGCTAGTCGAACAGGCACGTCATCAATACGTTCTCGGTTATGTTTCAAATAACGAAATCCGGGGACTGTTGCCCGTCACCCGGAAGATCGAAGTCAAGGTGACGGAATATGGAATGGCTGTGAAGCACCGCAGAAGGTACCTGCAATATCCACGTCCCCGATAGGTTGGCTGACCCGCCAGGCCGCTATCCTGATTCAATACCCTCGTTCGTGATCACCACCTTTCCACGAACATGTCCTGCCAGAAGATATCGGATTGCATCGGCGGTCTTAGCCAGTGGATAGCACTTGTCAATAACCGGAACGAGCTGTCGGGATTCCAGGAGCTCCTTCAGGGCAACCAGATCCTGTTGATTCGGGCGAGTGATCATGCCTCGTGATTTTTTGCTGCCGAGCAGCGACAGCAGCGGCCCTGGAAACATCCATTGAAAGAACTGAGCAAAGGTACCGCCAATCAATACGCTGGTACCTTTCGGCTTCAACGCGCGCCGGTATTCCAGAATCGAACGATATCCATTGACGGCAACGATCAGGTCGTAACGCTGCCCGTCTCTGGCAAAGTCCTCGCGCGTGTAGTCCCAGACGCGATCCGCACCGATGGAATACATCAATTCCACATTGCGCGTACCACATACGGCGTCAACTTCTGCACCGAACGCTTTCGCAATCTGTACGGCAAAAGTGCCGACACCGCCGCCGGCGCCGTAGATGAGCACCTTTTGTCCTTTCTGAATTTTGCCGCTGTCACGGATCGCCTGCAGCGCGGTCAATGCGGCGATTGGGACGGCGGCGGCGGCTTCAAAGGAAATATTTTTCGGTTTCGGAACCAGCTTATCCTCAATGGCACACACATATTCGGCAAATGCGCCTCGCTGTATGCCGAACACCTCATCGCCCGGCTGAAACCGGCTGACCCCGGAGCCAACCGCTTCGACCGTGCCAGCGACATCACCCCCAATGGACTTGTCCCTCGGTTCGGAGATTCCGCCTCCGAAAATGCGAAGCATGGGTCGTGGCAATGTGAAACGCCTCCACTCCAGCGCATTGACGGACGACGCGATCACTTTAACGAGAACTTCATTGCTTTTGGGCGTTGGTTTCTCAATCTCCCGAAGCTGAATCACTCCAGGCGGTCCATATGCCGTGTAAAGCGCAGCTTTCATTTAGCGTTGTTCAATCGCGGGAATGACCGTCAGGTCCATGTGCATCGCGGCCCGTTGTCCGACGCGCACGACTTGCGCCTTGCTGTCGTACTTCTGAATGAAGCCGGCATTCTGATAGGCGTTTGGCGGAGTACTTTCCCACGCCAGTAAGCGATAGCCCCCTGGAGCGACGCCGTGAAATGAGAAATGCCCGGCGGAGTCGGAAGTCACATTCGCGAACAGCGCCCGGTTCTCAAATCGTTTCGCTTCCGGCACAAGCGCCACCATGGCTCCGGCAACGGGTTTCATGTTGGCATCATGAACGGTTCCGTCCACCTCGCCGGCGCCATTGCTGATGAGGATCTCAATGGGATTCGGGGAATGATTGTCGACGTCGAATCCCGCGTCGAATACACTCGTCGCGTTTTGCAGAACATCGGCAATGTAAAAATCCGGCGGCAGTCCCGCAACCGCGGCAATACGAAACCGTCCTGGCGGCACCGATGTCACCGCAAAAGTCCCATCGGCGGCAACGGGCGAAGGACGCGTAGAGACCAGCGTGTACAGCGCCACTCGGGACGAACCACCCATCGGGGTGAGTGGAATACGAAGGTTTGCCGGCATTGCGGCAACTCCGGAGATTCGAACAGCACCGTTCACCGTTACCGGAGGATTGATGGCAATTGAAACGTCCCGGACATCGTGTGTGTCGACATCCACAATGGCACGCCCCCAGGAGAACGCGCCAAGACCAGTACCCACACTTGGATCCGCGACCCGGGCGAGTACTTCATAGGAGCCGGGTGCGATATTGGACAATTCAAAGGGCCCGCTGCTCACCGCCAGTGAAATGTTGCCGGCATTGTTTGCAGTCGTTGCGTCGTTGGGAGTTTCCAGATCCCGATTCGCCAGATGGAAAAATACTGTTGCCGGCAGCAGTCCATCGCCATTGGGATTTGGCGCCAACGGGATGGGATTCGCCACCGTTCCCGCAATCTTGAACAACGGTGCACTGCGGATGCCGATATCCAGTCGAAGATCTTCGCCTCCTCGAATCGTGATCGGTATTGCATCGTTCAATCGCGTGACATTCGGATAAAACGTCCGAGCTCCGGGCTGAAACGCTGTTCCTGGTCCGCCGCTGCGTGCCGGCGGCGTCGCTCCAAGGTAGTAGTTTCCGGGAGGAATCCAGAACAGCCGGAATTGTCCCTGATCGTCGGTGGTCTTGGCCGCTCCGGCAATTGCCGGCTGAAGCAAAGCGAAGCCAGTTTGATACGCAACGGAGTAGACCTGCACTGAGGCATTGGACAAAGTCGCGCCGGAAGCATCGTAGATCCGTCCTCCAATGATGGCGCCCGGTACCATTGAAAGAGGCGCCTGTTTGGTTTCCTTTTCGCCAACTGCAACATCGACCCAGGAGGTCGGGGGATAGCTGCCATTCACGGGTTTGCCGAAGAACCCCTCGCGCACCGCGCGAACGGTATAGCGTCCGGGTTTCACGCCGGGGAAACTAAAGCTTCCGTCACGATCTGTCATCACTGTTGGCCACTTCTGCTCGCCAACCGCTCGCGTCACAATGTTCTGGATGCCCTGCGCCTGGATCGGCAGTCCACGTGAAGCGGCCGTTGAAATCAAGAGCTGCGTGGTTTCCGAGAGCGATGCACCTGCGGGCGGATTGACGGTAATACCGGCGCTGGCCGCATCGCGGAGCAAGTTCTGCATCGTCTCCGGATTGATTGCACCTTCCAGGGAGACCTGAACATCAGTCAGTGGTTCGTTTGTTCCGCCGCGCGTCACGACTCCGCGAACGGCGCTCTCGCTGGGTGTAATGCTCTGAACCGGAGTCAGGGCCATGACCAATGAAGTTGTCAGTATCAATAGTGCGGCGCTAGCTGCGAATCTCATAAGTCACCTCGCTTGGTTGTAGACGGTCTAGGCATCATTGTCGATAGTCGAGGTATACTTGTCAAGTCCGACAGGAGAACATCAGATGCCCAAACCGTCAGATTTGTTGCAGGGAACCCTGGACCTTCTTATATTGAAGTCGCTTGTGCGCGAGCCCCTTCATGGATGGGGAATAGCAAAGCGCATTCAGTCGCTGTCTGATGAAGTTCTTGCTGTCCAGCAGGGTTCGTTGTATCCCGCGCTTCACCGCCTGGAGCAGCAGGGATGGATCGCTGCGGACTGGAAAGACAGTGAGCTTGGCCGCAACGCGAAGTTCTATTCATTGACTCGCGAAGGGAAAAAACAGCTGGAGCTGGAACTGGAGATCTGGAAGCGGCTTTCTTCCGCGGTCGGACTCCTTCTTAAACGGGCCTGACTTTGATCCGATATGGGCGCCTCTCGTTTCATTCATATCTGCCGGCAACGCCTGCGCTCGCTGTTTCAAAAGGAGAGCCTGGACGCCGAACTGGACCAGGAGTTCCTGTTTCATTTGGAACTGCTCGAGAAGGAGAATCTCGAAGCCGGCATGAGTGCAGCCGATGCTCGACGAGCGGCTCGGCGAACGCTCGGAAATGTGGGCCTGCTGAAGGAAGAGTGCCGCGATCAGCGCCGGGTCGGATGGTTTTACGATTTTTTGCAAGACTTCGATTACGGCATCCGGATGATACGGCGGCGTCCCGGGTTCACAGCGATCGCGGCGATTTCTCTGTCGCTGGGTATCGGGGCAAACGCGGCAATTCTAAATGTGGGTGCGAGGCTCTTGCTGGACGAACTGCCACTTCCAGCTGCGGAAGATCTGGTCATTGTCCGCGTCCTGGCGACACAACTCGGGCAGGTGAGCGCCGTGTCCGTTCCCGATTTTGTGGCATGGAGTAAGAGCAACCACACCTTCGAATCGATTGGGGCTTCCATCACCAGCCAGCAGGACCTGGATGGAGACGAAACTCATTCTGATCCTGAGCGTCTCTCCGGACAGGCCATCACACCATCGCTGTTTCCCACTCTAAAAATTCAGCCCCAAATGGGCCGTCTGTTTCAGGAAGACGAAGTTCAGGTTGGATTGCCAGCGCCGGTAGTGATTCTGAGCGATCGTCTCTGGCATCGGCGTTTTGACGGGGACAGGGACATTCTAGGCAAACAAATTCAGCTGAATGGCCGCAGCCTGAAAGTGGTTGGCGTCATGCCCCGTGGATTCTTTTATCCGAACGAGGATACGGAATTCTGGGTTCCTCTGGCTTTCACCAAATTCCAGCTGCAAAATTCCGCCAGTCTCTTTACCGTTACGGGCCGGCTCAAAGATGGAATCTCAGGGCCTCAGGCGCAGGCCGATCTGGAAACGATCCGGTCGCAGCTTGTACAGAATCTGCAGGACCGGAACAGAGGAAGGAGTGTATTCCTTGTGCCGCTCCGCGATTTATGGTTTGGCTGGATCCGACGGCCTTTAATGACGCTTGAAGGTGCGGTGATTCTTGTATTGCTGATTGCCTGCGCCAATGTTTCCACGTTGTTACTTGCGCATCTGCCGGCGAGACAGCCGGAAGTCGCCGTGCGCCTGCTGATGGGAGCGAGCCGCGGCCGCATCCTCCGCCAGTTTCTCACCGAAGGACTGATTTTGTCCCTAATCGGTGGAACGCTTGGACTGGGAGTCGCATGGTGGGGAATGCGGAGTCTTGCCTGGCTGCAACCTTCACCCGGCGGCGTTTCGATTCCTGCCATGGCGTGGGACGGCGGCGTCATTGGCCTTGTCGCCCTGCTTTCGGTGATTTCCTGCGGGCTCTTTGGTTTCATTCCGGCTGCAGTGGCATTTTCATCGGGAACCGACTTGAAGCAGATGACAGTTCATCGGCGGCGAGGCCGATTTTCGGGAATCCTCGTCTCCGCGCAGGTGGGTTTGGCGTTAATCCTTCTGATCTCTTCGGGCTTGCTGCTTAATAGCTTCGTCCGGCTGCTTGCGGACGATCGCGGCTTCAGTCCGGATGGCATTCTCACCTTTCAATATCGAATTCCCGTTGCGGACTACACACGCAGATTCGGCAGCTTTCACGGCATGCCGGACGCGGAGATTGAGCCGCCAACGCTGCAGATTCAGCGTGTCTACGAGAAATTGAAGACGTTGCCGGGAACAGATTCCGTGGCCGGCTCATCGGCCCCTCCAGTCAATGTCATCGTTCCGCCAACTGCGACAATGTGGATTGAAGGACAACCCATTCCGACAAGCGCCGATGAACGCGCAGCGGCAAATGTCTATTACTTTCTTGTCACCGACAATTACTTCGAGACCATGCACACACCGATGTTGCGCGGGCGCGACTTCGCTCCGCAGGACACACGATCCTCACCTTGGGTCGCTGTGATCAATGAAGCAATGGCGCGCCGGTTCTGGCCCGGCGAAGATCCGATCGGAAAGCACTTCACCGTCGACGCGGCACTTGGAGAGCAGCCACGTGAAGTGATTGGTATCGTACGCGATGTGGGGCTCCAGTACATCCGCACCGGACCGCCACAGGCGGTAGCTTACTCGCTCTACCTTCAACAGCCGGTCCGATACGAAGGATTCAACGCCGGCTCCTTTGGACAAATGACATTTTTTGTACGCAGCGGTCAGAATCCCATTCTTCTGGAATCCGCCGCACGCCGGGCGGTTGCCGAAGTTGATCCCTCTCGCCCGCTATCGAATTTTCAAACGATGCAGGAATATGTCGGTGCCGGCATGCGGACACGGCGTTACAACGCCTCCGCGCTCGGCGGCTTTGCGCTATTGGCAACGATTCTGGCAGCAGTTGGCGTATATGGCGTGATGAGTTCATCCGTGTCGCAGCGCACACGCGAAATCGGAATACACATCGCAATGGGAGCAAGCTCGCGTGACATTGTCCGTCTGGTCGGCGCACGCGCAATGCGGCTGATAGCGATTGGGTTGGCATGCGGGTTCTTCGCATCGCTGTTACTGACCCGGCTGCTCGAAACACAGTTGTGGGGAATCACTGCGACCGATCCGATAACATACGCTGCCGTAATCTTCTTACTGATCGGTGTTTCACTGGCAGCATGTTTCTTTCCTGCACGCCGCGCGATGCGTGTGGATCCCGCCGAAGCGTTGCGGATGGATTGATGATCGACACGGTGCTCCAAGCCAGACCACCGGATTCAGTACAGGGCGGTTTCGGTCATTGCCGCCGGTAATGATGCTCTCAATCACGTTCGCGGCCTTGTCCGCGGACTGGCACTAAAGTGCCATATGGACTGGGACCTTGGTTCAGGTTCCGCATCGTGACCTTTCCGCATACTTGTTGCAGAGAGGAAACAAACATGAACCGATATCAAGCGTACGACCATCACAATCAGAGCTGCCAGCAAATGTCCGGTTATCTGGAATCACCGGCTGAGGCTCCACGGCCACTTCTACCCGTACTTGAAAAGCACAACCCGCCGATGGTGTTTGCGCCGGTACTCGCCATATCCCAAATGAGGCCCCGGTTCCGGCGCTCGAAATTCACACGATAGAGCCCAAGTCTTCTGCGAACGTCTTCCGCCCGTTCCAGCACAAGGCGGAAGTCCTCACCCTCCTGAACAACGTTGCAGCCAAAGCCGGCACAACGTATTTCACGGCAGATTCTTTCCGTCCTTCCTAAAATTACACGTCATGCACTTTTCAATTTGACTCTACGTCATATGACGTAGTACATATGACGTACATGAGATCAAGAACGAATTCCAATCCCACCGACGCCCAGTTCGACGTTCTGAAGATTCTTTGGGACCGTGGTCCGTTGACTGTCCGGCAGGTCCATGAGGAACTGTCACGAGCAAAGCCGTCGCAATATACAACGACACTAAAGATCATGCAGGTGATGACGGATCGCGGCCTCGTGAGCCGGGACGAAAGCGAGCGTTCCCACATTTATCATCCCCTGATCAAGCGCGAAGACGCCCAGCAGCAGCTCGCCTCCGATTTAATGAATCGCGTTTTTGCGGGCTCGGCACAGCGGCTCCTGGTCAGCGCTCTGGGAGCGAAGCCCGCATCGTTGAAAGAGATTGATGCGCTGCGAGACTTCATCGAGCAATACAGGAAACGCACGAAAAAGAAGTAACCAACGAGGTTTGTGATGACCCCAACATGGATAACTCCGGAATTCACCCAACGGCTGGCGGGTTCATTAATTCATTTTCTATGGCAAGGCGCTGCCATTGCCGCCGCCACCGCGGTTTGCCTGCGTCTTCTGGCACGAAAGCCGGCGGAGTGGCGTTATGCCGTTTCCTGTGCCGCACTGGCAGCGATGCTGGCCGCACCGATGCTTACTTTTGTGTTTTACGCCCAGACTGGAGCGGTAGCGTTACGCCTTTTGAATTTTGAAAGGTCCGCGCTCATTGAAACCGCGCAGACCTCGCTTGGCATGGCGAATGCCGCATTGTGGACGCAGTGGATTGTCATCGTCTGGTCTGTGGGCGTTGCGGCAGGGTCGGTTCGCATGGGCATCGGATGGATGGCAACGCGACGTCTGCTGGCGTCGTGCAATGTTGAAGTCCCCTCTTCGGTATGTCGCATGTTCGAAGCGGTTGGCCAGTGGATGTCCATACAAAGGCCGGTACGCCTTCTCGTCCAAGCGGGTATCCATGTGCCGTCGGTAATCGGATGGCTTCGCCCCGTGGTTCTGCTTCCGCTTTCGGCAGTCACTCGACTGGACGAACATCAACTGCGTGCCGTGCTCGCTCATGAATTCGCGCATATTCGGCGTCATGATTTTTTTGTCAATGTGGTGCAGCGCTGTCTGGAAGCCATCCTGTTTTATCATCCGGCCGTATGGTGGCTCTCTGCGCGCGTGCGTACAGAACGCGAACATTGCTGCGATGACCTGGCGGTACAACTCTGCGGTGACCGGCTGATGTATGCCGAAGCGCTTCTCGAACTGGAAAGAGGCCGGGAGCCACACCCTGCTTTTTCCATTGCCGCAACCGGCGCCGGATTGACAGAACGTGTCCACCGAATCCTCGGCTGCCGGACAGCCGGCTACGAATGGCAGTCCGTGGTGGCAGTCACTGTGACAATTGCGACGTGGTGTATCGTCGGGACGTCTCAATCCACGACGATTCAAGCGATACCACTTGCTCCACCAGCGAAAGTTTCTGTCGCGTCTGCGGCCGTACAGGACAAAGCTTCATCGCGGCCACCGCTCGCGACAGCGCTCAGCGCCATTGCCGCGATTGTAACGGCTCAGCAAACAATTGGAACGCAACCATCGATCGGCTCATCGATCGAAGGCGTGGTTGTGAAAGCAGGCACCTCCGAAGGATTGGCAGGAGCAAACGTCGAGCTCACGCAGCTCTCGGCAGGCACCGGCAACCCGGCTACGCCCCGTCTGATCGTGTCGGGGGCCGACGGCAGGTTTGCATTTCGCGAATTGTCCGATGGCGGCTACCGCCTGGTTGCGGACCTCCCACTGAGCGATTATCAGCCGGGTGAATACGGACAGAAGACTCCCCGGTCCCGTGGCACAACAATCCGTCTGGGACCGTCCCAGAAGATGGAGAACATGCGGATCGAGATGGTCCTGACGGGCGCCGTGGCAGGACGCGTGACGGGAGTTCAAGGCGAGCCGGTTGCCCGCGCTCGAGTCGTCGCGATGGAGATGATCTATCGAGATGGTCAACCGGTGCTGAATATACTGCAGGCCGTACAGACCGATGACCTCGGACAATACCGGTTGTTTTGGCTGAGCCCCGGAAAGTACTACATCGGAACTCGCACCGAGGACGTTACTCGGAAAACGATTTCCATCGAAATGCCGGCGCCCGGACGGGCCGGCACGTATGAGGAAATTTCTTCACCTGTCGTCAGACATAAAACCTCCAACGATGGCATCGTCGAAGAAACCGACCGCATGGTTTATTACGGGAATACGCTGGATCCGGCGCAAGCCGTCGGTGTCGACGTGACATCGGGAAAAACACAGGGAGGAATCAACGTATCTGTTGCCGCCGGAATTGCACGCGCCTTTCGTGTCCGAGGCAACGTCATTAGCGGCGACGCTGCGCAGCCCGCACAGCCGGTGTCGATTCGGCTGATACCGCGCAACTGGTCGGCCGAATCCGTCATTCCAAACGCCACAAGCGATCGACAAGGCTCCTTCGAAGTAGTGGGCGTTGTTCCTGGGTCGTATATGTTGTACGCCTTTGTGGCATCAGCGTCGGGCTCATTGAGCGGACGAATGCCCATCGAAGTGGGTAATTCCAATCTGGATCGACTGAGGGTGCCTCTGACCGCGGGCGTGGAGATCAACGGACACGTCACGATTCATGGCGATGCCGAAAAGATTCCGTTATCGGCCCTGAGAATCTCGCTGGTCCGCGATCCAGATCTGCTGGGCCTTCCCCAGGTTCCGACAGCTGCAGGCAATCGTGGAGCCCCATTAGGTAATGGCGGAAATGGAACCGTGGCTGCCGATGGTTCATTCAAGCTGCCGCCGGTGGGTGTTGGCGATTACCGTCTCACTGTTGCCGGATTGCCCAGGGGCGCCTATCTCCAAACCGTACAATCTGGCCTGGACAATGTCTTGGAGACAGGAATTCACGTCGACGGGTCGGCGGTTGGTCCAATTGAAATTCGTCTTGGGACGGACCCGGGCAAGGTTGAAGGGTCCGCGATCAATGAGCGGCGCGAAGCCGTCTCCAATGCGGTCGTTGTGCTGGTTCCTGAGACGTCGCTGCGACGTCAAAAGAATCTGTTTAAACAAGTCACTTCGGATCTGCTGGGACGTTTCACCATCGAAGATGTTCCCCCGGGAAACTACAAACTATTCGGATGGGACTATGTGACGGACGGGGCCTGGGAGAATGAAGACTTCATGAAGACCGTAGAATCGCGTGGCAGGACCATCACTATAACGGCAAAATCCACAGCGACCATCGAAGGTCTGACAATCCCTCGATAAACATGTTCAACGCACCAGCGGAGGGCTGACCCATGCGGATGACCATACTCCTAATGTTTCTGGCGCTCTTCACCCAGAATGGACAAACCGCGCAATCGACGGCAACGGTCGAGGGCAAAGTCCTCGTTCGCGGCGCATCAACGGTGCTGCCTGGCGCCCGAGTCGAATTGCGCAGTGCCGAAGGAAGCACTGCCGAGACATACTTTGCCGAGTCTACCGACACCGGCGCGTTTCGATTCGCGAACGTTATCCCAGGCCAATACCGGTTGGTGGCGATGCGCGACGGATATGTGTCCTCGGAATACGGTCAGAACAAGGTGAACCTGCCGGGCGTGGTATTCAATGTCGCTCCGGGTGCGCGTCTGACGCAGATGGAACTCGCGCTCAGCATGACCGGCGCGATCTCCGGCAAGATCTCATACCCAACGGGACATGCCGCAGGAATTGCTCTGGTTCAAGTACTCCGTGCATCTTATGAGGACGGTCGCCGGACTTTGACGGCGGTTCAGTCCACGCGCACCGACGATCAGGGAAACTACAGGCTTTTCTGGCTACCACCCGGACGGTATTTCTTATCGGCGACGCCTCCGAACGGGCCGATTGTTTCCACCCTGACCTTGAACGCCGACGCCACAGACGTAGGGCTGTCTGCCAGCCGTGCGAACCGTCGCACCGTGCTCACCCGTCCTGTGACTGCGACAAAGGACGACGAGATCTTCGCACCCATTTATTTTCCCGGAAGCCCGGAGGAAAGGAATGCGGTTGCCATCGATGTTGTCGCGGGTAGCGAGAGTCGGGGCGTGGATATCGTTGCAGGCGCCGTCCACACGTACAGGGTTCGCGGTGTGATCGTGGATAGCGAGACAGGTGACGTTGTCAAGAATGCTCAAGTGAGAGCGACCGCGGGGAACCAGAGTGCAATCGTTTCACTGGACCCGGCAACCGGAGCCTTTAGCATCGGACGACTGCCACCCGGCTCCGAATATGTGCTCACTGCGACCGCCGGCGCCAAAAGCGGCCGCTTCCGCATTTCGATCCGGGATCATGATTTTGAGATACGTGTTCCCATTTACCCCAGCTTCAGCGTGTCGGGCCGGCTCATGGTCGATGGACGTCCAGCACGGGCCGAAGACGTTGCCGGATTGCGGTTCAGTTTGCAGGGTGATCCTACAGGAATTGGCGGATTGCAGCCCAGCGGTGCCTTCGCAGCCGATGGAACGTTTACTTTCGCCGTCGCGCCCGGCGATTATTGGATCAATGTCTTGCCGATCCTGAACCGGACAGGAATACTCGTCGGCAACATACCTCTGGGAAATCCACCGGTGGCCAGACCCACAGCCAACACCGCACAGTCCATCCCTGCAGCTCTGAAGGACGTCTATGTAAAGTCCATCCGGCTGGGTGAAAAGGACGTCCTGAATGACGGCTTGCATCTCGACGGCCCGACATCGGAGAGCATTGAAATCCAGCTCGCAACACACGCCGGCACACTCGTGGGAATAGTTGAGGATGGCAAGGGAGTTCCCGCTGTGAATGTTGCCGCGGTTCTGGTTCCCGATGCACCGCTCCGGCAACGTCCGGATCTCTATCAAGCGACGAGAACCGACGGTGCCGGACATTTCGCCTTCGACAAGATTCCAGCCGGCAGTTATCGGATTTTTGCATGGGAAGAAATTCTGGATGGCGCCTGGCGCGACTCCGATGTGATCCGGGAATACGAGGCCCGCGGCACAACCATGAAGATTGAGGACAACCGCAAGTTCGAGGCGAAGGTGATCGTTATCGGTTCGGAAGCCAGGTGAAATGGGGAGACATCAGCCACTTTCCTAATAATGAAAATGGAGGCTGACCGTCAGCGATCGAGGGCGCCGGGCGCATAAAAGGTTGCCTGCTGGATCGGAAATTCACCGACGACAGCCGGAAGCGGACGCTCATCCGATCTCCGAATGAGTGATTCAGACGCACACCGTCCGGGAAGCAATGGTTCTGCGGCAAGGATAGCCTGATCACGTGACGGGAAAGCGCTTGCGTTCTTAGTTTTCTACTACTTCACGACAGCTGGCCTATCGAACGCGTGCAGCTCAATTCTGCTTGTCGTGTGGCGAAACCGAATCCAGCCCAACTTCCGGTGTGCCGGTATCCAATTCGCCGCGCTCCAGTGCCTCCCGGGCAGTCCGTGCGAGTGCTTGATAACGTGCGCGAAACTTCTCGAGATCGGTTTCCTCAAGGCCCTCGAGGTCCAGCAGTGCGTTATGGGCGCCGCTTACGGCGCGAATCAGCTCATCAAGTTTCAGTTGGACGGCATGGCTGTCGCGATTCTGAGTGTTTTGGATCAGAAACACCATGAGGAACGTGACAATCGTCGTGCCGGTGTTGATTACCAACTGCCACGTGTCGCTGAAGTGAAATATCGGGCCTGTAACGCACCACAATATGATGATCAAAGCAGCGCCGATAAATGCCGCCGGATGGCCGGTAGCTCGGGATGTCCACTGAGCAAAACGGGAGAACGGTGATGATGCATAAATCATTTTTTTAACTCTCGCCTGAAGTTTGTCGCCCTGGCGCCAGTCCGTCTTCGATCAGGATTGGCTCACCTTGCAATTGTGTTCGAAACTGCACAGCCTTGGCCCAATGAATTCGCTTATAAGTAAAGGAGCTTCAGACTGCAACTCAAAGGGCCACTCATTTGGATGCTCTTTGAAAGAAATGAGACTACAGTGCTCGGCCACGAAACGCTCGCTACAATTTTGGTCATCGTCTCGTAACTATGTGCTTCGAATCGACCGCATCCTGCCTCATGGTTTGGCCAGACGAGGTTTCATCCGGCGGGATTTTCGCACCAAGCGCATAATGTCGTTTCTCACCGTGAGTCACTCCACCGTCTACCGTTACCGTGAGCCAGTCCGTCTCGGCGAACACCGTATGATGTTTCGGCCGAGAGAGAGTCACGATTTGCGCTTGATCCGAACCCATCTGGAAATCCTGCCGCAACCCGCCAGCTTGCGTTGGCTGCACGATCCTTTCGATAACTCCGTCGCAGTCGCCACTTTTGAGGGAACAACTTCCGAGCTCAGTTTCGAAAGCACGGTGACGCTGGAGCATTTCGAAACCTCCCTGCCGGATTACCCGCTTGAGGAATATGCACGGACGTATCCTTTCCGATATTCCGATGAGGACTTCCCAAATCTTGTGCGTCCTCTGGCACATCATTACCCGGACGAGAGCGTATCCAGGTGGGTATTGCAGTTCCTGGATCCATCCGATACTACCGACACCATGAAGGTACTTTGCGCCATGACTCACGGTATACGCAAACAGTGCGCCTACACCCGTCGCGTTGAGAAAGGCGTCCAGACTCCTGAAAGAACACTACAGAGCCAGTCGGGAAGCTGCCGGGATTTTGCGGTGCTTATGATGGAAGGCGCAAGGTCGCTGGGAATCGCAGCGCGGTTTGTCAGCGGTTACATTTTCACGCCAAACAGTTCCGGCCTGGCCGGTGGCGGATCCACGCATGCGTGGATGCAGGCCTATCTGCCCGGCGCCGGCTGGATCGACTTTGACCCCACCAACAGCATCATCGGCAACCGCAATCTCATTCGTGTCGCGGTTGCATGGGCGCCGGAACAGGTGCTGCCGTTGTGGGGTACCTACGACGGCCCTCCCGGCTCCTTCCTCAGCATGGATGTCACCGTGACGGTCACTGAAGTGGAAGGATGACGGCGCCCAGAATGTTTCAGTCGCACGCAGGTGATCCTGCAGCCGAAAGTCTTAACCCGCTTTTCCGGAGCCAGACTGCTCTTTCGCCTTGAACCAGTCGACTTCGGGCGAACCTATTGGGCGTCCACGACTCTCCCACAGGGCATAGGCTCTTTGCTCGACTTCAGCCTCGGACAATACTTCCACTCTTTTAGGCATCCGGCGTCTGGGCGGTGCCGACTTTGATCCAACCGTTGCAGCTTTTCGCTTTGATGGAGCTTTCCCAGGCTTTGATATCGTCTTCTTTTCTGTCATCGCAATTAACCTCGCGGTAAAAAAGAAAAGGTTTCCGGCGGAAGGATTCAGCCGAAAACCTCATTGTCTGCACAGACACCATTGTTCCTGTGACAATGTTCATTATCCACGGAAACGCCGGGGAACATATCTAGATTTTGGCCAGCCGCACCGCAATGAAAGTCAGAATCGGTTAAAGTATCCGCGTGCTCGTTAATTGCGTCGCATACCAGAAGGGTGTAAAGCTGGCGGATATTCCGCTCAGCGAAATCAGCGATTACGTCATTCGGCCTGAATGCTTCGTCTGGGTAGCGGTTCTCGACCCGGAACCTGATGAACTCCGTGTTCTCCAGGAGGAATTCGGCCTTCATGAACTTGCAGTGGAGGACGCCAGCCACGGTCATCAGCGTCCCAAGATTGACGAATACGGAAAGTCTTTGTTTGTTGTGCTTCCGGTCGTCGAAATGAAGGGCACGGAACTGCAGACCGGAGAACTTGCGGTGTTTGCCGGCGATAACTATGTCCTTTCAGTCCGGCATCACGCCGAGCATGGGTTTGCAGATGTGCGCCACCGCGCCGAACAAGATCCGGAACTGCTGCGCTACGGGTCGGCGTATGTGCTGTACGCCCTCATGGATGCTGTAGTCGATCGATACTTTCCCGTAATCGATGCATTGTCTGCGGAAATCGAAGAAATCGAAAAAGGCATTTTCGCGGAGCAGACGACACGGGCCAGCATCGAGGCACTGTACGGACTCAAGCAAAGACTGATGATCGTGAAGCATGCGGCTGGGCCATTGCTGGAAGCGACAGGCAAGCTTCATGGCGGACGAGTGCCGCAACTTTGTGTGGCTTTGCAGGATTATTTCCGCGACATCCACGATCATCTGACACGCTTGAATCAAACCATCGATAACCTGCGTGATCTGGTCACCACGGCGACGTCTGTCAATCTTGCACTGATCACGCTGCAGGAGAACGAGGTCACCAAGCGCCTAGCGGCATACGCCGCTTTGGTCGCTGTACCCACAATGGTCGCTGGAGTTTACGGTATGAATTTTGAAAACATGCCGGAACTTGGATGGCGCTTCGGATATCCGCTGTCGCTCGCGCTCATGGTGCTGATCGACCTCTACCTTTTCTACCGCTTTCGAAAAGCAAAATGGCTCTGAAGTTGGAGAAACGCCTTGACACCATCCGCAGTTTGGCTTTACAAAAGTCACAGTACACGGTCGTACTTCAGCGCCGACACCGCCGTCAGAAGTTCCTAAATTTAGAGCACTAAACGACAACGACGTCCCGGAATGACCCCATGTGGTGATTTCGCGGCGTTTTTTTTTGGAATCGAGGCGAATTGCAATGAACCGCCACGTCGACGCAGATCCGTATCCCTGGCCGTATAACGGCGACCTTCGGCCAGAAAACACTGTCGTACTGATTATCGACATGCAGACGGATTTCTGTGGCAAGGGCGGCTATGTCGACAAGATGGGCTACGACCTCTCCCTGACGCGCGCACCAATTGCACCGATTCAGAGCGTGCTTCGCCAAGCCCGGCTGACGGGGCTTCGCGTCATGCACACGCGCGAAGGCCATCGCCCGGATCTGTCGGATCTGCCCGAAAACAAGCGCTGGCGCAGCCAACGCATCGGAGCTGGAATTGGCGACCCGGGGCCCTGCGGAAGGATCCTCGTGCGTGGTGAACCGGGCTGGGAAATCATTCCGGAGCTGGTGCCGCTTGAGGGCGAAACCGTCATCGACAAGCCGGGAAAAGGATCCTTCTATGCCACCGACCTGGATCTGCTTCTTCGCCGCCGCGGTATTCAAAACATTGTCCTCGGCGGAATTACCACCGACGTTTGCGTTCACACCACCATGCGCGATGCCAACGACCGTGGTTACGAGTGCCTCCTGCTCTCCGACTGTACCGGTGCAACCGACCATGGTAACTATCGGGCCGCGCTGAAAATGATCACGATGCAGGGCGGCGTTTTCGGCGCCGTGGCGGAATCCACGGCATTCATCAGGGCAATCTCATGACTATGACAACCAACCGGATTTTGACTGTGGACGCGGAACCGTATCCATTCGAGTTCTCTGCTGCAACGTGCGCTCTGTTGATCATTGACATGCAGCGCGACTTTCTCGAGCCGGGTGGTTTTGGCGAAATGCTGGGCAATGATGTGTCGCAGCTGCGTTCCGCCATCGAACCCAATCGCAGGCTCCTCGCGGCATGGCGGTCGAAGAAGCTTCAAGTGATGCATACGCGTGAGGGCCATCGTCCGGATCTGACGGATCTGCCTCCCGCAAAAAAAGTCCGTGGCCGCGGTAAGTCGAGCATCGGAGACGCCGGCCCCATGGGCCGCATCCTCGTTCGTGGCGAGGCCGGACACGACATCATTCCCGAGCTCTACCCGTTGCCGTCCGAGCCGGTCATTGACAAACCCGGCAAGGGAGCGTTCTTCGCAACGGATCTGCACGCGATCCTTCAGAATCGAGGCATCCAGCAGCTCATCGTTACGGGCGTCACCACGGAAGTCTGCGTCAACACCACCGTGCGTGAGGCCAACGACCGCGGTTACGACTGTCTTGTTCCGTCCGATTGTGTGGGCTCGTACTTCCCGGAATTTCAAGCGATGGGTTTGAAAATGATCAAAGCCCAGGGTGGCATCTTCGGCTGGGTGTCGCACTCCGAAAACTTATTAGCCGTCCTCTGACGAAAGGAATACGACGATGAAACCTAAGCTGTGGGTACCTGGCGACTGGAACGCGTTTTTCGGCTTCGGCACTAACATCCTGGTGAACCTGCTCACCCTGACCGGGCTGTTGCGTTTCGTTCTGAAGATGCCCGACGAACTGGTTTTCCGGCGTATTCTTCCGGCAACCGGATTGATGCTCTGCCTCTCCACGTTCTATTACGCGTGGCTGGCGTATCGCCTTTCGAAAAAGACGGGGCGGACCGATGTCTGTGCGCTGCCTTCCGGCATCAGCGTGCCGCACATGTTCATCGTGACATTTGTGGTCATGCTGCCAATTGCGCTCAAGACCGGCGATCCGATCAAGGGCTGGGAAGCGGGCCTCACCTGGGTGTTCATCCAGAGTTTTGTTCTGATGATAGGAGGTTTCGTCGGACCGTTGATCCGCAAGATCACGCCGCGTGCCGCGCTGCTCGGCACGCTTGCCGGAGTTTCCATTACATTCATATCCATGCGGCCGGCGCTGGAAGCGTTCCTGACTCCGGTGATCGGCATCACCTGTTTTGCGATCATACTGCTGAGCTGGTTTGGCGGCGTTCGTTATCGTGGAATTCCAGCTGGTCTTGTTGCAATCGGAGTTGGCACGGCGATCGCGTGGGGATCGACGGCGCTGGGCCTCAACTTTGGTGGAATGACGCTCAAAGGCCTCACCGATTCGGTGACGGGTTTTGGGTTCCGCATTCCGCTCCCGGCATTCGGACATGTGTTTTCGGGATTCCAATTTCTTGGCGTGATTCTCGTGACTGCAATTCCCTACGGAATCTATGACCTTGTCGAAGCCATCGACAATGTGGAAAGCGCCGCTGTCGCGGGAGACAGCTACCCCACAACGCGTGTACTGACTGCCGATGGAGTGGTCAGCCTGATCGGCTGCATGATGGGTAATCCTTACATCAACGCCGTGTATATCGGACATCCCGGATGGAAGGCGATGGGTGGCCGAATCGGTTATTCCGCCGGCACCGGAATCATGGTCATCGCGCTCTGCTGGTTCGGCACGATTTCGGTAATGCTCGCTCTGATACCCAGCGTTGCGATTCTGCCCATCCTTCTTTACATCGGCATGTTGATCGGTTCGCAGGCATTTCAGGAAACCCCGCGGAAACATGCGCCAGCCATCATCCTGGCACTGGTTCCGCATCTGGCAAACTGGTGCCTTTCCATGATCAACAACGCCCTCGCAGCGGCCGGCACGACCGTCGCCGCCCTCAGCGCTGCGCAACTGGGCGAGTTGGTCGGAAAGATGCGAGACCAGGGCGTGCTCTACGACGGTCTGCAGGTGCTCGGAGGGGGTTCGATTCTCGGCGGCCTGATTCTGGGCGCAATCGCCGTGTTCGTCATCGAACGCGAATTCATGAAGGCCGCCGGTTTCGCGATGGCTGGAGCGACACTGACGTTCTTCGGCTTCATGCATGGCGAACAGATCGGGATCTTTCAAACTCCGACAGTCGCCGTGAGCTACCTGATCATTTCCGGCATTCTCGCGGGTTGCGCAAAGTTTGCGACGGTGCCCGCAAGACCTGTGGAGGAAGCCGCCGAAATCCATGGCGAGAGCGTTCCGGCATAGGAGTAATCGCGGAATTGCTGTTAAGTTGACGTCATGGAAAATGATCCGCTACAGGTTCTCAGACTCAATGATCTGTTTCAGATTTCAAACTGGCAGCATACGCTTCCGTGGAAACCGTTTCGAGACGGAGTCGATATCTACCGTCTCTATGGCGGCCGCGAGACCGGCCCGTCCGCAGCGCTGCTGCGGTATCATCCCGGCGCACGTGTCGGTCTTCACGAACATCGCGGTTATGAACACATCCTTGTTTTGTCCGGTTCACAGGTCGACGAAAACAGCAGATCGGAGACCGGTACGTTAATCGTCAATCCACCAGGCACACGGCACAGCGTTCTGACCGAAGGCGGTTGTATCGTGCTTGCGATCTACGAAAAGCCGGTTCAGTTTCTCGAATTGAAATCGTCTATTCCGGTATGAGCGCGGGGGGCAATGTTCTTCTTGCCGTCAACGGCACTCTAATGCGCGGGCTGGAACTGAATTCAAATCTAACTTCCGCCGGCGCAACATTCATTAATGAAACGACGACAGCTCCGGTGTATCGCCTCTGGTCCATTCAGGATCGACACCCGGCAATGATTCGGACGGAAGCTGGCGGAGCCGCAATCGCCGTAGAAGTCTGGTCGGTTCCAGCAGAAGGACTGGCGTCGATTCTGTCGAACGAACCATTCGGCTTGTCGATTGGCAAGGTCCTTCTTGAGGATGGCAGCGAAGTTTTGGGAGTCCTGGGAGAACCCGTTCTCTGCGAGCACCAGTTGGAAATCACCTCATTCGGCGGCTGGCGCAGGTATCTGGCGCTGTCCCGACCGGGAAGATGATCAAGTTGGAATGGGCCCCCCCGTTCCACCTCCGCGGGAACCGCCCTGGTCACCACGATTGTTGCCGAACGTATCGCTATCGATATTGACCGAAAGTGATCGCCCTCGAAGAGCTGTGCCGTTCAATTGATTGATGGCCTGATCCGCGTGGTGGTCCGAAACCATTTCCACAAAGCCAAACCCCTTTGAACGGCCGGTGTCACGGTCCGTCATAATGGCAACCGTTTCCACCTGACCAACCTGAGAAAACAATTCCGTGAGGTCATCCTTGGTTACATGAAATGAAAGATTTCCTACGTACAGCCTCTTCGCCATCGGCGTGCTACCCCGCCTTTCTTGAGTTAAAACTGCGGACAATCTATTTCATCGTGTGCGCGATTTGCAACAGGCACCGCATCGAATGCTTCGTCTCCACCCGTTAAATGGCGTGTTTCACTCCCTTGTCTGAAACGTGTAAGATGCCTCCGCTCCTGTTGAATAGATTAAGGAAAACGATCCATGGTTTCCTGGTTTCTTAGCCACCTCGGTTTGCAGAATCTTGCTGAAGGCGAATTCTTCATCAAGATTATTGGTTTATTGGGCGCTGCCGTGGCATTCACAATCGCTCTCTTGCAGTATCGGAGAGCGGATTTGTGGCGCAGGAGCGAATTCGTTGCCAATGAAATGAAGAGGTTTTTCGAGAATCAACAGGTTCGAAATGCGCTTCTCATGATTGATTGGGGGGCCCGCCGGATCAACATCGAACTTACCGAGAAAATCAAGCTTGAGGATTGTCCTCGAATCGATCGCGCCCTGCAAATATCGGCCCTGATGCCGCATACAGTGACCTTGGAATGGGCAGTTCCACAGGACTCGATTCAGAATCTGGACGAGCGATTGGTGAAAACCCGCCTGGGTAGCTACACGCTGGTTGAAACGTTGATCCGTGATACCTACGACGCTCTATTGGACAGTTTTGACCGGTTCGAACATTTCGTGGAAGCCGGCGTTGTGGCCGCCGGCGAATTGGAACCATACCTTCGGTACTGGATCAAAGACATAACAAGGACGGATCTTCGTGGACTCGAAGCGGCGTGGCAGCTTTCCCTTCTTACATATATTGCCTTCTATGAATTTTCAGGTGTGCAGGAGCTATTCCAGGGATTTGGCCACGATATCCGTCCATCGGGTCCTCTATGGACGAAACTGGCAGATGAAGTTGAAGACAGACACTTAGTGGAGCTGCTTGCCAGGAGCATTTCGGACCAGCTTTCTTTGCCCCGTTAGTCGGCTTCAGCCTCTATTGAGGAATTCTTAAGGGCGGAGTCTGCACGGCCCTGAGGTCCGACAACTGGATATCCAGTTTTGTCGCAGCAAACTTCGTCACTTCGTCTGTGGTCAGGTAGCCGCCGGCTGCCATTTCTTGCAGCACCTTGTTGTATCGTTCATGGATTTCCTGCAAGTTGGAAGCCACCTCCGCATCGAAGGCATCGCTCCCGGTCCAAAAAATCCAACGATTCTCGAGTTGCTTGATCATGCTCGATTTTGGCGCCGCGGCGGCGACGTATCTTAAGCGGTCTACCATCGTTGGTCCCAGCTGGTAGGCTCTCGCCTCCCAGGTAGACCACCCCTCTGTTGGAAAGACTTCACGCCGATAACTAACGGGAGTCGGTCCTGCACTGAGGATGAATGCATCTGGACCAGCGGTACTTAGCAGGCGATAGCGCGGCAAAGGCGGGAATCCGGAAATCGGTGCAACGCGGTCCTGCGCAGGTCCAGGGGTGCCGCTGCTTTCGTGACCGATGCGCGGTTGTCCTGGATCCAGAACCTGAATGGACACCTTAATTTGAAAGTCTCGGAGAAGTAGCGCGCCGAAACCGGCCGCGTGATGGCTGAGCAACAGATTTGCAGCAGCGAACCACGCCAATCCGCCTTCCTTTTCGGCCGCTTGCAACAGTGCGCCATCGGCCTCCGGTCCCAGCCGTGACAGGAGAATGAGAGCCTGTGTCGGACGTCGCGGGAAGACAGTCACCAACCAGGCAGGCAACAAGCGGGCATCGGTTTGGATCAGTGCGTCGAGCGCCGCGTCCATTGCGGCATCGTTCGGCGGCTGCCCGCTGGACAATTGCTGGGATACGACTCGCTCCAAAACGGGAGTCAATTCCGGCGTCTTTTCGCGTGCCGCAAACCATCCTCCCCATGCCTGTTCTCGAGTGTCCGAAGACGAAAGCAATGCACGAATTTGAGCAGACGTGGCCGGGGTATCTGCGGTCAGGGAATCCGCCAAGGATTGCGCGGCGGCGCTGCGAGGAACAGCAAAAACCGTTGCCAAAGTGAGGACAAGGTGACCGACCTGCCATCGTTTCCACATAGTATTGCTCTTACGCCTGAAACTCCGGATCAGTATAAGGGACCGTTTCGCAATCTCGCAAATCTTGGAAGAAAAGAATCACGGAATTCTGAGGTCAGGGCTCTATCCCATGAATGACGGGCCAGCAACCACGCACCGAAGGAGGATGCAAACGTAAAGCAGGATTGTCCCCGATCCAGCCGGGTTGTCCCAAAGCGTCCACAAAAGCAACACCCGCCGGAATGTCCGGTTGCTCGTCGGCCAATGCAGTCATCTTGCCCTCAGCTTCATCGCTCATTTCGATCCACCTGGTTTTGAGAACCGTTGGATCCAGAGCCCGGAAAGCGATCTTATCCAGTTCTGCCGGATTGATTCGGGCAAAGCGCCGCATCATTCCAAGCAGCGACAGCGGCGTAAACCCTGGGTCCTTGCCGCAAGCTGCCCAGCAGACTGCGGCGAGCGGGAACTTGCGATGGAATTCGACAATGTCCACGTAGTCGCGAGTTTCCGTGCGCGCGGCCAGGGTCAATGCCTTGTTCGTCGCGGCATCAAACAGATGCAAACGCCATCCCAGGAACGAGTCTCGTTCGATCGGAAAGAAGCGGAACGCGGAGTCCGTTGCCCAATCAATTTCGACCATGTCGTCTTCCGCGCTGCTTACCCTGGCCCTGCGGAACGTAGTTACCTTTTCCCACTCACCGTGTAGCGACGGCGTTTCCACCGTGAAACCAGAAGCACGAAGGTCAGCAACATCGCGCTCGCTGGCACGAACGACTTCGTTAGCCACTTCATGAAAGAACCGGGCCGAATCTTCCGGTGAGTTCAACAGAATTCCGCCAGCAAAGTGACTCTCCTCGCTGCGATTGGCAGCGAGGACTGCTAAGACTTTCTTTTGAAATGAGGTAAGAGGCATCGGTAAAGGTCCTGGGCGTCCAGCCAGGAGCGACGGTCGCCATACTTCCTCAAATGTTCAACGACAAGCCGGATATCTTCCAGGCTCCGAATACTCGCATCTGTGCGCCAAAACCAAAAACACTCAGAATGCCTCCTTACCAGCATGGTTGCCATTGCCACCAGCTGCGGCGGTGCGGGTGTCGGCGCAGGAAGCTCGTGTGGATCTGAAACCTCGAAGGGAATAGGAGCCATGAATAGCAGAATACAGCGGTACGGGCACCCAAACCAGCGATAGTATCCGGCTCTTGACCCGATTCAAAAAGATTGAGGGCCCAACTACTTGAAGATGTTCTTCGGTATCTTCACGTGGACGCCGACATTCGGTTTATCCACCAGCTGCGTGACAGCGACATTGCCGGCGATGCTGACCACCTGGTACGCCTGCTGCTTTGTGAGTTTCCTGGATTCGGACAGAAAATCCACCATTTCCTGAATCGCGATCCTCGTAGCGACGGTGAGATCGGGATCTGCAGCCATGCTGATGAAGTCCGTCGGCGTTTCTGCGCGCGGCCAGGCGAGTTTCATGCCCTGGCGCACGGTGAGTTGAAGACGCCCGCGCAGCGACGTTTCAATCGCAGTTTGATCCACCTCACCGTCTCCCTGCGCGGCATGCCCGTCACCCACTTCGAACAAGGCGCCAGGGACGAACACCGGAATAAAAAGTGTGGAACCGACGACGAGTTCCTTGTTGTCCAGATTGCCGGCGTGTTTGCCAGGCGGATTGCTGCTGACACGACCGAGTTCCGGAGCCGGCGCCACTCCCATGCTTCCAAAGAACGGTCGAAGAGAAACAACGATTCCGGGAAACACCGTGGCCGTCATCGTTTTCTTATCGATCGGGATGATGGTTGCGGGCGCGTTGCGCTCGCAGTTTTCGGGAAGAAAGCCGCTGCAGCCGTTGTATCCATAGTCCATCGAAAAGTCGATGGAGAGGATCTTTACTTCGAGCACATCTCCAGGTTGCGCACCTTCGACATATACGGGACCGGTAAGAATGTGACCTCCGGGACCACGTTTGTCGCCCGTCACTGCACCGACGATCGCTTTCAAGGAATCTTGAATCCTGTTGTCCGGGACGCCGGCCCTCGACAGTCCCATTGGAGTGTTCGTAAGCAATGTGTCGACGTCGAGAATGTCACCCGATGCGATGCGGAGGACCGGCGTCGCTTCGGACCAGTAGTAACCGTACGCCACCGTTGACGGCGTCGCTTCGAGACGATGCGTCTTGGGAGACAGGTTTTGACCGCCAAGCCCGGCGGCCAGGAACAGGGAGGCAAGGAGTAGGTGACGCATTGGTACACTATATCCTCGCACGCCACGCATCGGGAAATGTCTGAGAAGCTTGAGGTCTGCTCTGCTCACAACTCAGGACTGCCGGCTGTTTTCAAATCGACCCAATATCCGAAAACATGATAACTAACTGCCGGAGGTTCTCTATGATCCGGGTCATCGTTGCTGGTTTCTTTATCCTTTGTTCCGGGCTTGCCGTTTCGGCTCAAGGCTTGCCACAAGCAGCATGCACGCGAGCGGACCTTCAGTCCTCGGTGGACGGTTATCTTGCCGCCCAACGAAGCGGGAATCCAACTTCACTGCCCCTGACGGCTTGCAAGCTTCGGTTTGTTCACAGCCTGACGGTTTGTACTGTTCCAAACTGCGGATTTACGCAGCGCGCGCCGGCACCCGCCAAATAGCTCAGCCAGCAGAACACATGAGCACTGCCCTTCAGGAATTACGAGCCGGCGCCATCGCACAGTCGTTCTTTAAGCCGACCAGCTTGAAGGCTGCATTAATGAAGCTGGGATTCGTTCAGGCTGATCCCATTCGCGCTCCCGCGCGGGCACAGGATTTGATCCTTCGTCATCGCGTGAAGGGATACAAGGCGGGCGATCTGGAGCGCCTGTTCCCTGTCCTGGATATTGAAGAAGATCATCTCTATGCGTACGGATTCGTTCACCGGCGGATTTGGGAGTTGCTGCATCCTCGCGAGTCTGTCCGCTTATCAAGACTGGAGAAGAGTGTTCTCGACGCGGTGCATCAAGCTGGGCCGACGCATCCGGCGACACTGCAGGAAGTTCTCGGCCGGGAACGTGTCCTTAACGACTGGGGTGGTTACTCGAAGGCCACGACCCAGGCAATGGAACATCTCCACTATCGTGGACTGCTTCGAATTGTACGGCGTGAAAACGGGATTCGTGTTTATGAACCATCCAAACCGAGCCGCGATTTGCCAGAAGCCGAACGCCTAAGGAAACTCATTCTCGCCACAGTGAACATTCTTTCTCCGCTCCCAATTCAAACATTGAACAGCAATGTTGCCCGCTACCGGCATCTCGGAAACCCGCGTGCCGCGGTCCGTCAGCTGATCGTGAGTGGCGATCTGCAAAGCCGGGTCGTCGATGGACTCGAATATGTCTGGCCAACTTCAACGACCATCAAGAAGGCCGAAGAACCCCTGGTGCGATTCCTGGCACCGTTTGATCCGCTGGTCTGGGATCGCCGGAGATTCGAACATCTCTGGGGCTGGCCATATCGTTTCGAAGCGTACACGCCCCCAGCTAAACGGGTGCGCGGCTATTACGCGATGCCCTTGCTCTGGGACGATGACGTGATTGGATGGGCCAATGCGAGCGTCCGTGATGGCCGGCTGAACATCGACTTGGGTTTTGTCCAGAAGCTCCCACGGAGTACTGCTTTTCGACATGCGCTCGATGAAGAATGTGAACGCTTGAATTTATTTCTCGGGACAGGCCACTTCATGATTCAGCATCACCGTAGCGAAGGATTATTTTCATGATTGCCTTTCTTTTGACGCTCTTGCTGGCCATGCAAGGGATTCCGACTCCCCCCGGACTCGGCGGCACAATCACGGGGACATTGAAAATGGCGGACGGCTCACCGGCGGCCGGCGTGCGCGTCGCTGCGGCTCTGCGTCCGGACTCCGCATTGGATGCGGTTTCCGCCGGAGCGTTGATCAGCATCGCCGAGACCGATGCGAATGGCCATTTCCAGTTGGAGAATATCCCGCAGGGGCGCTACCTGATCACGGCGGGCCGCGTCGATCTTCCGACGTACTATCCGGGAACAACGGACGCCGACAAAGGAAAAGTCGTTCTGATCACGGCAGGTGCAATTATTTCCGCGATCGATTTCGTGCTGGACCCGCCGAGCGTTCGTAACGATTCCCTGTACGGCTACCTGGGAAGGCTGACGGCGTCTGCTCTAACCGTATATGTACCTCTCGATGTCAAGGTCGATGGGGGCGGAAAGCTGCCAGTGTTTGCAGGTGGAAAATTCACGACCATCTGGCTCACACCAAAGGCGGGCAGCAATACGGGAGTGCAAACGATACTGAACAGCGTATCGGTCGAAGCGCCCGTTCCCGCCGCGGGTGTCCATGAGTTCCAGGTCACCGTTCATGATCTTCCGGATGGATACATCGTGAAGTCGTTGACCTATGGTTCCACGGATCTCAAGACCGGCACTCTGAAGTTATCGGCGTCGGCATCTGCGGCCAATGCGTCATCTCTGGCGGGACTATCTGCCGCTCTGGCAGCAATTGCAAATACCAGCCCCGCTCCGCCACTGCCGCCGCTTCCCGTGCCAGTCCCGGTGGCGGCGAATTCTTCTACAGCGCCACCATTGCCGGTGATGACGCTGACGATCGTACTCGCCACCGCCCCATTGTTGAAGCCGCCTACATCCGGAGTGCGGATCGCAGGACGCACCTCGGATACCGGGCCTCGATCGGTTTATATCTCGGGCACTCCCGGGAATTTTTATTCCGACGGATCATTCGAATTCCTGGGCGTGCCGGCAGGCCTCCAGACCATTCTCCTGACGGATCCGGGATCTGTCTACGGCACGCCCGGCAGAGGAACGGTGCTTGCGGGAAGAATGGTTGCTGTTGCCGATCAGAACATCGAAAACGTGGCACTCGAAGACATCACCCTCCTGCCGCCGGACCCTCGAACGTTGTCCCTACCGGGACCACCCACCAATCGCGCGCCAGGACCTATTCCGCTGGCGACGCTTCGAGGGCGCATCCTGGAAGAGTCGGAGAAGACGCCAGTCGCCGGCGGCACCGTTACGATTGTGGGAGGGTCCCGCCAGACGTACCGTATCGATGCCGACGGGCGGTTTCAAATTCCAGGGCTCTTCCCGGGAACTTACAAAATCGAAGTCGGAAATTTTGGCCATACCACAGTGCGTGAAACCGTCGTCATTGAAGAGGACGACGTCGATCTGGATCTGACTGCAATTAAGCTTTAGTCGTAATCTTCGATGGCTATTTCGAAAGCCGATTTGAGAGAATCATCCTGCTCGCTAAGGCTGGAGAGCTGGAGGTTGCTTCCCATGAGATGGAAATCCGGATGGACCATAGGTGTGCTGGCGGTGCTGTTCGTCGCGGCTGCGATCATTTCGAAAGGCGTGGCCGGGCCGGAGCCCGCAGTCGTGATCCCCGCTCCTGCATTCAATGACGCGAAAGCCGCCGGTCCGCTGCAGACTGCGGTTCTTGCTGGGGGCTGCTTCTGGGGAGTGCAGGCCGTGTATCAGCATGTACGCGGCGTCCGCAATGCCGTCTCCGGTTATTCGGGA
>Ga0134122_10000304_pt1 | contig 31429 bp, 26 predicted proteins | sample KB302_FD_96461 | JGI IMG/M metagenome (GOLD analysis project Ga0134122, IMG submission 96461) | Terrestrial soil microbial communities without Nitrogen fertilizer from Kellogg Biological Station, Michigan, USA - KB3-0-2 | ecosystem: Environmental > Terrestrial > Soil > Unclassified ...
ACGTCGCGAGACAGTTCGGTCTCTATCTGTGATGGGCGGAGGACATTTGAGTGGGGCTGACCTTAGTACGAGAGGACCGGGTTGGACGGACCTCTAGTGTATCGGTTGTCACGCCAGTGGCAGCGCCGAGTAGCTACGTCCGGAAGGGAGAAACGCTGAAGGCATCTAAGCGTGAAACCCTCCACAAGATGAGATGTCCCGGGTCGCAAGACCCCTAAAGGCTCCTGGTAGACCACCAGGTTGATAGGCCAGGTGTGGAAGCGCAGCGATGCGTTCAGCTGACTGGTACTAATTAGCCGTGCGGCTTGACCATAATTCTCTTCTTCGTGGTTCGAAGGGCGAGAACTACCGTTTGCAGGGTATTCAGTTGCCGCGTGTTCTTTGAAATATCGAAGGAGCGCCCCGGGCGTTCGCGAGCTTCAGGAACGGCGTTGAGCCGTTCCGGCAGATAGAAGGACTATCTGAGGAACGCGAGGTGCCCGGCGTTCCGAAGATAGTCTGGGACGATCGGCAATGCGATGAGGCGGCGGCTGCTAGCTCCGCTCCGCATTGTCGGACCCCAGGCAACGCTTTTTGGCAAACCGGCCATGCGGAACGCGTAAGCGTTCCGGCAGACAGCGCGCCCGGTTGGCCAGCAAGTTTCCCGGTGGTCATAGGGGCAGGGTTCCACCCGTTCCCATTCCGAACACGGAAGTTAAGCCTGCCACCGCCGATGGTACTGCATGCGCAGGTGTGTGGGAGAGTAGGTCGCTGCCGGGATTAATTCGTTCGACCCGAAAGCCTGTTGTGATTCGTCACAGCAGGCTTTTTCTTCGTACGACGCCATGAAGGTCGTCTACTCGCCTCGCTACCACATCGACATCGGCGTCCACGTGTTCCCCACCCGCAAATATCAACTCGTGCACGCACGCCTCCTCGAAACGGGCGTCGTGACGGAGGCCGACGTCGTCGACCCGCAGCCGGCGCCGTGGGAGGACCTGGCCCTGGTGCACACGCGCGAATATCTCGGCAAGATGCGCGAGGGCACGATGACCGCGGACGACATCGCGCAGCTCGAGTTGCCGTGGTCACCGGAAATGGTGGAAGGATTTCGCACGATGGTGGGCGGAACCATCGAAGCCGCGCGCCGCGCCGTCGCCCACCGCGCCATCGTCGCTCACATCGGCGGCGGACTGCACCACGCTTTCGCCCACCACGGCGAGGGATTCTGCCCGTTCAACGACGTCGCCGTCGCCATCCGCGTGCTCCAGCAGGGCGGAGGCGTCGAACGCGCGGCGGTGATCGACCTCGACGTCCATCACGGCAACGGCACCGCGTTCATCTTCGAATCCGATGCGCGCGTGTTCACCTTCTCGATGCACCAGCAGCACAACTATCCGGCATGGAAGCCGCGGAGCTCGCTCGACATCGGGCTCGCGGACGGCACCGGCGACGCCGAGTACCTGCAGGCGCTCGAGGACGCGCTGCCGAAGGTGATGGCGTCGAACCCCGACTGCCTCTTCTATCTCGCTGGCGCTGATCCGTACGAACACGATCAGCTTGGCGGCCTGCGGCTGACGCGCGACGGCCTGCGGGCGCGCGATCGGCTCGTCATCGCGCTGGCGCGGACCACCGGCCTGCCGCTGGCTCTCGTGCTCGCGGGCGGCTACGCGCGGTCGGTCGACGACACGGTCGCCATCCACGTGGCGACGATCGACGAAGCAGCCCGGACCGGGTAGGCCGGGTCCTTTCGGACCCGGCTGAATCGATTAGCGGTTCACGATCCGCATGCCCATCTCTGGATAACGCGTGCCCGCCGCCATTCCAGCCGGCAACAGCGAGTCGATCTCCCTCAGGTCGTCCGCAGTGAGATGGATGCTGACGGCCGCCGCGTTCTCCTCGACCCGTTCGCGCCGCTTCGAACCAGGAATGGGAACGAGGTCGTCCCCTTGTGCGAGCACCCAGGCCAGGGCGAGCTGGGCGGGCGTGCAACCTTTTCGCGTGGCGACGCGCGCGACGCGCTCGACGATCGCGAGGTTCCGCCGGAAGTTGTCGCCCTGGAAGCGCGGGTTGTTCCGCCGCCAGTCGTCGGCCGCGAAGTCGTCGGGCGACGTGTAGCGGCCGGTCAGGAATCCGCGGCCGAGCGGGCTGTAGGCGACAAAGCCGATGCCCAGCTCGCGACAGGCGGCGAGCAGGCCCTCCTCCGGATCGCGCGTCCACAACGAGTACTCGGTCTGCAGCGCCGTGATGGGATGGACGGCATGCGCGCGGCGCACCGTCGCGATGCTCGCCTCCGAGAGGCCGAGGTACCGGATCTTTCCGGCCTGCTTCAGCTCCGCCATCGCGCCGACCGTCTCCTCGATCGGGACGGTTGCGTCCACGCGGTGCTGGTAGTAGAGGTCGATCGTCTCCACGCCGAGCCGCTGCAGCGACGCGTCGCAGGCGCGGCGCACGTAGTCCGGCGAGCCGTTGATGCCGAGAAACGCGCCGTCTTCGCCGCGCACGTTGCCGAACTTCGTCGCCAGCACGACCTCGTCCCGCCTGCCTCGAAGCGCGCGGCCCACGAGGCGCTCGTTGGTGAACGGACCGTAGATGTCGGCGGTATCGAGAAAATTGATCCCGAGTTCGAGCGCGCGGTCGATGGTCGCCAGCGACTCGGCATCGTCGCGCTCACCGTAGAACTCGGACATCCCCATGCAGCCGAGTCCGAGGGCCGAGACCATCGGCCCCGCGAAGCCGAGCTGTCGCCTGCTCATCGTCATCGTGCGACTCTAGCCGATCTTCGACGCTCGGCGGCCGCGTGATCTGTATCAACCGGCACGACGTATGTCCCCGATTTACATACCTCGCGCGATCATTGGGACGCGCGCTCCACAATCGCCATCACGGCCGCAGCGATGGCTACGTTCGCGCGCGTGTCGGCTTACAGCCAGCCCCCTGTGGGTTTTTGCCGGAAATCCATCGACCAGCGCACAGCCATAAGCGCGCGTGATGGCAACGGCCGACCTTGTACGGGGTGGGTGGTACCCGTGTTGCCAAACGTGGGCCCGGAGGAAGGAATGTAGGCGTTCCACGTCACCCCTGACGTACGGCTCCCCACGCCGAAGCGTCCATGACCAACTCACAGTTTCATTCACGCAAGCGCGGCGTGATTCCGATCAGCTGCGCCGTGGTCCTCGTCTGCGTCGGTATTTCCCCCCCGCTCAACGCACAATCGCTTCCTTCGCCGTGGGTCGCCGGCGACGTGGGTACTCCCGTCGCTCAAGGATCCGTGGTCTTCAGCGACGACACGTTCCGCGTCACGGCCGCGGGGGGAGAGATCGGAAGCCAGGCGGATCGGTTCACGTTCGTCCAGCGCAGGCTCACCGGTGACGGCGTCATCGTCGCGCACCTGCGCCCGGCAAACGGCGACGCGTTGGCCAAGGCGGGCCTGATGATCCGCGAGTCGCTCGATCCGCAGTCGGCGCACGTCTTCGCGCTCTCGACCGGATCGGGCATCGTGCGCTTCGAGCGTCGTCGCGTCGAGGGCGGCGGGACCACGCGCACCAACACGCGGTCCACCGCGGCGCCGTGGCTGAAGGTCGAACGCCACGGCGCAACTTTCACGGCATTCCGTTCCTCCGACGGCGCGACGTGGCGGGAGATCGGCACGGACATCATTCCGATGGCCGACACGGTGCTGGTGGGCCTGGCGGTAACGAGCGGCACCTCGCCGACGGCGACGACTGATTTTTCGACGGTGTCGGTCACTGGGACCGCCGCGGTGGCGGCGGCCGCTGCGCCGGCCGGCTGGTCGTCGGCAGACATCGGCCTGCCCGCGGTCGCCGGATCGGAACAGGAGAACGGCGGCACCTTTTCCGTGAGCGGCGGCGGCGTCGACGTCGCGGGCGTCACGGATCAATTTCACTATCTCTACAAACCGGTCAGCGGCGACGTGAACATCGTCGCGCGGGTGACCGCGGTGCAGCTCGCGAACGCCGCGAGCAGGGGCGGCGTGATGATTCGCGACTCGCTGACGCCCAACGGGGCGCATGCGTCGATGTTCATGACCGCCGACAACGGACCGGCGTTCGTGCAGCGGGCGGCCGCTGGAGGCATCGCAACCATCACACCGAGCGGCACGGCGGGCGCGCCGTACTGGCTGAAGCTGGAGCTTCGCGCGGACACCGTCACGGCGTTCCAGTCGCCGGACGGTCTGACATGGGCGACGGTCGGCGCCGTCAGGCTCACGCTGCCATCGCCGTACTACGTCGGACTCGCGGTCAGCAGCCAGGATGCGCAGACGCTCGCGACCGCGACGTTCGACAGCGTCGTGATCGGCGCGCCGAGCGCAGAGAACCAGCCGCCGACGATCTCGTTGACGGCCCCGGACACGAGTCTCACGTACCCGGCACCCGCTACGGTCACGGTCGCGGCTGCCGCCGCCGACGCCGACGGTACGATCAGCAGGGTCGACTTCTTCGAAGGCGGCTCGCTGCTTGGCTCGACGTCCGCTGCGCCGTACTCCTTCACGTGGAGCAACGTCCCGCCGGGCCTGTACACCTTTACCGCGATCGCCCACGACGATGGCGGGGCGGCGACGACCTCGGATGCCCGATCCGCCAGCGTTCAGGCTGCCGCGAACCAGCCCCCGACCGTGTCGATGACCAGTCCGGCCGATGGCGCCGTCTTCACCGCGCCCGCCACCGTGACGCTGTCGGCCAACGCGGCCGACCCCGACGGCGGCATCGCGCGCGTCGACTTCTTCGCCGGCTCGACGCTCGTCGGAACGGCGACCACGGCGCCCTACACCGTCACATGGAGCAGTGTCGCGTCTGGACGCTACACGCTGACCGCCGTCGCGACAGACAGCGCAGGCTCGACGGCCACTTCGGCGGCGCGAACGATCACGGTCAACCAGCGGCCGACCGTCTCGCTGACCGCGCCCGTGAACGGCGCCACGTTCAACGCTCCGGCGACCATCGTGATCAGCGCGAACGCATCCGACGCGGACGGGACAGTCACACAGGTCACCTTCTCGGCTGGTTCGACGGTCATCGGGACCGACACGACGAGCCCCTACAGCGTCACATGGAGCAACGTGCCGGCCGGGACGTACGCGCTGAAGGCGGTGGCCACCGACAACCTCGGCGCGACCAGGACGTCGGGCACCCGGACGATCACGGTTGCGAGCAGCCAGCCTGCGGTTCCCGCTCCCTGGACGACGGCCGACATCGGCGCGCCGGCCGTGGCCGGGTCCGCGCAGTATTCGAACGGGACCTTCACGCTGGACGGCGCCGGTGCCGACATCTGGGGGACCTCCGATCAGTTCCGCTATGTGTATCAGCAGTTCACCGGCGACATCGACATCCGCGCGCACGTGGTGTCGCTGGAAAACACGCAGCAGTGGGCCAAGGGGGGCCTGATGCTGCGCGAAACGCTGGCGGCCAACGCGGCGCATACCTCGCTCGTGGTCACTGCCGCCAACGGCACGCTCTTCTTCCAGCGGGCGACGACCGGCGACGTGACGTCCGGACCGCCGGCCGGCGGCGCGGGCGCGCCGCTGTGGGTACGCCTCGAGCGGCACGGAACCGTCGTCACGGGCTCTTCCTCCCCCGACGGCGCGACGTGGACGGTCGTCTCGACGTCGACGATGGCGGCGCCGACGATGTATCTCGGCCTGATTGTCACGAGCCACGACGCGACGCAGTTGGCCACGGGCGTGTTCGACAGCGTCTCGATCAACGCACCGACGAATCAGCCTCCGACCGTATCGCTGACGGCGCCCGCCAACGGGGCGACGTACAAGGCACCGGCAACCGTCGTCCTCAGCGCGAGCGCGTCGGATTCCGACGGCAGTGTCGCGGGCGTCGACTTCTACGCCGGGACCACGCTGCTCGGTTCCGCCTCGGCCAGTCCCTACAGCTTCACGTGGTCGAACGTCGCGGCTGGGACGTATTCGCTGACCGCGGTCGCCCACGACAACGGCGGCACGACGACGACGTCGGCGGCGCGCTCGATTACGGTCGCGAACAACCAGGCGCCCACGGTGTCGCTGACCAGTCCCGCCAATGGCGCAACGTTCACGGCGCCGGCAACGGTGGCGATAAGCGCCACGGCCGGCGACACTGACGGCACGATCGCAAGGGTCGATTTCTTCGCGGGGTCGACGCTCGTCGGCACCGCGACGGCCTCGCCCTACAACGTCACCTGGAACAACGTTCCCGCGGGAACCTACTCCCTCACCGCAGTGGCGCGCGACGACAGCGGCGTGACAACGACGTCAGCGGCGCGGACCATCACGGTCAACGGTCCAGCCAATCAACCGCCGGCCGCGTCGCTGACGGCCCCGGCCAACGGCGCGACCTTCACCGCGCCGGCATCGATCACCGTGTCGGCGTCGGCCAGTGACGCCGACGGGACGATCAGCAAGGTCGACTTCTTCGCCGGCACGACGCCGATCGGCACCGACACGACGAGCCCGTACAGCATCACGTGGAACAACGTCGCGGCGGGCAGCTACTCGCTCACCGCGGTTGCCACCGACAACGTGGGCGCGACGGCGGCGTCCGCTCCCCGGACGATCACGGTGACGAGCACCGCGCCGCCGGCGCCGTGGACCGCGGCCGACATCGGAACGCCTTCGCAGCCGGGGTCGACCGAGTATGCGAATGGGACCTACACGGTGCGGAGCACCGGGGAAGTGGGCGGGACCGCCGACCAGTTCCGTTTCGTGTATCAGCCGGTGACCGGCGATATCGACATTCGCGCGCGGGTGGCGTCGATTGAAGCGGTGCAGGCGTGGAGCAAGGCCGGCGTGATGGTGCGCGAGACGCTCGCGCCGAATGCGGTCATGGGGATGATGTTCCTCAGCGCCTCGTCGGGCAGCGCGTTCCATCAGCGGCTGTCAACGGGCGCCGGGCGGGTGAGCACGACGGGCACGGCCGTCGCCGCCCCGTATTGGGTACGGCTCGAGCGTCGCGGCACGACGCTGACCGCCTCGCAGTCGGCCGACGGGACAACGTGGTCGGCGATCGGCACGATGACGGTGTCGGCCTCGACGATCTATGTTGGCCTGGCGGTGGCGAGCGCCGACCTCAATCAATTGGCGACGGGGGTGCTCGACAACGTCCTGGTGAATGCGCCGACGCCGAATCAGGCGCCCACCGTCTCGCTGACGGCGCCGGCCGACGGCGCGACGTTTACCGCGCCGGCCTCGATCACCGTCTCCGCCACGGCGGGTGACGCCGACGGCACCGTCAGCAAGGTCGATTTCTTCGCGGGGACCACGCTGATCGGCACCGACACGACGAGCCCGTACAGCATCACCTGGAACAATGTTGCCGCCGGGAGCTACTCGGTCACGGCCGTGGCGACCGACAACGGCGGCGCGACAACGACGTCCGCGGCGCGCACGGTCGCCGTCAACGGACCGCCCAACCAGGCGCCCTCGGTGGCTCTGACCGCGCCGGCCAATGGCGCGGCGTTCAACGCGCCGGCGTCGATCACCGTCTCGGCCACGGCGAGCGACACCGACGGCACGATTGCCAGGGTGGATTTCTTCGCGGGGACGACGCTCATCGGCACCGATACGACGAGCCCGTACAGCATCACGTGGAACAACGTGCCGGCCGGCAGCTATTCGCTGACCGCGGCTGCGACGGATAACGGCGGCGCGACGACCACGTCCGCGGCGCGCACCGTGACGGTCGCCGCTCCGCCTCCACCGCCGCCCGGCGCGCACGCGCAGTTTGGCGCGTCGGCGGACCACAACACGCTGGTGACACGCTACGTGCTGGACATCTTCGCGTCGGGAGCCAACCCGAACACCGCGACGCCGATCGCATCGCAGGACCTCGGCAAGCCCGCAGTCGTCAACGGCGAGTGCAGCGCGGACATCTCCGCGAGCTACAACTCGCTGGCGGCCGGGTCCTATATCGCGACGGTGAGCGCGGTGGGAAGCGGCGGATCGTCACGGAGCGCGGCGGCTTCGTTCACCAAGTAGCCGCGCCGTGACGACCTACGGCATCGACGGCGACGGCGACCACGCCGCCGCCGGTGCCGGCGGGATGATGAACCACGCGACGAGATACGCGACGACGCCGAACACGACCGCGCCGACCACGATCGATACGACGACCCAGGCGACGCGCATGATCGTCGGATCCACCTCGAAATACTCGGCCAGCCCGCCGCAGACGCCGGCGATTCGCTTGTCGGTGCGCGAGCGCACCAGCCGCGGCGTCGGCGCCGCCGCGATGACGCCGTCGGCGCGCGGCATGATGAGCCAGGCCGCGACGTAGGCGATGACGCCGAGCACGACCGCGCCCGGCCAGATGGCCAGGACGACCCACGCAGCCCGCACCAGCGCCACGTCGGCGTCGAAGTAGTCCGCCAGGCCGGCGCAGACGCCGGCGATCTTCCCTTCCTCGGGCCGGCGCATCAGGCGCCGTTTCGGGCCAGTTCCTGCGAATTCACCCATCGCTTCTCCCTTCACCGTGCAATACGGGCCGGCCGCGCGGGAGGTTTCAGTGGGTTTCCATGCGGTTCGGCGATGCCCGGATCGGGTCGGTCAGTCCGGCGGCGCCGGGACGAGGCCGCCGAGCACGTCCTTGAGCCGGCGCTGGACCTCGTTACGAAGGCCCCGGCGGACGGCCGCGCCGGCGTCAATCGTCAGGCGGGGTGCATCGAGCGTCCCGCCGATGACGGCGGGCAGCAGCACCCGGTTGCCTTCGCGCGTGTAGCGGGCCAGCTCGGTTCCGGCCTGCGCCGACAGCGCCTCCGACAGCGAGAGGTCCATGTGGCCGTCGAGCGCCTTGGTCGGAATGGTCAGCGTCCCCTGCCCCACGAGATCGACGTCGGGCGAGTGCAGCGCCAGCGCGGAGGCCGCGACGACCTCGCGAACGAGCGCGAAGGTCGCGTCGATGCGATCGAAGCTGTCGCTCGACGCCGCCCCATCCCGGGCGGGCCTGCCGAAGAACAGCACGACGGTTCGCACCAGGCCAAGGCGCTTGAGGACGCCGTTGGCAATCGTGACCTTCCCCTCCCCTGCCGCCGCCGCCACGGCGTCGCCCAGCGTGGCGCCGCGGCCGTTGAACGTTCCCGTGCCGGAGAGGCGGCCGCTGATCGTGTCAGGCACGCCGCCGAACGCCGCGAGCTGCGCGACGTCGACGTCGTTGACCTGCGCGCGCACGGTCGCACGCAGCGCGCCAACTTCCGCGTCGATGTCGAGCGCCCCCTGATACCTGCCGCCGAACAACTGAAAGCTGGCCGGCGACAGCGTGATGCGGTTCCCCTGCGCCACCAGCGTCGTCGCGAACTGGCGGACGTCCACGCCGCTCGCCCGCGCGGTCTCCGCGCTGACGCGTGCGACGATGCGGCCGGGAAGGAGCGAGGTCGTCGCCGGCGCGCGCTTCGGCGTCCGCGGCGCGAACGCGTCGGCGAGCGCGATGAGATCGTCCACGTCGACGTGGCCGGCCTTGACCTGCAGCTGCGCGTCGATCCGCGGCGTCAGCTGGACGAGCCCGCTCGCCTCGAGCGCCGTCGTTCCCGAAGACGCGGTGAAGCGCTCGAGGTTCAGGTGCGCGCTCGACAGCGACGAGTTCGCCGAGACCGCGATCTCGCGGCCGCGGCTTGTCACCGTGATGTTCCGCAGCGTGATCGCGCGGATCGACACGAGCTGTACGGCGGGTGCCGACGCCGGCGCGGCAGCGCCCTGGCCAGGCGCGGGCATCGCGAACGGCAGCGGCATGTCGATGCGGCTGTCGGACACGGAGACCTCCGCGTCCTCGATGCGGCGCGACCACAGCGGCTTCAGCCCGGCTGACAGCTGCACCTCGGCGAGCATGACGCGCGCCGGGTCGCCGGCGCGCACGTCGCGCAGCGTGATCGCCGGACGCGGGAAGACGTGCGCCTCCGCCTTGCCGATCGTGACGCGCTGCCCGAGCCACTTCGTCGCCTGGCTCTCGAGCGCGCGGCGCACGCCGTCGCCGCTGACGAACCAGTACATCGCCGCCGCCATCGCGACGACGAGCACGAGGATGACGCCGAGGGCCAGGAGGATGAGGCGCCGCGTCATGAAACAATTAGACTCCGGTTTCTTTCCGAGTGCCCGAGCTTCCTGACATCCTGCTCTATCTTCGTGCGCTCGAGCCGAGAATCGTCGGCAGGCGCGTCACGGCGGTGCGGCTGGCCAGCCCGTTTCTGCTGCGCTCGGTCGATCCACCGCTTGCCGCCGTCGAAGGCCGGGCCATTGTCGGCCTGCGCCGCCTGGGCAAGCGGGTCGTTCTCGAGGCGGAAGGCGAGCTGTTCCTCGTCTTTCACCTGATGATTGCGGGTCGCTTCCGGTGGAAGCCGCCGCGCACGGCGATTCCGGGCAAGGTCGGCCTCTTCGCGCTCGACTTCGAGCACGGCGCGCTGATCCTGACCGAAGCAGGCTCGAAGCGTCAGGCGTCCCTCTACGTCGTCCAGGGCGAGCCTGCGCTGGCGCGCCACGATCCGGGGGGACTAGAAGTGATGGAGGCCGACCTCCCGTCCTTCGCCGACGCGCTCCAACGCGACAACCACACGCTGAAGCGGGCGCTTACCGACCCGCACCTGTTCAGCGGGATCGGCAATGCGTACTCGGACGAGATCCTGCACGCCGCGCGGATGTCTCCGTTCAAGCAGACCGGCAACATGACCGACGAGGAAGTGCGGCGATTGTACAAGGCTGTACGCACGACGCTGGCCGGATGGACCGAGAGGCTGCAGCGCGAGACCGGCGACAGCTTCCCGGAGAAAGTGACAGCCTTCAGGGAAGGGATGGCCGTGCACGGCCGTTATCGACAGCCGTGTCCCGACTGCGGCGCGCCCATCCAGCGCATCGTCTACGCCGCCAATGAAGCGAACTACTGCGCCAACTGCCAGACGGGCGGACGGCTGCTCGCGGATCGCTCGTTGTCGCGGCTCCTGAAGGACGACTGGCCGCGAACACTCGAGGAGCTCGAGCGCAAGCGTGGCGCGTGACGCGCCGCGCGGCTCGCGTCACGCACCGCGGCGAGCTAGGGCTGGCAGGGTGTAGGCGCAACTCGGATACCAATACGCCGACGCATCGCGAGAATGAGTGCAGATCTGCATGCAATATCGCGTCGTCGCTACCGATGCGTCGTCGGCGCAGCGGCAGCGCCTGTGGGATTTGTGCTACCGCGTCACCGGCACCGTCGAAGACGCGGATACGTTGGTGCGCGACGCTGCCACTCACCTGGTCCGCTCGGTAGCGGCGCCCGCGATAGAGGCGCTGCGCTCGCGCAAGCGGCGTCAATACATCGGCTCCTGGCTGCCTGCGCCGGTCGAGACCGGCAACGCAGCATCCGCCGGTCCGCGGCCCGATGGCGCTGGCGGCGTCCGCTACGACATGGTCGAGAGCGGAACGATGGCGTTTCTCGGGGCGCTCGAGACGCTCGACCCGCGCGAACGCCTCGTCTTCGTGATGAGCGATGCGTTTGGTTTCCGGCCGCAGGAGACGGCGGCGTCCCTCGATTTCACCGCCGGGACGATCCGAACGCTCCTGCAGGGCGCGCGGCGGAAGATGGGTGCCTACGATTCGACGCAGGTGCCGCCGACGCCCGCCGTGCAGGCGCACACGATGGATTGCCTTCGCGATTGCCTCTGGCATCTTCAGCGGCTGGACACCGCGCGGCTCGAAAAGACGCTCGCGGCGGACGCACAGGCGATCTTCGACAGCGGCGGCGAGTTCGTGGCACCGCCCGGCAGCATCGTCGGCGCGGCAACCATCGCGAAGCTGCTGACGAAGTTCGTCGAAGGCAGCGGGTCGATCGCCGTGACGTACCGCATGCTGAACGGGATGCCGGCCGCGATTGCCCAGTCGCCGGCGCGTCCGCGCTGGGCCACGCGCATGGTCATCAGGGTGGAGCTGCGTGAAAACCTCGTCCTCGCGGTGCAGGTGATCATGGCCACCGCCAAACTGGCCGCGGTCCGGTTCGATCCGATCTGATTCCCGAAGGTTACCGGTTGCGAGTTCCAGGCGGGCGGGAACGCCTGTAACCTGTCCCCTGTTCCCGTGCCCTCCCGGTTCACCATCCTCGCGTGTCTGGCGCTGCTGGCGCCGCGCCCCGCGCTCGCGCAGGATCCCGCTGAGTTGCGCTGGGGCGGGGACGCCGAGGGCGGCGCGCCGTATGTCGAGGCCGATCCGGCGGACCCTGCCCGTGTCGTCGGCTTCGACGTCGAGGTCGCGCAGCTGCTTGCCGCGGGACTCGGGCGCACGCCGCGATTCGTGCAGGTCGGCTTCACGAGCATCGACGCATCGGCGGCACGCGGCGACTTCGACGTCGGCCTCAGCGGCATCGAGGACAGCGCGGCCCGCCGTTCGCGGCTCGCGGTGACGATCCCCTATTACGAGTTCCGCGAGGTGCTGACCGTCCGTTCGGCGGACGCGGGCACGTATCGCTCGCTCGGCGACCTGCGCGGCCGGCGCGTCGCCACGCTCGGCGCGACACTCGCCTACGACATGCTGGTCGAGGCGCAGGCGCGCGACGGCATCGTGCCGGTCACCTACGAAGACGACGTCCATCCGTACAGCGACCTCGTGATTGGCCGGGTGGATGCGGTCGTCCTCGACGCGATCCTCGCGCAGCGCGGCGTGCGGAGAAACGCGGGGCTGACGAGCCAGCCGGCGCCGCTGGCCGTCGGGCACTACGTCGGCATCCTCGCGCCGGGGGCGGCCGCGCTCCGCGATCGGATGAACGTCGTCCTGCGCGACGCCATGCGCGACGGGCGCCTCGAAGCGATTCTCCGGCGATGGGACGTGTGGAACGACGACCAGCCGCGCCTCTACGCCCGCGTGCTCGCCGACGCGTCGCCGTATGCGGTCGCTGCGTCGAGCCTGTCGGCCTCGCCGGACGCGGCGCGTACCTCGTCAGGTCCGGGGACGCTGGATGCCGCGCGCCGCTACCTGCCGGCGCTCCTCCGTGCGGCGCTGATCACGATCGTGCTGTCGTGCCTGTCGATGGCGCTCGCGGTTGCGGTCGGAGGGCTCATCGCGAGCGGCCGCGTCTACGGCGCGGCGCCGCTGCGCATCGCGCTCACCGGGTACGTCGAGATCGTCCGCGGGACGCCGCTCCTCCTGCAGCTGTTCGTGCTCTATTTCGGGCTTGCCGCCTTCATCCAGCTGCCCGCCTTCGTCGCGGCGCTTCTCGGGCTGGGGCTCAACTACGCGGCCTACGAGAGCGAAATCTACCGCGGGGCGCTCGAGGCGGTGCCGCCCGGCCAGCTCGAATCCGCACGGACGCTGGGCTTCACCGAGCGGCAGATCCTCGTCCTCGTCCGCGCGCCGCAGGCGTTCCGGCTCGCGCTCGCGCCGATGACCAACGACTTCGTCGCGCTGCTGAAGGACAGCTCGCTGGTCTCGGTCATCACGGTCGTGGAGCTCACCAAGGAAACGTCGATCTTCGCGGCCAACATCGGCAACTGGCTGCTGCCGGGCATCATGTGCGCGGCGATCTACCTGGCGATGTCGCTGCCGCTGGCGCGCGTCGCGCGCCGCATCGAGCGCGGGTGGCGGCACGTATGAGCGTGCTCGACGTGCAATCGCTCGATGTGCGCCGCGGTGGACGGCCGATCGTGTCCGGCGTCTCCTTCGCCGCATCGGCCGGCGAAATCGTCGCGCTGATGGGTGCGTCGGGCGCCGGCAAGAGCACCATCCTCCGCGCGATCGCGGGGCTCGATCCGATTGTCGCCGGGACCGTAGCGATACCGCGCCCGGTCGGCATGGTGTTCCAGTTCCATCACCTGTTCGCGAACATGACCGCGCACAAGAACGTGTGGCTGGCGCCGGTGCACGTCTTCAGGCGCCCGCGCGCCGAGGCCGAACAGCACGCGCGGGAGCTGCTGGTCTCGCTCGGCGTCGGAGACCGCGCGTCCGCGATGCCGCACGAGCTGTCGGGCGGCGAGGCGCAGCGCGTCGCCATCGCGCGCGCGCTCGCCATCGAGCCGAGGGTCCTGTTGATGGACGAGCCGACCGCCTCGCTCGACCCCGCCCGCCGGGGCGACCTGGCCGCCACGCTCCGCCAGCTCGCGAGCGCCGGCCGCACGATTGTCGTCGCGACGCATGACGCCGAATTCGCGCGCGCCTGCGCGCACCGCGTGCTGAGCGTCGAAGGCGGCCGACTTCGTGGTGTATCGTAGGAACCTTCGGAGCGCCGGAGCCCGGATCCCGGCCCGCATCCCCCAACCCGGCCTGTATCCATGCTAGAGACCGACGCCATCTACATCGAGCGCGACACCGACCGCAAAATCCGGCATCGCAACAAGCTCTATTACCGGTTCAATCACTGGCCGATCTGGATTTTCGTCTTCTTCATCGCGCCGGGACCGCTGACCTTCGACCTGTTCGAGCGCGGGATCGATCGACGGCTGGCGGCGTGGCTGGCCGTCGTGCTCGCCGGAACGGCGGTTGCGGGCCTGCGTGGCCGTCTCCCCGGCTGTGAGCCGCGTCCGTACATCATCCGCTTCACCGAGGATCGCCCGAACCCGCTCTATCGGCGCGTCTGCTACACGATTGCGTGGGGCGAGGTCGTCGCGTTCGCGTCGCTCAACATCGCAGGGCTCACCTGGGCGATCCTCACGGGTATGTGGCGGCTGAAGCAGATGTACGCGGCCGCCTATTTTCCGATCGCCGGCACGATGTGGCTGCTCGGCGCGCTGGGACGCCTGCCGCGCGTGAAGGCGTCGACACAGGGCGAAGGGCACGAGCGCCGCTATTTCTACGGCTCGGTCTGGGCCGTCGCCATCGCGCACCCGATTCTCTGGATGCTGTGGAAGGTGCTGCCGCAGACGCGCAGCGGCGACGCCGTCAAACTCGCCGTCTTCGTCGCCGTGCTTGGCGTCGTCGGCTACATCTCGCGTCTTGGATTGCTGCCGCGCACGCGTCCGATTGTCCCGGGCGAGCTCGCGGTCTCCGATTAGACGCCAATGCAAAATGCAAAATGCAGATGCAAACCCAGCGTCGCTCGCTTTGCACGTGCGAACGTCGTAGCGATGTTCACCCCGCTGTAATGGCCACGTCAGGTTTGCATTTTGAATTTTGAATTTTGAATTGCATGGCTGAAGGCTACGAGGGGTGGGACGAATACGCGCCCTTCTATGACTGGGAGAACGCGCGGACGCTCGGCCGGCGTGACGTGCCGTTCTGGCGCACGCTGGCGCTGCAGTCGGATGGGCCGGTCCTCGAGCTCGGCTGCGGCACCGGCCGCATCGCCATTCCGCTGGCGCGCGCCGGCGTGTCGCTCGTCGGCATCGATCGATCGGATGCGATGCTCGCGAGGGCGCGCGACCGCATCCGGCGCGGCCGCCTCGCGTCGCGCGCGCGGCTGCTACGCGGCGACATCCGCTCGCTGCCGTTCCGTCCGTCCACGTTTCCGCTCGTCATGGCGCCGTACGGCGTGCTGCAGTCGCTGCTGCGCGAACGCGACCTGGCAGACACGCTGCGGGCGGTGGCGCGCGTGCTCAAGCCAAAGGCGACGTTCGGCATCGAGCTGGTCGCCGATCTGCCGTCATGGGACGAGTACCGGAAGCGCGTCAGCCTGTCGGGGTGGCGCGGCGGACGCCGGGGGGCGCACGTGACGCTGGTCGAAACCGTGCGCCAGGATCGCGCACGGCACCTGACCATCTTCGACCAGCAGTTCATCGAGCGCCGCGGCGCGCGGCGGCGAACGCACGCCTTTTCCCTGACGTTCCGCACGCTCTCGGTGCCGCAGATGACGCGGCGCCTGGAAAAGGCCGGCTTTGAAATCTCGGCATTGCTGGGCGATTATCGCGGCGGGCCCTGGGATCCCCGGGCGGATGTGTGGATGATCCTTGCGCGCCGGTGCTAAAATCAGCGGTCGCTTTTCCCTCGTATTTTCTGGAGTTTCCGCATGTCTGGCCATTCAAAGTGGCACACCATCAAGCACAAGAAGGGGGCCGCGGACGCCAAGCGCGGCAAGGTGTTCACCCGCATCATCAAGGAGTTGACGGTTGCTGCCCGCAACGGCGGCGGTGACGTCAACATGAACCCGCGGCTGCGCACGATCGTCGCCGACGCGAAGGCGCAGAACATGCCTCGCGAGAACATCGAGCGCGCGATCCGCCGCGGGACGGGTGAAGAGCCCGGTGTCTCCTACGAGGACGTGACCTACGAGGGCTACGGTCCCGGCGGCGTCGCGCTGATGATCGAGACGCTCACCGACAACAAGAACCGGACGGTCGGTGAAATCCGCCACCTGCTGGCCAAGCACGCGGGCAACCTCGCGGCCGAGAACAGCGTCGCATGGATGTTCCATCGCAAGGGGCAGATCGTCGTCGAGAAGGGCAAGGTCGACGAGGAGACGCTCCTCAACGCGGCGCTCGACGCCGGCGCCGACGACATGAACGACGACGAGAGCGGCTGGGAAATCGTCTGCGGCCCGGAGAACTTCGAGAAGGTGCGCGACGCGGTGAAAGCCATCGGCGTCGAGCCGGCCAGCGCCGAGGTCGCGATGATCCCGCAGAACTACGTCAAGCTCACCGGCAAGGAAGCGCAGCAGATGCTGAAGCTGATGGAGGTCATCGAAGAGCACGACGACGTGCAGCACGTCTGGGCGAACTTCGACATCGAGGAGAAGGAGATCGAGGCCTCCCTCGCGTGAGAATCTTCGGCATCGATCCCGGCTCCGAGCGCACCGGCTACGGATGCGTGGAGTCGGATGGACGCCGACATCATCTCGTCGCCTGCGGCGCGATTGCCGCGCCGCCGGGGGACAGCTTCCCCCACCGCCTGGCGCGCATTCACACGGAACTCTCCAGCCTGCTCGCCTCCTGCCGCCCTGACTGCGTCGCCATCGAAAATCTGTTTCATGCAAACAACGTCCGCAGCGCGCTGAAGCTCGGACACGCACGCGGCGTGGCCATGCTGGCGGCAGTCGAAGCCGGCTGCGAGGTGGTCGAGTACACGCCGGCCGAGATCAAGCGCGCCGTGGTCGGCTACGGCCGCGCCGAGAAAGCGCAGATCGGGCAGATGGTGAAGCTGCTGCTGGGGCTGACGGCGGCGCCGACGCCGCACGACGCAGCCGATGCGCTGGCGGTCGCGATTTGCCATCTGCATTCGATGCCGTCGGGCCGCCTGAAGGCGGCCCCTGCGTACGAGGACGCGGGGGCCGGCTTTAGCCGGCCCAAGCCCCGCTCCTGGCGCCAGTACCGTCCTCCGGCCAGCGGATGATCGCATTCCTCCGGGGACGCGTTCTCGACAAGCATCCAAACCGAATCGTGGTTGACGTCAACGGCGTCGGGTACGAGCTGTACGTGCCGCTCTCCACGTATTACGACGTCGGCGACGCGGGGGCGGACGTCACGCTGCGCGTGCACACGCACGTACGCGAGGACGCGCTGCAGCTCTTCGGATTCCTCACGCCCCTCGAGCAGCAGCTCTTCGAGCGGCTGATCGCGATCAGCGGCATCGGGCCGAAGCTGGCGATCGCGGTGCTGTCGGGCATCGACAGCCGCGAGCTCGTGGTGTCGGTGCGGCGCGCGGACGTCGCGCGCCTGACGCGGATTCCCGGCATCGGCAAAAAGACCGCCGAGCGCATCGTGCTCGAGCTCAAGGATCGTCTCGGCGACGTCGCGGCGCCGGATGCCGGCACGAGCGTGGACGAGCCGTCCGGCGACCGGCTGCGCGACGACCTCGTCTCCGCGCTCGAGAACCTGGGCTATCATCGGCCGCTGGCCGAAAAAGCTGCGGATGCGGCGCGCGCGCGCGACGGCGGCGCCGCCTTCGAGGACGCGTTGAAGAGCGCGCTGCGCGAGCTGATGCGATGAACGACCCTTCGACCCCTCGAGACTCCCGCCTCGTCACCGCGGGGCGCGTCGACGAGGACGCGCAGTACGAGGCGGGCCTCCGCCCGCGAACGCTCGACGAGTACATCGGCCAGGATCGCATCCGCGACAACCTGCAGGTGTCGATTGCCGCGGCGCGCGGACGCAAGGAGGCGCTCGACCACGTCCTCCTCTCCGGCCCGCCGGGGCTCGGCAAGACGACGCTCGCCTACGTGATCGGCAACGAGCTCGGCGTGGCGGTGCGCGCGACCGCCGGACCCGTGATCGAGAGAGCCGGCGACCTCGTGGCGCTGCTCACCAACCTTCAGGAGCACGAGGTGCTCTTCATCGACGAGATTCATCGCTTGGCTCCGGCGATCGAAGAGGTTCTGTATCCGGCGATGGAAGACTACGAGGTGGACATCGTCATCGGCCAGGGGCCGAGCGCGCGGTCGGTGAAGGTGCCGCTGCAGAAGTTCACGCTCATCGGCGCGACCACGCGCGCCGGCCTGCTGACGTCGCCGCTCCGCGCGCGCTTCGGTATCGTCCATCGCCTGGATTTCTACACTGACGCCGACATCGAGGAGATCGTCCGCCGCTCGGCGCGCATTCTCGGCGTGGCGACCGACGCCGACGCGGCGGTGGAGATTGCGCGGCGCTCGCGCGGCACGCCGCGCATCGCCAACCGGCTGCTCCGGCGCGTGCGTGACTACGCGCAGGTACGCGCCGACGGCCGCATCACCGGCGACGTCGCGCGCGCCGCCATGACGCTGCTCGAGGTGGACGATCATGGCTTCGACGAGGTCGACCGCAAGCTGCTGCGTACGATCATCGACAAGTTCAGCGGCGGGCCCGTGGGGGTGAACTCCATCGCCGCCGCCATCAACGAAGAAAAGGACGCGATCGAGGACATCTACGAGCCGTTCCTCATCCAGGCCGGCTTTCTCGACCGCACGCCGCGCGGCCGTGTCGCCACGGCGCGCGCCTACGAATACTTCGGGCTCACAGCGCCCGGGAGGGACTCCGGACTGTGGTAATCGATCCTTCCGCGCGTACGGTTCGCCGCGCGCGCATTTCGAGCCTGGCCACCTACGTGCCGCCACGGCTGCTCACCAACGCCGATCTCGAACGTCTCGTCGAAACCACCGACGAATGGATTCTGCAGCGCACCGGCATCCGCGAGCGGCACATCGTCGATGCAGGGGTCGCGACCTCGGACCTTGCCGCGGAGGCGGCGCGCGAAGCCATTCGCCGCGCGGGCCTCACGCCCGCCGACATCGACTTCATCGTCGTCGGCACGACGACGCCCGACATGATGTTCCCGAGCACGACGTGCCTGGTGCAGACGAAGATCGGCGCGCCGCACGCGTGGGGCTTCGACCTCGGCGCCGCCTGTTCCGGGTTCACCTACGCGTTGACGACGGCGGCGCAGCTGGTCTCTGCGGGCGGCAGCAAGCATGCGCTCGTGATCGGTGCGGACGTGATGTCGAGCATCATCGACTACACCGATCGCACGACCTGCGTGCTGTTCGGCGACGGGGCCGGCGCGGTCGTCGTCGAGGCGTCGGATGACGACGGGATTGGCATCATCGACTTCGAGAATTACGTCGACGGCAGCGGCGGCGACGCGCTGTGCATGCCCGGCGGCGGCAGCCTGCGGCCGGCGTCGAGGGAGACCGTGGATCAGCGGCTGCACTACGTGAAGCAGGACGGCGCGACGGTCTTCAAGTTCGCGGTCCGCAACACGGAAGAAGCCGCATCGCGGATCCTGGAACGCAACGGCGTCAAGCCGTGCGAGATCGACCTCTTCGTCTCGCACCAGGCCAACCGGCGCATCATCATGTCGGCCACCGACAAGCTGGGAATCCCGCCGGAGAAAGTCGTCATCAACATCGAGCGGTTCGGCAACACCACGGCGGGGACGATCCCGCTCGCGCTCAACGACGCGGTCGAGCAGAAGCGGCTGAAGAGAGGCGACCTGCTGCTGGTGGCGTCGGTCGGCGCCGGCTTTACGGTGGGCACCGTGCTGATGCGCTGGGGGTTGAAGGACTGACTCGCCCGCATCTGCGCCTGGAACTTGAAGAACAGGTTCTCATAGCGCACTGACTGGCCACAACGCTGCGGCGCCGCTCGATCGGTTACCTTGAAGATTGGGAGTTGGCGATTGGGCGTGGTACGGCTGAGATCACTCACACGCGGACAGGAGCAGCGGCTCGCGACGCTGCGCCGCATCTCTGAGCTGCTCGATTCGGCGTTCGTCGTTCCAGGTACGAACTACCGCATCGGCCTGGATCCGATCATCGGCCTCATTCCCATGGTCGGCGACCTGGCCTCTCCGATCTTCACCATCGGGCTGCTCTGGCAAGCCTACGACCTCGGCATCCCGAAGGTCGTGCAGCTGCGGATGATCTTCAACGCGGCCATCGACGCGCTGATCGGCGCGATTCCCCTCGCCGGCGATCTGTTCGACTTCGCCTGGAAGTCGAACCAGATGAACCTCGCGCTGCTCGAGCTGCACGCGTACGAGGAGCGCCGCGCCGGCGCCGGCGACTGGGTGTTTGTCGTCGCGATGATCCTCCTGCTGCTCGCGATGGCGGCGCTCCCGTTCGTCCTCGCCGGCGTGCTCTTCTCCTGGCTGGCAGCACACCTGCCCGGCCTGAGATGACGCCGCGCAAGACGGGCTCGCGCAAGACGTCGTCGCGCAAGTCCACGCCCACCAAGACCGCACCCGGCAGGACCGTGGCGCGCACGACCGGCGCGCCGAAGCCTGTCGCGCGCAGGAAGGCCGTGCCGCGCCGAGAAGAGCCGGCGCGCGTCTTCCTGCTGTCGCCCGCCAACCTCGGCGGCATTCGAGCGCAAATGATGATCTCGCCCAACGCGCGCTTTCAGCTGGCGCGCCAGCTTCAGGGCGAATCCGGCGCGCCGCTGGGCGACATCTTCAGCTTCGTAAGCGGCCTCTATTTTCGCGGCAAGCTGGCGTATGCGCGGCGATTCGCGCGGCCGCCGGACCCGACCGACCCGGTCACCGCCGGAGGCGTGCTCGCCATCACCTCGAACGCCGGGTTGCGGTCGGTGGACACGATGGTCACGGTCGAGTCGTTTCGTGCCTTTGCGACCGGTGACATCGATCTTCGCAATCCGACGTACCGGAAGCCGCTCGAGCAGTCGGCGCGGGCGCTGCGGGAGGCGATTGGCCCCGACTGCGAGGTCGTGCTCCTGGGCAGCGTCGCGTCGGGGAAGTACGTCGACCTGCTGCTGCCGATCTTCGGCGATCGGCTGATGTTCCCGCCCGATTTCGTCGGCCGCGGCGACATGAGCCGCGGCGGGCTCATGCTGCGCTGCGTGACGGCCGGGTTCGAGCTGCCGTACGTGCCGCTGGCCGGAGCGAGCCGGCACGGCGCGCGTCCGCCGAAGCTGGAGCCGTTGAAGCGGCGGTAGCCGTGGTTCAATTCCTTCGTGGCGCAGCTTCGCATTCCGCCGGACGGTGACGCGACGCTCGTCGTCGGTCCTGAGAAGCGCGAGGTCCGCCTCACCAACCTCCACAAGCCGTTCTGGCCCGAGCGCGGCATCACCAAGGGCATGCTGATCCAGTACTACGCGGACGTGGCGCCGGTGCTGCTGCCGCACATCCGCGACCGTGCGATGGTCATGAAGCGGTATCCGCACGGCGCCGCCGGCGAGTTCTTCTTCATGAAGCGCGCGCCCGTGCCGCGGCCAGACTGGATCCGCACCTGCTCCATCACGCACGATTCCGGCAACGTCATCGACTTCCCGGTCATCGACAACATCGAGTCGCTGCTGTGGGTGATCAACCTGGGATGCATCGATCTGAACCAGTGGTACGCCCGCTGCGACGACATCCATCGGCCCGACTACGTGCACTTCGATCTCGATCCCGGCCCGGGCGCGACCTTCGAGCAGGTGCGGGACTCGGCGCTGCACGTCCGCGAGGCGCTCGAAGCGTTGAAGATGAAACCGTTGGTGAAGACGAGCGGCTCGAAAGGTCTCCATGTCTACGTCCCGATCGTCCGCGGCCCGCTGCAGAAGACCGTCTGGACGTTCGCCAAGGCGCTGGCGGTGGCGCTCGCGTCGCGGCAGCCGCAGCTGATGACGTCGGAATACCGCAAGGAGAAACGGCCGAACGGACGCGTGCTCGTCGACTACAACCAGAATCGATGGGGAAGCACGCTCGCGAGCATTTACTCCGTGCGGCCGACGCCGCTGGCGACGGTGTCGACGCCGCTCGAATGGAGCGAGGTCTCCCGCGGCGCGCGCATCGAGGACTTCCGCCTGGACAACGTGCGCGAGCGGATTGCGAAGGCAGGCGACCTCTGGAAGCCGCTGCTCGTGTCCCGGGGACGCACCGACCTGGGCAAATTCGTATAGCTTCGCCAACGGTTGTTCAACATCGGCGCAGGATCGCCGCCTCTTCGTGCATCGACGGAACACGCTGTCGAAAGACGCGACACCGCCGGCGCGCCTCGGCCGCGTATCTGCGCCGAATCGGCACACGCACTCGCACGCCGCACGCGGCACGCCAGACCGGCGACCCCGCAAGATGTTGACGCAACGCAATTTCCGGCGGGTGCACCTCCGCTGGCCATTCCATTGCTCGGTGCACGGACGGTTTCCCATGGCCCTGGCTTTCGATCCCTCGTCTGCCCTGCGGCGCAAGCATGCGCCGCTTCCGATTCCAGCGAAACGTCCCGCGTCGCCGACGCATTCCCGTCCGGCGCTGGGCGCGATTCTTCGCGAGCGCGAGCTGATCACCGAGGATCAGCTCAAGGCCGCGATCGAGCAGCAGAAGCGCACGGACCGCCGACTGGGGCAGGTGCTCATCGACATGGGCGCGACCACGCAGGACGCCGTCCTCGGGGCGCTGAGTATTCAGCTCGGGCTGCCCGGGATGCGCATCAACGCCTACACCGTGGACGCGGAAGCCATCGGCGCGCTTCCCGAGAAGGTCGCGCGCCGCCACGGTGCGTTCCCCATCTCCAAGGTCGGCACGACGCTGACCGTCGCCGTCGCCATCCCGCAGGACCTCGAGGCGGCCGACGATCTTCGTTTCGCGTCGGGCTGTGAAATCCGCACGGTGGTGGCACTCGAGGACGAGATTGCCACCGCCCTGGACCGCTACTACCAGGCCGACGGCATCCCGCATCAGCTCGCGCAGGAGGCGGAGGAGGTCGTCGTCGAGACGCCGTTCGTGGAACGGCGGGTTGGCGCGGATCGGCGCCAGGGACGCGTCGGCGGCCGCCGCGCGACGGACCTGCTCTATTCCGAACCCGAGAAGTTCGACGAAGCCGCGGAGCGATCCGCCGTCACGATTCTCGACCGCGTGCTCGCGCGCGCCGCCGGCGACGGGGCGAGCGACATCCATCTCGAATCGACGATGGACAGCTTCCGGGTCAGGTTCCGCGTCGACGGGACGTTCCGTGAGATTGCGACGTTCGCGCCGCAACTGGGCGTGCCCGTCGTCGCGCGGTTGAAGGTGCTCTCCGGCATGGACATCGCCGAGCATCGCCTGCCGCAGGACGGCCGCTTCAGCGCGTCCATCGGGTCGCGCAGGCTCGATCTGCGGAGCTCCACGTATCCGACGATGTACGGCGAGAAGGCCGTGCTGCGCCTGCTCGACCGGTCGACGCTGCGTCTTCAGCTGGAGACGATGGGCATGCGCGGCAAGGTGCTCGAGCAGTTCCGCAACCTCATTCGCCGGCCCGAAGGGATGATCCTCGTCACCGGACCGACCGGCAGCGGGAAGACCTCAACGCTCTATGCGAGCCTGGCGGAGCTCGTCGAAACCGGGAAGCACATCATCACGATCGAGGATCCGGTCGAGTACGCGCTCTCCGGCGTCAACCAGGGACAGACCAACGAGAAGGCGGGCTTCACCTTCGCCCGCGGCCTGCGCGCCATCCTGCGGCAGGATCCGGACGTCATCATGGTCGGCGAGATTCGCGACCCGGAGACGATGTCCACCGCCGTCGAAGCGTCGCTCACCGGCCACCTGGTGTTCTCGACGCTCCACACCAACAGCGCGGTGGCGACGGTGGCGCGCGTGATCGACATGGGACTCGAGCCGTACCTGCTCTCCTCCTGCCTCGTCGGCATCGTCGCGCAGCGGCTCGTGCGGCGCGTCTGTCCGACATGCCGGACGGAGATGCCGACGCCGCCCGGCGTCACGCACCTGTTTCCCGGCGGCGCGCCGGAGACCATGCATCGGGGCAAGGGATGCCAGGACTGCCGCGGCACCGGCTACCGCGGCCGCGTCGCCATCCACGAGCTGCTGGCGATGAACGAGGAGCTGCGGACGCTGATCCTGGAGCGCGCGTCGGAGAGCAGGCTGGCCGACGCGGCGACGCGCGCCGGCATGGTTCCGCTGCGCGAGGAATGCCTCGCGCGCGTGATGGAGGGCGAGACGACGCTCGAAGAAGTCGTGCGGCTGACGCAGGATCGCGCGTAGGAGCAGGTCGCCCTACTCGCCGAGCAACTCGCCGATCGGTTTGAGATCCTCGATCCGATCGCAGAACGCCTTCACCACGACCAGCATCGGGACCGCGAGCAGCGTTCCCCAGATGCCCCAGACGAAGCTCCAGAAGATCAGGCCGATGAACATCGCGACCTCGTTGGTGCGGGCCGCACGGCTCGTCAGCCACGGCGTCAGCAGCCATCCCTCGAGACTCGTGATCACGACGGACACGCCCGACACGTAGATCGTCATCGCGATGGTGCCGAACTGGAGGAAGGCGGCGATCGCGGTGGCACCGGCGACGAGGACCGGCCCGAAGTACGGGACGCTGTTGAGCACACCCGCGGCGACACCCCATAACCCGGCGTGATGCACGCCCATCCACTTGAACGCCAGCCACGTCGCGATGCCGACAACGGCGCTGGTGACCACGCGGAGGAGCAGGAACCTCGCAATCTGGTCGTCGATCTCGTTGAGGATCTGGACGGTGATCTTCTTGTTCTCGAAGGATGGGCCCGCGATCTTCACCAGCTTGCGTTTCATGATGTCGCCCGACGCGAGCAGGAAGAAGACGAAGAACACGACGAGCATCGCTTCGCCCGCGAACGCGAGCACCCCGGCCGATCCCCAGCTCAAATAGGCCTTCACGTCGATGGCGGGTTCCTCGACCTGGACGCGTTGAACGCCGGCCGGCACGGGGTTACGCGCGCCGGCCTCGTCCGCGGTCTTCTGCAGTTCGTTGGCGGCCTTCTGCACCTGCGCGATGGTGCCGGGCGCCGAATCGTTGCGCCGCATCGCGACGCGCAGCTTCGTGGCGGCGGTGGGGACGGCCGCCACCATCGCCATCGCGTCGTCCGAGAGCGCGTAGGCGGAATAGAGCACGCCGCCGGTGAACAGGATCATCACCAGCGCGGCGGCGATCACGCGCGGCAGCCGCGCGCGCATCAGCAGCGTGACGATCGGCTGCAGCGCATAGCTGATGAGCACGCTGAGCACGATGGGGATGAAGACCTCGCTCGCCCAGTGGAGGAGCGCCACGGCCGCTGCGGCGGCGATGACGACCAGCGCGACGCTGCGCAGCTTGACGTCGATCGGCGCCGTCGTCTGCGGTTCGGGGTCAGGGACGCGGCGAAGCCGCTCGTGTGCTCGTTCGGGCATCGGACTCCTGTGGTTCGCCTTCGCCGGGCTGCGGCGTCACGGCCAGTCCGTCACGACGCTGCAGCGCCTTGTTGATGGCGACTGCCGCCTTGGCGCCCTCGGCGGCGGCGACAATCGCGAATTGCACGTCGCGCGACGCGTCGCCGACGACGTAGAGGCCGGCGATGTGGGTCTGGCCGAGATGGTCGGTCTTCACCGCGCCGCCGCGATTCATGATGCATCCCAGGCGCGCGGGGATGTCGCACTGCTGGCTCTGGTGGCTCGAAAAGAAAATCGCGTTGCAGTCGATCGACGCGCCGTCCGCAAAGACGACCGCACGCACATTCGGACCGTCGTGCTCGACACGAGCGATCGCGGACACGTGAATCGGGATACGTTCGTCTTCGAGCCGCCGGCGGTCGTCGCGGCGGACGTGCGACGGGCCGTTCGTGCAGAGCACCACGCGCGGCGTCCAGGTCTTCAGCGACAGCGCGAGCCCGGCAGCCCCTGTCCCGCCTCCGATCACCGCGATCGTCTGGTCGCGGTGCTCCCATCCATCGCAATACGGGCAGTGATGAACGGTGACGCCGTAGCACTCGTCGAGTCCCGGAACGTCGGGAACGTGATCGCGAACGCCGCTGGCGATGAGCGCCATGCGCGCGCGCACCTTCTCGCCGCTGTCGAGGGTCGCCTCGAACATGTCGTCGAGGCGCACGAGCTCGGTCACTGTGGCGTGGCGCGGCTCGACGCCGTACGGCTTCAGCTCCTCGCGTCCGAGGCGCAGCAGCTCGAGCGGCGGCACGCAGTCGCGCGTGAGGAAGCCGTGGAGCGCGGACGAGCGCGCGTTGCGAGGCTGGCCCGCGTCACATAGCAGGAGCGTGCGCCGGCACCTCGCGAGCACGAGCGCGGCGTTCAGCCCTGCCGGGCCGCCGCCGATAATGATGACGTCGAACACCTCCTGCTGAACTGCAAGGAGATGGCCACGGTAGCGTGGATGAGCAGGCGGTAAAGGCGGTGAAGCTGGTGGGAAGTGAACGTCGCCGATTTTGATTTCGAGCTGCCGGAGGCGCTGATCGCGCAGCATCCGCCGCCGGAGCGCGGCGGATCACGCCTTCTCGTCCTGCGGCGCGACGACCGGATCGAGCACACGTCGTTCGCCGAGCTCGGGCGTTACCTCGTCGCCGGCGACCTGCTCGTCGTCAACAACACGCGCGTGTTTCCTGCCCGCCTGCTGGGTCACCGCGTTCCCAGCGGCGGCGCGGTCGAATGCCTGCTGCTGAACAGGCAACCCACGGAACCCGGCTCCCCCTCCGCTGCGCTCGGGGCAAGTCCCTCGACGGCGCTCGGGGCAGGCCGGACCCCGGACCCCGGCCCGCAGCGCGTCGAGGAGTGGAGTGCCCTGGTCCATCCGGGCCAGAAGCTCAAACCGGGCGCGCGCGTCCTCTTCGAGCGCGACGGCATCCGCATCGACGGCGAAGTCGCGGCGATGCACTTCCAGGGCCGCCGGACGATGCGCCTCTGGACCGACCATCCGGGCGGGCTCGCCGGCGCGCTCGATCGCATCGGCCACATCCCGCTGCCTCCGTACATCAAGCGCGACGACGTGAATGCGGACAAGGAGCGGTATCAAACGGTGTACGCGCGCGAGCGCGGATCGGTGGCGGCGCCGACGGCGGGCCTGCACTTCACCGCGGCGCAGTTCGACGACCTGGCCGCGCGCGGCATCGAGCGCGCGGACATCACCCTGCACGTCGGCTACGGCACGTTCAAGCCGGTGACGGCCGATCGCGTGGAAGATCACACGGTGGATGCCGAGCGGTTCACGGTGTCACCGCAGACCGCGGCTGCGTTGACGCGCGCGAAACGCGAGGGGCGCCGCATCATCGCCGTCGGAACAACGACCGCTCGCACGCTCGAATCGCTGACGGTTACCGATGGAGAGGTATTGGCTGGCGCCGGCGAAACGACCCTCTTCATCCGTCCCGGTCACACCTTCAATCTCGTGGACGGGATGATTACGAACTTCCACCTGCCGCGATCGTCGCTCCTGATGCTGGTGTCGGCACTGGCGGGACGGGAACGTATCCTCACGGCGTACAAAGACGCCATCGCACTCGGCTATCGCTTCTACAGCTACGGTGATGCGATGCTGGTCGTGTGACGGCGAGGGGGAAGGGAAGAGGGGGAAGGGGGCAGGGCTGGTCCAGTCATAAGGGCATAGTCGTCAGGGCATAGGCATAGGGGATGGGGTACAGGGGCGAGGCGCTGTCACGAGCGGGTGCGCTCAAGTGAACCAATCAGACCGTGCAGCATGCGGCCGACTTCCTCGGCGTCGGCGATCAGGATGTCGGCTTCAGCGGGGCTGACGATCTCCACACGCTTGGTGAGCTCCACCTGCGTCTGCAACTCGTTGCCCGAACCGCTCGAGTATCGAAGGTGGTGAATGTACTCAGGCGTGTAATGCCGCCCGAAGCCTTCCGCGATATTCGATGGTATCGACACGCACGACTTCCGAATCTCGTGCCCGAGAACCAGTTGGTCGTCGCGCTTGAACCGTCGGGTCATTCGATAACAGCGCTCGGCGAGATTCATCGACTTCTGCCACACGATCAGTTCGCGATAGGAGGTGAGTCTTGTCATGGCGACTCAGAGACGCATGCGGGATGCCGCCCGCAAATCCCAGTGTTCTGATCCGCGCCGCCAAAACCTCGCAAGAACCGCCACGCGTAATCGCTCGAGACTATTCACTTTTTGCGTACCGCCTCCTCGGGCCTAGTCCCTCTTTCCTTGCTAATCCCTCTTTCCTAGACCATCCCTTCCCCCTTCCCCCTTCCCCCTTACCCCTTCCCCCGTCCCCCGTCCCGCGACTACTGTTCCCGCATGCCGTTCTCTTACGACGAATTCGATGTATCGACAGTACGCACGTATCCGTTGTCATCGCGTGCCAATAAAGCGCGCGCGGAGGACTTTGCGCGGCCGGTCGCGCGCGGCGCTTCGTTCAAGTCCTGGCTCGACTCGCTGCCCGCCATTCTCGGCGCCGCCGACGTGCGGCGCGCGGTCGATGCGATCGTCGCGGCGAAGATACGCGACGCCGGTGTCGTGTGGGGCATCGGTGCGCACGTGATCAAAACCGGTGTGTCGCCGGTGCTCATCGACCTGATGGAGCGCGGCTACGTGTCGGCGCTGGCGATGAACGGAGCCGGCATCATCCACGACTTCGAGATTGCGCTGTCGGGCGCCACCTCGGAAGACGTGGACGAAGCGCTCGGGCCCGGCAGGTTCGGGATGGCGGAGGAGACGGGCACGCTGCTGAACGAGGCCATCCGCGTCGCGCGCGCGGAGCACAAGGGGCTGGGGCAGGGCGTGGCGGCTTTTCTCGCGCGGCGCAACCCGCCGCACGCGTCGAAGAGCCTTGCGGCCGCCGCGCATCGGCTCGGCATTCCGCTGACCGTGCACGTCGCGGTGGGCACCGACATCATCCACATGCACCCGGCGGCGTCGGGCGCCGACATCGGCGAGACGAGCCTCCGCGACTTCCGCTACTTCACGTCATGCGTCGCCCGGCTCGCGGGAGGCGTCTATCTGAATTGCGGGTCGGCGGTGATCCTGCCGGAGGTGTTTCTCAAGGCCGTTGCGCTCGCGCGCAACCAGGGGGCGCCGCTCGAGGGGTTGACGACCGTCAACATCGACTTCATGCGGATGTATCGTCCGCAGACGAACGTGGTGACGCGGCCGGTTGCCGGAACCGGCGGCCAGGGAATCTCGCTCGTGGGACACCACGAGATCCTGCTCCCGTTGATCGCGGCGGCGGTGATCGAAGGCGGGTCCGCGACGTCCTGACGCACGGCGACGCCGCGGGACCCGCCCCACGTACAACGTACAACCGTGTACGTAGGCCGGGTTCCGCGAGCAGCCGAAGTCCCGAGCGGAGCGGACCCGGCGTCCGATCCATGCGCCGGCGGACCTGGTGGCTGCTAGAATCGAGGATTCGTGCCGGAGTAGCTCAGCCGGTTAGAGCACGCGTCTCATAAGCGCGGGGTCGGCAGTTCGAGTCTGCCCTCCGGCAATACCAAAAAGCTCCAAGTTCCAAGCTCCAAGTTCCAAGCTCCAAAAACTCGAAAGCATTTGGGGTTTATCGGAATTTGGAGCTTGGATCTTGGACCTTGGAGCTTGACCGGTGCTCACAGGCGTCCACCAGCGCGTCCAGAAGACCATCGCGCGCCACGCGCTCTGCCCCCAAGGGACGCGTGTGCTGATTGGCCTGTCGGGCGGCTCCGACTCCGTCGCCCTTCTCTTTCTGCTCCGCGAATTGGCCGAAAACGGCAATTTCACGCTCGCGGGGATCGCCCACTTGAACCATCGCCTGCGGCCGACCGCGGACCGCGACGAGGCGTTCTGCCGCGATTTGGCGTGCCGTGTCGGACTGCGAATCGTTGTGCAGAACGAGGACGTCAAGGCGTACGCCCGCGGCCGGAACCTGTCGATCGAAGATGCGGCCCGCAGGATCCGATACGACTTTATGGAGCACGCGGCCGACTCGCTGGGCGCCGACCGCATCGCGGTCGGCCACACGCAGGACGATCAGGCGGAGACGTTTCTCCTGAAGCTGATTCGCGGCGCCGGGCTCACTGGCCTTGCGGGCATTCATCCGCGGCGCGGCCGCGTCGTTCGCCCGCTGCTCGACATCTCGCGCGCGGACCTGCGCCGCTACCTCGCCGGCCGCGGCGAACGTTGGATCGACGACGAATCGAACGACGACCTCGAGAACCCGCGGAACCGTATCCGCCACGTCGTGTTGCCCGAATTGGACGGTGCCGCCAACGGCCCGACGCGTCCCGCGATTGCACGCGCCGCGGGGCTGGCGCGCGAGGACGCGGAGTGGCTCGATGAGCTGGCCGCCCGCCGCTACGGGGAATTGGCCGCCGCAACGCCGGATGGCCTGGCGATTGAAACAGCAGCGCTGCTTGCTGAGCCTCCACCGTTGAGGCGCAGGGTCCTCCTGAGGGCGTTGAGGGCGGCGGCGGGAGGCAGGGAGGTCGGCTTCGACCACGTGGAGGCGGCAATGGCCGTGTTGGCCGGAACGGCGGGAGGCGCCGATATTCCTGGCGCCCGCGTGGAACTTCGGCGCGGAAAGCTGGTCTTAATAGAGCAGAAGCCTTCGCCGAAGTGATACTCTTGAGAACCCCGTACGTGGGAGGATCTGCGTGAATTCGACCCTGAAAAGCCTCGCGTTCTGGATCGTCCTGGTGCTGGTCGGGATACTCGTGTGGAACATCTCCACCCGATTCCAGCCGAGCCAGAAGGCGGAAAAATTCAGCGAATTCATGTCGAAGGTCGACGCGGGCCAGATTTCCAGCGTCACCATCGTCGGCAACGAGATCACCTACACCTCCAAGACGGGCGACAGCTTCCGGACCTACGCCCCGGGCCAGTACGAAGGGCTCGCCAACAAGCTGATTGAGCGCAACGTCGTCGTCTCCGCGCGCGAGGCGACCACGAGCCCGTGGGCGGCGCTGCTCTATTCGTGGGCGCCGATCCTTCTGATGATCGGCTTCTGGATCTTCTTCATGCGCCAGATGCAGAGCGGCGGCAACAAGGCGCTGTCGTTCGGCAAGAGCAAGGCGAAGCTGTCGTCGAGCGCCCAGAAGAAAGTGACGTTCAAGGACGTCGCTGGCGTCGACGAAGCAAAGGACGAGCTCCAGGAAATCATCGAGTTCCTCCGCGAGCCGCAGAAGTTCCAGAAGCTCGGTGGCCGCATCCCGAAGGGCGTGCTGCTGATGGGCCCCCCGGGAACCGGCAAGACGCTGCTGGCGCGCGCGGTGGCCGGTGAGGCGAACGTTCCCTTCTTCTCGATCAGCGGGTCCGACTTCGTCGAGATGTTCGTCGGCGTCGGCGCGTCGCGCGTCCGCGACCTGTTCGAGCAGGGCAAGAAGAACGCGCCGTGCATCGTCTTCATCGACGAGATCGACGCCGTCGGCCGCCATCGCGGCGCCGGCCTCGGCGGCGGCCACGACGAGCGCGAGCAGACGCTGAACCAGC
>Ga0134122_10000306_pt1 | contig 31343 bp, 31 predicted proteins | sample KB302_FD_96461 | JGI IMG/M metagenome (GOLD analysis project Ga0134122, IMG submission 96461) | Terrestrial soil microbial communities without Nitrogen fertilizer from Kellogg Biological Station, Michigan, USA - KB3-0-2 | ecosystem: Environmental > Terrestrial > Soil > Unclassified ...
CAGGTTTTCCTGATTTTCTCGGATTAGCCATGTCAGACGAGGTGACCGCCCTCCTCATCGAGAACAACCCGGCCGACGCGCTCCTCCTCGAAGGCCTGGCCTCCGGCGGGCGCTTCCGGCTGAAGATCCTGCACGTCGAACGGCTCCAGGACGGGCTGGCCCACCTCCGCCACTCGTCGTTCGATGTGGTGTTGCTCGATCTTTCCCTTCCGGACGCACAGGGGGTGGAAACGGTCGCCCAGACGTACGCGACGCGGCGGGACGTGCCGATCGTCATCCTCACCGGGCTGGACGACGAACAGGTGGCCATCCAGGCGATGCACGCCGGCGCGCAGGACTACCTGGTGAAGGGTCAGTTCGATCACCACCTGCTGGCCCGCGCCATCCTCTACGCCCGCGAGCGCAAGCGCGCGGAGGCGGCCCAACAGCGCCTGGTGCGCGAGCAGTCGGCGCGCGCGAGCGCCGAGGCGGCGGAGCGCAACGCGCGCTTCCTGGCCGACGCCAGCCGGGCGCTGGTCTCCTCGCTCGAGCCGGACGAGATGCTGGCCAACCTGGCGAAGCTGACGGTGCCGGGGATGGCGGACGGGTTCCTCGTCGACCTGGGCGGCCACGAGGGGAAGTTGCGGCGGGTGGCGGCGCTGGCGACGGCGAGCGGCGCGAGGGTGCCGTGGCAGGAGGACCTGGATATGGCCACCGCCTTGGCGGGCGACCCGGTGGCGCACGCCCTGCGCTCCGGCGAGTCGATCGACTTTCCGGCGCTGTCGCAGGACGTCGCCACCCGGCTGCGGCTGCCGCCGGAGAGCTCGCACCTGCTGGGGCGCACCGCCTCGGTGGCGCCGATGATCGCCCGCGGCCGGACGCTGGGGGCGCTGACGCTGATCGCCTGGTCCGGGGACCAGCCGCGGGGCAACGCGTCGCTCCTGGCGGCGGAACTGGCGGGACGCGTGGCGCTGGCGGTGGACAACGCGCGCCTCTATCACGCCCGCGAGCTGTTGCTGGAGGTGGTCTCGCGCGACCTGCACGTGCCGCTCGCCACCATCATGGCCCACCTCCCGTCACCCGGAGACCAGCTCCCGCCCAGGAGCCAGCTGGAGACGATGGCCCGCGCCGCCAGCCAGATGACCTACATGGTGGAAGACCTCCTGGACATGGGCCGCCTGGAGCGGGGCGCGTTCGTCCTCGAGCGCGGCCCGGTGGACGTGGGCGCGCTGCTGCACGAGGTGGCGAAGTCCTTCCACCCGGTCGCCGAGCGGCGCGGCGTCCAACTGGAGGTGAGCGTCCCCCCGGGCCTGCCGCAGGTGAGCGCGGACCAGCGCCGCCTCACCCAGGTGCTGTGGAGCCTCTGGGGGAGCGGGCTGCGGTTCACGCCCTCCGGCGGGAGGCTGGGGCTGAGCGTCGAGACCGGGGACGACGAGCTGCGCGTGGAGATCGCCAACGAAGGGCGGAGCATCCCGGATGGGCAGATCCACCGCCTCTTCGACCGGCGCTGGCAGGACGAGAACGCCGAACCCGGCACGGGCGTGGGCCTCGCCGTGGCGCGGTCGATCATCGAGGCGCACGGCGGCCGCATCGGGGCTCAGCAGACGGCCACGGGCAACCGCATCTTCTTCACCCTGCCCCGGAGCAGGAGATGACGACGAACGGGATGTTGATCTTGTTGCGCGTGGGCCAATGCCCGCAGGTGTTGGGATGGGGATGATTCAGGTGGTCGGAAGGGTGACCACCGAGAACCAGAAGGTGCCGATCGATCCCACCATCTCGACGAAGCTGTCGAAGTTCACCGGTTTGGTGATGTACGCGTTGGCGTGCAGTCCGTAGGCCCGGAGTATGTCCACCTCCGCCTTGGAGGAGGTCAAGATCACCACCGGGATGAGCTTGAGCTGCTCGTCGGACTTGACCTCTTCCAGGACCTCCTTGCCCGACTTGCGCGGGAGGTTCCAGTCGAGGAGCACCAGGTCCGGCCGGGGCGCTTTGGCGTACTTGCCCTGCTGGCGGAGGAAGGTCATGGCCTCCTCGCCATCCTCCACCACGTGCATCTCGTTGATGAGCTTGTACCCCCGCAACGCCTCGCGGGTGATGAGGACGTCACTGGGACTGTCCTCGACCATCAAGATCTCGATGCGTTTGGGGACCTGGACCACCATGGATCTCTGGGGAACCCAGGGATTCTAGCTGGGACTCCTGGTGCGGACTACGTCTTCGTGGCGCGCTTCTTCCCCTTGGACGCCTCGTCCTTTGCTTGCGGGCGGTTGGGCGAGCGCTGCGGTGGGCGGCGCTCCTCCTCCGGAGCGGGCGCGGGCGCCGCCGGGGCCGCGGATTCGGCGTTATCCTGTTTTGCGGGCAACTGCGCCAGGCTGGCCTTGAGGGCTTCCATGAGGTCGATCACCTCGCCCTTGGGCTCCTCCGGCGGGTTGATGGTCACCGACTCGCCGGCGATCTTCGCCTTGATGATCTCCATCAGCCGCTTCTTCACCGAGTCCTCGTAGCGCTCGGCGTGGAACTCGGGCTGGGCCAGCTGCTGGACGAACTGCATGGCCAGCTTGAGCTCCGCCTCCTTCAGCTCCGCCTCGGGGATCTCCAGGTCGGCCATGGGCCGCACCTCGTCCGAGTAGCGCAGGTCCTGCATCAATAGGCCCGGGCCCTCCGGGCGGATGAGGACCAGCACCTGCTTGCCGCGGGCGGCGTGGCGGGCGATGGCGAAGAGCTTGGTCTGGCGCATCACCTCGCCCAGCAGGTGGTAGGCGCGCTCGGAGCTCTTGTCCGGGCCCAGGTAGTACGCTCCGTCGAAGTAGACGGCGTCCACCTTGTCCTGGGGGACGAACTCGACGATCTCGATGTTCTTGGAGCGCTCCTCCTCGATCGCCTTCAGCTCCTCGGCGGTGAAGAGGACGTACTGGTCCTTGGCGAACTCGTACCCCTTGACCATGTCGTCCCGCGGGACGACCTCGTTGTCGGTGGGGCAGATGTACTGCTGCTTCAGCCGCGTCTTGCACTTGCGGTGGAGCATGTTGAAGGAGATCGACCCCGAAGGTTCGCCGGTCGAGTACAGCTTGACCGGGATGTTGACGAGGCCGAAGGAGATGTAGCCGGTGGAGATGGGACGCGCTGCCATGGTGATCGGAAGGTAACACCCGATGCTCGACGCCGCGAAAACAGTGCGCGATCTCCTGGAGTCACGAGGCGCGATCAGGAGATCGGGCACGTTGCCGGATCTCAAGCTCCAGCTGGCCGGGACGGCCGAGCGCCCGTTCACCCGCAAGGGCTGGCTGTTCGAGCTCAAGTACGACGGCTTCCGGCTGCTGGTCACCAAGGCGAAGGGCGCGGTGAAGCTCTTCTCCCGCCGCGGCAACGATCTCACCGCCGCGTACCCGGAGGTGATCCGCGCGCTGGAGGCCCTCCCCCACCCCACCTTCGCCCTCGACGCCGAGGTGGTGGTGCTGGACGCGCAGGGGCGATCCTCGTTCCAGAGCATGCAGAAGCGGGCCATGCTCTCCTCGCCGCGGGAGATCGCCGAGGCCGCGCGCCGCTGGCCGGTGGTCCTCTACTGCTTCGACCTTCTGGGCTACGAGGACCTCGACGCGCGCAAGCTGGCGCTGTCCGACCGCAAGGCCGCCCTGCGCGCGCTGGTCCCCGCCGACCCGAAGTCCATCGTCCGCTACTCGGACCACGTGGAGGAGCGCGGGGAGGACCTGTTCCAGCAGGTGGTGAAGCTGGAGCTGGAGGGGATGATGGCCAAGCGGGCGGACGCGCCGTACGAGCCCGGCCGCTCCAGCTCCTGGCTGAAGATCACCGTGGAGCGGCACGCGGACCTGGCGATCATCGGGTTCTCGCCGCCGGAGGGCTCCCGCCTGGGCTTCGGCGCCGCGCACCTGGGCGCGTACGACGGCGACGAGCTGGTCTACGTCGGCCGGGTGGGGTCCGGGTTCACCGACGCGGAGCTGGAGGCGCTCCGCAAGTCGCTGGAGGAGGACCGGATCGACGGCCCGCTGTGCCCGCTGCCGGTGCTCATCCCCAAGGGCAGCACCTGGGTGCGGCCGCGGCTGGTGTGCGAGGTCCGCTACAAGCTGGTGACGGAGGAGGGCCAGCTCCGCGCGCCGGTGTTCATCCGCCTGCGCGACGACAAGGAGCCGGAGGAGTGCGAGGTGCCGCCGCGGGTGGGGGCGGTGGTGGGCGCGTCCGGCGACGTGGAGGCGCCGAAGCCGGCCTCGCCCAGCGTGAAGCTGTCGCGGCTGGACAAGGTGTTCTGGCCGGACGACGGCTTCACCAAGGGCGACCTGGTCCAGTTCTACGCGGACGTGGCGCCGTGGCTTTTGGCGTACCTGAAGGACCGCCCGCTGGTGGTGACGCGCTACCCGGACGGCATCGCCGGCAAGTCGTTCTTCCAGAAGGACGCCACCCGCCTCGCGCCGCCGTGGGTGAAGTCGGCGCAGGTCTTCAGCGAGGTGGACGGCGAACAGGTGGACGCGTTCGTGGTGAACGACGCGGACTCGCTGCTCTACGTCGCCAACCTGGCCGCCATCCCGCTGCACCTGTGGTCCGCGCGGCTGGACGACCTGGAGAAGCCGGACTGGTGCATCCTGGACCTGGACCCCAAGGGCGCGCCGTTCGAGGACGTGGTGGAGATCGCGCTCGCCATCCGCGCGCTGTGCGGCGAGATCGGCCTGCCGTCGTTCCCCAAGACCTCCGGCTCCAGCGGGCTGCACGTGCTGCTGCCTCTGGGCAAGCAGATCACCCACGCGCAGTCGGTGGCGCTGGGGCAGCTCCTGGCCACCGTCATCGCCAAGCAGCTCCCGAAGATCGCCACCGTCATCCGTTCTCCCATCGAGGCGCGGGGCGGGCGGGTGTACGTGGACTTCCTGCAGAACGGCGCCGGAAAGCTGATCGCCTCGCCCTTCTGCGTGCGGCCGCTGAAGCGCGCGCCGGTCTCCACCACGCTGCGCTGGGACGAGGTGGTCCCCTCGCTCCGCGCCAACACCTTCACCATCCGGGACGTGGTGCCGCGCCTGCGCGAGCGCGGCGACCCCATGGCCCCGGTGCTGGAGGTGAAACCGGACCTGCGCGCCGCGCTGGACGCGCTGGAGGCGAAGCTGCGGAAGCCGTGAGCGCGCCGCGAGCGCGGACCCGGCGCAGCGCCGCCGCTACGGCCACTCCGGCGACGCTTCGCGCGGGCCGGCGCGCGATGGGCCGCGCACCGGTCCAGACCCATGAGCGCTGGAGTCAGGCGGCTCGCGGGAGGTCGAACAGCAGGACCTCGGCGTTGCCCTCCGCGCGCAGCTCCAGCGCGGACTCCCCCTCGATGGCCGCGCCGTCGCCCTCGCCCAGGCGCTGCCCGTTGGCGGTGACCGCGCCGCGGGCGACCTGCAGCCAGCCCGTCCGCTGGGGGTCCAGCTCCGTCCGGGTGATGGCCCCGGCGCCCAGCCGGCCGGCGAACAGGCGCACGTCCTGGTGGATGGTGATCGACCCGTCGCGCCCGTCGCGCGACGCCACCAGGTGCAGCTGGTCCTTCAGCGCCTCCTCGGAGAAGGACTTCTGCTCGTAGGAGGGCGGCAGGCCGCCGCGCTCCGGGAGGATCCAGATCTGGAGGAAGTGGAGCGGGTCCTGCTTCGAGGGGTTGTACTCGCTGTGGAGCACGCCGGTGCCGGCGGTCATCCGCTGCACCTCGCCCGGCTTGATGACGGACCCGGTGCCCAGGCTGTCCTGGTGCTCGATGGCGCCGTCCAGCACGTAGGAGACGATCTCCATGTCGCGGTGCGGGTGGCGCGGGAAGCCGGCGCCCGGGCGCACCCGGTCGTCGTTGATCACGCGCAGGACCGAGAAGCCCATCGCCCTCGGGTCGTGGTAGTCCCCGAACGAGAAGGTGTGGCGGCTGTCCAGCCAACCCAGGTGGGTCCTCCCTCGTTCGTCCGCTCGTCGAATGGCCAGCATGGCGGCCTCCTTGCCCACACTTGGATTCCCCCGCCGTGCATACGTTGCCTTTCAGAGGAGGGAACTGCCCGTGACCCGATACGTGTTGCCTGACCTGCCTTACGACTACGGCGCCCTGGAGCCGCACGTCTCCGCGGAGATCATGAAGCTCCACCACGACAAGCACCACCGCGCCTACGTCGACAAGGCGAACGCGGCGCTGGAGAAGCTGCTGGAGGCGCAGAAGCGCGACAACTTCGACCAGATCGCCTCGCTGGAGCGGCAGCTGGCCTTCAACGTCTCCGGCCACGTGCTGCACAGCATCTTCTGGCAGAACCTGGCGCCCCAGGCCGGCGGCGAGCCGGGCGGAACGCTGGGCGAGGCCATCGACGCGGACTTCGGCTCGTTCCACGCCTTCCAGTCGCAGATCATCGGCGCGGCGAGCACGGTGATGGGGTCCGGGTGGGCGGCGCTGGTCTGGGACCCGGTGCTGCGGCGGCTCTCCACCGCGCAGATCCACGACCACCAGGGCGAGGTGATGCAGGCCGGCGTCCCGCTGCTGGTGATCGACGCCTGGGAGCACGCGTACTACCTCCAGTACAAGACCGAGAAGGGCAAGTTCTTCCAGGCGCTCTTCAACCTCTGGAACTGGAGGGACGTCCAGGCGCGGTTCGAACGCGCGCAGCAGCTGGATCTCAACCTCTCGGAGGCCGCCAGCCCCGCGCCGGGGGCGATGCCCAGCTGAGCCGCCGGGACTCCTGGAGGGCATCCGCGCTGGAGTCGGCCCCGGCGGAGCACCGCGCGGGCCGCGCGGCCGGCCCTGGGCGGCTACTGGCGCGCATCAGCGGCCTGGCGTGCCCGGAAGGGCTCCGGAGCTGGGCCTCCGCTTCCAGGCGGAGGTGCCGCTGGCGCGGGTGTGCCGAGTGGTCCACCTCCGCACCGATGAGGAGCGCCGCCGCGTCCAGCCCAAGGGCGGCAAGCGCACCCGCGCGTCACGCCCTTCGACCCGGCTGTAGCGCGCTAGCGCTTGCGGTCGCGGAGGTCCTCGCGCGTCTCGCGCCGGTCCTCCCGGAGCTCCTTGTGGTCCTCGCGGGTCTCCTGCTTGTCCTGCCGCACCTCCGCCCTGGCGATGCCGATCAGCTCGACGAGCAGGGTGCGCTTGCGGTCCAGGCTGGGCGCGTCCACCCGGTTCATCAGCCCGCGGTACTCCTGGGCGATGGAGCGGCGCCGCGCGTCCTGCATCTGCTCCTTGGCCAGGTCGCGCTGGTCGTCGCGCTTGTCGCGGCGGTCATCGCGCATGTCGCGGACATCGTTGCCGGCCTTGCCCGGCGCGCCCATCGCCACGTCCTGGCGGACCTCGCGGCGATCGGTGCGCACCTCGGCGTTGTCGCGGCGCACCTCGCCCGCCTTCTGCGCCGCCTCCATGCGCGACTCGAACGCCTCCTCGCGCATCAGCTCCATCGCCTTGCGGTCCACCTGCGCCACCTGCTGCGCCAGCATGGCGGGACGTCGCGTCGCGCGCGCCCGGTCCAGGTCCGCCACCGTGGCCTCCAGCTTCGCCACGTCCAGCCTGTCGTCCATGGTCTGCCGCGCGTCCTGGCGGATCTCCTGCCGGTCCTTCGCCTTCTCCATCTGGTCCCGGGCCACCTCGCCCGCGAACGCCGCCTGCGTGCCCAGGCCGCCGGCCAACGCCAGCGCCATCGCCACTGCCTTGGTCTTGAACATGTGTTTGCTCCCCTTCCAACGGGTTGACGCGTTGGACGAAACCCGCGTGCGCCGTATTCGTTACGTGAATCGGGGACCCCGAGTGAAATCGAGGGTTTCAATATGTTTCAGTGGGGCGTATTGCCTCAGGTGCGCTGGGGTGGCGGGCCGACGTACCTCGCGCGCGGCCGGAGCATGAAGCCGGCGGCGCGCTGCTCCATCGCGTGGGCGATCCACCCGGCCGAACGCCCGAGCGCGAACAGGCCCACCGCGCTGCCCGGCGGCAACCCGAGCGCGGCGCAGAGCGCCACCAGGCCGCAGTCCACCGTGGGTCCGGCGTGGCCCAACTCACGCATCGCGTCCACCAGCGCGGAGGCGATCCGCACGCCCAGGGAGCGCGGCGCCAGCGCCTCCGCCACGGCGATCAGCGGTGGCCCGCGCGGATCGCCCTTCGGGTAGAGGCGGTGCCCGAAACCGGCGAGCGCCTCGCCGCGGCGGGCCCGGTCGCGCACCGTGGCGGCCGCGCGCTCCGGCTTCCCCGTCTCCGCCACCAGCGCCTCCATCCGGTCGCAGGCGCCGCCGTGCTCCGGCCCCTGCACCGCCGCCAGCGCCGCCTGGACGCAGGTGTAGAGATCGCACCCGGCGGACGCGGCGATGCGCGCGGTGAAGGCGGACGCGTTCAGCTCGTGGTCGGCCATGAGCACCAGCGCCTTGTCGATGGCTTGGCGCGCGGCGGCCTTCCGCGGCAGATCCAGCGCCGTGCACACCGCCTGGGCGATGGACGGGGCGGCCAGCGCCTCGCGCGCCCGCCCAGGAGCCCTGGGCAGCGCGAAGGAGGCCGCCAGCGCGCGGATCAGCCGGCGCGCCCGCTCCAGCTCCGCGCCGGCCGCCGCCCCGAAGCGGGCCTGGTCCGACAGCGCCAGGAACGGCACCACCGCCGCCATCACGCCCACCGGCGCGCCGCCGGCGCCCAGCAGGTCCGAGAAGGCCTTCAGGTCCAGCGGCCACTCCGCCGCCGGCCACTCCGGCCGCGCGGGGGGGAGCGCGCCGGTCCACAGCAGCTCCGCCACCGACTCGAAGGGCACGCCGTCCGCGGCCAGCCGCGCCGCCGGGAAGCCGCGGTAGAGGGGGCCCTCGTCGTGGATGGCGGTGATGGCGGAGTCCAGCACCGGCTCGCCCCAGCGGAGCGCGCCCGCCGCCAGCGGGGCGTGGCCGCGGTGCGCGTCGGACCGGGCGCGGAGGCGATCCAGGTCGGCCTTCAGGTACAGGCGCGCCTTCCGGCCCTCGCCGCTCACGCTCCGCACCAGCCCGCGGCTCACGTACGCGTAGAGGGTGTCCAGCTTGATCTCCAGCAGCTTCGCCGCCTCGCGGGCGGTCACCAGATCGTTGATCGGTTCATCCATGGGTTGAGGTCTCAATCAAGATTGATCAACTCAAGGCGGCCGATTAGGTCAGAGACAAAAAGGAGGCGCAAGCATGAGCGGCGAGGTGAGCAGCTCCGGACTGGAAGGCATCGAGGTGGCGCGGACCCGGCTCAGCCACGTGGACGGAGAGGCCGGCGTGCTGGTGATCGGCGGGCTGCACGTGGACGCGCTGGTGGAGCGCGGCGGGTTCGAGGACGCCTGCGCGCTGCTGTGGGACGGCGCCTGGCCTTCGCCGGCGAGGCGCGAGGAGGTCCGGGCGGCGCTGGCCGCCGGGCGCGCCGAGGCGTTCGAGCTGCTGCCCGGCGTGGGAGACGCGCTCCGGCAGCCGGACGGGATGGACGCGCTGCGCACCTGCGTGGCCCACCTCCGCCCCACCGGGGACGACCGGAAGGACCTGGCGCGGGTGACGGGGGCGATGGCGACGTTCGCGGCCGCGTGGGACCGGGCCCGGCGCGGGCTCCCGCCGGTGGCCCCGGACGGCGCGCGCGGTCACGCGGAGGACTTCCTGCGGATGGTGATCGGCGCGGACCCGTCGAAGGCCGCGGCGCGCGGGCTGGACGCGTACCTGACGGCGGTGGTCGACCACGGGCTCAACGCCTCCACCTTCACCGCGCGGGTGGTGACCTCCACGGGATCGGATCTGGTGTCCGCGCTGGTGGCGGCCATCGGGGCGCTCAAGGGCCCGCTGCACGGCGGCGCGCCCGGGCCGGTGCTGGACATGCTGGACGCGGTGGGGGACCCGTCCGCCGCCGGCGCCTGGCTGGAGAAGGAGCTGGCGGCGAAGCGGCGCATCATGGGGATGGGGCACCGCATCTACCGGGTGCGCGACCCTCGGGCGCTGGTGCTGGAGCATGCGGTGGAGCAGCTGGAGCGGGCCGGGATGGCGACCACCCGGCTGGCGCTGGCGCGGGCCGTGGAGCGGGCGGCGGTGGGCGCGCTCGCCGCGCGGTACCCGGACCGGCCGCTGCGGGCCAACGTGGAGTTCTACACGGCGGTGCTGCTGGACGCGGTCGGCTTCTCGCGCCAGCTCTTCTCGCCCACCTTCGCCGCCTCGCGGTCGGCCGGCTGGGGCGCGCACGTGCTGGAGCAGCGGCAGTCCGGGAAGCTGATCCGCCCCAGCTCCACCTACGTCGGGCCGGTGCCGGCGGAGGGCATGGTGCCGGCGGCCTGAAGTCACCCGCCGGAGGAGCGCGGCGACGAGCGGGGCCGGTTCTCCAGGCGCCAGACGAACTGGAGGCCGGACCACGTCTCGTCGATGGCGCAGACCTTGTTGTCCACCAGGCCCTCGGGGAGGCCGACCTGGCGCGCGACGTCCTCGGTGAGGTCGGTCTTCACGCCGGAGGCCTTCTTCGGCCACGCGACCCACAGCCTCCCGGCGGGCGTGAGCCGCTTCGACGCCGGGACGAACTGCTTCTCCAACTCCGCGCGCGCCCTCACGAAGAGGACGATGACGTCCAGCGGTTGCTTTCCCTTTAGCGAGGTCGCCGTCTCCACCTCGTCCGGGAGCGCGCCGAGCGAGAATCCGGCGGGCGCGTTCACCAGGGCCAGGCGCTGCTTCTCCTTCAGGCCGAGCTTCTTGGGCAGGGGCGTCCCGGAGTATCCAGCCATGGAGCCCACTTATATGCCCCGCCTCGTCGACCTCTCGCACCCGATCTCGCCCGGGATGGTGACCTACCCGGGCCTTCCCGGGCCGGTCCTCTCCGACCACCTCACCCACGCGCAGTCCACCGCCCGCTACGCGCCGGGGACCACCTTCCACATGACGACCGCGCAGCTCGTCGGCAACACCGGCACCTACGTGGACGCGCCCGCGCACCGCTTCCCGGGCGCCGCCGACATCGCCGCCCTGCCACTGGAGCGGTTGGCCGCGCTGGAGGGCGTGGTGGTGGACGCGCCGGGACGCGCCACCGGCCCCGAGGCGTTCGCCGACGTGAGCGTCAACGGTCGCGCGGTGCTGGTGCGCACCGGCTGGTCCGCCCACTTCGGGACGGAGGCATACGGCCGCGGCCACTTCCACCTCACCGCCGCCGCCGCCGGATTCCTCCTCGCCTCGGGGGCGGCGCTGGTGGGCATCGACTCGCTCAACGTCGACGACACCGCCGGCGGCGAGCGCCCGGTGCACACGCTGCTGCTCCGCGCCGGCATCCCCATCCTCGAGCACCTCCGCGGCCTGGAGCAGCTCCCGCGCGAAGGCTTCCAGCTCCACGCCGTGCCCGCGCCCTTCCGCGGGATGACCAGCTTCCCGGTGCGCGCCTACGCCGTGGTGCCCTGAGCATCCCTCGTCATCCGCAGCTCGAAGCCGACGCCGTCCTCCAGCAGCTCCCACTTCCGGAACTTCGGGCTGGAGGTGATGCTGGACGGCCTGGAGCGGCGGCGCTCGAAGGCCGCGGCTACGACACGCCCAGCTCGCGCCGCACGGCGGTGATGAGGTGCGCCTGGAAGGTCTCCGCCATCAGGAACAGGAACTGCGCGTCCCCGAAGCACAGGCTGTCCGTGTCCGCCAGCACCACCTCGCGCTTCCCGATGTCCGAGGCGTTGACGAACGTCCCGTTGGTGGAGCCCAGGTCGCGCAGGAAGGTCTTCTCGTCCTCGCCGCGCCAGATGAGCAGCGCGTGGCGGCCGGAGACGCTCGGCTCCAGGATGGGGACGTCGGAGTCGGGGTGGCGGCCCACCACCAGCTCCTGGAAGCGGCGCGTGGGCCGGGGGGAGATCACCTGGAGGTGCTCGAAGCGCGCGGTCATCTCCAGCAGCTGCTCCGCCATCCGGTTGCGGTGCGCCATCCCCACCGTTCGCGCGCCCATGGTGTGCATGGCGATCTTCTGCAGCAGCGGGTCCGGCGGGCGCTGCACCAGCACGAACGGCCCCACCGCGGACTCGAAGTCCCCGGAGCTCAGGTTCGCCAGCTCGCGCAGCTCGCGGACCTTGGGTGCTGAGGCCACGTCCATCGCCACCCGTTCACCTTAGCCCCGAAGCCGGGAGTCCAGGAATCCGGCCACCACCGCCATGACCTTGGCCTCGACGTCCTTGGCGGTGACGCCCGCCTCCTTCATCCGCCGCGCCCCCACCTCCAGCGAGTGGTTCCCGCCCTCCACCACGGAGAGCTCGTTCGGGGCGGTCATCCGCGCGCGGACCTTCTCCAGCAGCGGGAGCGGGCAGAGCGGGTCGTCGGTCCCCTGCACGAAGAGGATGGGCGCGCGGAGCCGAACCAGCACCTCGTCGCGGAGCGTCCCGGCCGGCGAGCGCAGCGGGTAGCCGAAGCACACCAGCGCGTCCGGGGGCCGGCCGCCGGAGGCCGCCAGCGACACCGCCGCGTGACACCCCATCCGCGACCCCATGGATTTGCCCGCCAGCACGACCTTCCCGCGGTGGCCTCGGCGCGCCTTCTCCAGCGCCTCCAGGTGCGCGGCCACCAGCACGTCGGGCTTGTCGGGAGCCCTCCGCCCCGCGCGCATGTACGGGTAGTCGAAGCGGACCACCTTCCCCAGCGTCCCCAGGTGCTTCGCCCAGCGCTTCATCCAGCCGGACGTCGAGGGCGCGCCCGCGCCCGGGGCGAAGAGGATCAACATCCGCCGGAGTGTACGGCGTCATCCGAGCGGCGACAGCTCCTCGCGCGAAGCGTCGCCGCGTGCGAGTAACCGCGGCTCACGCTCGCGGCCTGCTGGCTCCGCGACAGCTCCTCGCGCGCGAAGCGTCGCCGCGTGCGAGCAACCGCGGCTCACGCTCGCGGCCTGCTGGATCCGCGACAGCCCTCGCGCGAAGCATCGCCGCGTGAGGGCTGCCGGAGTTGAGGCGCTACCGGATCCGCGACAGCTTCTCGCGGTGGCTGCGCGCCACCCTCAGCTCCGCGCCGTCGCTGAGCACCACCACCATGTCGCGCCGGCCCTGGTGACGGATCTCCCGGATGCGGGACTGGTTGACGATGGCGGAGCGGTGGATGCGGACGAAGCGGCCGGGGTCCAGCTCCACCTCCAGCTTCTGCATCGTCTCCCGGTGGAGGTACGCCTTCGTCCCCACGTGGATCTGCACGTAGTAGTCGGCGGCCTCGATCCAGTCGATCTCGTCCACGTTGACGAACACCACCCGGCCGATGTCGCGGATGGCGATCCGCCCGACGTATCCGCCGCCCTCGGCCGGCCCGCGCGCGCTCGCGCCGTCGTGGAACGAGAGCGCGGGGGGCGAAGGCAGCGGCTCCAGCTCCGCGCCGCCGCTCACCTGGCGGTAGGCGGCCAGCACGCGGTCGCTCACGTCCAGCGTGCGCGCCAGCCGGATGCGGACCTTGGCGCGGCGGACGGCGTCGAAGAAGCGGTCCTCGGCGAACGGCTTGAGCAGGTAGTCCAGGCCGTGGCCCCGCAGCGCGTCCAGCGTCTCGCGCTCGCAGTGGGCGGTGAACACCACCGCCGGCATCCCCTCGCGGGTCAGCCGCGCCGCCACCTCCAGCCCGCTCATCCCCGGCATCTGCGCGTCCAGCAGCACCAGGTCCGGCCGGTCGCGCCGCACGAAGGCCAGCGCCTCCGCCCCGGTCGACGCCTCGCCGATGACCTCCACCTCGGTGTCCTGCGCCAGCAGCAGCCGCACGCCCTCGCGCGCCGCCGCCGAGTCGTCGACGATCAGCGTCCGCACGCGCACCCGGGCGCCCGTGTGCGTCGCGGGCGCGGGCATCGGCGTGGCGTACCCCTGCAACGCCGTATTCCCGTGGGTCGCGCCATTTCCGCTGGCGCTGCTCCCTCCGAGACTGGAACTGCCACCGTTGGTGTAACTGTAACTGTGACTGTAACCGTTGCCGTTCATCTCGCTCATCAGCGCCCTCAAGCTGTGGCCCCTCAGATCGACAGGCGGTGACGAGCGTTGTTGCAGCGACTGGGCCATGGGGGTCGGAATCCCACCTGGCGTATCCTTCGGCCCAGGAGGCGCTCGACATGGCGGACGACGGCAAGGTGCAGCGGACGGAGGAGGAGTGGCGCAAGCTGCTCACCCCCGAGCAGTTCCGGGTCCTGCGCCAGAAGGGCACCGAGCGCGCCTTCACCGGCGCCTACTGGGACTCGCACGACCCGGCGATCTACGCGTGCGCGGGGTGCGGCGCGCCGCTGTTCAGCTCCGAGACGAAGTTCGACTCCGGCACCGGCTGGCCCAGCTTCACCCAGCCCATCGCCGAGGGGCGGGTGGACTCCGAGACGGACGCCTCCCACGGGATGGTCCGCACCGAGGTCACCTGCGCCCGCTGCGGCGGCCACCTCGGACACGTCTTCGACGACGGGCCGCGGCCGACCGGCCAGCGCTTCTGCATCAACTCGGCGTCGCTCCAGCAGCTCCCCGGATCGAAGGGCCGCTGAGCATCTGCTACGAATGCGGGCGTGAACGCCCCCTCGCTCCGGAAGCTGTTCGCCGTGCTCTCGTTCGCCTGCGCCGCGGCCGCGCTGGCGGAAACCCCACCTGCTCCGGCCCCGGCTCCGAAGGGGGAGCAGCGCCCGACCCTGCTGCTCCAGATCGGCTCGGGCGCGGTGGCCGCGGCGGTGACGGCGCCGGTCTCCATCTGGCTGGGGCAGTGGATGAGCTCCTGGACCGGGAGCGACCTCGGCGCGCTGCCGGCGCTGCTGCTCGCGGTGGCGCTGCCGCCGGTCGCGGTCTCGCTGGCGGGCTTCCTGATCGGCAACTGGGGAGGGCCGGAGCGCTACCACCTCAGCCCGGCGATCTGGATCACCACCGGGGTGAGCGTGGCGACGTTCGTGGTCGCCGGGTTCCTGGGGTTCAACGCCAACGAACCGGCGCAACTGGCCGCGTACACCGCCGCCGACATGGTGCTGCTCCCCGCCGCGGCGGTGACCACCTTCCAGCTCACGGCCTCGCCCGCGCCGGTGTCGCTGTCCCCGGGCGAGCCGAAGCTCCCCCGCCTCGCGACCGTGCCCGTCGTCCGAATCCAGTTCTGATGGGAGGCCCCTCGATGTCACTGCCCAGAGCAGCAGCCGCCGTCCTCCTCCTCGCCGCCACCGCGCCGCCCGCGCGCGCCGCCTGCCCCAACCGGAGCAGCTGGCCCACCAACGGCTTCCCCTCCATCGCCGGCCAGGTGGCCATGCAGCGCCAGGCGGAGATCGCCGACCTGGAGGGCTACGCCTTCACCCTCACCGGCGCGGACGAGGAGCGGCTGGGGCTGCGCACCGACGCGCTGATCATCGTCAAGGGCGGGCAGATCCTCTACGAGCGCTACGCCCGCGGCTGGGACACGGCCAAGCCGCACATCGCCTGGTCCGCCGCCAAGAGCGTCACCAGCGCGCTGGTCGGGGTGGCGAAGATGAAGGGCGTCGTCTCCGAGGACGACAAGATCAGCAAGTACGTCACCGTCTCCAACTCCGACCCGCGCGCCTCGGACATCACCATCCGGAACCTGATGGAGTTCGGCTCCGGGTTCGACTGGAAGGAGGCGTACGAGAACGAGTCGTACCAGGTGTCGTCGGTGCTCGCGATGCTCTACGGCGTCGGCCACCGGGACGCGGTGAAGTTCGTCACCTCGCACCCGCTGCGCGACGCGCCGGGGACGAGCTGGGAATACTCCAGCGGCGACACCACCCTGCTCGCCTCGGTCATCTCCGCGGCGATGATCCCCCCGTTCGGACAGGACTTCGCCTTCGACCTCCTCTTCAACCCCATCGGGATGAAGAGCGCGGTGCTGGAGCGGGATCCGCAGGGAGGGCGCTTCGGCAGCTCGTACCTCTACGCCACCGCGCAGGACTTCGCGAAGTTCGGCTTCTTCTACCTCAACGACGGGTGCTGGGCCGGCCAGCGGATGCTCCCCGCCGGCTGGGTGGCCGCCTCCACGCAGGTGGTGGCGCCGGCGTTCAGGACGAAGGTCATCCACCCGGAGACCGAGCCCAACGGCTGGCAGTGGTGGCTCAACCAGGCGGTCCCGGAACAAAACATCAACGCGCTGCCCTGGCCCGACGTGCCGGGGGACGCGTACGCGGCCGAGGGCCACTGGGGCCAGTTCGTCATCGTCGTCCCTTCCCAGGACGTGGTGATCGTCCGCCTGGGGGACGACCGGAACGCGTTCGTGGATCTCAACTCACTGATCTCCAAGGCCCTGGTGGTGGCGCGATGAGCCGGCGAACGAAGCGGATGCTGGTGGGGGCGCTGGCGGTGGGCGCGGCGCTGGCGTGCGGCGGCGGCGCGCGCGAGTACGCCAACAACGACCTGGAGCTGGCGGCCGGCCACGCCGCGCACGACCTCTGCTCCTGCCTGTTCGTGATGAACATGCCGGAGGACTACTGCCGGGCGTGGGTGAAGGCGTCGCCCAACGTGGCGCGCTTCTCGGTGGACCAGGAGGGCAAGACGGTGGAGGCGTCCGCGTTCGTCCTGTGGGGCGCCCGCGCCGTCTACGAGGGCGAGCACCACGGCTGCTCGCTCCAGTAGGCCACCGGCCGGGCGCGCGCTTCAGTGCACGCTGGCGGGCTCGGCCGGCGTGGACGGCCGGGCGCGGTCGGCGACCTTCCCGGAGAGCTGCCGGAGGATGGCGGCGGAGAACGCCTCCAGGTCGTCCGGCTTGCGGGAGGTGATCATGTTCCCGTCCTCCACCACCTCGCGGTCCACCCAGCGCGCGCCGGCGTTGATCAGGTCCGTCTTCACCGACGGCCACGAGGTCACCATCCGGCCGTCCAGCACGTCCGCCTCCACCAGCATCCAAGGGCCGTGGCACACCGCCGCCACCGGCTTGCCGGCCATGAACAGCTCGCGGGTGAAGCCGACCATCTTGAGGCTGGTCCGCAGGTGGTCTGGCGAATAGCCGCCCGGGATGACCAGCGCGTCGAAGTCCGCCGCCTTGGCCTGGTCGATGGAGAGGTCCGGTGTCACCTTCTCCTTCCCCTTCTTCCCGGCGATCTCCCGGCCTGCCTGCAGGCCGATGACGGTCACCTGGTGCCCTGCCTGCTTCAGCTTGTCGTACGGAACGCGGAGCTCCGAGTCCTCGAACTGCTCACCCAGAATGAACGCCACCTTGGACATGAGCGCTTTCCTCCCTGCGCCAAAGCTGGGGGGAGCCTTCCGCCGCGCAACACCGGATCCGCGCGCGAGGGGCCGCTCGCCTGCACGCCGGGCGGAGGGAATGCTATAGGCCCGTCGCCATGGGAAAGATGATCATCGACGGGTTGGCCGGGCTCCGGGCGAAGGCCGGCGTGGAGCTGGGCGTCGGCGAGTGGAAGACGCTGAAGTACGAGGACATCGTGGCGTTCGCCGACGCCACCGGCGATCACCAGTGGATCCACGTCGACCGCGAGCGCTGCAAGCGCGAGTCGCCGTACGGCGCGCCCATCGCCCACGGGTACTTCACCCTCTCGCGCATCGCCGGGCTCTTCTTCGAGATGGTGGAGATCAAGGGGTTCGCCGCGGTGCTGAACTACGGGCTGAACAAGGTGCGCTTCCCGTCGCCGCTGAAGGAGGGCGCGCGCTACCGGTTGGTCGCCAAGATGGGCCAGCTGAAGGAGCTCGAGGGCGGCGGCGTCGAGGGGACCATGGGCTGCACCGTGGAGATCGAGGGCGAACCCAAGCCCGCCTGCGCGGCCGAGTCCGTGTTCCGCTACCTGGGCGGGAAGTAGGGGCCTTCGCCATGTCCAAGCTGGTGCTGATCCGCCACGGCCAGTCGCTGTGGAACCTGGAGAACCGCTTCACCGGGTGGGTCGACGTCCCGTTGACGGAGCAGGGCCGCGCCGAGGCGCGCCGGGCCGGGCAGCTGATCGCCGACGTCCAGTTCGACATCGCCTACACCTCCGCGCTCTCCCGCGCGCAGGAGACGCTGGCGCTGGTGCTGGAGGCCGCCGGGCAGCGCCCGCCCATCATCCGCGACCAGGCGCTCAACGAGCGTCACTACGGCGACCTCCAGGGCCTGAACAAGGCGGACACCGCCAAGCGCTACGGCGACGACCAGGTCAAGCTGTGGCGCCGCTCCTACGACGTCGCCCCGCCCAACGGCGAGTCGCTGGAGCTCACCGCCAAGCGGACGCTCCCCTTCTACGACCGCGCCATCGCCGGCGACCTCCGGCAGGGGAAGCACGTGCTGGTGGTCGCGCACGGGAACTCCAACCGCTCCATCGTGATGCAGTTGGACAAGCTCACCCGCGAGCAGGTGGTGGCGCTGGAGCTGGGGACCGGCGTCCCGCTCGTGTACGAGGTCAACGCGGACGGGACGGTGGCGTCGAAGCAGGTCCGCTCCGGTGGGGCTTGATGTCCGCGCGGAGATCGAGGGCATCGCGCGCCGCTTCCGGGCGGAAGGCGACGCCGGGCGCGCGGCGGCCGAGCGCGCCTACCTGAAGTCGGAGCTGAAGTTCCACGGCGTGGGGATGCCGGGCGTGCGCGCGGCGGCGAAGGAGCTGCTGGCCCGGCACCCCGGTGTGACACGCCAGGAGCTCCGCGCGCTGGTGGACGCGGCGTACCGGACGGACTTCCACGACCTCCGGTCCGCGGCCATCGCGGTGATGGAGAAGCGGGTCCGGCTGCTGGAGAAGGCGGACCTGCCCTGGCTGATCGAGCTGGTGCGGGTGTCCGCCAACTGGGCGCACGTGGACTGGCTGGCGGTGAAGATGGTGGGGCCGGTGGTGGGGTCGGACGCGAAGGAGCTCGCCCGCTGGGCGAAGGACGCGCCGTCGTTCTGGGTGCGGCGGACCGCGCTGCTCGCCCAGCTCGACGAGCTGCGCGGCGGCCGCGGGGACTTCCAGCTGTTCGCGCGGATCGCCGCCCCCATGCTGGGCGAAAAGGAGCTCTTCATCCGCAAGGCCATCGGCTGGGTGCTGCGCGAGGTGTCGAAGAAGCGGCCGGAGCTGGTGTTCGACTTCCTGAAGGCCCACGAGGGCGAACCGTCCGGGCTCACCTTCCGCGAGGCGTCGAAGTACCTGCCGCCGGCGATGCAGAAGACCTTGAAAGGCGCCGGTCGCGCGGGAAGTCCATCCGCACCCGATCCGGAGGGAGGCCCGCCTCCACCGCGCCGGCCAGGACGTTGAACGCGTAGCGGCCGGGGTACTGGTAGCTCATCACCAGCGCTGCGGGCCGATCCGGGCTCATGGGGTGTTCTCTACCCTTGTTCGCGTCGAGAAAAAATTCAGCCGCTCGCGCCCGCGTGCCGGAAGAATTTTCCCCGCCGCGACGGCCAGTGTTCTCGGCCCGGAAGTCCCCGGTGGAAAACTCGATCTCCGACGCCTGCCACCACACCGGGGGTGCGTGGAAACACTGCACTTTCTTCGGGCGCACGGGGCGCCGCCGAGGAGCGGGTCGCGTGGCACACGACTTGTACTCAGGGGCGGCGATTCCAGCACCGCCACCTCCTCGTTCTTGTTCTTGCCATGGCCGAGCTCGACTCCACCCTTCCTCTCTCTTCCCATTCCTCCGCCGCGGCGCACGCGCCCGCTTGGCTGGAGACGGCGGCGCTCACCGCCCTGGCGCTGACCGCCGGGGCGCTGGTGGGCGGTCGAGACGCGCTGGTGCTCCGGCCCGAGCTGGCCTGGCTCGCGCTCGCGCCGCTCCTGGCCGGCCTGCGCTCCGGCCCCGGTCACGGCGTGGCGTGCGCCGCCGCCCAGGCCGGGGCGTTGCTCGCGGCCGCCCACTGGGGCAACGCCGTCGCGGAGGTGTCCCTGGGGCAGCTCGCGCTGGCGTGGGTGATCGCCGGACTCCTCGCCGGCTGGTTCCGCGACGCGTGGATGCGCCGGCTTGGACAGGCCGAGGCCCAGGAGACCAGCCTGCGCGGGCAACTGGATGTGCTGGCGCGCGGCTACCGCGCCCTCCGCGCCTCCCACGAGCGCCTCAAGCGCGAGGGCGCGGATCGCGCGCGGCGCGACCGGCGAGCGCGGCCGGGTGGCTGGAGCCAGCTGATCGCGCGTTCGGAGCCGAGGTGCAGGTGTGCTCGCCGCGGCGGACCGGCGAGGCGTGGACCGGGCCGTGGTAGACCCGGCTCCCATGGCTGAACCCGCTCCCCGCTCGCACGGCCGCGCCGCCTTCCTCTTCATCACCGTCGCGCTGGACATGCTGTCGCTGGGCGTCTCCATCCCGGTGATGCCCAGCTGGTGAAGCAGCTCGAGGCGGTCGCCGCGGCCTGATAGCGGGGCGATCACCGGCGCTCGAGAGCGGAGGGAAACGCCTACCCCGCGTCGACGTCGCGCTCGCCGAGGAACGAGACGTCCGGAGCGCGGCGTGGAGCGCCCTCGCGCCGGCGGAGCCCGCACTCCGAGCGGAGGAGATGAACACCGACATCATCTCGAGACGAGGTCCCCCTGTCCTGGCCATGCCCAGACAGCGCCACACCTTGCCATCGAGGGCGTCGCCGCCAGGGTTGCGATTGACCCACCCGCGCACCTCGAGGCGGCGCCCGTTTTTCCATGGTTCGCAGGACCCGCCCTGTATTCGCTACCAATAAATCGGTATGATCGGCGTATCTTGCAGGGGGCCAAGATGAAACAATGGTTCATGCTCGCCGGGGCCTTCCTGCTCGGCGGTTGTCAAGTCACGGAGAGTCATCCTGGATCCGGCCAGCTGGCGCTGCAGGGATCCCTGGAGCACCCCTGGACGCCAGTTGACGAGTCACTCAGGGCGCCCGTCTGGATGGGGGACGACGACGTCGGCGCGCTGGTGATGCCGATGTTCCGGGGCTCCGCGGTGGCGCTCGAGGACTACGTGTTCACGCCGCCCGACGGCGACTGCGCGAACACCCGCGGGACCCTCCGGATCGACTGGAACCGCCACGCCAACACGGTGCGATATCAGATCAAATACAAGAAGGTCCCGGTCCATCCGGTGGTGCACCGCACCGAGGGGGTCGACTGGTTCCCCAACTCCGTCTGGGCCGGACCCAAGGAGATCGAGGACGGGGCCTACCGGATGTGGACCGTCCTGGGGGCCCTGAGCGTCTCCAGGATGTTTTATTACGACGCCCAGACCTTTCTCTTCGTGGGCAGCGAGCTCGACTTCCCGGGTGGACAGCCCCCGGGGACCATCCCCGTCCCCATTCCAGTGTTCATCTTGTTCTCGACGAAGCTGATGTACCCCAACCCGGACGGGTCGCTGTTTCATGAGTTCACCGTGGCGTACGACAACGTGACCAACGAGGGCGGCGCCTACACGTACATCGAGGGCACCTACATCCCGCTCGACCTCTGCCAGGGCAACCCGGTCCAGGCGACGCTGGGCCAGCTCCGCACCTGGTTCGGCCCCTGGGAGAACGGTCCTCCCATCTCCTGGAAGGACGTCCTCAAGCGGGGGCCGGGGTTCCACGGCACGCTCGACGAGAACCTGCCGTTCCCGGACACCCAGGGGTTCGCGCCCTACGGAGCCCCGGGCGTCTCGGTCATGGGGAACGAGCCGATGTTCAAAGGCGGGGTCCCCAGCGGCTACCGCAACGACCTGGCCTCGAACATCCTCCAGGTCGCCCCCGGGATTCGCCCCCTGGAAGGCGGGGGCAACGGGCCCCACTGCAGCTCCTTCCTCGTCGACCCACACATCACCGGACCCAACATCTGCCAGCACGCGGCGCCGCAACAGCTGTGGGGCGGAGGTGCGCGATGAGGAAGCTCATCCTCGTGTCGATGGCGGCGGTCCTCGGGATGGCGCTCGCCGACCGCAGCCTCTCCGACGAGCTGCGCGAGACCTACGACCCGTCGATCCGCACCACCGACGCCGTCGAGTTCCCCGAGCGCATCGGGGACCGGGGGGACCCCGACGCGGGGCGGGCCGCCTTCGGCATCGGGGCGGACGGCGTCACGCAGGACCCGACCGAAGCGCTCTTCCAGGGCCAGTCGCTGGTCGCCGGGCAGGTCGTGAGCAACGGCACCACCTGCGCCACCTGCCACCGGACGGAGCCCGGGCTCTTCCTCGGGCTGCCGCCGCTGCCGCTGTCCGCCACCATCCCGCCCACCGACGTGATCTTCACCGGCCGGGGGGCGGACAACGGGACCGAGCCGCTGGGGCTCGCCGTCTTCGACCAGTTCGGCCTCCTCCACCACCGCCCGACCCGCCTCAACCCCCTGCTGCCCAACACCCTCCCCAAGGAGCTGTTCTTCTGGCGGAAGACCACCCGGCTGATCAACACCGTGTTCACCCACGGCTTCCTCAACGAGGGCCGCATGCGCGAGCTGGTGGAGACCTCTCGCGGCGCGGTCTTCACCCACACCCAGTCCGGCGACCTGCGCTTCGACGACCTGGTTCCCCGGCAGAAGCTGCTCGACATCAGCCGCTTCATGGAGGAGCAGATCTTCCCCTCGGAGCTGCGCGCCCTGCTGGACCCCAACGACCCGATGTACCCCACCCTGGTGCGCGATCCGTTCGCCACGGTCCACCCCACCACCGGGCAGGAGCGCCTGGGCCAGGCGGTGTTCCGGAGCTCCTGCATGGACTGCCACAACATGCCCAACGTGTTCAGCAACGTGACGCACCGGAACAATCCGCCGGGCTCCAGCCCGCCTCCGTACGGGGAGACCTTCGACATCGGCATCGCCCAGCGCAACGCGCTCGGCCTCGAGTTCCGCTTCTTCGACACGACCACCGGCCAGCGGGTCCCCATCGTGCTGCCCCTGGCCGCCCAGGACGGGACGACGGTCAACGTCACCGTGGTGGACGACGTGGGGCTGGCCGCGGCCACCGGGCGTTACGAGGACCTGCACCGGTTCAAGGTGCCCCAGCTCCGGCGCATCTCGCAGCTCGGCCCCTACTTCCACGACAACTCCTCCGCCACGCTGGAGGAGGTCGTCGATTACTTCAACGGCCCGGTCTACAACGCGTCTCCGGACGGGCGCCGCCACCCCATCCACCTCTCCGCCGCGGAGCGGGACGCGCTCCTGGCGTTTCTGCGAATCCTCTGATCGCCTAGAATCCCCTCGTTCCCTCCCGGGGGGGAGATGGGCCCACCGACCCCTGAAGCGCTGCTGGACCTGTGGAAGACGATCGCCGATCCCCAGCGCTCCTCCGCGGAGATCGCGGAGGCCTTGGCGCGCGGCGCGACCGGGTGGCTGGGGGACGTGGTGGCGGTCCGGTTCCGCGTCCCGGCTCCGGTCGGGGCGTGGGAGGCGATCCGGGTCGGCCCCGGGGACCTGGGTCCCCTCCGGACCAGCGCTCCGCGGGGGTCCTCCGCCGAGGCCGCCTGGCTGAAGGCGGTCGAGGTGGACGTGGACCAGTTGGCCGATCTGCTCACCCTCCCCTTGACCGCCTCGGGCGAGGTGCTGGGCACCCTGGCGGTGGGCCGGTCCCGCTCCGCCGGCGGGAAGCCGTTCAGCGCGGACGAGAAGGCCCTGGCGCAGCGGCTCGCCGAGGGCGCCGCGGGCGCGATGGACGGCGCGCTGGTCCGCGCCCGCGAGCGGTGGATGCACCTGTGGTTCGAGAGCTGCCCCTCGGTCATCTTCTACAAGGACGAGGCGCTCCAGTACCGCTTCGTCAACGAAGGGTTCCTCAAGCTCTCCCCCCCGCGGGAGAAGGTCCTCGCCAGCACGGACGCCGACCTGTTTCCCCCCGAGGTGGCGGCCTACTTCGCCACCGTCGACCGGCAGATCCTGCAGAGCGGGCAGAAGGCGGTGAACACCGACAAGATCGTCGTCCACGGGGACATGACGGTCCGGCTGGCCCTGAAGTTTCCGATCAAGGACGAGGCCGGCAAGGTGGTCGGGGTGGGGGGGAACGTCACCCAGATCCCGGACATCGGGCTCTCCAGCCAGGCGATCAAGGCGGGCGAGGAGGTGATCAACTTCGTCACCGATCCGCTGCCCGGCCTGATCTCCTGCTTCTCCACCGAGCAGCGGATCCGGTTCGCCAACCTGGGGCACGAGGCGTGGTTGGGGATGCCCCGGCTGGAGATGATCGGCAAGACCATGAAGGAGGTCTTCGGGGAGCCGTCCTACGCCCAGATGCGCCCCCACATGGAGCTGGCGCTGAAGGGGGAGCGCTGCGCCTTCGACCTCGAGCTCCGCCACTCCGACGGCACGGTGCGCCAGACGACGGTGACCCTGGCCCCGCAGCTCGGCCTCCTCCGGGAGGTGAACAGCGTGGTCTGCTTCATCGTCGACCGGACCGAGGAGAAGCGGACCGAGGAGCGCGTCCGCTTCCTGGCCGAGAGCGGGAGCCTCTTCGGCGCCTCCCTCGACCTCTCGTCGATCGTGAAGAACGTCGCGGCGCTCGCGGTCCCCCGGCTGGCGGACTGGTGCGCGGTGGAGGTCCGCCCGGGAGAGGGGTGGAGCGAGCAGGTGGTGGTCTCGCACGTCGATCCCGGGAAGAGCGAGAGCGCCGGCCGGCTGTACCTGTGGCTGTCGGGCCAGGAAGACCGGCCGCTGCACGTCGCCAGGGTCCTGCAGACCGGGAGGCCGGAGCTGGTGCCGGAGCTCACCGAACCACAGCAGGCGGTGACGGATCCGGAGGCGCTCCGCCTGCTCCGGGAGGTGGGGCTGTCCTCCGCGATGGTGATCCCCCTCAGCACCCGGATGAGGACCATCGGCGCGATCACCCTGGTGGGCCTGAAGGCGCGGCGCCGGTACGACCATCCCGACCTGGCCCACGCCGAGGAGCTGGCGCGCCGCGCCGGCCTGGCGATGGACAACGCGCGGCTCTACAAGGAGGTGCAGGCGGCGGTCGAGCTCCGCGACCAGTTCCTGGCGGTGGCCGGCCACGAGCTGCGCACCCCGCTGGCCGCGCTCTCGCTGCTCCTGGACACCCTGATCATGGAGACCAACGCGCTCGGCAAGGCGACGCCGGTCCCGGCGCTGGAGCGCTTCCAGCACCTCGCCGGGCGGGCGATCCATCACTCCGAGCGCCTGGGGCGGCTGATCGGCCAGCTGCTGGACGTCTCGCGGATCCAGATGCGCCGGCTGGAGATGCAGCCCGAGATGGTCGACCTGGGGAAGCTGGTGGAGGAGGTGACGACCCGGTACGCCGACCAGGCGGCCCAGGCCCAGTGCCCCCTCGAGGTGCACATCCAGCCGGAGCCAATCGTCGGCTACTGGGACCCGCTCAAGCTGGACCAGGTGACGACCAACCTGCTCACCAACGCCCTCAAGTACGGGGCCGGCAAGCCGGTGCAGGTCTCGGTCACCGCGGCCGGAGGGAAGGCCGCCCTCAGCGTGAGGGACCACGGGATCGGGATCTCCCCGGCGGACCAGGAGCGCATCTTCGGACGCTTCGAGCGGGCCGTGTCCCAGCGCCACTACGGCGGGCTGGGGCTGGGGCTGTGGATCACCAAGCAGGCGCTGGAGCTGATGGGCGGCACCATCCGGGTGCAGAGCACGCCCAACGTGGAGACGCTCTTCGTGGCGGAGCTGCCCCTCCGCTCCGGGACCTAGCGGCGCCCGCTACTGCGCCCCGGCGCTCTGGTCCGCCGCGCCGCCGCCCAGCGAGACGGACGGCGCCGGCTCCGCGGCGACCGGAGGAGGCGGCGGCAACCGGCGCTCGGGGACCACCACCGGCGGCGGCACCGGGCACTTCGTGCACGGCCCCATCAGCGGGACCATCAGCACCTGGGAGAGGCGGAGGAAGTTGCTCTTCAGGCCGTTCCGCTTGCGCAGGAGCGCCACCGAGCTGCCGTAGCGCGCCGCGATGCCGCCCAGCGTGTCGCCCCGCCTCACCCGGTGCATCCGCACGTTCTGCTCCGGCCGCATCGCCAGCAGCGGCGCCACCCGACGGCCCAGCTCCTGCGCGCGGGGGGCGAAGAAGCGCACGTGGAGGTGGTCCCGGTGCCGCCGCGCGTGCTGCACCAGTGTAGTCGGCCCGTTGAACAGCGAGTCCAGCCAGCCCTTGTCCTCGCCGCTCTTCAGCGCGGCGTCGTAGAGGACCTTCTGCACCCGCTTGTCCAGCAGCACCATCTGGACGTCGGTCCGGGTGACCAGCGCCTTCAGCAGCGCCCAGGTCTTCTGCTTGTCGATGTACCGCTCGCGCTCCCGCGCCCGCACCGGCTCCGCGGACGGGTAGTAGAAGGCCAGGTCCACGTCCCGCCCGTTCTGGTGGCTCTTGTGCGGCCGCAGCCAGCCGCCCTCCCTGGCGCTGATCTGGTTCACCCGCAGCGGGGGCGCGTCCGGGAACTGCTCCCGCACCACCTTCACCGCGGTGATGACCGCCTCGACCGTCTCGCGCGTGGCGTACGACTTCTCCGGATCCACCACCACCCACCCGTCGCCGTCCGGGAAGCGCTCGCCGTTCACCAGCCGCCCCTCGTCGGTGAAGCCGATGGAGATGGACCCCAGCGACTCCGGGGAGTCCTTCCACATCCGCTGCAGCTCCGCGTCCGGGAGGTCCGCCGTGTACCGGATCTCCGGCGTGCCCGGCGGCACCGCCACGTCGTGGGACTCGCCCTCGTCCGCGGACGGCACCCCGGCCAGCTCGTCGTCGTCGGACGCGCCCGTCCCGTCGTCGTACCCGGAGGCCTCGTCCTCCGCCGCCTGCGCCGCGAGCTCTTCCGCCGCCTGGGCCGCCGCCGCCTCCGCCGTGTCGCGCGCGTGCGCGTCCGCGATCTCCGCCGCGGTGGGCAGCCGCTCCGGCGCCGCCAGCGGTCCGGGCGCGTGCGCCGCGCGCAACAGGGTGCAACCGGCCGCGAGGAAGACCAGGGCGGGAAGGAGGCTCGCGAGTCTCGACATGTCGCTTGGGTGCTCCGGGAAATTGCGCCAGCAACGCGCGGAGGGCCCCGCGCAATCCGAACTCGGCTCGACCGGGCCCGGACTGTACCTCGCCCCGCCGGGGCCCGCCCCTTTCCCGCGGCCACCTTTCGGCGCCTGACGGCCCGCCGGACGTGCCCGGCGAGCCGCGGACCTACATGCACGCACGCCGCCCCGCTCCGCCGGCTCCGGCCCGTTACTTGGCGCTTCCGCCTTCGGCCGCGCGATGGATGGCCTTGCGGATGCGCGGGTACGTCCCGCACCGGCACAGGTTCCCGCTCATCGCGGTGTTGATGTCGTCGTCCGACGGGTGCGGGTTGTGCGCCAGCAGCGCCGAGGCGGACATGATCTGCCCGCTCTGGCAGTAGCCGCACTGGGGGACGCCCTCCGCCACCCAGGCCGCCTGGACCGGGTGCAGCGCCTCCGGCGTGCCCAGGCCCTCGATGGTGGTGACCGACTTCCCGGACACCTCCGAGATGGGGAGGATGCAGGTGCGCACGGCGTTCCCGTCCAGGTGCACGGTGCAGGCGCCGCACTGGGCCATCCCGCACCCGAACTTGGTGCCGGTCATCCCCAGCACGTCCCGCAGCACCCAGAGCAGCGGCATCTCTTCCGGAACGTCCACCGTCTTCCGGACGCCGTTCAACGTGAAGGTCGTCGACATGGGCTCCCGTCCATGGACGCGCCCAAGGAGGGACGGCGCGCCACCGTGGCGGCAGAGCCTACACCCAGGCGGGGTCGGTCTGCTCGCTTCCGCGCGGCGCCGGGAAACCCGCGGGAACACCCGCAACGCACATTTCTCTGGCGCGCCGTGCCGCCTGTTGCTCCGCTCGCCGACATATGGACACCACCCCGCCGCTGGTCCTCCCCTTCGGCGACCTGTCGCGCGCCTCGCTCCCCGTCGCCGGCGGGAAGGCGGCCTCGCTGGGCGAGATGACCCGCGCCGGGTTCCCCGTCCCTCCGGGCTTCTGCGTCACCACCGCCGCCTACCAGCTCGCCGCCGGGCAGAGCGGGCTGGCCGCGGTGCTCAAGGAGCTGGAGGGCGTGCCGGGGACGGAGCTGGCGGCGCTGTCGGCGCTGGCGGAGAAGGCGCGCGCGGCGCTGCGCGGGGCGGAGGTGCCGGAGGCGGTGCGCGCGGCGTGCACGGCGGCGTACCGGGCGATCGCCGGGCCGGGCATGGACGCGCCCGTGGCGGTACGCTCGTCCGCCACCGCCGAGGACCTCCCCGACGCGTCCTTCGCCGGCCAGCACGAGACGCTGCTCAACGTGGTGGGCGAGAAGGCGCTGCTGGACGCGGTGCGCGAGTGCTGGTCCTCGCTGTTCACCGAGCGTGCGGTGGTCTACCGCGCCCAGCGAAACATCCACCACGGCTCGGTCTTCCTCGCCGTCGCCGTGCAGCGGATGGTGGACGCGGCGGTGGCGGGGGTGATGTTCACCGCCAACCCCATCACCGGGCGGCGGACGGAGGTGGTCGTCGACGCCAGCCCGGGACTGGGCGAGGCCATCGTCTCCGGCGCGGTGAACCCGGACCACTTCGTGCTGGCGCGCGAGGGGCGGAGGGTGGTGGAGCGGCGGCTGGGCGACAAGGCCCTGCGCATCGAGTCGGTGCCCGGCGGCGGGACGCGCCAGGTGCGCTCGGCGGGCGGCGCGGCGGAGGCGTGCGTCACCGACGCGGAGCTGGCGGCGCTGTGCGAGCTGGGCGAGAAGGCGGAGGCGCACTACGGCTCACCGCAGGACCTGGAGTGGGCCCTGGATCGCCAGCGGCGGCCGCTGCTGCTGCAGAGCCGGCCCATCACCACCCTGTACCCGCTGGAGAAGCGCGAGGGGCCCGTCACCGCGTACTTCAGCGTCAACGTGGCGCAGGGCGTGTTCGGGCCGTTCACGCCGATGGGCATCCAGGCGTTCAAGCTGCTGGGGACCAGCGTGGCCACGCTGCTCGGGATGCCGCCCGCGGACCCGCTGAAGGGCCCTTCGCCGATGTACGTGGCCGGCGAGCGGCTGTGGTTCGACATGAGCACCCCGCTCCGCACCAACCTCGGGCGGACGCTGGCCCAGTTCGCCGTCGCCCGGATGGAGGCGCGGACGCTGCCGGTGGTGAAGGCGCTGCTGGAGGACCCGCGCTTCTCGGTCCGCCCGGCGTCGAGGGGAGCCATCGCGGGCGCGGTCGCGCGGATCGTCTTCCGGGCGAAGGCGCCGGTGGCCCTCCTGCGCGGGTTGATCTCGCCCTCCCGCGCGCGCGCCGTCGCCCAGCGGACCATCGCGGAGCAGCTCCGGCAGGGCGACGTGCCGGCCGGCGCCACGCCCGCGGAGAAGCTGGACGCGCTGGTGCGGATGCTCACCACCGTGGCGCCGCTGATGATGGGGAGGGTGATGCCCGCGGCGCTGATCGGGATGGGCGGCATCGCGGTGTCGCGACGGCTGCTGGGGCCGCTCGCCTCGCGCGCGGAGATCGACGGCGCGCTGCGCGCGCTCCCCCACAACCCGACGACGGAGATGGACCTGGAGCTGTGGGGCGTGGCGGACGAGATCGCCCGGTCGGGAGACTCGGAAGCCCGGCTGGTGTTCCGCGACCATCGCCCGGCGGAGCTGGCGCGCCGCTACCAGGCGCGCGCGCTGCCGAAGGTGGTGCTGGAGACGATGGACCGGTTCCTGGCGAAGTACGGCGCGCGCGCGGTGGCGGAGATCGACCTGGGGGTCGCCCGCTGGCGCGAGGACCCGACGCACCTGCTGGGGAGCGTGGCGAACTACCTGGTGCTCCGCGAGCAGCCCGGCGCGGTGCCGCCCGACGAGCAGTTCCGCCGCGCCTCGCGGGAGGCGGAGACCACCGTGGCCGCGCTGGTCGACCGCGCCGAGCGCGCCGGCGAGTGGAAGGGGACGCTGGTGAAGTTCGCCCTCTCGCGGGTGCGGGAGCTGGCCGGCCTGCGCGAGCTGATCAAGTTCGCCTTCGTGCAGGTCCTCGCCAGGGGGCGGGCGCTGGTGCTCGACGTGGGCGCGGCGCTGGTGAAGGGCGGGAGGCTGGACGCGGCGGAGGACGCGGTGTTCCTGGACGTGAAGGAGCTGCGGCGGTCGCTGGCGGGCGAGGACCTGCGGGCGCTGGTGAAGGAGCGGAAGGCCGCGCGCGCGCGCGAGCAGGGCCGCCGCCACATCCCGCGGGTGATGCTCTCCGACGGCACGGACGTGGAGGCCACCCTGCCGCGCCCCGAGGGGCTGGTGGGCACCGCCGCCTCCGCCGGGACGGTCACCGCCGTGGCGCGGGTGGTGATGGATCCGGTGGGGGCCAAGCTGGAGCCGGGGGAGATCCTGGTCGCGCCCTCCACGGACCCGGGCTGGACGCCGCTCTTCCTCACCGCCGCCGGGCTGGTGATGGAGATGGGCGGCGCCATGTCCCACGGCGCGGTGGTCGCCCGGGAGTACGGCATCCCCGCCGTGGTGGGTGTGGCCAACGCCACCACCGCCATCCAGACGGGGCAGAAGATCACCGTCGACGGTGGCGCGGGGGTGGTGTCACTTGCGTGAAATGGCCGCTTCGGGGCAGTAATAGAAGGGCGATGAGCGAGCCGATCTTCCAAGCGTTCCTGGTCCAGCCGCAGCGGCGGAAGGCGCCGTGGGTGGCGGTGGTGGTGGGATTGGCGCTCACCGCGGGAGCCGTCCGGCTGGTGACCACCACGGACGGCACCAACATCGTGACCCCGCACGGCATCCGGACCGTGAAAGAGGGGATGAGCAGGCCGGAGGTCAACCACCTCCTCGGCAAGCCGTTCGCGCTCGCGGATTCGCGCAACGGGATGGACTGCTACCGCTACGGGTACCCCAACATGGAGAACCCCAGCTTCGTCGTGTACTCCCTCTGCTACGAGGAGATGCGGCTGCGCGACATCTCGGAGCAGCGGTACACCGCGTGGACCGTGTCCGACGACGGCTCGCAGCTGACGCCGGCCGGGCAGCGCTAGCCCTGGGCGAGTCAGCCGGCCAGTCCCAGGGCGTGGACCGCCCAGCCGATCCCCGCGCCCCCCAGCACCAGCCAGGTCGCGTTCGGCTTGAAGCGGACCAGCAGGAGCGCCGCCACCGCGGCGAGCCCGACGGTCGGAGCGTCGATCAGCGCGGTGCGACCCAGCTGGAACGTCACCAGCGCCATCAGCGCCAGCGAGGCGACGTTGACCCCGTCGAGGAAAGCGCCTGCCAGGCGGGAGGCCCGGAGCCGGGGAATGAGCGGCCCGCTCACCGCCACGAAGGCGAACGCGGGGAGGAAGATCCCGGCCGTCGCCACCAGCGCTCCGCTCGGCCCGGCCAGCACGTACCCGATGAACGTCGCCGTCGTGAACACCGGGCCCGGCGTGACCTGCCCGACGGCGATGGCGTCGATGAGCTGCGCCTCCGTCAGCCAGCCGAGCCGCTCCACGAGGTCGGCGCGCAAGAAGGCCAGCAGCACGTAGCCGCTGCCGAACAGCACCGCCCCGGTCTTCAGGAAGACCCAGAAGAGGCGCGGCAGCGTGACGGCGCTCGCGGCCGCGGAACCGGCGATCACGGGGGCGAGCGCGACCAGCGGGGGGGCGCCACCCCTGGCACCTGGCCGGGCCGGCTGCGCGACCCGAGCGGCGATCATGGCCGCCGCGCCCGCGCCGAACAGCACCGCCAGCTCGTTCACGCCGAGGGCGGCGGCGATGACGGAGAGGACCGCCAGCCCGCGCAGGCGCATCGTCCGGGCAGCCTTGGGCACGAGGTTCCA
>Ga0134122_10000307_pt1 | contig 31236 bp, 26 predicted proteins | sample KB302_FD_96461 | JGI IMG/M metagenome (GOLD analysis project Ga0134122, IMG submission 96461) | Terrestrial soil microbial communities without Nitrogen fertilizer from Kellogg Biological Station, Michigan, USA - KB3-0-2 | ecosystem: Environmental > Terrestrial > Soil > Unclassified ...
CGGCCAGACCACCGACTACGAAAAGCTGGTGCTCGAAGTCTGGACCAACGGCACGGTCGCTCCGGAAGAGGCGGTGTCGCTCGCGGCGCTGCTGCTCAAGGAGCATCTCGGCGTCTACATTCAGACCGAGGAGAGCCTGCGCGAGATCGGCGGCGAAGGCGGTCGGGAAGATCTGGCCGGACTCGACCAGATCCTCGCCAAGACGATCGACGAGCTCGATCTCTCGGTGCGCTCGGCCAATTCGCTCAAGAACGCCAACATCCACAATCTGCGCGATCTGGTCCGGCGCACGGAAAAAGAGATGTTGGAGACCAAGAACTTCGGCCGTAAATCCCTCGAAGAGGTCCAAGAAGTCTTGGACAAGCTGGGCCTCTCGCTCGGGATGAACGTGTCGTCCAGCGGCGCGTCCGCCTAGGAGCAGTCATGCGTCACGCGTACAGAGGTTCGCGGCTCGGGCGGAGCACGGCGCACCGGCAGGCCTTGTTCAAGAACCAGATCCAGTCTTTGATGCTGGCGGAGCGGATCATCACCACGCTGCCGAAAGCCAAGGAAATCCGGCCGCTCGCCGAACGGGTGATCACCCGCGGCAAGCAGGGCACCATCCACGCGCGCCGTTGGGCTTTGCGTTGGCTGGGCAGCCGCGACCTGGTGAAGAAGGTGTTCGACGACATCGCCCCGCGGTTCGCCGAGCGTCCGGGCGGCTACCTCCGGATCGTCAAGCTCGGACCTCGCCCCGGCGACGGCGCCGAGATGGCGTTGATCGAAATGGTCGACAAGGCGGCGGATGCCCCCGCGCCGACCCCCCCGAAGCCCGCGAAAGCGAAGAAGCCGGCGGCCCCGAAGAAAAAGGCCTCCGACGAGGCGCCGAAGGAGCGGGTGAAGAAAGAGCCGAAAGCCCAGCCGACCGGCCGTTCGAAGCCGGCCGGAAGCGGCCCGAAGTCGTCGCCGCGGAAGATGGGCTCGTAAGCTCGATCCAAGGTTTACCGAGAGTCCAAGGGGGTCAGCGGTTTTGCCGCTGGCCCTTTTTGCGTTTGATACGATTCGTGGAAGACCCCGCCGACTTAAACGGAGCGTCGAGCCTTCGGGTCTAACCGCGAGAGCTTCACCACGCCCTGTTCATGCCGATCGCATCGAGGACTTTCCATGTGCCGAATCGTGCCGACCGCCCTTCTTCTCGCCTTGGTGGCTGCTCCGTCCGCCCTCGGGGCTCAAGCGCCCGCCGCCGCCCTCGATCCGAAGGGGCTGCTCGACGAGATCGACGCCGCGACGCTCCAGCCGGACAAGGCGGTCGCGCTCAAAAAGGTGAAGCTGGCGGCCGGGCTTGCGACCCTTACGCTCGAAGGGAAGCTGATCCCCGTTTCCCCGACGGGGGGCCAGGTGCGGGAGCTGGTTTTCTTCGGCCAGGGGCGGATCGAGCTGCCGGCGCCCGATGAGATCGAAGCCGGGCAGCTGGAGCTGTTCACCGGCGCGCCCGCGATCGACGAGTCGTTCGACCAGGCGGTGTTCGTCTTCGGCCTCGACCGGGCGGTCGATGCGCTGCTCAAGCGCCCGGCGGCGGCCCTTGATGAAGCGGAGGCCAAGCGGGCGAGGGAGACCTACGACCGTTGGAAGAAAGGCCCGGAGCGCGAGCTGCTGGACATTCGCGGCGCGATTTGGTCCGACGCGTTGGGTGACGCGCCCTACCAGAACCTGTTCGCCGGGCGTTTCCACGGTCTCGAACGGGGCGATTTTCTCTATTTGGTCGATCCGCAGTCGGACGAGCAGGTGACGCTCGGCCAGTTCGTGCCGATCGAGGCGACCGAGAAGGAGAAACGGAAGATCATCCGTCAGCTGGCGCGAGAGCAGCGCCGAGGCCGATTGATCGGCGTCGAGCTGGATGACCTCGGCCAATGGGACACCTGGCTTTCCTCTTCTCTCCGCACCAAGGAGGGCGTGGCGGCCCCTGGGGGCGCGGCTTTCGAGCCAGTGCGCTACACGCTCGACGTGACGGTGGAAGACCCGATCGAGAAGGTCCGCGGGGTGGCGAAGATCGAGCTTCGGCCGATTCTCTCGGGAGTGCGAACGATCGAGATTCGCCTGCCGCGCGACTTCGAGGTCCGGGCGGTCCGTCTCGGCGACGCGAAGCTTCCGTTCGAACGCTCGGGGGCGAATCTGACCGCTGTGTTGCCGGAGGCTGCCTCGCCGGAGCATTTGGTGACGGTAACGGTCGAGTACGACGGGGTGGCGATCGGCGGGGATGCCAAGTCGTACGCCCTGCTCGACACGCAGAACTGGTACCCGCACGTCGGCGTCGTCGATCGAGCGCTCTACGCCGCCACGTTCCATTGGCCGCGGCGGTTCGATTTGCTTGCGCCTGGCCACCGGATGGAGGGCGGAGAGACCGGCGGTCTCAAATGGGAACGCCGGCAGCTCGACCTGCCGACCTGGGGGTACACCTTCGAGCTCGGCAAGTTCGCAATCGAACAGCGTCAGGTGGGGCACGTCGCGGTCACTCTGGCGTTCGATCCGACCAGCCGCAGCCAAGGCCACGACAGCCGGAAGGAGATTGGCGATACGGTGGCCGAAGCGCTCGGTTATTTCGAGACGACGTTCGGCCCCTACCCGCTTGACGAGCTGACCGTTTCGACGATCCCGCGCGGGTTCTCGCAGTCGATGCTCGGTTTCATCACCCTCTCCGATGTGATGATGCTCGATACGTCGTTCTGGACCTTACTCCTCGGTTTCGAAGACCGTCGTTCCGTGATCGCCCACGAGGTCGCGCATCAATGGTGGGGACATCGAGTCACCTGGGCGAGCGACCGGGATGTTTGGCTCTCCGAGGCGATGGCGAACTACTCGGCGCTGCTTTATCAGGATGAAAAGATCAAGCCGGCCACGGGTGAGAAGGTCGATAAGAAGAGCCGCCGAGAAGACGTTCTGGTCGGCCCGACTTCAGGTTGGCAGGAGGCGCTCACCCGAGCGTTGCCGGACGAGCGCGCGATCGATTCCGTCGGGCCGGTGGTGCTGGGGAGCCGGCTTTTCTCCAGCCGAGCGAGCGGAGCCTTCGAGCCGATCGTCTACAAGAAAGGCGCGGTGATCCTCGACATGCTGGCGCGCAGCATGGGCGAGGATAATTTCCCCAAGGTTCTCCACGAGGTGGTCCGCGTGGTGAACGGCAGAACTCTCTCGACGCGCGAATTCTTCGAGCTGATCGAGAAAATCACGGGATCGGATCTCGACGCCTTCGTCTCCCGGTTCGTCGAAGGAACAGGTCTGCCCGAGGTCTACTACAGCTACAAATACCAGAAAGAAGGGGAGGGCAAGTGGCGGGTCCAAGGCGAGGCGCGGATCGAGACGCCCTATCGGTTCCGCTATCGCGCGGTCGCTACGGGGGGAGGATTCGACGTCAAGCGCGAGCGGCTCGACACGATCCGCGACATGGCGGGGCTGGCGCTCATCGTTCCGGTCCAGGTCTCGTTCTACGATCCGGCGCGCGATGAGACGAAGAGGAAGAAGGACTCTCCGGAGCCGAATGCGCTGCTCAAGGGGCGCATGGTGTTTCGCGGCGAGAGGGTGCCGATCGACATCCCGATGGACTTCGAGCCGCGCCGCTTCTGGTTGGATCGCGACCAGCGGGTCTACGGCCGTTTCTTCGACGAGAGCCGGCGTCCGAAGCGGACGCTTTGCTATCACGCCGAGGATCAAGCCGCGGCCGGACGGTTGGACGAAGCAGTCCAGCTTCTGACGCAGGCGCAGTCCGCGGAGGTTTGGAGCGGCGATCCGCAGGACAAGCCGAGCGGGAACGATCTGAAGCTCGAATCGCGGCAGCTCGACGGTCGGATCCAGCTTTCTCTAGCCCGCATCGCCCTTGATCGTGGACAGGATGTCGAGGCCCAGGCCGCTCTGGACAAAGCGAAGAAAGGTCTCCGCTCGGTCTCCGGTGGCTGGACCGCGGAGGAGCTTCGGGTGGTCGAATCGCGGCTCGATCTCCGTCGCGGCGACTACGATCGAGCCTTCAAGCGCCTGAACAAGGCCATCCTGAAGAGAGAAGACGTGGACAGCACGGAGGGCTACGTCCTACTCGCGATCGCGGCCCAGAAAACCGGCCACGGGGAAGAGCTGAAGAAGGCGAAAGACGCGGTGAAGGAGTCGGGCTCGGACCTCTCGGCGCTGGGGAATTAAGGGTTGTAGGGGAGCGGCTTCCTGATATTCTGGTTCTATGAGCGACGACCTGTCGGCGAAAATCCTGGAAGAGCTGGCTGCGCTGCGGCGCACCACCGAAGGCCTGGAGGCGAAACAAGAAGAGCTGCGCCTCAGCCTGCAATCTGAGATTCGCCAGTCCGGAGATGAGCTGCGCCTCAGCCTGCAATCTGAGATTCGCCAGTCCGGAGATGAGCTGCGCCTCAGTCTGCGGTCTGAGATTCGGCAGGTTGCTGAAGAATTGGGGGCAAAGCAGGAAGACCTGCGCCTCGGCTTACAACAAGTGGCTCAAGAATTAGGCGCCAAGGTGGACGATTCGCGCCGCGAGTTTGGCGTCATAGCCGAAGGCCTCCGCTCGGAGATCCAGCAGGTCGCCGAAGGAGTGATCTTGAATGGCGAGCGGCTCGACCGCTTCCAGACCGAGACCGCGCGGGATTTCGCCGAAATGCGATCGATGCTCCGATTTTCCCATGGAGACCTGGATCGTCGGCTTCGTACCGTCGAAGACGCCTCGGAGTCCCACGAGACTCGCCTCCAGCGCTTGGAGTCCGCCGCTTGAGTCCCACCTGAGTCCCCGCAGTTGCCCCGACCGCGCGGGTCTGCCAGGATTCCCGCTCCTTTCTAGGAGCCTCTCATGCCGAGTTTTCCGCGCCGCGCCTTCGCGGTCCTGCCCGCCGTTCTGATCGCCTTCGGTTTCGCCGCGTTGGCGGCGATTGCCGCACCCCCAATCGCCAAAGCAACCAAGGCGCCGGAGACGAAGGCCGAGAAGGAGGACGAATCGATTCCTCCCGCGCCGCCGCGCCGGGCGGACGAGGGAGTGGGTCCCTACGATCGTCTGATCCTCCGCGGTGCCATTCTGATCGATGGCACGGGCGCTCCGCCGGTGGGGCCGGTGGACATCGTGATCGAGAAGAACCGGATCGCGGACGTCGAGATCGTCGGCAGCCCGGGCGTTGCGATCGATCCGGAGAAGCGGCCGAAGGCCAAGGCGGGCGATCAGGAGATGGACCTCTCCGGCATGTACGTGCTGCCCGGTTTCGTCGATATGCATGGCCACATCGGGGGGACGGAGCAGGGCACGCCGGCCGAATACGTTTATAAACTTTGGATGGGGCACGGGATCACGACGATTCGCGATCCGGGCAGCGGCAACGGACTCGACTGGGTCCTCTCCGAAGAGGCGCGGAGCGCCAAGAATGAAATCGTCGCGCCGCGCATCCACCCCTACGTGACGTTCGGCCAGGGGCACGACGAGCCGTTCACCACTCCGGAAGAGGCGCGAGCCTGGGTCCGCTCGGTGGCGAAGAAGGGAGCCGAAGGGCTCAAATTCTTCGGCGCCCGGCCGGACCTCATGAAGGCGGCGATTGAAGAGGCGAAGAAGCTCGGCCTGCGCTCCGCCTGCCACCACGCCCAGCTCTACGTCTCGCGGGTCAACGTGCTCGACTCCGCCCGCTGGGGGCTGACCTCGATGGAGCATTGGTACGGTCTGCCCGAGGCGCTGTTCGTCGATCGGACGATCCAAAACTATCCCGTGGACTACAACTACGCCGACGAGTCCGACCGGTTCGGCGAAGCCGGCCGCCTCTGGCAGCAGGCCGCGCCGCGCGGCTCGGAACGTTGGATGGCGGTGATCGACGAGCTGGTGAAGCTCGATTTCACCATCGATCCGACCCTCACGATCTACGAGGCGAACCGCGACTTGATGCGCGCTCGCCGCGCCGAGTGGCACGAGGAGTACACGCTCCCCTCGCTCTGGGACTTCTATGCGCCGAGCCGCAAATCCCACGGTTCCTATTGGTTCGCCTGGGGCACCGAGCAGGAGGTGGCCTGGAAGGAGAACTACCGGATCTGGATGTCCTTCCTGGTCGATTACAAGAACGCGGGGGGCCGGGTCACCACCGGCTCGGACAGCGGCTACATCTACAAGCTCTACGGCTTCGACTACATCCGCGAGCTGGAGCTGCTGCGCGAGGCGGGCTTCCATCCGCTCGAAGTGATCCGTTCCGCCACCCTGCTCGGCGCCCAGGCGCTCGGCGTGTCCGATCAGATCGGCAGCGTCGAACCCGGCAAGCTCGCCGACCTGGTGGTGGTCGGCGCGAACCCGATCGAAAACCTCCAAGTGCTGTACGGCACCGGGGCGATTCAACTGAACGACCAGAACGAAGTCGTTCGCAAGGGAGGCGTGCGTTACACGATCAAGGACGGCATCGTCTACGACGCCAAGCAGCTGCTGGCCGACGTGCGCGCCCTGGTTCGCAAGGCGAAGGACGACGCGAAGAAGGAGATCGTCCAGCCCGGGATGGCGCCCTAAAGAGGCGGAGCGATCCTCACCGGAAGCTCACGGCCATGGCGGCCAGGCGATTCGACAGGGCGACGCGAGCCCCCTGATTTCGCTTCGGAACCATGAGGTTGAAGACCACCTGGCTTGCCTCCTGCCATTGTCTGCCGCGCACCAGCGCCACGGCCGCGGCTGTTTCGGGCGGTTGCGCTCCGAGCGCTTCGACTTCCGCCGCCAAGGCTTCAACGTCGATGGTGGATCCATCGGGTTCGGGATCAGGAACTTCGGGATCAGGAACTTCGGGGTCAGGAGTCTCGGGATCAGGATCACCGGGATCAGGCCCCTCGGGATCAGGCCCGTCGGGACGATTCGGGGATTCCTCGATCTCTCCCGCGGCGGAAATGCGCAGTGAGAGGCGAACGTCGCCGCCGGGAAGCGGCACCGAGAAAGTTTCACCATCGATCACGACCACGAGCTTGTCGTCTTCGCGCCTGCAACTGGCCTCGATCCAACCGCGATTGGTGCGTTTGCCGTGAAGCGCCGCGAGCCGCGGTCCCGGCAGGGTGGTGACCTCGCCGCCGGTCCAAACCGAGCAGATCTCGGGTTTGGTGTTCGAATTGTGATTTTGCTCGATCCAGGTCGCGACGCCTTCGGACGTCTTGAGCACATGGAGAGGCGTCGTGGCTTGGAATCCGGAGGGAAGGGGGGAATCCTCCTGCCAGCCTTTCATCGCCTGGACGAGAGCGGACTGGCAGCCGGTGAAGACGGCTTTCTGCCAAGCGTTCTTCGGCCCCTTTCCGGCTTTTTTGAGCGCGGCGAAAGAGCGGCTCGTGTCGCGCTGGAGCGCCAAATCGAGGGCGAAGCTCGCCCACGGGTCGCCATACTCCCAGGCTTCGTGCCCGGCCGAACGCATGCCCGCCACCAGCACTCTGCCGTCCGGAAGTTGGCGCGCCGCGGCGATCGAGAGGTAGAGCCGGATGCACGCGAGCGCTTCGGAGGCGACCTCCTGATCGTTTTGGGCGAGGGCGGTCCGCGCGATCGAGGCGAAGGCCGCGAGATGCATCGAGCCGTAGATCAAGCTCATCGTCTCGGTGATCATGAAGCGGCTTCGCATCAAGGGAAAGATGGTCTTCAACAGGGCCTCGCGAGCCGGCTTCTGCGCTTCTCCCTGAGTCGCCCCAAATTCGACCGCCCGGGCGACCGGTTCCCAATTTCCCGACCCGGTTCCATTCAGATAGGCCGCACCTCCGTACGACTTTTTGTAGGCCTCGGTCCTCGGAGGGCGCCCTTCGACGACATCGACCAGCTCCATCACGAGCAGGTCTTCGGGTCCGATCTTGTCTTCTGCCATGATCCGGCTCCTCCCCCAGCGATAGGTCGTCGATCCGGGTGACGAACGGCGCCGCCAGGGCGAAATCAGGCCTTGGGCGGAAACTCACAGCGAATATTGGTCGCGTTAGTTTCGTATCCTAACAGATTCACTCCTCGGTGTCCATCGAGGTCCGCCTTTGACATCCGACCGCTCTCGTCTGCCACAATCGGCCTTCAGGAGGACCACCGATGAAGACAGCCCAGAGCCTCTCGCTCGCGACCCTCAGAATCCTCGCCGCCCTCGCCGCTCTTTCGACCTTCGCCTCCCTCTCGCAACCTTCCTTCGCTCTCGACCCCGTCCGCAAGATCACCGAAGAGTTCCAGGTGGGCTCGGCGCCCAAGGTCCAGACGAAGCTTAAGTCCGGCGACCTGATTGTCGAGGGGTGGGACGGCCCGAACGTCCAGGCCGTAATCAACCTCGGCTGCCTGGAGGGCACACCCCAGGATGTTTGCCAGAAGGCGACCGACGGCGTCAGCCTCGCCTGGTCGCGCACCAAGAATGAGGTTCTGGTTCGGGTGAAGGGCGCCACCGGCTGGCGCGCGCGCAAGCTGTGGATCGAGGCCCGATTCAAGGTGCCGGCGAACGTTCCGCTCGAAGTCGAATCGGTCAACGGTGAGGTCCAGGTCTCCGGCATGCTGAACAGCGTCGAAGCCGACTCGGGGAGCGGAGATATCACGATCACGCAGAGCAAAGCCTCGGTCGGACCGCTCCATATCGACGTCGGCGCCGGAAAGGCGGAACTATGGGTGAGCGGCGGCAAGATCGAAGGGAGCGGCCTGCTCCGTTCGATCAATTGGACCGGCCCGGGGAGGGCCACCCTCGAGGTCGATATCGGAGCGGGCGACGCGGTGGTGCGGCTGGATTAGCCGCGGGCCGAAAGGGATGCCGTCGCAAGCGACGGCGTCCCGGCGCTGCCCTCCGAGGCATCCGAAACCCTTCGCCGGATTCGTCCGTAGGACGAAAAGCTTTGCCTTGAGCTTCAGCGAAAGGGATGAAGATGTTCATCTTTGCCCGCGCGATCACCTACTCCACGCTGTTCATCGGCCTGTTCCTGATCTTCCTGCCGGCGCGGGTTCTGGCCCGGTCGGGACTCATGGCCTCCCCGACGATCGGACCGACGGAAGTCGCGGGGATTCTCCTGGGGTTGGTCGGAGCGATCGTCGCCCTCTGGTGCATCTTGACCTTCGCGACCGTCGGGAGAGGCACTCCCGCTCCGTTCGATCCGCCCCGTCGGCTGGTGGACCGCGGCCCCTATCGCTTCATCCGGAACCCGATGTACCTGGGAGCCGGGCTGGCGATGTTCGGCGCGGCTCTCTACTACCGGTCGCCGGCCCTCTTGGCCTACATCGGAGCCTTTTTGCTCGCCACCCACCTGTTCGTCCTGGCGTACGAAGAGCCGACCCTACGCCGAACCTTCGGGGCTGATTACGAGGCGTATTGCGCCAGAACCGGGCGCTGGTGGCCAAGGGGGCCAAGGGAGGCGTGAGGTGAGGCCGGGCGACCTCGGCGACCTTTCTATGGGGAACGGTGAGAGCGCCAGGTCACTTGCGGATCGGCCGCAAACCGCCCAGCAGCCGCTTGTCGAGCTTGGCCGCCACCCCCACGCTACGGCCCGCGAGGTTGACGACGACATAATGCACGGAGCTCCCGAGAACCTGGGCGCTCTCGGAAAGATTGAGGCCGTAGTCCTCCTCTAGCCATTGGGTCAGCCCGGCGGTGGCCGCGCGCAAGGCATCGTCGAGTGAACCCGCCTGGCCCAGGGCCATGATCTGGCCGGCCGATTCGACCCGCGGACCGGAGATCGAACGCCCTTGGAGCACGTCGACGCTGAATTCGACGTCCATGGAGGTCTCGAGCGCCCACTGCGAGGTTTCGCCGTCTCCCTGGAGGGCATGGGCATCGCCCAGGTAGAGCAAGGCTCCCGGCTGATTCACCGGAAGGTAGACGGTAACCCCTTCCACGATCTCGTTCCAATCCATGTTGCCGCCGAAACGCCCCGTATCGCCGGTGGAGATCGGTGGCGATCCGAACCCTGGCGCAACGGCCAATCCCCCGAGCATCGGACGCACGGGAACTTCGAACTTCGCCAGACGATCCGGAGGATTCTCCAGGCTTGCCATACCGCGCACTCGATCTAGCTTCCAGCGGACGGGGCGACCCAGGTCGGCGGCCTTCGAGGCCAAGCCGGGGCCGATCGCCCGGCTCACCAGATCGTCGAGGCTGTCGGCGTAGTCCCGGTTCAGCCGCAGCCGGTCGATCCGGATGACCAGAGTGTCGCCCACGCCCGCAGTTGCGACGTAGAAGGGGCCGGTTTGCGGATTGCCGAAGAGAGCCCGAGTCTTGCCCTTCTCATCCACTCCGCCCGAGTCGATCGTGGTGGTATGAACGGAATCGCCGGGCCAGATCGTCAACACGGGCTTGCGGCGGGAGGAGAATTCGTTGCTCCAGTCGGTCGGCTGGAGCTCGTGGCGCCTTGGCGGACCCTCGGGCCGCAGTGGCACCCTTCGGGCCTCGAACGCGTGAGTCACCCGGGCTTCCGGGTGGTTGGTATCCGGAAAATCCGCGGTGCCACGAAGGGTTTCGCCGCTCTCATCTCCGGTGAATGCGTAGGTTGCCTGCTCGGAATCCGTCACCACGAAGCGGAATTTGTGATCGACGATCTCGCCGTCCAGCCGATCGTCGTCGAGCGTCCCCGTCAGTCGATTCCCTCCCCGTTCAAGCTCGAGCGCCTGGTAGAGAGTGTTCCCCCAAAGGTCGGTCGCAACGACCCAGCTTTCACGGGCGCCGCCCGCGGCGGAAGCGAGGGTTGGAATCAAGAACGGTAGAAGCGCGGAATACCTGAACATCGGACTCCTCTCGGTCGGCGGTCACGGCCCGCCGACGCGAATTGAAACGGCAGGTCCTAGAACGCAATCGCGGGCTTCTTGTTGCACCTCCCCGGCGATCGTGGTTGTTGCGTTCGAGTCGATCGGCGATCTCGGTCCCTGTTCCCGAGAGGACTAGGTTTGAATGAACGCCGACATCTTGGTGATCTGGTTTCTCGCACAAGATTTCGTCTAGAATTGTGTGAGAGGAGGCTGCCGTGGCGACGAATCTTGATCTGGACGAGACACTCATCGAAGAGGCGGTTCGGTTGGGCGGCCACCGGACGAAGCGCGCCACTGTGAACGAGGCGCTGCAGGAGTACATCGCGAAGCGTCAGCAGCTCGGCATTCTCGACCTCTTCGGCACGATCGAGTACTACCCGGAGTACGAGCCCAAGAAGTACCGCAGCCGATGACTCAGGTCCTGGTCGATTCGACGGTCTGGTCTCTCGGACTGCGCCGCAGCAAGGTCTCGGATCATCCCGCGGTCGTCGAATTTGCGGCTTTGGTCGCGCGCGGCCGGGTCTGTCTTTTCGGAGCCATCCGGCAGGAAGTCCTCTCCGGAATTCGGGATGCCACCCGGTTTGCAAGTCTACGCTCACACCTCGGTTGGTTCCCAATGCTGCCGGTCACGATCGACGAACACGACCGCGCCGCTGAATTTTTCAATCAGTGTCGTGCGCACGGTATCCAAGGCGCCCACACCGACTTTCTGATCTGCGCGGTCGCCGAGCGCCATCAGCTCCCGATCCTTACGACGGACGGCGATTTCCTGGGATATGCCAAGCACCTGCCCATCCGGTTGCACCCACCGGTACCGGAGCCTCGATAGCGCGCGTCCCAAGAGTCGTTGGTCAAAGATTTTTGTCGCCGAGTTATGATACTGAAGGGGCGGTCCCAGGGCACGAACTCTCGCGATTCCAGGCTGAGCGCCCCCAAGTGGGGGCCTATGCACCGCGAGTCCGTCCTTTCGTCCAGTCTCTCCGGGGTCGGCTACGACTCCTCGTCCCGGACCCTCGAAATCGAATTCGTGACCGGCCGGATCTACCGCTACCAAGGCGTTCCGCAAGGCACCTATTCGGCCCTCCTGGACGCCCCCTCCAAGGGCCAGTTCTTCAACCGAGAGATCCGGGATCGCTTCCCGTACTCGCGGGCATAGCGCTTCGGGTGACCGAATTCGCGAGGTGCGCGGCGACACTTGGCGCCGCGTACCTTGCTAGACTCCTAAGCTTGGCCGTTCGACTCGACCTCGCTCTTCGACGACTTGATCGCCAAGATGGGACGCCGGGCGAACGCAGGAAATCCTCGGAGGGAGTCAAGTCATGCCGCATTTGGGACCCTGCAGGTGTTGCTCTGGCAAGGTAAGCAGCGAGGCTGTCGTCTGTCCGCATTGCGGGCAACCCCACCCTGCGACTCTGGACAGCGAGTGGATGAGCACGGCGCGGTCCGAGTTGTTCCAAGGGAACAAAATTAACGCCATCAAGATCGTCCGAGAGAACACCGGCTTGGGGCTAAAAGAAGCGAAGGACATGGTCGAGTCTTGGGGATAGCGAGCGATAGGAACGCGGCAAGGGGAACCGCGGAGGCCCGACGGTAATCTCCGGATCGGTCCCACGGACTGGCGAAAGGCTTCCAGCGCTCCAAGAAAGCCTTCCCTCGATTCAAGAATACAGTCGTCGGTCGTTCTAGTCCGGGCATCCACATTTTTGTCCGGGACGCGCGCGGATTGGCGTGGCGCCGCAGAAGTTTGGCGTGGGCACGGTGAATGTCGGCTCCGCCCGGCGAAATTCCAGTGCTGCGAGCGGAAAGTTCAAGGCGAACCTTCGGGATCGGATTCCGGCGTTCCGAAGTTTCGAGTCCGCGCTCCAAAGTTTCGAGTCCGCACTCCAAAGTTTAAGCCTGCACTCGGCAATTCCATGTGCGTACTCCGGAATTTTTACTCCGCACTCCGGATGTCCGGCATGGCAGAGTGCAGTTTCGAGTTCTTTCTTCGGAGTGCCGGTTGATCAAATGGCAGTTCAGAGCTCGCAATGCAGATCCCTGACTTTTTTCTGGCGAGTGCACCGCTCGCCAGAGTGAAGTTCCGAGTTGTTCTTCCCGATTGCAGACTTGGAAAAGTGCAGTGCCGACTATTTCTTCAGGAGTGCAGGCTTGAAATAGTGGATGGCCGATTTTTTCTTCAGGAGCGCGGGCCTGAAACAGTGGATTGCCGACTTTTCCACCCATTTCTAGAGCCAGAACGGCGACGGTATGCGATCGCCGCCTGGTTCCGGGTCGCCCCGTCAACTTTTTTCGCCGAAAAGCCCGATTTGCTCGATTTCTCTTCCTCGACGATCTTTCCGTCGCGCTCGATCACTGCTACGCAGGCGGGAACTCAGAACGCACTCCCCCCGCCGTCCTTCTTCCAGATTCGATAGCCATCCAACTCTTCCTCTTTGACCTCGGCTTTCCCGGCAAGGACTGGCTTCCAAGCTCGAAACGATTCTTCCCGTAGCGGTACGTGGCCGAGGGAGAAACCCTCTTTGTCGCCGGCTCCGCCGAGCGTGAGCTTGGTCGGATCGAGGGTCGCGGGGCGATTCGGGTACTCCTCGCGGTAAAGGCGCACGTGACAGATGCCGTCCTCGTAGACGAGGAGCTTGGTGGCTCCGAATTTCCCCGGCTCACTTTCGATCGTGTAGAGGCCTCCTGCGAGGAGCTTGGTTTCGGGAGGCCGCTGCTTGCAGCCATATGAGAGGCCGAGGAGTAGGAGGACGAGGGCAAGTTGCAGGCGTGGCTGTCTCATAGAACGTTAGGGGTCGATCCGTTTCCGGGCTTCGCGGGAGGCTGCTTTTCCTCGACGATCTTTCCGTCGCGTACGACCACGATCGCGGTACCCGTTTGCCGAGCGATTTCGCGAGCGCGTTGGCCGGCCCGGACCAGAGCAGCTAGTGCGCCTTTCGTGTCCGGAGTGGCGTGGAGGGTTTCCTGCGGTTCGCTCACGAATTTTTCCCTTCTTCCAAGAGACGTGGCCGATCTCCGCTGTTGTCGAAGAGGCGCCAGGAGTCGACCAAGGGCCGGTAAATCGTCTCAAAGTTTCTACGCCCGACGGAGAAACGGCGGCGAACGATTTCGCTCAGCACGTTGTGCCCTCCCTGTTGAACGCGCTTTGCGACCCGAGAGATGGCCTCCTCGGGTGAGTCGAGCGACAAGTAGGTGAGGTCCACGGTGTACCCATCTTCCCGCCATCGGCGAATCATGCGCGCATAGGTCAGTCCCGACAAGGTTGTCTCGAAGGCGAAGCTTCGGCCCGCGGCGGCGTGGTGGGCGATCTCTTCGAGCATCAGGCGGCCGGCTCGGAAGGCGGCGGCTTCCGGGTCAAAGGGGGAAAGGCCAGCCGCGATCAGATCGGCGTTGACGAAAATGGGGCAGTTGGCCTCATTCGGCAGAAACTCTCGGGCGAACGTGGTCTTCCCCGCGCCGTTCGGACCGGCGAGGATGAGGATCTTCTTGCCGCTGGTTTCCATCGGGGGTTTACGCGTACTGCCCCACCGGCTCTCGATGCCGATTCAGCCAGTATCCCCAGAGCACGAGCAGCCAGATGGATTGCCCGCCCCAGGCGAGGGCTTTGACGTCGGTCGGTACCGGGCCGTAGATCGCCGCGAAATGGGCGATGAGCAGGAAGGCCACAAGGCCCCAGAATCCGAAGCGGCCGGCGCGATCGCGGGCCTTTGTCGTTCGAGCGTAGATCGCGACACCTACGATGAAGATCAATCCCTCGACCGCTAGGGTGGCCGGCAGCGATCGCCAGAGGCCTAGACCGACTTTCGTCGTGCCGTTGATGGTGAGCGGTAGGTCGGGGATGTGGGTGAAGTAATCGAGAATCCAGTGGCTCAAGACGGCGAGGCCGAGCAGGAGGGCGTTTTTCGGTTGGCGGCGGATCAGCCAATAGACCGCTCCGAAGGCGACCGACCAGCCGAGGGCAGCGACCAGACTGTGGCTGTAGGGATAGGAGGTGAAATCGAACGGGTTGACCGCCGTCGTTCCCGGCACGATCCGCACCTCTTCCCAGCCGAGCAGGAGAAACGTCGGCCAGAGCAGGTCGAGGAACTGCACGGCGAGAAATAGCGTGCCGAGCGAAACCGGCTTCGCCTGCCGCTTGGCGGCGAACCCAACTGCGAAGTGACCGATAAACATGATGACCCCTCCCGACGCCCCTAGATCGGCACGATGAAAGGCCGCCTTAGGCGGCCGGTGATCTTGCGGAACTCCGCGGTGAGCTGACGGCCCATCTCGACGGTGAGCTTGCGGCGGGGGATTGCGCCGCAGAAGATCTTGAGCCGCGTACACGCCGTCCGCGAAAGTTTCTTGTGGAGTGTCGGCGAGGCGAGCCGACGCTCCAGCTTACGGGCTTCGGCGTGCTTTCCGGAGGTCTCCAGGAGCGTCGCAAGATCGAGAGTCAGGGCGGTGGACTCGATCCAGCCTCCAGCCGCCTTCGTCTCGTCGCGCGCCGCGGCCAGCAGCTCCGCGGCCCCCTCCTCTTCCAGACGGTAGGCGATGCGGGCGTTCAGGCAGCGCAGGCGCAGTCGATCTTTGTCGTAGCCTACGGCCTGCGCGAGGTCGTGGGTCTCCTGGCGATATGCGGCGGCCTCGGCGTAGCGCTCCGTTTGGCACAGAAGATCCATCTGCTCCAGGCGAAAACGTAACCACAGCGTCGTCTTGTGTTCGGCGCTCAAGCAGTGCTCCGCCGCCCGGAGCGCCTCGAACGCCCGTTCCTCGTGGCACAGCTCGGCGAGCACGGCGATTCGGCTGAGCAGGATCGTGCCGGTTCGCTTCGGAGAGGGGCTCAGGCGAACCGCTTCTTCGAGACAGAGGAGGGCTTCCGCAAATCGTCGCTGGTCGATGCGCAGGGCCGCCTCGAGCTCGGGCATTTTGGACACGTCGAGCGGCATATCCGGCAGATCCACCTGATCGAGCGGCGGCAAGAGGAAAGGTTGCGAATTGCCCGGTTGGGTCATCCCATCGACCAGGGCATCGAGAACTTCCATCGCCGTCTCCCACTGGAGCAAGGCGGGATTCGTTTCGTACTCGACGATCGCATCGACCGGGACTCCCGCGTCTTTCGCCAGCCGCTCCTGGGTCCAGCCGAGACCCAGGCGGCCGTGGATGAAAGACTCCGCGAGTTTGGTCAGGTCGTCGGACATGCGTTTCTATTCCGCGGGTTCCCCTAACAAAGCGAAGAAATCGTGCTCCTTTTCCTTCAACTGCTCCGGCGTTTTCGCTTCCATCACCAGGCGAAGGAACGGCTCGGTATTGCTGGGGCGGACGTTCGCCCACCACTCGGGATAAGAGATTGTAATGCCGTCCAGATAGTCGATCTTTGCATCTTTGTAGCGCTCGGCGAGCTGGGCGATCATGCCGGCCTTGTCTTCGACTTCGAAGTTGATCTCCGGGCTCTTGGCGTAGCGATGAAGCGGGGCGACCAGCTCCGAGAGCGGCTTTCCCGTGGCGCGGAGGAGATTGAACACTTCGATCACCGCGAGCAGCGGGCAATCGGCGTGGAAGTGGTCGCGGAAGTAATAATGCCCGGCCAGCTCGCCGCCGAAGATGCCGTCCTTCTCGCGCAGGGTGGCCTTCATGAACGAGTGGCCGACCCTCTCTCTCACCGGGCTCCCCCCGTGCTCCGTGATGTACTCGCCCGTGGCGCGCGAGGAGCGCAGGTCGTAGATGACCGCCTTGCCCGGCTCGCGATCGAGCAGAGCGCCCGCGATCAGGGCGGTGGCTAGATCGCTGCCGATCGCCTCGCCGTTTTCGTCCACGAACGCCGCGCGATCCGAATCGCCGTCGAACGCGATCCCCAGATCGGCTTTGTGCTCATGGACCAACTTTTGTAGATCGACCAGGTTTTCCGCCTTGAGGGGATTCGCCTCGTGGTTCGGGAACGTACCGTCCAGCTCGAAATAGAGCGGAATCATCTCGATGCCGCACGCTTCGAGGATCGGCCGCTCGATCACCACCATGCCGTTGCCCGCATCGACCGCGACTTTGAGCTTCTTTTTGCCTTCATCGCGGAGGAACGAGAGGACGTGCGTTTGGTAAGCGTCCGCGACGTCGCCTTTCGTCCGCGTGCCGCGCACCGGGGCTTCCGGCAGATCGCCTTCCGCAATCTTTTTTTCCATCAGCGCGATGCCGCCTTCGCCCGAGACCGGCAGGGCGCCGTGGCGGCTGAATTTGAAGCCGTTGTATTTCGCCGGGTTGTGGCTCGCCGTGACCTGGACGCCCCCCGCGGTCTTGTGGTGGCCGATCGCGAAATAGTTCATCGGCGTGGTGGCGAGCCCGATGTCCAGCACGTCGAGCCCCGCGGCGAGCAGGCCATCGATGAGCGCTTCGGCGAGCCCCGGGCTGTGCGAGCGCATGTCGCGGCTCACCACCACCGTATTGCCGAGGGCCCGGTCTTCCGCGTCGAGCACGTGCTGGAACGCGAGGCCGATCTGCCGCGCGATGGTTTCGTTCACCTGATCGGGGACCGTGCCCCGGACGTCGTATGCCTTGAAGATTCCGGCCATGTCGGCTCCTGGAAGTTGGGGGTCAGCGCCCGATCTTTTCGATCGCAAACGCGAAGTCGTGCCCTTCGATCGGCGCTTCGGCCAACCCGGCGGCATCGGCCGCTTCGGTCATTTCGATCCCAAGCGTTTCGCCCAGAATCCATTCGCGATGCTTGACGATCGCCGCCGTGAGCGGCTCGGCCGCCCGATGGCGGATGCGGATGCGGTCGGCGTAATCGAGGCTCTGCTCTTTCCGCGCGGTCTGGATGCGGCTCACCACCTCGCGCGCCCAGCCTTCGGCGAGCAGCTCGGGGGTGAGGTGGGTGTCGAGGGCGACTAGCAGTTCGCGGTCGCCTTGGGTCGCCGTGCCTTCGCGCTCGACGAGGCGGATTTCCACCTCTTCGGTCACCAGTTCTACGGCCTCGCCGGCAAGATCGATCGTCAGCTTGCCCGTCGCCTCCAGCTGTTCGAGCAGCGCCTCCCCCTCGGCCGCTTCGAGGGCGGCTTTGATCTCCGGCATCCTTTTTCCGAACCGCTTGCCGAGCTTCGGGAAGACCGGGCGGACGTCGGCGTGGACGTACTCCTTCCGATCCGCGGCCCACCGCACCTCTTTGACGTTCAGCTCGTCGCGCAGAATGTCGAGGTAGGGGGCGACCAGCGCGGCGAGGGACCCATCCGCGGCCACCAGAGTGACCGAGGCGAGCGGCTGGCGGGTCTTGAGCGAATGGACGTTCCGCGCCGCGTGGCCCAGCCGGACGATCCGCTGCACGGTCGCCATGCCGGTTTCGAGCGCGGTGTCGGCCCGGCCGTCGGGAACGTTCGGCCAGTCCTCAAGATGGACGCTCGCCGCCGCGTCCGGATTCTGGCTCCGGACCAGGTGGCGGTGGAGGACCTCCGCGACGAACGGCACGAACGGCGCGAGCACCCGGGAGAGGGTGGTGAGCACCTCGTAGAGCGCCTGATAGGCCGAATGCTTGTCGGCGTCCGAGCCCTGGGCGTCGGCCGACCAGAAGCGGCCGCGGCTACGGCGGATGTACCAGTTCGTCAGATCATCGACGAACGCTTCGATCGTCCGCGCGGCTTCCGCCAGGTCGTAGCCGTCGAGCCGCGCGGTCACCTCTTCGGTCACCCGGTCGAGCCGCAGCAACACCCAGCGATCGAGCGCGGGGCGCTCGGCAAACGGCGTTTCGATCCCCGGCTTGCCCGGCCGCCAGCCGTCGAGGTTGGCGTAGATGGTGAAGAACGAGACGGCGTTCCAGAGCGGCAGCAGAAACTTCTGCGCCGCCTCGCGGACCAGCTTGGCGGAGAAGCGGGAGTTGACCTCCGGATTGTTGACGCAGAAATACCAGCGCATGGCATCCGCGCCGGTCTCGGCGATCACGCCCATCGGCTCGACCACGTTGCCCAGGCGCTTCGACATCTTCCGGCCTTGCTCGTCCGCGACGTGGCCGAGCACGATGCAGTGTTTGTAGGCGACGCTTCCGAACAGCAGAGTGCCGAGCGCGTGAAGGGTATAGAACCAGCCGCGCGTCTGATCGACCGCCTCGGAGATGAAATCGGCGGGAAAGCCGACTCCCTTCTCAGGATCGAATTCCGGCAGCGGCTCGCCCAGATAGTGGTGCTGGGCGAACGGCATGGCGCCCGAATCGAACCAGGCGTCGATCACCTCCGAAACCCGGCGCATCGTGCCCGCCTCGCACTTCGGGCAGCCCCAGGTCCAATCGTCGATATACGGCCGGTGCGGATCGAATTGCTCCCGGTCGTAGACATCGGCCGGCAGCTCGCGGCCGGCCTCGGCGAACAGCTTGGCGTAGGACCCTGCCACCCAGATGTGGTTGCACCCTTCCGCGTCGCAGCGCCAGACCGGGAGCGGTGTGCCCCAATAGCGCCGTCTAGAGAGCGCCCAATCGACCACGTTTTCGAGCCAGTTGCCGAAGCGGCCCTGGCCCACGTGCTCCGGGTGCCAGGCGATCGTGCGGTTCAAGCTGACCAGGTCGTCCTTCTTCTGGGTGGTGCGGACGAACCAGCTGGTGGTGGCGTAATAGAGCAACGGCCGGTCGCAGCGCCAGCAGAACGGGTAGTTGTGCTTGTAGCGATCGGAATGGAGCATCAGGCCGCGGCGCTTCAGATCCTGGATGATCTTCGGATCGGCGTCCTTGAACCAGAGCCCGGCGAATTCTCCGGCGGCCGGGATCATCTTCCCCTCGCCGTCCACGGTCAGCCAGAGCGGCAGGCCGTAGCGCAGGCCGGTCTGGTAGTCGTCCTCGCCGAACGGCGGCGCGGTGTGGACCAAGCCCGTCCCCTCGGTCGAGGTGACGTAGTTGCCGAGGACAACCCGACCAGGTACCTCCGGATCGACAAACGTGAACAGCCGCTCGTAGGTCATCCCTTCGAGCGCCTTCCCGCGGAATCGGGCGAGCGCGGGCTGCTCGCGCAGGTCGAGCTGCTTCCTGTGCCCGTCGATCTCGGCCGCGAGCGGCACGGGAGTGCCGAGCCCTTCGCCGATCAGCAGGCGCTCTCCCGGTTTGCCGGGATTGTCGATCAGCTTGTAGAGCAGGTCGGGATGGGCCGCGACGCCGGCATTGGCCAGCGTGGTCCACGGCGTCGTGGTCCAGCCGACCAGGCCGACGCCCGATAGATCGACCTCGGCGCCGTTTTCGTCCTGGGCCTTCATTCCGGCATGAAGCCGGAACAGGGTCCAGATCGACGGGTCTTCCGCCTCTTTGTAGTTCTGCGCCACCTCGTGGCTCGACAGCGTCGTGCCGCAGCGGGCGCAGTAGGGCTGGATCTTGTACCCCTCGATCAGCAGGCCCTGATCCCAAAGCTTGCCCAGCGACCACCAAACCGATTCGATGTACTCGTTCTTGTAGGTCCAGTACGCGTCGTCCAGGTCGAGCCAATAGCCCACCCGCTCGGTCATCGCCCGCCATTGCCGCTCGTAGGTGTGGACGCTGTCCAGGCAGGCCCGGTTGAACTCGGCGATGCCGTAGGCCTCGATCTGCTGCTTGCCCGAGAACCCGAGCCGCTTTTCGACCTCGATCTCGACCGGCAGGCCGTGGGTGTCCCAACCGGCCTTCCGCGCCACCCGATGGCCGCGCATGGTCCGGAAGCGGGGAATCAGGTCTTTCACCACCCGGGTGACGACGTGGCCCACGTGCGGCACGTTGTTCGCCGTCGGAGGCCCGTCATAGAAGACGAAATCGCCCTCCGGAGCGGGGCGTTTAAGGCTCTGCTCGAAAATCCGGTTCGTCTTCCACTCCTCCAACACCTCCAGCTCCAGGCTGGGGAAGGGGTAGCCGCCGGGCAGGTCGGGAAATCGGGAGTCGCTCATGGGTCTTGGGAGTGCCTGTCTCTGAGGTTGTCGTCCGGGCGTGCCGGAAGGAAGCCCCGCATTGTACCCGGGGTGGCAAGACGGGGCGAGAGCGGCGGAGCGTTTTCAGGTTTCGACGGATCAGGCCGGTTCCTGCGTCTTCTGAAATAGACTTTGGCGGGCTCTATAGGACTCCAGGAAGCGAATGAACCAGAACGAACATAATGTCTCGATCCTGCTGCACCTGCTCTACTACGCCCCGGAGCTGGAAGATCGGTGGGCCGGGAGCCAACTTGCGACGAGCTTCGATCGTCGTTTGAAGCAGGCGATTCGGCTCTGCGAATTGGAGCCGAGGGCCGAGCACGAACTCGAACGGCAGGTCGACGACCTGTTGGAAGAGCTGATGGAATCCGACCGATCGCAGCGCCTGGTGGCGATCCTCGAACAGGCCCGCGCGGGGGGCCGCATTCTCCCGCCTCGCGTGAGTTGGAGGGCTTGGTCCAGCGAAACGGGCCTTTCTTCCGAGGATCGCTTGGCGCGGCTCAACGAGCTGAGGGTGAAAGGAGCCTGGGAGGGGCCGCGGGACCCGTCTCGAGGCCCCAGGACGAGAGGGGATAATAGGCGGGAGACTGGGGAGATTCAGATTCCCCGTTGGCCTCTCGACGTGAGCCTGAACCGGACGCCGACCGCCGAGCTGCCCGAATCGTCGGAGCGAAGCATCAACATCTGGTTGCCGGAGGACGAGGATGCGGAGGGATCGGCTCTTTCTCCCGGCCAGACGTCTATTCTGCATTTCAAGGTCGGAGAGGCGGTGGAAAGCTCGCTGGTGGCCGGGCAGGACGTCGAGGTCACGGACTCCGACGTTCCGGACGAGGGGCTGGAAACGCGATGGTTCCTCTGTTCCTCGACGCTCGATTTCGCCGCCGAGCCGGGGGATCTCGCCATAACGGTTTCCGTCGGGGCCTCAAACGTCCATCAAGCCAGATTCACTTTGCGGATTCCCAAGCAGGGCGAGAGCGAAATTCGACGGCTGCGGATCGCTGCGCGCCCAGGGTTGGAGGTCGCCAGCCTCGACGTGACGATCTTCGTCGGAACCGAGGTCTACCGGCAGGTCACTGTAAGACTCAATATATGGCACGGTGCGACGCTCGTCGCGCAGGACGAGACCCTCCATACCCCCCTTCGGCACGCCGACCTCCGAACCCTCCACGAGTGGACCACGCCGTCCGGCATCCTGGCGATCACGGTTTTGGGCGGTCAGGCTGTCGTTCGGGGCGGCCTGGGCGGCTCGGACCAGGTGGAAAAGATCGTCGAGTGGTTCGGCGCGGACGGCCAGATCGCCGGCCGGATCAACTCCCTCCGCGCCCATGCCGAAAAATTCAGGATCAAGCACGAGGCGTATCTGAACGCCATCGAACCGGCCGACCTGACGGGGCGCCTGGGTTCTTTCCGGCCGCAATACGACTGGGGGGCGCTCCTCTTCGAGGCGGACCCGGCCCACGAGGATGCGTGGACCGCCGTCTCGCTGAGCGCCGAGCTTCATAACCTCGCGGTCTTCGGCCACCTCCTGTACAAAGCTTTCTTTCCGGACGGCGGAGATCTCCGCCAATGGCTCGATAGGCTGGCTCCGGGGCACCGCATCGATCTCAGTTGGCTTCGCGGCAGCGGCCCCGGCTGGATGCCGCATGTTCCCTGGGGTTTGATGTACCGGGAACCGCCGCCGCCCATGGGGACCGCGATCGACCCGATGAATTTTCTGGGTCTGCGGTTCCGGATCGCGCATTCCTCTCATGCGCAGCAGGGGACCAAGGCGCTGGGGGTGCTCGCCGACGTTCCTCACGCCCACCTTCTGTATTGGGGGAGCGACGCTCCGACCGGCCCGGAGTCCCAGTGGCAACGGGCTCTCTGGCAAAGCGTCGGCCGACCGGTGCTTCTTCCGACCGGCGGCGGAGCCCAGCCGAAGGCGGAGCTGCTCCAGTGTCTCGATCCGCCGCCCGGAAAGGGCTCGCCCCTTTCGGTTCTCTACCTCTTCTGCAACTGCACGGTGGGCGACGGAAGCGAACCGGCCCTGCGTTTTGCCGACACGAACCAGACCTCCGCAGTGATCAACCTTTCCGAGTTTGGGCTTTCCCCCCTTCCGGGCCAGCCGTTGGTGTTCGCCAACGCCTGTTCGACCGCGGCCGCCGAGCCCTACTTCGCGAGCGAGCTGGCCACGACCTTCATCGAGCGCGGCTGCCGGGCTTTCATCGGCACCGAGACGAAGGTGCCGATCGAGCTGGCCAGCCGTTTCGCCGCGACCTTTACGCAATTCTTCTTTCGCCAGGTGGACCCCCAGCCGATCGCGGCGGGCGAGGCGATGTCGCAAGCCCGCTTGTTCCTGTGGACCCAGTACCGCAACCTGGGCGGCCTGTTCTACACCTACGTCAACCGTTTCGAGCTGTTCATGGCGAGCGACGGCGAAGTCGCGGCCTTGAGAAACTAGCGGCCGGAGGATCTGTGATGGCTTCCGAAGACACGATCCAGCGCTTCTTGACCGTGGCCTCGGAAGCCCGGCTTCAGATGATCCGTCAGCCGGCCGCTGCGACGGAGCTTCGCGACTATCTGGGGACTGAGGTCTTCGGAGAGTACGAGGCGCTCGCCGAACGGACCGGCGGCGCGCACCTTGGGGGCGGACCGCCGAATTTGATCTTCGTCCCCGGGGTGATGGGAAGCCTGCTCTTGAGCGAGAGCCTCGGCGGGGTCTGGTGGATCGACGCCCGAACCCGACAGCACATCGACGATCTGCGTTTGTCTCACGACGGCCTCAAGGACGCCAATCCGGCGCACCGGATCGCGCCCTGTTCGACCGATCCGAGCTATGAGGCTTTCCTCGCCGCCGTGATCGAACAGGACGCTTTTTCCCACGTAGGCTTTCCCTACGATTGGCGAAAGCCCCTGTCGGCGAGTGCTCCCGCACTACGCGACCGTGTCGTCAAGCTTTACGAGGCCAATGGCGGGGAGCCCGTCCATCTGGTCGCCCACAGCATGGGCGGGCTGGTGGTGAGGTCCACGCTGGCACGTTTCGGCGACGAGCTATGGGACAAAATCGGCCGGATCGTCTTCCTCGCCACCCCGCATTACGGCTCGCAGGCGATCGGCGGCTACCTCAAGAATCACCTCTGGGGCTTCGACATGATGGCGTTGCTGGGGGTCTTTCTGAGCCGTGAGACCTACCGATCGCTCTGGGGAGTCCTGAACCTCCTTCCGGCGCCTCGCGGCATCTACCCGGGCACGCGGGCCTCGGACCCTCAGCCGTGGCAGTCGGGAGATCCGAACGATCCGTACCCTCACCCCTGCTGCAACTTCGATCTCTATCAGGCTAAAGCATGGGAGCTGGGTTTGGGACCGGAGCAGACCGCACGCCTTCAGGCCGTCCTGGATGGAGCGGCCGCGTTCCATCGCGATCTCTATCAGGCGCACCGCGACCTGCCTCAGGACTTGAGGGATCGAATGCTGATGATCGCCGGTGTCGGCAAAGAGTGCCTCTTCCGCCTCGCCAACCAAGAGCGGTTCTTCGGCCTCTGGGAGCACATGGACAAAGTGACCCGCCGACGCCCGGGAGATCCCCACCGAGACGGCGACGGCCGGGTGCCCGTCGCCTCCGCGGCGCTCGAAGACGTGACGATCCGCTACGTCCGCGGCGTCCACGCCGGAGTGCCGAACATCCCCAGCGTCTATCAGGACGTCTTCCGCTGGCTAGCGGGCAAGCGGCTGGATCTGCCGGATACGCCTGAAGGCGCTCTCGCCCAGCACCTGGGGGCGGCCGACGACAGCGTCTCTCCCCATCTGGACGGCACGGTGCGCCGAGGCGCGGAAGAGGACGACCCGGGATATTGGGAAGCCGATCCGCCGACGGGCGAAGATCTTCAGGATCTTGAAGTACGCCTCGACCGGGGAGAGCTGCCGGAGTTTGTGACGACCCGGATGTTCTGAGTCTCGGGCACTGCGGGTATCAGCCGCCGGACAGGCGTTTAATTTGCTCGCAGCCCTGCGCAAGATTGCTCTCGCATGCTTTCTTGTAAAGAACGAGCGCTTTGGCCTGGTCTTTGAGGACACCCGCTCCCCGCTCGTAAAGGCTACCGAGTTGGGCGCAGCCGAACATGTCTCCGGCGTTGCAGGACGACTCGTAGCGGGAAAAGGCTTGGGTGAGGTCTTTGGTGAGGCCGCCCCATCCATTCTCGTAAGAGAGGCCGAGAAAACTGCATCCAAGGAGATTCTGTGCTTCGCAGGATTTCTTGAAGAGAGCGACGGCCTGAGTCTGATCCAGGGTCAGCCCGCCCGACCCGGTCAGGTATGACGTACCGAGGTCGTTGCAACCGACCATATCTCCCCAGTCGCAAGCCCTCTTGTAAAGCGCCACGCCTTGGGCCGGGTCCTTGGAGAGGCCACCCTTGCCGGTTTCGTAGGCTATGCCCAGGTTCACGCAGCCCGACGAATCTCCACCGTCGCAGGCTTTCTTGTAAAGCACCACGGCCTGCACCAGATCCTTATCCAGCCCGTCCTTGGCGTACTCGTAGGAGATGCCAAGAAAACGGCAGGACATCGAATCTCCACCGTCGCAGGCTCTCTTGTAAAGCGCCGTGCCCTGAGTAAGGTCTTTGGCCAGGCCTCCGCTTGCGTTCAAATACGAAACGCCAAGATTTCTACAACCCCCCATGTCTCCGCCGTCACAGGCTTTTTTGAAGAGTGCCACGGCTTGGACCTGATCCCGAGAAAGGCCGCCGCTGCCGTGATCGTACGACACGCCGAGGCTGGTACAGGCGGGCAGGTTGTCTCCGTCGCAGCCTTTCTTGTAGAGCGCTACGGCTTGACTCGGATCTTTGACGAGGCCGCCCCGGCCGTACGCGTAGGCGTTGCCAAGATAGTCGCAACCGTCGAGGTCTTCACCCTCGCAGGCTCTCTTGTAAAGAGCTATCGCCTGCTGAGGGTCCTTGGCGAGGCCACCTTTCCCGTAGTCGTGTGCGACACCAAGGTTCCGGCAGGCCGTTGAATATCCACCCTCGCAGGCTTTCTTGTAAAGCGCCACGGCTTGGGTTGGATCGCTGGCCAGCCCTCCCGCTCCGTTCTCGTACGAGATGCCCAGGTTGTCGCAGCCCTGAATTCCCCCTCCCTCGCACGCCTTCTTATAGAACGCCACGGCTTGGGCTGAATCCTTGACCACTCCCCCCTTCCCGTTCTCATACACAAGGCCGACGCTGTTGCAGCCTCGCATATCCCCTCCCTCACACGCCTTTTTATAGAGCGCCACGGCTCGAGCCGGATCCTTGGCCAACCCTCCTGTCCCGTACTCGTACGCAACGCCGAGGGAGGCGCATCCCCGCATCTCCCCTCCTTCACAAGCTTTCGAGTACAGAGCGACGGCACGAGGAGGATCTTTGGCAAGACCGCCATCCCCGGACTCGTATGAAACGCCGAGGGCGTTACAGCCAAGGAGGTCTCCCTTGTCGCATGCCCGGCGAAAGAGTCCATTGGCGCCGAAGTCGTCCTTCGTCAGCCCGCCAACGGCGTTGTACTGTGCGATCCCGAGGTAGACACAACCCCGTTGATCGCCTCCGTTGCAGGCTCGACGAAACAGCTCCACCGCCTTCTGGGGATCTTGAGGTATGCCGCCGATTCCCACGAGAACGAATCGCCCGAGCTCGGCGCAGGATCGTAGGTTTCCCGCCTTGCAGCCGTCGTCGTAATGGTCGGCCGCTTTAGTGTAGTCGCCGCGCAGAATCGCCGCTTCACCACTCTTGGACCAGGTTCCCCTACCGGCGAGCCAGGGCGCCAGAGCGTAATGCCAAACCGCTCCGATCAGGAGAAGAAAGCCGATCGAGATCGCGGCTCCCCAAACGAGCTTTCGATTCGGGCCGATCCGCGACAGCGGATTCGTCTCCTTTCGGCCAGGGACCGCGGAGACCAGAGGCATCGGTACGGCAGGGACCTTGGGCTGTTCCGTGGGGGCAGCCGCCGTTGGAGGCGCCGCGACCGTTCCTCGGCTGTCTGGCTTTGCCGTGGCGAGGTCCGGCTTTTCCAGCTCGTGAAGGAAGAACCAGAAGCTACGCTGCGAGAGGACGGTGCCGTTCAGAGCCTCCAACTCGCCCAACAATCTCTCGGTGTCCGAGCTCGCCTCTTCGAGAGGTAGGAGGCCCTGCACGCGGTCGTAATCCGTGCCTTTGAGCACTCCTCCGAGGTTCTCTCGGAGGCGGGCGAGGGCGGCGATACGCCGGCCGCGATAGATCTCGGCGGCCTCGGAGCGTTTGGGGTCGATGGCCAGCGGAAGCGCACCAGCCGGGCCCTCAAAACGCTGGCCGATGCCGAGCGAACGGGCGGCGTGCTCGGGCCGGTTCCGGCGTATCCAGGAAATCACTCGCTGCTGGAGGAAGTCGGCGAGGGTCCGGGTGGTGATCAACCCGCGCTCGTCCACGGAGGCTGCCCCCCGCAGCCCGTCGAGCACCGCCGCGGTAAAGACTCCATTTCCTCGCCCGCTGTCGTCGTAGGCGAAGCCTCCCTCGGAAGCTCCGCTGAGCACGACCTGCCCCACTGCTCGGAGGAGGGCATCGGCGAAGGTTTTCGCCATCGCCGCGTCCGTGAGACCTCGGGTGCCTTCGTTCAGCCGTTCTCGGCAGGCATCCAGAAGAACCAAGCGGCGCGGAGAACCCGCACGCGCCACTTCGTCGAAGAGGTCATCCATCGCCAGACCGGTACGAAGCGTCCGCTCGGCCAAAGAATCCGTAGCGACCAGGTAGTCGCCTCCCGGATCGGAGACGCCATGGGTGGCGGCGCTGATCAGCAGCAGCCCGCGGGGCCCGGCCTCACGCGCCTGCTCGCCCAAGTAGCGATAGAGGTCTCGCTGCCGCGCGGAAACCCGCCGCACGCCGGCCTCAACCAACCGGCCCAGTCGATCGAGGGTCTCGGGCTTCTTGGGCTCGCCGGAGAGCGACAGAACGGTTCGCGCGGGCGAGATCAGCCCGAGCTCGAGCACGAAAAGGTGCGCCAGGTCCGTCGCATCGTCCACGGCGAAGGGCACCGGAGCCAGGCGGGGATCCTCAAAACTGGAGACGCCGACGAAGAGACCGCACGACTCGGCGGGGTCGAAGCCCTCTTTTTGAAGAATTTCAACAGGGACCGCCTCGGGGCTGAGATTTTCCACCTAGGGTGTCTCCTTGGATACTTCTGAACGCGAAGAATCGGGACGGATCGCCTCGCCCGGCGGGAATCAATGGCTCTGAAGCTCTAAGTTCACGGGTTGCCAGTATTTTAACCGGCACGCTTGGGACCTGTCATCTCCGTCCTCCCGCAACGAGCCCGCGGCGCGATCTCCCTGACCCCCTACCCAGGAATCCCGTCCCATTCCCCGATGTTCCAAGAACGGGGCGCGTATAATCCCGTGTGAGCACAACCGCTATGGCCGTTCGACCGATCCTTCGCCTGGGGCACCCGGCACTTCGCGTGCCGGCGAAAGCCGTGGATGTCGCCCATGTCGGCCGGGGGGAGATTCAGGACCTGATCGACGACATGATCGAGACCATGCGCGCCGAATCGGGGGTGGGTTTGGCGGCGCCTCAGGTGGGTGCGGACCTCCAACTGTTCGTCTACGAGCGCCATGTGGACGTGGAAGGGTCCGATCCGGCCTATCCCGACATTCCGCTGCGCGTCGTGATCAATCCCATGGTCGCCCCTTCTTCGCACGAGATGGTCTACGACTGGGAGGGATGCCTGTCGATTCCCGATCTGCGCGGGTTGGTGCCGCGGCATCACAGCGTCAGGGTGCGCGGCCTGGACCGCGCCGGCCGGCCGACGGATTTCATCGCGGCGGGCTTCGAGGCGCGGATCATCCAGCATGAGTTCGACCACCTGAACGGCGTCGTCTTCCTCGACCGCATGCGCGACCTGCGTTCGCTCAGCTTTACCGACGAGTGGAGCCGCTTCCTGGTCAACTCGCGGCAAGAGGGCGAGCGGGAAGAGGTCGCGGCGCTCGGCTGACCGGCCTTCCCCGGCCGGCAGGACAGACCCGTCAGGGTCCTTCGTTTTCAACACTTTGGCGCGCGAAATCGTCATCGCCTGGGCCGGCCGGCACCAGCGTTCGGCCTGGGAAGATCTGTGCGCCGACTACCGCAAGCGGATCGAGCGATCGCTGCCGGTGCGCGATCTGGCGATCCGTGCCCGGACCGGCGCCGAGGACCCGCAGCGCCGCCGGGCGGAGGGGCAGGCGCTGCTCGCGGCGCTGCCGGATCCCTGTTGGATCGTGGCGCTCGATTCACGCGGCACGGTGCTCTCGTCCGAGACGTTTGCGGAGGAGTTGGCGCGTCTTAAAGACGAGTGGCCGCACCCGGTGGCGTTCCTGCTGGGCTCCGATCTGGGGCTCGACCCGGCGGTGCTCGAAGCCGCCCGGAAGGTGATCGCGTTCGGGCCAATGACCCTGTCGCATGAGCTTGCCCGGTTGGTGCTCTACGAGCAACTTTACCGGGGTCTCTCGATCGCGGCCGGAATCGGTTATCATCGCGCGCCTTCAAACGGCTGAAGTGAGGCTGATAAGGAGAGGGTAGTGCCCAAGACTCAGAAGACACAGGCGGTCGCAGAGGCGCCGAGCGACGAGTTCGGCCCGATGCGGGACCGGCTTCTCCATCAAAAGAACGAGATGACCAAGCTGTACCGCGCGGACCTCCAGGCGGGGCAGGAAGCCGCCGACGATGGAACCGACGACATCGTGGACCGGGCGAACAACGCCTATAACCGCGAGCTCAATTTCTCCCTGTCGGACTCCGAGCGTGTCCTGCTGCTCCAGATCGAAGAGGCCCTGCGCCGCGTCGACGACGGAAGCTACGGCCGCTGTGCGAGTTGCGGCAATCCGATCGCCCTGCCGCGGCTCGAAGCCGTGCCTTGGGCGCGGTACTGCATCGATTGCCAGGAGCTGGCGGAAAAAGGCCTGCTCGGCGATTCGGATTAAGACTCCCGCGTCGGAGACTTCCGCCGGGAGTCTCCGACACCCGCCCCGCCCGTAGGGTCTGATCGAAAATGCCCATCACGATCGATCGGTTGATCGCGAACCTCGAAACGGGGCCGGCGCCCGCCGTGGTTCTGGTGATCGGCGACCTCACCCTCGCCGAGGCCGGAGCGCAGCGGATCGCCGACCGGATCGCCGAGGCGGCCGGCTGCACGGTCGAAACCCACCGCCACCCGCCGTCGCTCGAACCGATCCTGGCCGATCTGCGGACCTTCTCCCTGTTTGCCGGGGGAAAAGTCGCGCTGGTGATCGATACGGCGCTGCTCGCCGATCGAACCCTCGCGGCGGCGCTGATCGACGACGTGCGCGACGTTCTGCCCCTTTCGGGCGGCGATCGAAACCTCTCGGGCAAGGAGAGGCAGGCGGCCGCCCGGCTGCTTCAGGCGCTGCGGCTGTTCGACATCGACCCGTATGGCGGAAGTGCTGCGGACCGGATCTCCGAGCTGCCGGACTGGGCGCTCGAAGGGGCGAGCGGCCGGCGGAAAGCGAAAAAAGGCGGGGATGAGCTGCAGGCCGGTCTCGCGGCTCTGTTGGAGGCCGCCCGCCGCGAGGATCTTCAAGGGTGGGCGGAAGGGAGCGCCGCGGCGCTCGCCGAAGTGATCCGCGCGGGGCTGCCGCCCGGTCACGCCCTGGTGCTCGCCGAGCGCGCGGTGGCCGAGGGGCACCCGATTCTCGATTCGCTCGAAGAGAAGAAGGCGATCGTCCGTCTGGCCGAGATCGAATCCGAGCGCGGCGGCTGGCAGGGGCTCGACACGCTCGCCGCCGAGTTGGCGCGGCAGACCGGAGTGGGGATCGCGAGCGACGCGATGGCCGAGCTGGCGCGCCGGACGCTGCGGCAGGGGGAGAAGCGGAAAGAGGGCGGCGCGGCGGAGGCCGAGTCGTCGTCCCGGTTGGCGGGGGAGTACCGCAAGCTCGCGAACCTGGCGGGAGCCGGCGGCCGGATCGACCGGCGGATGGTCGAAGCGAACATCGAGGATCGCGGGGAAGAGGACGTCTGGCAGATTCTCGACGCGATCGGCGGCGGCAGGGCGGGAGAGGCGCTCGACCGGCTGTCGCGTCTGCTCGCCTCGGCGGAAGAACCGGTCGCGGCGCGGTTGTCGTTCTTCGGCCTGCTCGCCGCCTATTGCCGCCAGCTGACCGCGGTCGCCGGTCTGATTCGCATCTCGGGGCTGCCGGCGGGCGAAGCGAACTACCCGCGCTTCAAGGACAAGCTCGCTCCGGCGCTGCAAAAAGAGCTGCCCGGCGGGGGGAAGAACCCCTTGGCGGGCCTGCACCCCTTCCGCCTGCACAAGGCGTATCTCGCCGCCTCCCGCCTGCCGCTGGCGCTCGCCTCCAGGCTCCCAGCTGAGGTGCTCGACACCGAAATGCAGATCAAGGGCGAAAGCCGCGATCCGGACGTAGCGCTCGCGCGCCTGGTGGCGCTGCTCGCGGGGACCTCCTCGGCCTCCCCGAGGCGCGCCGGCCGGCCTGGCTCCTAAAAGAAACTCGGTGACCCGTCTGGGTAGGGGCGGCCCCCCGTGGCCGCCCGGGATAGCGCGAACGGACCGGGCGCGCACCAAAACCAGGGCGGCCACGGGGGTGTCCGGCCTCAGGACATAGGTAACACCTCGACCTCAAGACATCGGTAACAGGTTGGGGCAGAGTTGGGGTCCAAGGAGGGCCGCGACGATGCCCTGGCGGGAGA
>Ga0134122_10000309_pt1 | contig 31104 bp, 29 predicted proteins | sample KB302_FD_96461 | JGI IMG/M metagenome (GOLD analysis project Ga0134122, IMG submission 96461) | Terrestrial soil microbial communities without Nitrogen fertilizer from Kellogg Biological Station, Michigan, USA - KB3-0-2 | ecosystem: Environmental > Terrestrial > Soil > Unclassified ...
AAGCTCGGCTTCGTCTTCCAGACCTTCAACCTGATCCCCGTGCTCACCGCCGGGCTCAAGGACGCGCGCCACACCGAGCTGCCGGTCTCGCGCGACCGCGTGCGCGCGCTGAAGGAGCGTCTGGGCCGCGCCTGATTGACAGCCTGGGCTCGAGCTGCTGCGCCGCTACTGGCATCCCGTCGGTCTGGTCGCCGACGCCGGCGCGACCCCGCGCGAGGTGCGGGTCCTCGGCGAGGATCTGATCCTTTTCCGCGACGGAGGGGGCCGGGCCGGGCTCGTGCACGCGCGCTGCGCCCACCGCGGCACCACGCTCCACTACGGCAAGGTCGAGCCGCGCGGGATCCGCTGCTGCTATCACGGCTGGCTGTTCGACGTGGAGGGCCACTGCCTGGAGCAGCCGTGCGAGCCCGACGGCGGACGACACCGTGGGCTGGGGCGCCAGCCGTGGTATCCCGTGCAGGATCGCTACGGCCTGCTCTTCGCGTACATGGGCCCGCCCGAGAAGAAACCGGTGCTCCCGCGCTACGAGGCGCTCGAGATCCTCGACGCCGGCGAGTTCATCGACGCCGACGACACCAGCATCGGCAGCGGCGGCGCCGCTGTGGTTCCGTGCAACTGGCTGCAGCACTTCGAGAACGTGATGGATCCGTTCCACGTCCCCATCCTGCACGGCACCTTCAGCGGCACGCAGTTCACCGAGGCGATGTCACGCATGCCGCGGGTGTCGTTCGACTACACCGAGCGCGGCGTGAAGTCGCTCCAGCTACGCGCGGTGGAAGGCGGCAAGGTCATGCACCGCATCACCGAGGTGGTGCTGCCCACCCTGCGTGTGGTGGCCAATCCCTTCGTCGGCGGCTTCGGACGCGTGGAGAGCATCGGCTGGACCCTGCCCATCGACGACACGCACTATCGCATCTACACGGCGGGCCGCGTGCGCGAGAAGGGCGTGTTCCTGCCGCGCGGCGCCGGGGCTGCCACCGGGCGCCGGCGCTGGGCCGACATGACCGACGCCGAGCGCCGCAACACCCCCGGCGACTGGGAAGCGCAGGTCGGCCAGGGCCCGATCACCTTCCATTCCGAGGAGCACCTGGAGACCAGCGACAAGGGCGTGGTGATGGTCCGCCGGCTGCTGCAGCGTCAGCTCGAGACCGTCACGGCCGGCGGCGATCCCATCAACGTGAGCCACGCCGCCGAGGCGCCGCCGGTGGTGTTCGAGGCGGGCAACTTCCTGCGCGACAGCTGAGCGCGCGGCGGCTCAGCCGCGCACGTGCAGCAGGTCGCGCAGCCCGTCGCCGACCAGGTTGATGGCCAGCACCGTCAGGGCCAGGAACATTCCCGGAAAGAGAATGATCCAGAACGCCAGCTGCACGTAGGTCTTGCCCTCGGCCATGATGTTGCCCCACGACGGAATGTGCGGCGGCGTCCCGGCACCCAGGAACGAGAGATAGGCCTCGAACAGGATGGCCGAGGCCCCGATGTAGGTGGCCTGCACGATCAGAGGCGCCACCAGCGCCGGCAGGATGTAGAGCATCAGGATGCGCGGCGTGCCGACGCCGAGTGCCCGCGCCGCCTCCACCATGGTGTGCTCGCGCAGGGAGAGCACGGAGGCGCGCACCAGGCGGATGACGCGCGGGATCTCGGGAATGACCAGCGCGATGATCACGTTGCGCACGCTGCCCCGCATGAGCGCCATCAGGGCCAGGGCCAGCAAGATGGCCGGGATCGCCATCAGGCCGTCCATCACGCGCATGACCACGGCGTCGATCCGGCGATAGAAGCCGATGACCAGGCCGAGCGTGGTGCCCAGCCCCAGGCTCAACACCGATACCGCCGCACCCACCGACAGCGAGATGCGCGCGCCGTAGATCGTGCGGGTGTACACGTCGCGGCCGAAGTGGTCGGAGCCGAACCAGCGCTCGGCCGACGGCGGCCGCAGTCGCTGCGCCGGCTTCATCTGCTGGGGATCGCCGGTCCACCACAGCGGCGCCGCCACCGCCGCCACCACCATCAGCGCCAGGGCGACCACGCCGGCCACGAAGGTCGGCTGTCGCCGGGCAAGCCGCGCCAGGCGCGTCGTGGTCCCGAGCGGCAGCGCGGTCGCGTCGAGACCGCGGTCGAGGTCGGCGGCGGTGACGGCCACGCTCAGTACCGGATCCGGGGGTCGAGGACGACGTAGAGGACGTCGACGACCAGATTGATGAGCACGTAGACCCCGGACACGATCAGGATCACGCCCTGGATCACCGGGTAGTCACGCCGGATGATGGCGTCCACGGTCAGCCGGCCCAGCCCGGGCAGCGCGAAGACGCTCTCGGTCACCACCGCCCCGCCGATCAGCAGCGCGAAGCCGATGCCGATGATCGTCACCACCGGCAAGGATGCGTTCTTCAGGGCGTGGCGCACCAGCACGCCGCGCGGCGCCACGCCCTTGGCGAACGCGGTCCGGATGTAGTCCTCGCTCAGGACGCCCAGCATGCTGGCCCGGGTCATCCGCGCGATGAGCGCCATGTAGACGACGGACAGGGTCAGCGCCGGCAGGACCAGGTGGCTGAGGAACGGGCCCAGACCCGCCGTGATCGGCGAGTACCCCTGCACGGGCAGCCAGCCGGCGGTGATGGCGAACAGGTAGACCAGGATGAAGCCCAGCCAGAACGTGGGCATCGAGAATCCCGACACCGCGAACACCATCACCACGCGATCGAGCCACGAGCCCTTGCGCCAGGCCGCCAGGACGCCCAGCGGCACGCCCAGCCCGACGCTGATCAGCATCGCGAACAGCGTGAGCCACGCCGTCGTCCCCACCCGCTGGCCGATGAGGGTGGTGACCGGCAGTCCCGAGAAGATGGACGTGCCCAGGTCGCCACGCACGATCCGACCGAGCCAGAGGCCGACCTGGGTCGACAGCGGCTGGTCGAGCCCGAGCTTGCTCCGGATCCGCGCGATGTCGTCCCCCGTGGCGTAGTCCCCGGCGATGATGACGGCCGGATCTCCGGGGGTGGCGTGCAGGAGCGCGAACACGGCGATGGCGACCACGGCCATCACGGGGATGGTGGCGATCAGGCGGCGGGCGATCTCGGGAAGCACGGGCTCTACCCCCGGGGCGGAGAGTAGCACCCCCGTGAGGTGGCGAGGGGCCAGACCCTCGGGTACACTGGGCGCGTCTCTGGTCGATCGGCCCATCGGGGCCTCGTCGCTCCATCAGACCGCGTCGCCGGTGGGTCTTCCGGCTGCTGGGACGTGAAAGTGAAGCTGGAAGGTTCAAGGAGACGCGTTCATGGCTCAGAAGCTATTCGTCGGTGGCCTCCCTTTCTCGACGTCGAACGAGCAGCTCCGCGACCTCTTCGCCGAAGTGGGTGAGGTCGCATCAGCAACGGTCGTGACAGATCGCGATACCGGCCGCTCGCGCGGCTTCGGCTTCGTCGAGATGGCAACGAACGAAGGCGCAGAAGAAGCCATCTCCCGGTACAACGGGCGTGACTACGAAGGGCGCCGGCTGCAGGTCGAGAAGGCCAAGTCCCCGGCTGGCGGCGGCGGCGGTGGCGGGCGACCGGCCCGGTCCGGAGGCGGCGGCGGCGGCTTCGGCCGGGGCGGCGGCGGCGGCAATCGCTGGTAGCAGCGGCCCCAGCCGCTGGTAACGTTCTCCTGAACTGATCACTCGGCGGCGTGGTGAATTCACCGCGCCGCCGAGTGACAACCCCTACTGCGCCTGGAAGCCCACCTTGTTGTGGGCGCCATCGCAGAACGGCTTCTGGGCCGAGGACCCACACCGGCACAGCGCGATCTTCGCGCGCCCGGTGGTGTCGACCTTCTTGCCCTCTGAATCCAGTACCTCGATGTCGTCGCCCTCCAGCAGGTACGGGCCATTCGGCCGGATGTTCACCTTGACGGCCATGCGCGCCTCCTCGGATGAGTTGAAAGCCGGCTCACCATAGCACGGCGCTCGCCGCGACACGGCCCGCACCCACCGGCCGTCCCGCATCGCGAGGACGGGGTACACTGGCGCGGATGCGACTCGCCGGCGACGTCCTTGTCATCGCATGCTACGAGCTGGGCCATCAGCCGCTCGCGGTGGCGTGGCCGACGGCGTTCTTGGAGCGCGCCGGGTATCAGCCGGCGGTGCTCGATCTCTCGGTCGAGCCTTTCGACCCCGAAAAGGTCACGCGCGCCCGCTTCATCGCGATCTCGGTACCCATGCACACGGCGCTGCGCCTGGGCGTGATCGCGGCCCGGCGCATCCGCACGCTCAACCCCAGCACCCACATCTGCTTCTATGGACTCTACGCCGCCCTCAACGCCGACGAGCTGCTCGGCGGCGCGTGGGCCGACAGCGTGCTGGCCGGCGAGCTCGAAGATCAGCTGGTCGAGCTGGTCCGCCGCGTCGAGGCGGGACAGCCGGTCGATGGTCGGCGCACCGAGCTCGTGAAGCTGGCCTTCCCGGTGCCCGCTCGCTCGGCTCTGCCCGCGATCAAGAAGTACGCGCACGTCGAGCGTGACGGCCGGCGCGAGCTCGCCGCGTACGTCGAGGCCAGCCGCGGCTGCAAGCATCACTGCCGTCACTGCCCGATTCCGGCGGTGTACGGCGGCCGCTTCTTCGTCGTTGCCGTCGAGACGGTCCTGGCCGACGTGCGCCAGCAGGTCGCCGCCGGCGCCAGCCATGTGACCTTCGGCGATCCCGATTTCCTCAACGGCCCGCGCCATGCCCTGGCGGTGGCTCGTGCGCTGCACGCGGAGTTTCCGGCGGTGACGTTCGACTTCACGGCCAAGGTCGAGCATCTGCTGCGCGAGCGATAGCACCTGGCCGAGCTGGCCGCGCTCGGCTGCGCGTTCGTCGTGACCGCGGCCGAGTCGCTGGACGATCGCGTGCTCGGCCATCTCGCCAAGGGCCACACGCGCGCCGATCTGGTGGCGGTGCTGGAGGCGGCGCGCACGGCGGGAATCGCGCTGCGACCCACCTGGGTCGCCTTCACGCCGTGGACCACACTGGACGGCTACCGCGAGTGGCTCGACTTCCTGGCCGAGGAGGCGCTCGTCGACCACGTCGATCCTGTGCAGTACGGGATCCGATTGCTGGTGCCGCCCGGCTCGCTGCTGCTCGACCTGCCGGAGATGCGCCAGCATCTCGATGGACTGGTGCCGGGCGGCTTCCACTACCGGTGGACGCATCCTGACCCCCGGGTCGAGCGGCTGGCCGAGGAGGTCGCGGGGGTGGTCGCGGCCGGGGCCGAGCGCAACGAGGACGCTGCCCTGACGTTCGACCGCGTGCGGAGCCTGGCGGCGGCCGCCGCCGGGGTCCCCGCCCCGGCGCCGGTCGACCTGCCGGCCCGGCGGCCCCGACCACCGCGGCTCACCGAGCCGTGGTTCTGCTGAGCGGAGCCCACCCAGGGCCAGTTGGCCCTGTCCTTGGCCGGGGGCGAATCCGTGGGTACACTACCGGTCTGAGAGGTGACGCGATGAGCGATGATCTGAAGGCCAAGGTTCAGGAATTGATCGACAGCATGATCAACCCGGCCGTGGCCGGGCACGGCGGCTTCGTGGAGCTGGTCGACGTTCAGGACAACCGTGTCTACCTGCAGATGGGCGGTGGGTGCCAGGGCTGCGGCGCGGCGGACATCACGCTGAAGTCGGGCATCGAGCGCCTCATCAAGGAAGAGCTCCCCGAGGTGGCGGAGGTGCTCGACACGACCGATCACGCCTCCGGCAACAACCCCTACTACCAAGCCGGCAAGGCCTAGCGCGCGCGTCGCCCGGCCGGGTTCGTGATGGACCGGCTGCTGCTGCTCCTGCCGACGACGACGTATCGCACCGAGGACTTCATCGACGCCGCGCGCACGCTCGGCGTCGATCTCGTCTGCGCCTCCGAGAAGCCGAGCACGTTCGAGGCGCACGCGCCCGACCATCTCCTGACGCTGGACTTCACCGATCCCGACGGCGCCGCCGCGCGCGTCGCCGAGCTCGCCGCGCGCCGCCCGCTCCGGGCGGTGGTCGGCGTGGACGACCTCACCACCGTGGCCGCCGCCGCCATCGCCGAGCGGCTGGGGCTGCGCACGAACGCGGTGGCGGCGGTGACGGCCGCGCGCGACAAGTTCCAGATGCGCCAGTGCCTGGCCGCCGGCGGCCTGCCCATCCCGCGCTTCCGTCGTATCGCGCTCAAGGACGATCCCTTCCTGGCCGCCCGGGGCGTGAAGTTCCCCTGCGTGCTCAAGCCGCTGGCGCTGTCGGCCAGCCGCGGCGTCATCCGCGCCAACACCATCGATCAATTCATCGCCGCATTCCGGCGCATCGCCGCGCTGCTCGCGCGCGACGACGTCGAGGTGAGCGGCGACGCCGCCCAGTTCCTGCTGGCCGAGGAGTACGTCCCGGGGCTGGAGGTGGCGCTGGAGGGACTGCTGGTGGAGGGAACGCTACACACACTGGCGCTCTTCGACAAGCCGGATCCGCTCGAGGGTCCGTACTTCGAGGAGACGATCTACGTCACGCCCTCCCGCCTGCCCGTCGCGGTGCAGCAGGCCATCGAGCGAGTGGCGGCGAGCGCGTGCGCGGCGCTGGGACTCGTCGAGGGCCCGGTGCACGCCGAGCTGCGCGTGAACGACGCGGGCCCGTGGGTGCTGGAGGTGGCCGCGCGCTCCATCGGCGGGCTGTGCTCGCGCACGCTGCGCTTCGGCACGGGCATGACGCTGGAGGAGATCATCCTGCGTCACGCGCTCGGCTGGGAGATCGCCTCGCTGGTTCGCGAGCGGCGGCCGGCGGGCGTGATGATGATTCCGATTCCTCGCGCCGGGCGGTTGCAAGCGGTGCGCGGCCAGGAATCGGCGGCGTCGGTGCCGGGCGTCGAGGACGTCACGCTGACCGCGCACGTCGGTCAGGAGCTCGTGCCCCTTCCCGAGGGCTGGCAGTATCTCGGATTCATCTTCGCTCGCGCGGACACGCCGGACGCAGTGGAGGCAGCCCTGCGCGATGCCCACGCCCGTCTGAAGTTCGACATCGCATAGCCGCCGATTTCCCCTCTCACGCCCGGGTAGGCATTTTCGTTCGGGTCACATCTGGGCACGACGCTGCGGACGGTCGCGGAAGTCCCCGTGGGGTCAACACCACTTCGAGGGCCCGGGTTTTGCCTGCAATTGGGCGAGTGTCCAGCACGGTCACTCGTCGTAAACCTGACAACGGGACCCAGACACTGGGGTCTCTCGTGGAGGGATCACATGCGGAATTTCGTGTTGGCTCTTCTGGTCGGGACCATCGCCCTCGCGCCCACGCTCGCGGCCGCTCAGACCGGCAGCGGCTCGGGCACGAAGCCGTCGGGCACGTCGGGCAGCTCCAGCAGCGGCTCGGGCTCGGGCAGCATGCCGAGCTCCGGCTCCAGCGGCTCGTCTGGCAGCGGCAGCAGCACGTCCCCGTCGGCCAGCCCCTCGGGCGCCGACCTGTCGACCTACAAGACCCAGGCCGACTGTGAGAAGCACGGCGGCATGTGGACGGCGTCCACCAAGAGCTGCGACAAGAAGTAACACTGACAACGAGCCCACGTCGGGTCCCGGCTCGTCCGGGGCCCGGCGTGGCGACTCAGGCGCTGGCGGCGGAACGCTCCAGCGGACATCCGGGCGGCGAGGCCGCCTTCTTCTTGGCGATGATGTCGGCAGCGTACTTGGCCAGGTAGTGGGTGATGGTCTCGACACGGATCTTCACCGAGCCGGCCGGCTTGGTCGAATCCAGATCCTGGAATGAAAAAAAGAGCGTGCCGGAGCGCTCGATGATCTGCTGCACAGGCGTGTAGGTGGGCTGATCCATGCCGCACTCGTAGGACGACATGCGAATGACGCAGGCGATCCACGGGATACGCGCGGCCACCTTGGCGCCCCACAGGATCTCGTTGGTGTTCGACGAGTACGACGACGGCCACACGTCCTTGATGTCGAACGGTGACTTGATGTGGCCGGCCGCAATGTCGGGACCGAACGCCCACTGCAGCAGGTCGTCGTCGGTGGGGAAGTACTGCATCCAGAGGATCGGGTAGCCGTAGGCCTGCAGGTCCACCTCGATCTCGTGGCCGATGCCGGGATCCATGTGGTACGGCCGCGCGATCACCATCAGGCACGCGCGGTTCTCGCGCGCGCACCACTCCAGCACCTCGCGCGACTTCTTGCGCAGCCGGTCGCTGAAGTCCCGCAGCGCCTTGAAGCCGGCCTCCGCCGCCCGCTTGGTCTCCTCGTAGGTGAGGCCGGGGATGGCCTCGCGCATCGTCTCGAAGAGCTGCTTGGGCACCAGCAGCGGCTCGTCCAGCGAGACGAACGGCGTGACGTACTGGATACCGGCCTCGGCGAAGGCGTTCTGCTCCTTGATGAAGCCCGCCTTGATGTTCTCCGGCGCGGCCATCACCCGCGGGCAGGTCAGCGACTTGGCCACGTGGCCGGAAAGGAACGACGGCAGGTTGTAGATCATCGGCGAGAGCAGGATGTCGAGCTTCTGCTTCTGGCCGAAGACCAGCTCGCCGTAGTGGCCGGAGATGCACTTTACCGGGTAGCAGCAGTCGACCGTGCCGCGGCCCTTGCCGAACTGGCGGCCCTGCTCTTCCGAGGTATCGCCGGAAAAGACGACGTGGCGCGGATCGACGCCGAGCTCGGTCAGGAACCCCATCCAGAATTGATGGGTGTTCCAGAGGTTCAGGACCCGGGGGATGCCGATCCGGAGCTTACTCCGCGACGGCGGCGGCGGCGCCGACCCGGCGGAACGCATCCTTGCGAACCATCTCGGCAACGTTAGGGTACTCACGCTTGACCTCCTCGAGCTTCGCCTTCACCACCCGCATCTCGTTGACGTCCTCGACGAGCCCCTTGGGGCATGAGTTGCCGCTGATGACGCGTTCCCAGCCGGCGGCCAGCGGGAGCTTGCTCCACGCGCGGCCCTTGGCTCCGGGAAGCTGGACGTCGATGAAGGTCCGGGTGCAATTGATCGGGCACCACTTGCAAACGGTCTCGGCCGCGGTGGTGCTCGTGTAGGTCAGCGCCGCGATGGTCTCGAACCCGCGGAAGTGCGATGCCTCCCCGCCCTTGCGCCAGTCGGCGGCGCACAGCGCCGCGCCGATGGCCCCCGCCTCGCCCGAGTACGGATGCAGGACGACCTCGGCATCGGGCACCTTGCTGCGAATGAAATCGACCTGCGCCTTCACCACCGCCATGTTGCGATGGGTGCCGCCCTGGAGCACGAACTTGCGCCCGGCCGCGCGCAGGTTCTGCAGCTGGCCCGCGTAGATCCAGACGTTCACCGGCAGCACCGCGGCCAGCGCGGCCATGATCTCTTCGGCCGACCAGCCCTTGCGCTGCTGGTTGACGATGTCCGACTGCAAGAACACGCCGCAGCCCATGGTCAGGCTCGGCATCGACTTGGCCTCGAACGCACGGTCCGCGTACTCGCTGAGCGGCACGTTGTAGCGCTCGGCCACGCCCTGCAGGAAGGCGCCGTTGCCCGAGGAGCACTGCGAGTTCAGACGGAAGTCGGCCACCGTCCCCTGTCGCAGGATCATGATCTTGACGTCGGTGCCACCCACGTCGCAGATCACGTCGGCATCCTCGTAGAAGTGCAGCGCGGCGGTGGCGTGGGCCACCGTCTCCACCACGCCCATGTCGGCGCCCAGCACGTCCTTCAGGAGATCCTTGCCGTAGCCGGTGAGTGCCAGCCCACCGATGTCGGTGAAGCCGGCCTCGTCCACCTGACGGAACAGCGACTGGGCGTCCTCGATCGGGTTGCCCTTGCTCAGCGCGTAGCAGGAAAAGAGCAGCTCACGATCCTCGGAGAGGACCACCGCCTTGGCGGTGGTCGAACCGAAGTCGCAGCCCAGCAGCACGGTGCCGACGTACTGCGCACGCGCCTCCTCGCACGAGGGCGCCGGCTTGACGTACTCGCTCACGAACGTGGCCAGGTCGCCGGCCCCGGTGATCAGGCCCCGCGCGCCCTCCTTGGCCTTGGCCTCATGCTGGCCCGTCTCGACCCACCACGTGAGCTTGTCGCGGCCCAGGTAGACGCCGACGTCCGGCTTCTCGCCCTGGCCGATCTCGATGCAGCCCAGGCACGCGTAGTAGAGCGCCTCGGCGGGGACGACGATGAGCTCGGCGGGCTCGCGGCCGCCGAGATCGGTCTTGCGCTGCGACCAGAGCTTGGCCAGGTGATGCCGCCACGCCTCCTGCAGTCCCTTGAAGAACAGGTTGGGACCGCCGAGGAGTAGCACTTCCGGCGTCGGCGTGTTGCCCTTGGTCAACGTCGCCAGGTTCTGGTAGACGACCGCCTCGAACAGGCTGGCGATGATCTCCTCGACCGGCACGCCCGTCTTCACCAGCGTGTTGGCGTCGGTCTCGGCGAAGATCCCGCACTTGCTGGAGACCTTGTGCAGGCTCATGCCCTCGTACGGCAGCTCGGCCAGCTTCTCGCTCGGCACCTGCAGCTTGCGGGCGGTCTTCTCGATGAACGTCCCGGTGCCGCCGCTGCACGCCGACTGCATGTAGACCTGCTTGCTGCGGCCGGTGCCGGTGGCGGTGAAGAAGATGGTCTTCATGTCCTCGCCGCCGATCTCCGACACGAAGCGGACATCCGGATGCTGGCGCTCGACGCAGGCGGCCACCGCCACCACTTCCTGGATGAGCTTGGCCCCGGCCAGCGGCGCCAGGAAGCCGGCGCCCGAGCCGGTGAAGAAGATACGGTCCTGGCCGACGGTCACGCCGGCCTCGGTCTCCATGCGCCCGAGGAACTCGACGACCTTCTCGGCCTGGCGAGTGTTGTGCCGCTGGTAGTCCTGCCAGGTGACCTTGCCGTCCTCCATCACCACCGCCTTGACGGTGGTGGAGCCGACGTCGACGCCGAGATACTTCATTTGGCCGCCGCCACGGGCCGGCCCATCTTCTGGGCGACATGCAGGACGGTCTTGGCGGCCGTGCCCGCCGCGGTGCCGTCGTGCGGGATCTTGTAGGTGGCCTTCCGCATCTCCGGATGCGCGTGCAGGTAGGCCTGCACCTCTTCCACCGTGAGCCCGGTGCGCGCCAGCGTGTCGTCGAACTCGCGCTGGGCGCGCTTCTTGGCCTCGGTGAGGATCATCTGGCAGCGCGAGAGCGCGTGGACCTCGGCGTCGCCCTTGATCTCGAGCGGCGCGTAGAGGATCTCGGGGTACTTGCCGATGACGCCGGCCATGGCCCCGATCGACATCGTGTTGGGCATGCAGGAGTACGGCGACAGCTCGCAGATCATGTGGGCCTTCTTCTTCTGGAACGCCCACAGGCTCTTGCCGACCAGCATGTCGCCCTCACCGCCGTCGAGATTGCGGTGGAAGTACGGCGCGGCCAGCTTGCGCAGCTCGAACTGGCTCGGGCTCTCGTGCGGCAGGTCGCCCATGGCCCGCCGCAGGCGACTGACGGTGAAGCGATAGATGCCCTGGGCGGCGCGACCGAGACCGAGCTTGAGCCGGGCGTGCTTCTCGATGCCGCTGTAGTCCTCGAAGCGCTGCAGGCCCAGGCGTAGCAGGTATTCCATCCAGATGGTGATGGCGGCCGGATAGACCTGCGCGCCCTCCGACTCCAGCCACTTGTGAATGTTGTAGTTCGGATCGCCCTCGACGGTCTGCAGATAGAACTCGCCGGTGATCTTCACCGTCGGCTTCACGCGCAGGCGATCGACCTCGATCTCGGAGAACTTGCGGTGCACCTCACGCATGGCCCGCACGAAGTACGGCGTGGTGAGGTGCCACAGGACCGACTTCTTGTTCGACATCTTCGGCCGGTTCCGGAAGGTCTCGTACAGATACTCCACGCACTCCTTCACCACCGCCTCGGTCTGGCCCGGCAGCACTTCGTACGGGCGCACCTGGTACTCGAGGTCTTGCAGGAGGTCGGTGCAGAAGATGCCCCACAGGCAGCCGAGCGTCATGGGCAGGTTGAGGTCGAGACCGTCGCCCATGTTCTGGTCGAGATTGTCCTGCGCCATGAGGAACATGCGGAACTTGTCGAGCCCGGTGTTGCGCAAGGCCAGTTCGTAGCTCGAGTGGTACTGCCCGAAGCGGCAGGCGCCGCAGGAGCCAGCGGTGAGGTAGACGAATTTCTTGTTCACCTCCGCGACGCTGGTCTGCTTGGCTTCCTTCTTCAGGAAGTTGACCAGGTTGCCGGTGGTGAAGCTGGTCGGACAGCACTGGCCGATGTCGGCGACCTCGCGCCCCGTCAGCAGATCTTCCTTGGTCGCCACCGGCAGGATACGCGCCTTGTAGCCGCACCCCTCCAGGACGGCCTGAATGATCCGCTCGATGCGCCAGTGCAATCCACCGAAGAGGATCGTCGTGGTGTCGCGGTCGGCGCGGGTGAAAGGCTCGGGAGAGTAGGTGCGGTAGTGCTCAGTGGTGGCCGTGGCCATTCTGTCCTCCGCTGACTCTGTAGCTGCTGCCGATGTGAGCCTTGGGGGCGAGGGTCGGCTCCTCCCGGGCGAACGCCGAGAGGTCCAGTGCCCCCGAACGGGCCGCCCAGGCGTCGATGTCAAACGCGGGCATTGGAGTGTGCCAAAGGTACTATCCCCGGCGCGTGTAACTCCAGAGGAAAACGCACGCACATCCGGGCCTTCTCCCTTTGTCTACGGGGAGAAAGCCCGGGTGGATGCGCACCGCGGGGTCAGGCTGGTCGGATGGTTACATCAACGCGGTCCGTAGGTACCCCCGCCCCGGGCCCGCAGCCGCCGCCCGGCGCTCGGGATGACGAGGCCGGCCAGGATCAGCAGGACAACCAGGGCCCCGGCGATGACCAGGACGCTGTTCACCGGAAGACCAAGCACGCGATAGCCGGGTTTGCGGACAATTTCCCCCGCCGCCGCCGACGGCGCGTCGCCGTCGCGGGAGCCCGGTCGCACCTCATCGGTATTCGGCTGGGCTCCGTGCTCGACGGGGTCGGCCTTTCCTTTGGCTGTCGGCGGCAGCTGCGCGGCGCTCGAACCGACCACCCCGAGGACGCCCATGAGGACCACGATCAGCAGTCGCTTCATGTGAACAGGATTCGAGCAAGCGGGGTGCCAGGGACGCTCAATCGGCCGCGGGCCCGCCGTCTAGGCGGGGCGCGGCTTCAGCTCGATGAGGTGGCCGTCGGGATCCCGGACGTACAGCGACGGCCCCGTGCCGAAGGCGCCGCGCCGCTGGACCACGTCGCCCTCGACAGTGACGCCGCGCCGGCGCAGCTCGTCCGCCGTCTTGGCCAGATCGTCGCAGCGGATCGACAGGCACACGTGATCGACACCGCCGGCCACGGTCGCCGGCGCCTCCGCGGTGGCGGGGAAGAGGTCGATGTAGGCCTCGCCGAAGCGCAGGTGGATGAGCGAGATCCGTTCGTTGACGTGATCCACGGTGCAGCCGAGGAGATCGACGAAGAACCGCTGCGAGGCCGCCTGATCGCGGACCCGGAACACGACGTGGTCGAGGCCGAGCGGAGTGAACATGAGCGCCTCCTATTCGCGACGCAGCACCGGCAGCGGCTTCTGGCCGAGCAGCCGGAAGGTGCTGAGGAATCCTACCGCAAGCGCGAGCGCCACGGTGGCCGCCAGTCCGAGCGCCAGCGGGACTGCGTCGAAGCTCCACGGCGCCTCGAGCACCCAGCGCACCAGCGCCCACGCCAGCCCCAGGGCCAGCAGTCCGCCGCCGGCGCCGGCCACGGCGCCGAGGACCCCGTACTCGACGGCGAACGCGCGCGCCACCACGCCGCGGGTGGCCCCCAGCGTGCGCAGCACGACCGATTCGTAGAGCCGCTGCGAGCGCGTGGCGGTCAGCGCCGCGGTCATGACGACCAGGCCGGCGCCGAGCGTGAACAGCGCCACCAGACGGACGGCAACCGCGATGTCGCGCAGCACGCCGGACACGCGCTGCATCACGTCACGCAGCGGAATGGCGGTCACGTTGGGGAAGGTGGCCACGATGCGATTCTGTAGCCCGGCCTCCGCGTCCGTGGGCACGCGCGCGGTGGCCACGCAGGTCAGGGGCGCGCCGTCCAGCGCGCCCGGCGAGAGAATCATGAAGAAGTTCGTGCTGAGGCTCTGCCAGTCCACCCGGCGGATGCTCGTCACCACGGCATCGATCTCGACTCCCTGGATGTCGAACGTCAGCCGAGCCCCGAGACCCACGCCCAGGTTCCGCGCGGCGGTTTCCTCCACGGACACCTCGGGCTGTGTACGGGCGCCGGGACTCCACCATCGCCCCTTCGTGAGGGTGTTGTGCTCGGGCGGCGCGTCACTCCACGTGAGCACGTAGTCGCGCGTGAAGTACCAGCGCCGGCCCTCGACGTCGTCGTGCGCGCGGCGGCGGTCGACGGCGGCGCGCGTGAGGCGCTCGCCGTCGAGGGCGGCCAGGCGACCGCGCACCACCGGCGTCAGCACCGGCGGCGCGCCGGCCGCCTGCTCGACCAGCCGGGTGAAGTCCTCGCGCTGATCGGGCTGAACGTCCAGAAAGAAGAACGACGGCGCCTCGCGCCGGCGTTCGTGGTCGATCTGCCGGCCGAGCACGCCCTGCAGCAGCGCGACGGTGACCAGCAGCATCACCGCGATGCCGAGCGCCACGACCACACGAGGCGCCGGGCTTCCCGGCCGGGCCAGGGCCGCCACCCCGTGGCGCCAGGCCAGGCCACGGGCCCGTGGCAGCCGTCGCACGCCCGCGATGACCAGGCGGGCCAGCGCCCACAAGGCGAGCAGCGCCGCCAGCGAGGCGCCCACGAAGATCGCGCCGATCTTCAGCGAGCCGGCCTGCCAGAGGGCGAGCGCAGCCAATCCGGCGGCGGCGGGCACGAGCGTCAGCCCACGCCAGCGCGTGCGCGAAGACGGCGCCACGTCCTGGCGCAGCACCAGCCACGGCGGCACCGAGCGGATGGCGGCCAGCGGCGCCCAGGTGCAGAGCAGCGTGGTGCCGAGCCCCATGACAATCCCCCGCACCAGCGTCCACGCCTGGGGCCGCGGCTCCAGCGTGAACGGCACCAGCCCGGAGATCGCCGCCGCCAGCAACGGTTGGATCGCGAGGCCCAGCGCCGCACCGGCCAGACTCGCCACGAGCGCCACGACCTGGGTCTGCAGCACGTAGGTCGCCACCAGCGTCCGCGTGTCGGCCCCCAGGGCCTTGAGCACGGCCAGCGTGGGCGTCTGACGGCTCACGAACGCCGCCATGGCCGCGGCGACACCGATGCCGCCCACCAGGAGACTGGCCAGCCCCACCAGTCCCAGATACATGGTGAGCTGAGAGAAGAAGCGCCGCAGTCCCGGCTGGGCCTCGTCGTAGGCGGCCACCCGCACGTACGGCGTCGCGATCTCGCGCGCCAGCGCCGCGCGGACGTCGCGGGCGCGGGATTCCGCCGGCAAGCCCAGCAGGACGCGATGGCGAACTCGGCTGCCGAAGCCCACCAGGCTCGTCCGCTCGAGCGCTTCCAGTGACAGGAACACGCGCGGGCCGAGGCTGACGAGGCCAGCCGAGCGATCGGGCTCGGCGTCGACCACACCGCGGATCGTGAGCGTGATCGAGCCGACCGCGAGACGATCGCCGACGGCCAGGCCGAGGCGATCGAGCACCTGGCGCTGGACGACGGCGCCGTCGTCGGCCAGCAGCGACGCCAGCGGCGCGGCGGGCGTGGTGGCCAGCCGACCGTAGAGGGGATAGTCGGGGCTCACCGCCTTGAGCTCGACCAGGAGACTGTCACCGCGCGTGGCCCCGCGCACCATGGCGACCAGCTCGCGCACGCGCACCACACGCGTGCCCGCGTCCAGCCGCGCGAGCGCGGCCTCGGCCTCCTCCGGCAGGGCTCGAGCCGCGCGCAGCTCGACGTCGCCCCCCAGGAGCGATTTCGCCTCGCGTGTGAGCGTGGCCTCGAGCCCGGCGCCCAGCGTACCGACGGCGACCAGCGCCCCCACGCCGAGCGCCACGCAGGCGCCGACCACGGCGAGATGGCGGCCGCCGCCGCGCGCCTGCCGCCGGGCCAGACGCAGCGCGACCCGGCCGATCACCGCGGGTGGTGGCCGTTGACCAGGCGACCATCGCGCAGGGCGATGGCACGCCCGGCGCGCGCGGCCAGCGCGGCGTCGTGGGTGACGAGGACGAGCGTCGAGCCGCGCTGTCGATTGAGCCCGAGCAGCACGTCGATGATCTGCTCGCCCGTCGCCGAGTCGAGGTTCCCGGTGGGCTCGTCGGCCAGCAGCACCGGCGGCGCCAGCGACACCGCCCGCGCCAGGGCGACTCGCTGCTGCTCGCCGCCGGACAGCTGCGCCGGATAGTGGTCGGCGCGGTCCGCGAGGCCCACCTCGTCGAGCAGGCGCCGCGCGGCGGGCAGCGGATGGGCGCTCCCCGCCAGCTCCAGCGGCACCGCGACGTTCTCGGTCGCGGTCAGCGTCGGGATCAGGTGGTAGGACTGGAACACGAAGCCGATCGTGCGGCGCCGGAAGCGCGCCAGCTCCGCCTCGCCCAGGCGTGTGACCTCCACGCCGTCCACCGTGATCGAGCCCGCGCTCGGCGTGTCGAGGCCGGCCAGCAGCCCGAGCAGCGTGGACTTGCCACTGCCCGAGGGACCGGTCACCGCGACCACCTCGCCCGCCTCGATGTCGAGGCTCACGCCGTCGAGAATCGTCAGCGACCGGCCGCCGCTCGGCAGGCGCATCACGAGATCGCGCACGGAGATCATGGGCTCATACTACAGGGGTGAGGTTCCGCCGCTGCCTCGGAGTGCTGGTCCTGGCGTGGGTGTTCACGACGCCGGCCGTGGCGCACGCAGAGCGCGTGATCGTCGCCTTCGGCGACAGCCTCACCGCCGGCCTGGGCGTCACCGCCGATGCCGCCTACCCAGCGCTGCTGGAGGCACACCTGCGCCGCGAGGGGTTCGACTACCGCGTGGTCAACGCCGGCGTGAGCGGGGACACGAGCGCCGGGGGCCTGCGTCGTGTCGACTGGGTGCTGCGCGCGCGCCCCGAGATCGTCATCCTCGCGCTCGGCGCCAACGACGGCCTGCGCGGCTTGCCGGTGCCGGCCCTGCGCGACAATCTCACGGCGATCGTCACGCGCCTGCGCGCCGGCGGCGCCCGCGTGGTGCTGGCGGGCATGCGGATGCCGCCCAACTACGGGGAGGCCTACACGAAGGAGTTCGCCGCCGCGTTTCCCACGGTGGCGCGGGCCACCTCGTCGACGCTCCTGCCCTTCCTGCTCCAGGGCGTGGCCGGCGAGATCTCGCTGAACCAGCCCGACGGCATCCATCCCAACGCGGCCGGCCACGCCGCGATCGCCGAGCTCGTGTGGCGGGCGCTCCAGCCACTGCTCCAGCGTGAGGGAGCGCGCGGCCGAACTTAGGGGGCCCGCAGGCCTGCGTGCTACGATCGGGACCGATTCGACGGGTGGCTATTGGTGTCACCCTGGCGCCGCTCACGTCCCTGGGGTGTCAGAAGTGCTGGAGTGCCGACGCCTTGCATGGGTTCGCGGGTGTTCGAGACGACTAGCTGGGAGGCCCTCGCCCGGCCCGGACCGCCGCCCAGAGGCAGCGATCAGGCCTACTTCAGGCCACCCCAACACCTGTATGTTGTTTCACCAGCCTCGCCACCCCCTCCGGAGTGGGGTTTGGCGCTCCAGTTGCACCCCGGGTCCAGGCCTATGGAACGAGGGTTGCCCATGTCGAATCGTCGGCTAAACGAGCAGGGCTTCGGAATGGCTGAGCTGATTGTGGTTGTGGCGGTGATCGGTCTGCTCGCCGCTCTCGCGATGCCCAGCTTTCTGAGGTTCTGGCAATCGTCCACGCTCAGCGCTGGCGCCGCGGAGATGGCCTCGAGGCTCAACCAGGGGCGGCAGCTGGCGATCTCGCAAAACGGCAGCGTGTGCGTCCAGGTGTCTGGGACCAGCGTACAGTTCCGGCGGGTGTCGTGCGCTGGAACGCCCTGGGCGGGCATCTGGTCGGATGGCGCTGGCCTCATCAGGCTCTCCAACGGACTGCAGATCAGCGGCGGGCCCGCGACGTTCACCAACGCCGGTGGCGCCACGGCCAATGCAACGTTCACCGTGACCGACCCCAGGACCTCGCGATTTCGCACGGTCGCGGTCACGGTCACGGGACGGGTGGTCGTGCAATGAAAACCCTGAGCATGTCCAACACGACGAACGAGCGCGGCTTCACGCTGGCCGAGGTGCTGGTCGCCACCTTCATCATCGTGGTGGGTCTGGTGGCTTTGGCCAGTGGCTTCCAGTTCGCCACCAGCGGCGTGGCCACCGGGCGGGGCGAGACCATCGCGTCCTTCCTGGCCGAGCAGCGGCTGGAGCAGCTCAAGGCGATCGCGATGTCGAACTACTACGGGTCGCCGGCGTGGACGGGAACGCTCACGCTGCAGGGCGGCAGCACCACGACCGAGTACTGCCAGACCTCGAATATCGGCGCCACTGGCACCAACTGCCAGGCTTCCGCCATCTCGGGAACGGCGTCCTACGTGCGAGTCACGAGGATCACCGACAACCCCGGGGGGACCGGTTGCACGGGCGCGGCGCCGCTGGTGTGCAAGCGAATCTGGGTCAACGTGACCTATCGACCGGTGACGAACCGCGGTGACGTGAGTCAGACCCGCGCGGTCGACGTCTACGCCGTGGTGGCGCCGAGGAACTGACATGCGTAAGCCTTCGACGATCACGCGCGACCAGCGCGGCTTCACCTTGACCGAGCTGCTCGTCGCCTGCGCCCTCATCGGACTGGTGATGGGCGGCCTGTTCGGCATGCTTCGCTCCGGGCAGCAGACGTATCTCACCGGGACGAACCAGGTCGAGGCCCAGCAGGCGCTCCGGCTGGCCTTGCTCCGCATGACCAACGAGATCCGTGACGCCGGCTACTGCCCGACGTGCGGCACCGGCAGCCCATCGATCACGAACTTCGACGCGGTCACCGCCCAGTCGGCGACCAGCTTCACGGTCCAGAACGACTGGAACGGGACGTGGGACGGCTCCAACGGGATCTTCACCGGCGGCACGGTGCCCCACGTGGTCGTCAACTCCGACGGCACGACCACCACGACCAACCGTGGTGAGCAGGTGACGTACACGTTCAGCTCGGGAAGCCTGACACGACGGGAGATTGGCATCGATGCCTCGCCGGTGGTGATCGCCTCCGGCATCTCGTCGCTCACGTTCACCTATCTGGACGCCGCTGGGGCCACGACGACGACCGCCGCCAACATCCGGGCCATCGTCGTCAACGTCGTGGGCCAGCCTCTGAATCAGCCGTCGACGTTTCAGGCCGGTCGCGTCCAGGTGGCGATGACCGACTCGATCCGTCTTCGGAATCGACTCCAGTAGCTGGAGGTCCGTCATGGGAATGTGGCGTACACGTCTCAACAACGAACAGGGCGTCGCGATCGTCCTCGCGGTCATGGTGCTGCTGGTCCTCACCGGCGTGCTGCTGGCCTTCCTGTCGGTCAGCGCGCTCGAACCGCAAATCTCGCGCAACGTGGCGGACACCGCTCGGGCGCGTTACCTGGCCGAAGCCGGGATCGAGATCGGCTTCAACCTGCTGGTGAACACCGGCGACAGCACGCAGTCCTTCACGCCGGCCCTGGTCGGCGCGACCTCGGGCAACCCGTGGGTCACGCTGGTGAACAACGCCACTCTGGCGGGTGTGACCACCGGCGGGGCGACGGCGGAAGGCGCGTTCGCCGGCAACTACACCGTGGTCGTGCGCAACGACTATCAGGCCGGCGACTCCTCGATGACCGGACAGCCGGCGGGCGCCTCGGCGACCCCGGGCGAAACGCTCACCGCCGATTCGAACAAGGTGGTGATCATGCGGGCGACCGGCACCTTCCGCGGCGCCACCAAGACCATCGAGGTGGTGGTCCGGCGGGCCTCGCTGCCCCCCTTCCCCGGCGCGGTGAACCTGCCCGGGCTGCAGGACGACACGTTCATCAACAAGGACACGTTCGACATCGACGGGCGCGACTACCGCTGCACGTCGAACTGTGACACGGCCTCCAACTGGACTGTCAATAGCTCGAACGCCAACAAGTGGGGCATCGCCACCCAGCCCGGCACCCAGACCAACGTCGGCGTCGGCTACGAGTCGAATGCCGAGGGCTCGGTCACCGGCAATGCCACGAAGCTGGCCTCGATCAAGGGTCGCGACGAGACGGTGAGCGGTGGCGGCGGCCCGAGCTCGTTCACCACGGGCCTGAACACCATCAACGCCGACTCCCAGCTGAGCCCGAACAACATGCAGGCCTACATCGAGTCGATCCGGAACTATTCGGGGACGACCGTCCTGCAGTCGACTCAGGCGTGCCCGATGCAGCTGACGGGGACGTCCACGCCGACGAACAACGTCACCGTGAGCAACGGCTGCACGGGCGCGGCGGGGGTCAATCGCTCGCTCGACCTGGGCACCCGCAGCAATCCCAAGCTGGTGTACTTCCGCGGTGATACCGACCCCTCGTCGGCCTTCACCGGTCTGCAGCTGAACAGCGGGATCAAGGGCGCCGGCATCCTCGTCGTCGAGGACGGCGACCTGAAGAATCTCGGCGATTTCACGTGGGACGGCGTCGTCCTGGTGACCGGCAACTACGTGGGCGCCGGATTCATGTCGGGGAGCACCACGAACATCCGGGGCGCGCTGGTGGCCTTCGAGCGGCAGGTGGGTGAGGCCGCGGGGTACTTCGAGTTCTACCTCCACGGCTCGGCCAACTCGTTCAGCACGCGGGCCAGCAAGCAGAACATCGACATGGTGCAGATGATGCGAGGCAATCACACGATGACCAACTGGCGGGAGCTCTAATCTGGTGCATACCCTTCTTGTTCTCGCGGCCCTCGCACTCTCCTTCGTCGTCACGGGCTGCCAGCGGGCGCCGGCCACCGGGCCGGCGCCCGCGTCTGTCCCCGCCGGGCCCCTCACCGGGCGCCTGAAGGCGGAGGGCGACGCGCTGATGGCCCAGCAGGCTTACGAGCAGGCCGCGGTGAAGTATCAGGCGGCGCTCAACGAAGCGCCCAACGACATTCCGATTCGCTACGCGCTCGCGGTCGCGCTGTCCTATCTCCCCCGCCGTGACGAGACGGTCGAGCAGTTCCGCATCGTCCTCTATCGCGGCGAGCCCAATTCCTTCGAGGTGAAGGCCGCGCGCGACTGGCTGGCCAACGCCAAGGAGCTGGAGGGCATCGAGACGGTCGGCACCGGCGCGACCTCCGCGACCGGCACCAGCGGCGGCGCGGCGAACGGCGGCCGGGTGCTGGGCCAGATCAAGTGGCAGGACATCACCCCGCAGAAGAAGATGGTGCGGGTCAACGTCAACCTCATCGGCGAAGAGGGCGAGACGCGCGACGTCCGCCTCGGTCGCGAGTTCAAGATCGGCCGTGTGTACGAGTTCCGCGACGTGCCTCCTGGCAACTACCGCCTGGTCGCCGAAGCGGGCGGCACGCCGATGTGGGACATGAAGGTCGTCGTGCAGCCACAGAAGGAGAACACCTTCGACCTGACCGACGGCAACGCCGCCGTCGCCAAGGACTTCAGCCCGCCCAGCGACTGATCGACCGCCCCGGGCCGAGGGCGCCGCCGTCGCCCCTCTGCCCGGGTTGCCTGGCAGTTCGAGCCCGTTTCCCCCGCCAAGCTCGCATCCCGTCGCACGTCAGTCCTGGCGTCTGCCCTGCAGATGTCTGCGGCGTGGCCCTCTCGCTGGCGCTGCTCGCACTCGCGCTGCTCACGCCGATCATGCTGGCCTTCGCCATGCTGGCCGACACCGAGCTGGCCATCGCCGCCAACCAGCTCCGCGCCAGCCAGGCCCGCGCGCTTGCCGAGAGCGGTTTCGAGTACGCGGTGCATGCCCTCTCGCGCGCCATCCTCGTCGAGGACCCGGGGCACCTGCTGTCGAGTCCGGTGGCGCCGGCGCCACTCGACGGCCGGACGTTCATCGCGTTCAGCCGCACCGGCGGCTTCACGGCACGCGTCGATCACGTCGCGAGCGGCGATCCCCAGGTGCGGGTCGTCACCTCGGTGGGCTGGGCGCCGACCGACAATCCCACCGACGCGCGGGCCAAGGCCCACCGTCGGATCACCGCGGAGGTGATCGCGATCCCTCACCCCGGCGTGCGCGCGCCGTGCGCGCTGTGTGTGAACGGCGCGCTGACTCTCAGCGGCAACGTCGCCGTCGACGGGACCAACGGCGACCGCGCCTGCGGTGACGACGTCAAGTATGGCGCCGTCTCCCGGGACGACACGACCGTCGCCGGCCCGGTGGCGCTCTCGGGAGGCGCGGGTCCGATGGCCCAGCGCCGGCCGGCCGCCGACTTCGACGCCGTGACGTTCTCGCCTGCTGTCCTCGACGCGCTCAAGAGCCTCGCGCGGCGCAACGGCTCCTACTTCGGGCCGGGATTTCCCTCCGGCGGGCATGTCTCCGACGGTCAGGCGACGTGGAGCGGCCGGGTCGTGTTCGACGCATCGAATCCACTGCCCGACGGCGTCGTCTTCGTGGACACCAGTGACGGGCGCGCCGTCGATCCCCACGCGTCCACCTTCCCGACGCTGGCCGGTGTCCGCGTCGGCGCGGGGGCGGTCGCGCCGCCGGCCGAGGCTTTTCGGGGCTGGCTGATCGTCAACGGATCGCTCGAGGTCGCCGCGGGCACGGCGATGCGCGGGCTGCTCTACGCCCTCGACAGCCTCACCTACCAGGCCGGTGGCGCCGGAAGCCTCGAGGGCATGGCCGTCGCCCTGAACGTACAGAACGCGCTAGGCGGGCGAATCGAGCCGACCGGCGGCGGCAGCATGCGGATCCGGTTCGACTGCGGGCTGATCGGCGCCGCCGATCTGGTGCCGCACGGCTTCACGCTGGCGCGCGGCTCGTATCGGGAGGCGGCCGACTGAGGCGACGCGCTACGAGCTGCCGCCGCTCTGAGTTGCGTCGCCGCCGTAGATGCGCCGGTACTCCTCCCACGACAGCATCACGCGCTTGACGTACTGGCGGGTCTCATCGAAGGGAATCTGCTCGACCCACGCCTCGACATCGCTCGTCTTGCGCGTTTGCCACCAGCCACGCACGCGCGCCGGACCGGCGTTGTAGGCGGCCAGGGCCAGCCGCGGGTCGGAGAACTCGCGCATCAGGCCACCCAGGAACGCGGTGCCCATCTCGAGATTCGCGCGTGGATCGTCCAGCAGATCTCCGCCGGCAAAGGCCAGGCCGCGGTGCTCGGCCATCGGCCGTGCGGTGGCCGGCATCAGCTGCATGAGTCCCCGCGCGCCGGCCCGCGACACCGCGCGTGGATAGTACGAGGACTCCTCGCGGATGACCGCGGCCACCAGGTACGGCTCGATCCCCGCCCGCTGCGCCGCCACGTTCATGTCGTTTCGCCAGGGGAAGGGATAGACGGTCTCCCAGAAGGCGCGCGGCAGCGTGGGATCGCCGCTGGCCGCGAGGTTGGCGAGGTGACGGCGATGGATGCGCAGCGCCAGGTGGTAGCGCTCGTCGCGCGCGTAGGCGTTGGACAGGCCGTAGAGTCGCACCGGGTCGCCGATCGCGCGCTCGACGACGTCGTCCAGCTCCTCGAGCGCGGCCTCGATCAGCCCCAGGCGGCGCAGCAGCTCGACTCGCATGAACCCCGGATCGCCGGCCAGGGCCTCGGCCGGGTCGGCCGGCAGCGTGATCGCGGCGGGGATCGAGACGTCGGTGAGCCCCCCGACCCGACGCGCGGCCAGCACGCCGTAGTAGCTGCGCGGCGCCTCGGCCAGGACCTGCCGGTAGAGCGGCATCGCCGCGCCCCGGTCCTTCGTTCCCTCGATCGCACGGGCCCGCCAGTAGATCGCGCCGATGCGATAGGCACGATTCCCCGTGCTCGCGACCAGCTTCTCCCACGACTTGGCCGCATCGCGGAGGTCACCCTTGAGGTAGGCGTACCAGCCGAGCCGCCACATCGCGCCACCGGCCACCTCGCGCTTGGGATAGCGCGCGGCCAGAGCCTTGTACGCGGTCACCGCCTCGGGGAGCCGGTCGGCGTCTTCGAGTGCGCGGGCCCGCATCCACATCGCCTCCGCCGCGTCCGCCTCCGGCGCGGTGGCGGCCACGCGTCCGAGCACCTCGAGCGCACGCTCACGACGGCCGCCGCGCAGCAGCAGGCGCGCCTGCTCGAGCCGCAGCGCCGTCTGCTGCTCCGCGGGCGCCCGCGCGATCGCCATGTCGAGCGCCTTGGCCGCCGCCTCGTACTGGCCGAGACGCCGGGCGCCGTCGGCCACGACGCGCAGCGCGCGCACCACGATCGACGGGTCGGCCGACTCGGTGGCGATCCGCTCCGCCTCGTCGCTCGCGGTCTTGGGGACGCCGCCGCGCAGGAGGCGTTCGGCGCGGTCCAGGCGCTGGCGCATGGTCAGCGGCGGCACCGGCGTGCCGCCCGCGGCGAGCACGGTCAGTCGATCACCGGCACCGTCGGCCCAGCCGGTCGTCGGCGCCAGCACCATCAGCTCGCGATAGGCGCGCGCGGCATTGTCCCGCTGGCCGAGCGCCTCGGCCGACTGCCCCAGGAGATACAACGCCTCCGGCACCTCCGGCGAGTCGGGGTGGCTCTCGACCAGGCGCGTCAGCACAGCCTGCGCCCCCGCCTCGTCGCCGGCCCGGCATGCCAGCGTCGCGGCCATCAGCAGGGCCCGCGGCGCCAGGCGGCTGGCGCCCTGGTGATCGGCCACCGACAGCGCGGCCGCGCGGGCGCCGGCCAGATCGTCACGGCGCGCCAGCGCATCGGCCAGGATCAGGATCAGGTGGTCGCCGACCCCGCTCTGGCGCACGGCGTCGTGGGAGAACTCCGCGATCACCGGCCCCGGGTCGCCGTTCTGGTAGGCGGTGACGGCCCGGGCCCAGGCCCGCTCCATCTCCGGCGTGATCGCGCGGGCCAGCGCGGAGGGCGAGTCGGTGGCCGTGGCACCCGCCGGCAGCAGGAGCAGGGCGAACACGACGGCGCGGAGCACCGGGGGCTCGCTCATCAGCTGCCGCGTGCGGACGATCCGCTGCAGCGCGGTCACGTTGGCCAGAATGGCCAGGACCCAGAGAGCCGGCTCCAGCAAGTCGAGCAGGGCGCCGGCGATCAGGCACAGCATGCGCTCGGGTCGTTCCATCACTCCGACGTTACACTCGATGCCAATAGATTCGGCCCGCGCCTTGGTGTAGCTGACCATCACCGAGCCGACCAGCCCGGCCATCGCCACCAGCGCCCCGCGCGCGTTGGGCGTGCGCGCGAAGAGCACGACGATCCCCAGCAGGATCACCAGGTCGGAGTAGCGGTCGATCACCGAGTCGAGGAACGCGCCGAACGCCGTCACTTGCCCCGAGGCTCGCGCCAGCGAGCCGTCGAGGAGGTCGGCCAGGCCGGCCAGCACCAGGAGCATGCCGGCCGAACGCAGGTGGCCGGCGATGAAGGCGCCGGCGGCGAAGAAGCTCACGACGAGGCCGATGAGGGTCAGGTGATTCGGACGCAGCCGCAGGCGGAACAATATCCGGCCCACGGGGTCGCTCCAGTGCCGGACCGTCTCCCGGTAACGGCCGAGCATCTCAGACCGGCTGCATCAACGCCGACTCCAACGTGTGGCGGATCCGATCCGTGGCCTCGGGTTCGACGAGCTTGCGGCCCGCCCGGTCGTGGACGTAGAAGGTGTCGAAGGCCTGGTCGATCTCGGTGGCGATCCGTGCGCTGGCGATGTCGAGGCCTTCCGCCGACAGCGTGCGCGTGATCAGGTAGAGCAGCCCCAGCCGGTCGGCGCACTTGATCTCGATCACAGTGTCGTCGTCGGAGAGCCGGTTGTCCACCACGACCCGGGGGCGACCGAAGCCGTTGGCCAGCGCCTGGGCCGCGCGCTGACGCCGGGCCAGCAGCGCCTCCACCGTTTGCTCGCCGACCAGCACCGCGCGCAGGGCGTCGACCACACGATTCCACGCCGCCCGCGCCGTGACGATCTCCTCCGCCGGATCGTTGACCTGGAAGGTGTCGATGGCGATCCCGTCGGCGCGGGTGGCGATCTGGGCGGAGGTGATGTTGACGCCGTAGGCCGCGAGCGTCCCGGCGATGAGCGAGAACAGGCCGGGGACATCGCGGGTGACCACGACGAAGGCGGAGGTGCCGAGGTCGGGGTGTTGGAACAGGTCGGTGGCCACCGGCGCGCCGTCGAGGCGGGCGATCAACCGCAGATGCTCGGCCATCCGCTGGACGCTGGTGTTGGTGAGGTAGCGCTCGGGGACCATCGCCACGTGCGCCTTCACCGCCTGCAGCGGCACATCGTCGCGCACCACCTCACGCAGCCGCTCGACGAGCTGCGTGTGGTTGGGCTTGTCCTCGCGGCCGCCGGTGAGACGGGCCAGCGTGCGGCGATACAGCTCGTGCAGGATGGCCGCCTGCCAGCCGGTGAGGACGCCGGGGCCGACCGCGCGCATGTCCGCGAAGGTCAGCAGGTAGAGCATCCGTAGGCGCTGGGGATCGGCCACCGTGACCGCGAAGTCGGCGATGGTCTTGGGGTCCTCGATGTCGCGCCGCTGGGCAATGTGGGACATGGTCAGGTGGTGCGCGACGAGAAACTCCACCTGCGAGGCCTCCGCCGGCGGCAGACCCATCCGGCGCCCGAGCTCCTGCACGAGCGGAATGCCCTTGGCCACGTGGCCGTGGCCCTTGGCCTTGCCGATGTCGTGCAGCAGCATCCCGAGCATCAGCAATTCGGGCCGCTCCACCTCGCTGAAGACCTGGGCCGCACCTTCTGACTCGGCCGACTGGCCGGGCGCCAGCGCCTCCATGTGCTGCACCGCCAGCAGTGAGTGCTGGTCGGCCGAGAACTTGTGATAGACGTCGTACTGCACCAGGCAGGTGAGCGCGCCGAACTCCGGCAGGTAGCGGCCGAGCAGCCCCAGCTCGTGCATCATCGACAGGGTCGGAGCCACCCGGCCCCACGCTCGGCAGATGTCGAGGAACAGATCACGCACGACCGGCGAGCGGCGGAAGCCCTCGTCCACCGCGTCGAGCGAGTCCTCCAGCGCGCGCTCCAGCCCGAGCGACAGCTCGCACCCCAGCCGATGCGCGTGACGAAAGACACGCATGATCCGCACCGGGTCGGTCCGCAGCGCGCCGGCGTCGCGGTCCACCAGATGCAGCCGCCCGTCGAAGAACACCAGCCCGTCGGCGAGCGCCTGCTGGCGCTCGCGCCGCTCGGCCGAGCCGCGCCGCGACAGCGTCTCCTGGCAGCGCGCGATGAGGCGGCGCGAGACGCGGTGGATCGCCCGCGCGTGCAGGTAGTACTCGCGCATGAACTGCTCGACGCCCAGGGTGTCGCCGTCGTTCTCGTAGCCCAGGTTCTTGGCGATGCGAGGCTGCAGGTCCCGGGTGAGGACGTCGTTCTTGTGGCCGGAGAAGAAGTGCAGCTCGTTGCGCACGCGCCACAGGAAGGTCAGGGCGGCGTCGGCGCCGGCCTGTTCGCGCGGCGTGATGAGGCCCTTGTCGGCCAGCTCGCGTAGCGTGCGGGCCCCGAACTTGGCCGCCCCCAGCCACATGGCGGTGTGCATGTCGCGCAGGGCGCCGGCCGACTCCTTCACGTTGGGCTCGCCGATGTAGGGTGAGCTTCCGCCGAACTTGCGGTAGCGCTGGTCGCGCTCGGCCAGGGTCATCTTCAGGAACTCGCCGAAGTCGTGGCGGTACACGTTGTCGCGTAGCAACCGGCGGAACCGCGCGAACAGGGACCGGTCGCCGGCGATGAGCCGCGCCTGCTGCATCGAGGTGCGGCTGGGGAAGTCGGTGCGGGCCATCGCCACACAGTCTTCGAGCGACCGGAGGCTGTGGCCGACCTGGAACCCCAGGTCCCACAGCGCGTAGAGCAGCTCCTGCATGACCCGTTGCACGAACGGCGACGGCTCGGCGTCGTAGACCACCATCAGGTCGATGTCGGACGAAGGGTGCAGCTCGCCGCGACCGTACCCGCCGAGCGCCACCACCACCAGCGCGGTGGGGGCCAGTCCGTCCCGTCGGGCGTCGTCCACGACGAGCCCCGTCAGGCTCTGCACCATCCCGTCGATGAACCGGGCGTGGGTCCGGACGGACTCCTCGCCGGAGGCGCCTTCGGCGTGCTTGGCCTTCAGCCCCTCGAGGCCCTCGGCGAGGATGGCACGGAAGAACTCGAGGCGGAGACGTCGCCGATCCTCGACGCGGGCGGCGCCCGCCTCGGCGCGCCGGGCCCGGCGAAAAAGCTCGGACGACATGTCAGCGGAAAGCCTAGCAGCCCGTTACAAACAGTGTCAAATGAGGGCCCGGCCGCTAGGGTCCGTGCTTGATCCGGTCGGGGAGCCCAGCATAGAGTCAATCGTCGGGCCCGTCAGGACGACCGTGGAGGAGCGGATCCGTGCGAAAGCTGTGGCGTCCGGTGGTCGAGCGCATCACCCCGTACGACGCCGGCACACCCCTGGAGGTCCTCAAGCAGGAACTGGGCCTCGAGGAGCTGATCCGCCTGTCGGCCAACGAGAACCCGCTGGGGCCGTCGCCCGCCGTCGTGGAGGCCATCCGCCGGGAGGCGCCGCTCGTCCACCTCTACCCCGACGGGGGCGCCACGGCGCTGCGCGCCGCGCTCAGCCGCCGCCTGGGTGTCCCGCCGACCCAGATCGTCCTCGGCAACGGCGCCGACGAGCTCATCGGCATGATCGCGCTGGCCGCCTTCGACCCCGGGGACGAGATCATCGTGCCGACGCCGTCCTTCGAGCCGTACGCCACGTCCGTCACGCTGGCCGGCGCGCGCGTGCGTCCCAGCGCGCTGGTCGGGTACGAGACGGACCTGGATGACGTGCTGGCGCAGGTCACGCCGCGGACCAAGGCGGTGATCCTGTGCTCGCCGCACAACCCGGCCACCACCATCATCCGGCGCGCACCGCTGATGAAGTTCCTCGAGGGCCTCCGGCCCGATCCGCCGCTGGTCGTCCTCGACGAGGCGTATTGCGACTTCTGCGACGACCCCGAGTATCCCAACGGCATCACCCTGCTCGCCCAGCATCCCCGGATGATCCTGCTGCGCACGTTCTCGAAGATCGCCGCCCTGGCCGGCCTGCGCGTGGGCTACGCCATCGGCAGCACCGAGGCGATCGACCGGCTGAACCGGGTGCGGGCGCCCTACAACGTGAACCGCCTCGGCCAGATCGCCGCGCTGGCCGCCCTCGAGGATCCTGCCCACTGGGAACGCACCCGGACGCTGGTCATCGAGGAGCGCGCATTCATGTCCGGCGAGCTGGCGCGGCGAGGTCTCACCTTCCCGCCCTCGCAGGCCAACTTCTTCCTGGTCAAGGTGCCGGGCGCCGCCACCGTGCGTCAGCGCCTGCTGCGGGCCGGGCTAGCCGTGCGCGACGGGGCCGCTCTCGGATTCCCCGACCACCTGCGGATCGCCATCGGCACCCGCGAGACGAACACCCGACTGCTGCGGGTTCTGGACAGCCAGTAGCCGCCTCGTGGCGGCCCCGCCCGTGAGGAGGAGCCCGTGAGCAAGGACGTCGCCGTCGTCCACCATCCCGACCGCCCCGACGTGGCCATGCCCTACGCGCCGGCCATCGTGGTCCGGCGCGGTGGCCTGCTGTTCCTCTCGGGCGTCACCGCCGCGGCGGTCTACCACAGCCATCCGCACCGCGAGGAGGAGTTCGACCTGCCACGATCGATGCGCGAGCAGGCCGTGCTGGCGATGGAGAACCTCAAGCAGACACTGGCCGCCGCCGGCTGCACGCTGGCCGACCTCGTGTCGGCCACGCGCTTCCTCACCGACGTGAACGAGCAGGACGACCTCAACCGCGTGTGGGCGGAGTACCTCGGCCCGCACCGCCCGACGACGACCACCGTGGAGGTCAGCCGCCTGGCTACCCACGCCAACTGCAAGATCGAGATCACCGCCATCGCGGTGACAGAAGCCTAGCCGGCTGATGAAAAAGGCCCATCTGGACCTTTTTGATCAGCCGGCTGGCTTCCCGTAGGCTGCACGTCATGGCGAAGCTGGGGTGGATCGGGCTGGGGGCGATGGGGAGTCGGCTGGCGCGGCGGCTGCTCGCGGCGGGGCACCAGGTTGTTGGCTGGAACCGCACGCCGGACAAGGCGCGCGAGCTCGTCGCGGCGGGTCTGACGCTGGCCAAGTCGCCGCGGGCGGCCGCCGAGGGCGTCGAGGCGGTCTTCACGATGGTCACCGACGACGCGGCGCTGCGCGCGGTGGGCCTCGGCGCCGACGGCGTGATCGCGGGCCTGGCCCCGGGCGCAACGCTCGTGGAGATGAGCACCGTCAGCCCCCTGGTCGTGCGCGAGCTGGGCGACGCGGCGGCCGCGCGCGGCGCCGCCGTGCTCGATGTGCCGGTGTCAGGGAGCACGATCACGGTCGAGCAGGGGCAGGCCTCGTTCATCGTCGGCGGCGACGCGGCCGCGTTCGAGCGCGTACGGCCCTGGCTGCTGGCCATGGGCACCGCCGTCACGCACGTCGGCCCGCTCGGGCTGGCCAAGACCATGAAGGTCGCCACGAACCTCGGTCTGGCCGTGCAGATGCTGGCCTTCAGCGAAGCCGTGCTGCTGGCCGAGAAGGCCGGCATCGCGCGTGAGCGCGCGGTGGAGGCGCTGCTCAAGTCCGTGATCGCCTCGCCCATGGTGAAGTACCGTGGTCCGTTCGTGCTGGGCCAGATGCCGCCGGATGCGTGGTTCAAGGTGGCCATGATCCAGAAGGACCTGCAGCTGGCCCTGGACGCGGGGCGGCTCTCCGGTGTGCCGCTGCCGCTGACGTCGGTGGCGCAGGAGTGGATGACGGCGGCGCGCGGGCTCGGCCTCGGCGACTACGACTTCGCGATCGTGTTCGACGTGCTGGCGCGGCTGGCCGGCGCCGCGCCCAGCATCAAGCCCTGACGCTCAACGCCGGCGGATCGCCTCCAGCTCGCGCTCGAGCTCCTGGAGCCGGCGGGCCAGCGCGTCGCGCTCCCGGGTGACCGCGATCAGCTGCTGGTCACGCAGCGTCTGGCGGTTCTCGTTCTGGGCCACCTTGGTGTGCAGCTCGGCCTCCTGCGCGTAGAGGGCGCGGAGCTCCTTTTCCAGGCTGGCCGCGCGGCGCTTGGCCGGGATGTAGGCACCCAGCAGCGTGTAGACGAGGATCACCGTGAGCAGGGCGCTCGCCGCCACGA
>Ga0134122_10000311_pt1 | contig 31071 bp, 50 predicted proteins | sample KB302_FD_96461 | JGI IMG/M metagenome (GOLD analysis project Ga0134122, IMG submission 96461) | Terrestrial soil microbial communities without Nitrogen fertilizer from Kellogg Biological Station, Michigan, USA - KB3-0-2 | ecosystem: Environmental > Terrestrial > Soil > Unclassified ...
CCTCAGTCGACGAAGCATCTCGGGCGGCATCGAGGAGCGGGAGCGCCGTCTCGGTCTTGATCCAGTCAACGAAGCGGAGTCCGAGCTTTCGCGCGACGTCTTCAGCGTTCGGTACGTCGAGCCAGACGTCGCCGACCATGACGTCGAACGCCACGAAGCGGGGCTCCTTGCCGTAGCGCCACGACTGCCCCTGCTGCTTGCCGCCGTACGCCTCGCCGTAGACGATGACCGTCGGGTGGCCGATCGCTTCGAACGCGGCGGTGAGCGCGGCATGGTCGAACAGCTCGACGAAGCGCTCGTGTTTCTCACCGCCGGACGAGTAGTGAACGCGCCCGTCGGCCCAGCGAACGTTCGCCGAAGTGCCATGGACCTTCTCGAGCGCGTAGCATTCCTTGAACAGGAGGACGCGCTGGTCCTTGTACAGGTTGCTGATGTGCAGGTAGCCCATCACTCCACCCCCTTCACACCGTCGGCCTTGAGCGCCGCGCGTTGGGCGGCTGCTTCCTCGGCGCGGATTTTTCGCAGCTCGGCGCGGACTCGCCCGCGGAACGTTTCGTTGCGGCAAACCTCCAGATGGTCGACCTTCAGCTGCGCGTATTCACGTGCCAGGTCGATGCGGCGGCTGAGTATCCAGGCGCCTAGCCACAACAAGCCCACGTGGACCCAAAGCAGAAATGTGCCCACGCTACGCCGCCTCTCCAGGTCCGCCGTCACTCGCCTGCGCGATCGCCCCATCGAGCAACCGCCCGCACCAGAAGCAAGCCAACCGCTTCGAATCGACCGGCTGATACGCGCCGCAACGGCAGGGCGGATCGGAAATGTCGAGCTCGAGCGGGCGAGCGGGTTTGGGTTGTTCGAAGGGTTGGGGGCGGAGGTAGCGGGCGAATCCAACCGCGAAGGCGCCAGTCAGGAAGAGAACGAAGAGACAGACCGCCAGGGTGCCGATGGTGAGCATGGACTACGCGCTCCTCTTCCTGGATTCGGGAAAATTCAGAATGGCCTTGTCCCCGAAAAATCTGAGGGCCATCTCGTCGTAGGCGAGAGCAGCACCGATCTCGGTGAGCCCCTTGGTTTTATGGCGAACACCGTTCACCTTGACGGTGGCGACGAAGCGTTTTTTGGCCCTGGTAACCCCCCTGAAGCGACTGCTTTTAGGGCGCGGGACGACCGGCGTATGAGCGTTCCTTCCTTCACCGTTCATACGGTGCCACTGGGCGTGATGAAGCACGCACAACCAACGAACCTCGAGCGGCTTGTCGTAGTCGTCGTGATGAGCGACAGCGGGCTCTTTGCCGCATGCCTCGCACGGACATGGAACCATGCGTCCTCTTTGGACCGCGTTTTGCGCGGCCTTTTGCGCGAGATACTTTTTGCGGTTCGTTGCCTTCCAGTGAGCGGCGTAGCGTCGCCTATGGGCCTTTCCGGCCGGAGTACTGTCCCAGGAACTGGTCACGCTCCCTCCAGCTTCACGACCTTCGGCGCGTCGAGCCGATCGCTCTTGATGACGATCATTGCGTCGCCGTCGCTCTCGGCGGTGATGGTCGTGGCGCCGGCGGCGAGCTCGCTGCGCACGTCGGGGAGCGCGGCGTCGAGGAGCGCGAGGCGCTGCTCCGAACTGAGGCCAGGGCTCGCGCTAAGCCGCATGACCAGCTCCCCCATTTGCAGGCTTATCCCCAACAGGAAACGTCGAGGCCGGCTCCGCCGAGGCCTCCTTCAACGATTCGTAGAGCGCATCCGCCTGCTGCTCCGTAAGCGGGATTTCCCAGTCGAGCCACGGGATCCCGTACTTCCGCTGGAGCTTGGCCCGCTCGTTCCCTTTCGGCTTACGCCCCCCGGTGGCCCACCTGGACACCAGGTCGGAGCCTTTGCCCATTTCGTCCGCCAAGTCGCGCGTGGCGTTCTTTCCCGAGATCTTGAACTTGAGCGTTACGGAGCCGCGCGACGGCTTCTTGGCTCGAGGGACAGGCATGTCCCGAAGAGTAGTGTCCGAAGGTCAGCGCTGTCAAGTGGGCATCGGTGCGAACTCTTGAAAGCGAGCTGCGCATTGGGCAATCTTCAGGCGGAGTCGAATGGCTGCAGGTAAGAAGGGTTGGTCCCCGGAGCTAGCCGGCCTCGGCAAACGCGCAAAGCACGCGCGCGAACGGATCGGCTTCGGTGTACGAGAAGCGGCCGATGCAGTGGGCATCGACAATTCTTCGCTGAGTCGATTAGAGGCAGGAAAAAGGCTCGTCGAGCTCGATGTGCTGATCCAGCTCGCTCGTCTCTACCGTTGCCCGCTCGGCTGGCTACTAGCCGAAGACCAGCCGCTCCCGCCCCTCGATGAAGCCGAGCGCCTCTCTGCTGTCGGCGACCGCCGGCGCACCAGCGTCGGTGGCTAGACCGGCCTCCTTCAGGTTACCGCGCACGTGCCTCCACGTTCCCCTTGAGAACGTGATGGCTCCCCTTCCCAGGTAGACGACAGCGCGGCACTCCGCGTCCCCTGCGGTGATGACTGCCAGTAGCATTTGAGTCGTTCAGGTTACGACTTTGATAGGCGCCGTTGTACCCAAATAGGGCCCCGGCCTGACGGTCTGTGTCATATCGCCGCACCTGTAGGGAGCACAGGTACGGTTGTGTGCGGCAACGTCGTACACGAACAAATCGACCGCTGACCGGTTGACAGCGCTGCCCGATGGGCATAGGCTCTGGAGGTCCCGCCAAGGAGCCCTCCGATGTCCAGCATCCGCCCCAGCAAAAACAACTTCGAACGCCTCGCAAGAGAACTGAAGGCGCAAAAGCTCGCGCGCACCCTCCGCGCCATGCCCGAGCAGCTCACCCCGGCCGAGCTCCTCGCGGCCCCCGATGGCCTGTGGAGCCTCCTGGCCCAAGCCGCCGGCGTCCACACCCCCAGCGCCACGACCCGCGCTCTCGTCGCCGAGATCATGGGCGAGGTTCAGGCGGAAGCGAGGGTGGCGTGATGGCGGCACAGGTCTGGCTCTGCTCGTTCCGCAGCGACGAGACGAAGCAGTGCTGGGAGTTCGAGGTCACCGCGTCGCCCCCGATGGCGCAGGCGAACGCCGAGGTTGCCGGCATCAAGTCGCTGGAGTCGACGCGGCCAGGCGAAACGATTCGCTGCACGCATTCGCGGTTCGTGAGGGAGATCTAGATGTCCGACCACGAAGACGCCTACCTCGAAACCGTCTTCCGCCTCCCGCGGCGCAACGTGGAGATCGACTACACGGATCCGGAGTGCTCGGTTTGCCACGAGCGCCTCGGTGTCTCTGAGCGCGTCGAAGAAGGCGCCGTCTGTGAGGAGTGCGCCGCTCGTCAGGCTCGCCCGTGCGACCAGTGCGGCGGCGCGCGCTGCCCGGACCTGTTCGATGACGGCGAGATCGCGCTGTGCAAGGGCTGCGCGACTCGGCTCGCTTCGGCGTTTCTGCCGGAGATTCTCGAAGCGTGCGGGGCGGAGTCGCGGACCGGGAGATGGGCATGACCCGCGCAACCATGATCGGTGTAGCGCCAGCCGCCCCCGGCTCCGCTCCCGCCCCAACCCGTTCCGTCACGCCATGCGGTCGTTACCGCTACTTCGTCGGCTCGGATCCTCTGGACGTGAAGGCGACGGAGCTGACCCTTCCGGATATTCGTAGTCGCCTCTCCGCCGCCGTCGAAGACGCCGCCCGCGCGCTGTCCGAGGGCGACGAGAAACGAATCGCTCGGCGGCTCGAAGACGTGAGGCTGCTCGGGAGGGCGATTCAGAGGTTCGAGGTGTTGCAGGAGCGGGCGCGGTTGGGGGGAGGAGAGACGTGAGCGCACTCTCAGTGGCCCAGCTCCCGCGAATCGTCCGGTTCATCGGCACTGATGACTGCGAAGGCGCGTCGTGTCCGCACTGCGGCGCTACCGGTCGCTACATCCATCGATTCCAAGTTGCCGACGGTCGCACGCTCGCGGCGATGAGCGGATGCGTGAAGCTATTCCCGGTCTCGCCGGTGGCAGTCGAAGAGGCCCGCCTTCGAAAGAAGCTCGCTGACTACAAGGCCCGCGGCTGGAACGGTCTGAACCGCGTCGACACTCAGGCGCTTGACGCAATCGAGCAGTTCTACGCCGGGGTCGTGGACGAACGCACCGCGATGCGTTTTGCGGTCAGCGCCAAGCGGTCGAACGCGATGAGGTATCGGCGATGAACTTCTGCCATTCCAGCCATTGTCACGCCCACGACTGCCTCTGCGCAATGCCTCCCGCGGAGGCCGAGGCTCGTCGCCTTTCTCGCTCGTCCGTCGCCTGCGCGGTAGCGGATGCGTGGGCGAGGCTCGGCCGTATGCCGCCGAGCGCCACGTTCGACGATCCGCTGTGGGCCACGCTCAACGATCTCGAGCTCGCGACTCGTGAAAGCCCGATCAGGAAGGTGAAGTGATGACCGCCCCAGTCCCGTCCGCCGAAGCGATGGCGCGCGACCCGAACGCATGCCCGGTCTGCGGCATGTGGCATCAGAAAGACTGCCTCCGTCGCTGGTCACCCCGCACCGCTGACGAGCTCCGCGCTCTCGTTCGCGAATGGCAGGTCGAGACGCGGAGTTTTGGAGCGATGGATCGGGAGGGATTTGGGTTGTGGTTGGAATGGAGGAAGTCATGAAGCTCGAGATCAACAGAGGCGAATGGCTGCGCGGCGACAAGGACAACTCCTATCTCTTGCGCTCTTCCGACGGCTTGCGTTGCTGCCTGGGGATACTCGGTCGGGCGCTGAGCATTCCCGATTCCGACATGGAGGACGAAGGCGAACCATGGAGAGGAAGCGGTGACACGGAGCCGGTATGGCCGGACTGGCTAGCTACGCCGGTAAACTGGGATACGCTTACCGACGAGCAGCGAGTAATTCGCATCAACGACGACCCTGCCATCAGTGACGAGTGGCGCGAGAAAGAGCTGACGACGATCTTCGCCCGCCATGACGTCGAGCTGGCCTTCGTCGACGGCCCCGCGCCGGAGTGGCCCTGATGTTCACCCCCGTCCGCCCCTTCCCATCCCACGTCGACGTCATCACCGTCATCTCGCACAAGCAGGTCGACCTGATGACGCGCGGCAAAGCGTGCCCGACCTGCATGGACGGGATCCCGGACTGGGGCGCCGCGGTCTGCTCGAGGTGTGAAGACGAAACCGATCGAGACCGCATCGCCCGCGAGGTGGCAACCGTCCGCGCCGCGTTGGTTGAGGATGAGATGAGGACGCTCGGACGGTTGCATGTTTGGAGGCGGGGATGACCCTGAAGGAGCAGCTCCACGCCGTCATCGACTCGATGGAACTCGCCAGCGCGAGCGATCCGAAGTCGATGGCCGAGGTCTTCTGCGAGTGGGACGACGAGCGGCAAGCCCAGTTCTTCATCGAGGTTGCCCGCGTCATGCGCACGTGGGGCCCGGGCAAACACGACACGCAGGCCTACTACATCGGCGGCCACCTGAAGACGTGCTCGTGCTCCACGGAAGAAGCGCGCGAATTCGTCCGAGCCATCGCCGGCCGACTCACCACGGGACCGTCATGACCCCCACCACCATCCAAGAAATCCGCATGAAGGTAGCCGAGGCGCATCAACGGCTCCGGAGCGCCAACCAGACGATCGCGCTGAGCAGCGTGGACGCAGCCCTCATCGACGCCATCGGTCTCCTCGGCGCGGCGTTGCTGATGATGGTGGATGCGATGGGGAGGGAGGCGCGATGATCACTCGAGCGGCATGCCGCGGTTGTCACGACGACTTCTACAACGGTCACAACGGTCCCGCGTCGCGCTGCTGGTTGGCGAGAACCGGCAAGATGATGACGCGGTACCGGATCCACTACATGACGGCGCCGACGCAGAAGGGCGCGTACACGAAGGTCCGGGTGCCGAGCCGCTACCACCAGGTCAGCGCCTACGTGTTCGACAATTCGTTGCCGAGCTTCGTCAAGGCTAGCGACCTGAACCGAGCGAAGCGGAAGCCGGTAGCGCGGCGCGCGACGGGGGAGTTCTGATGTTCACAACCCGCCCGAGGATCGACTGGGACGCCCCTCTCCACGAGTACATCCTGACGGTGCAACTTCGCATCGAACTCTCGCTTGCGGCAGGCGTCGACAGTGCTTACCTGATTGACGTGCTGGCGGGGTGTTGCGCGGCGGTGCCGGTGGGAGGAGTGCAGTGAACGACTCCGAGTCCGACTTCATCGTGGAGTGCGCGTCTCACTGCCGCAACTGCACCGACTGCCACCAACCGTTCCCGTGCGGCGCCTGTCTCGCCGGTGGCATCTGCGATGCCTGGTGCGACTGCGACCGCCTCAACGACGAGCGATACGAAGACGGGCACGACGGAGACGATACGTGAACACCAAAGACGCCCTCCTCTCCCTCGCCCTCGATGCCCGCAAGAAGGCCACCTACTTCGAGCAGCGGGCGGGTCGCGAGACTGACGGGAAGACGTTCACGAAGGCGGCGCCGTTGCCACCGGAGAGGGCGGCGGCGGAACGCAAAGCATTGGCCTTCCTGCATGCCGCATCTGTGATCGAGGCCGTTGCCGAGAAAGGAAGCTACCCGTAATGCCGCCTCTATCCGCAGAGCAGCTCGCCGACCGAGTAGGCCCCACCGGCTTCGTTGGCGCCTCCGAGATCGCCTCAATCGTCGGAGAGAACCCGTGGAGCGGGCCCATCGACGTGTGGCTCAGGAAGACGGGCCGCGCGCAAGACGACGGCGAGAACCCGCGGGCTGTTGTCGGGCAACGGGCGGAACGCCTCATCGCGTCGTGGTACGCCGAGGACACCGAGACGCCTTTGCCGCTCATGGTTGCCGGCGAGACGGAGCGTCACGGCGCCGTCCCATGCGTCGGGTGCACGCCCGACTTCCTGGTGTATCCGGGGCTCGCGGAGATGACGGTTCACCGCCCGTCTCACGCGCTCCAGGTGAAGTGCGTCGGCGCCCGCATGTCCTTCGAGTGGCCCAATGATGGCGTGCCCCCATACGTCGAGTGCCAGGTGCAGCTCGAGGCCGAAGTGCTCCAGGTCGAGCGCGTGGACGTCGCGGCGTGGCTCGGGGGTACTGACTTCCGCATCATCCAAGTCCACCGCGATCGCGAGTTCGGTTCTATGATGCTCGACGCGGCTGTCCAGTTTTGGGACTGCGTCATCCGCGACGAGCCGCCACCGGTGGACGGCTCCGAAGCGTGGCGCCTGTACCTCGCCGACCGGTACCCGCAGCCGAAGCGGGTCGAGCTCGACGAGCCCGACGGCCGCGTCGACCACTGGGCACACGCGGCGATCGCGGCGAGGGAAGCCGAGGCGGTCGCAATCTCTCGCAAGGATACCGCCGACAACCAGCTCCGAGAACTCATCGGGGACGGCGTCGGGTACCTGGGCGCCGACTACATCGTGACGTGGAAAGCAGACAAGAACGGCAAGCGAACTCTTCGCATCAAGCGACGCGAGTTCAAGGGAGCATGAGCATGGCCAACGACGGAAACGGGCTCGCGAATGCGGCGCCAAGCGCAATGGAAGCGACGCGGGGATTCGGGGAAGAGAGCCTCGCCGTTCGCACGGAGACCGCAACGGCCGCAGTTGCGGCCGGGGAGCAGGCCAAGATCCAGGCCCGCTACATCATGGCCATGCAGCGCCCGCGCGACTGGATGACGGTGCGGTCGAAGCTGCTCGACGCTTGCCGGCGCCCCGGGTTCGCCGCGGCAGCCAGGTACTCGAAGCCGGTGAGCGGGAGCCGCATCGAGGGGCCATCCGTGCGCTTCGCCGAGGAAGCCTTGCGCGCCATGGGGAACGCGCTCCCGGAGACGAGCGTCATCTACGACGACGAGCGCAAACGAATCGTCCGGGTCGCCGTGACGGATCTCGAGTGCAACCTGTCCTACTCGACCGACATTACCGTCGAGAAGACGGTCGAGCGCACCAACCTGAAAGAGGGCCAGGTGCCGCTCGGCTCCCGAAAGAACTCGTGGGGCAAGACGACGTACCTGCTGCCCGCGACAGAGGACGAGGTCTCGAACAAGATCAACGCCCAATCGTCGAAGGCGCTCCGGAACCAGGCGCTCCGAATCCTGCCGGCGGACATCCTCGACGAGTGCATGTCCCAGTGCATCAAGACGAACGAGAGCGACGTGGCCGCGGACCCGACGGCGGCCGCGAAGAAGATCGCCGACGCCTTCGCGGCACTCCGAATCCTCCCGAACGACCTCGCGGAGTATCTCGGGCACCCGCTCGACCAGTCTTCACCGGCCGAGATCGCCGATCTGCGCGCCGTCTACCAGGCCATCAAGGATGGCGAGGCTACGTGGAAGGCGACGCTCGAATCCAAGGCGGAAGCGAAGGGGAAGACCCGCAGTGAGAGTGGCACGAAAGAGCGCATCAAGCAGCGGACCGTAACCACCAAGGTCGTGCCGGAAGACGAAGACCCCGGCACCCATTCAGAAGATCGCGACGTTCCGATTAGTTGAAGGAGAAACAGAATGGGCACACGAGCAGACTTCTACGTTGGTCGCGGGAAAGACGCCGAGTGGTTGGGCTCCGTCGCGTTCGACGGCTACCCGGACAACGAAGCGTACCGGCCGATCCTGATTCAGTTCAGCGAGAAGGGTTTCCGCGAGATGGTCGCGAAAGAGCTCGCGAGCCGCGACGATGCGACGCTCCCGGAACAGGGCTGGCCGTGGCCGTGGGAGGACAGCGGCACCACGGACTGCGCGTACGCCTTCGACGGCGGAAAGGTCTACGTGACCTGGTTCGGTCACGGATGGGACTCCTTCGCGGAGTACGAGGCGAAGAGGAAGCGCGAACAGGAGGCAGAGGAAAAGGACGAAGAGCTACCGGAGGAGCCGGAGCGCCCGAAGGTGGAATTCCCCAACATGAAGGACCGTCAAAACGTCACCTACGGACATCGCAGCGGCGCGTTGTTCATGTCAGTGCCAGCGAGGAAAGCATGACCGACAAGAAAGTCCCCACAATCGGCCGTCTCCTCGATCAAATCCTCCGCCTCCGCAGCAAACGCCACGTCGCCTGCGACGAAGCCGTCAAGCGCGTCCACGAGCGGTTCGGCGGCAAAGAGACCGACCTGCTCGCGAGCGTGGACGAGGCGACGCGGGCGAAGGTCGTGGCGATGCTGCAGGCGGACGACGACCCGCCGAACGCAGTCGCGGCCGTGCTGCAGAACTTCACCGCGCAGGCAGCGGACATCGGGAGGGCGATGGGTGTCACCGGCGTCGCCGTGCCAGACCTCGAGCCGCCAGCGACGACGCCTCCGCCGGGCGAGTCGACTACGACGGACGAGATACCGGAAGCGTTGCGCAATCCGTTGCCGGAGAGCCGCCTAAAGATTGGGCAACGGCGATGAGCGAGACGAAGGAGCGCGTCGAGACGTCTGGTCGATGGGAGCACCCCGAAGACCGCGCCAGCCGTCTCGAGTCGGAAGAGACGGCGGCGAAGCACATCGACCAGTTCATCGCTCGCCACGGTCCCGAGCTGAAGGCGCTCGTCCAGACCTACGCTGACGAAACGGCGCACGAGCAACTCAGAGCGCTCCGTGAACTGTTTTGGGTGTCACTGCCACTCGAGGGGGAGTCGAAGTGATTCCCGCCGAACCCTACTCCGACGACTCCCCCGACGCCGAAACCATCCCAAGCGACGTCCGCAACGTCGTCCCGTCGCCACCGTTGAGCCTACCCCGCGTCGCCGCCTACCTCGCCGCGATCGTCCTGACCGGCGTCTGTCTCGCGTGGACCGGGGCGTACGTGATCGACATGGTCGGTGGTGACTACGGCTCGTACGGCATCTCGGTGGCGGTCAGCTCCGCCACGCTCGGGGCGTTGCTGGCCTCGGTGTGGCGGTGGGTTAGGGGGCGGAGGTGACCCCGAGCGTCGGGCATCTGCTCTACGCCTCGTGCTCCGCGGAGTACTACGGCGAGATCGTAGCGGTCGGGGAAGACGCGAACGGCCAGCCCACGATCGACATTCGCGTCGAGCACACGAACGACTTGATCGACTGCGAATCGGTGGAGCCGTTCACCGAGCCGAAGCCGGGAGAGTGGGCCAATCCGCTCACCACGATCGAGCTGCCGGAAGGCGTGAGGCCGATTCTGCGCCACGTCCAGTGGCGCCCGAGCGGACCAGACTACCCGGACAACATCATTTGCAACACTCCAGGCAACGGGTGCTTTCGGTGTACCAAGCTGTTCACGCTGCACAAGGAAAGAGCGTCATGGGTGACCTGACGAGATTGCGTGCCGCCTACGCCCGCCGCAACACCGTCTTCGCCTCCGAAGGCAAGCAGGTCTACACCAATGGCGACTTCGAGGAATTGCGAGACGCGCTGGTCGAGGCGGGGCCGGGGTTGATTGAGGCGGCGGAAGAGTTGGAGGCAGCGAAGGCCGTCATGAAAGCACACGAGGCCGGCGGTACGTTTGCTTGCGACGCGCTCCAGTTCGCAGTCGGAGAGGCACAAGCGAGTGCCGAGAACGCGCAACTGAGAGAACAACTCCGCGACCGTGACGCCACCATCGAGCGGCTGAGGGAATCTATCCGGAAGGTGACGAAGCTCGAACGGGAGCGAGTGTTGAACGAGATAGAAACCGCGATGAGCTGGCACCCGAGCGCCGTAGCTGCCGACGTGGTAATGAGCTGCATTAAGCGCATCCGAGAAGAGGCCGGCAAATGAGTGAACATGATGAGCGCGCGCAACAGTTCACGGGAGCCGGCGGTCGCCGTCCTAGTTCCGAGGCGCGCCGATACGTATATGGAGTTTTGTGGGCAATGCTCGACAACGAACGCCCCGGAGACGATGGGTGGATTTACGGTGGCATTAAAAACGACTTCGATGTGCGACGCCTGAAAAAAGCTGTCGCTGCGATTCAAGCTGAGATGTTGAGAAAGCGGGACGGCAAATGAGTGCGTGTACCCGATGCGGCGACGGCGACGGATTCGATCGCAAGTTCGTCTGTGAACGTTGCCGGCAAGCCGAGATTGACACCGAGTCCCGCCAACCAGACGAGCAGGAAACCGACGAAGCGGAGCAGGGATTGCCGCCGCTTGTCTATTTCGGCGCAGGCTGGGGGCAGGTGCAGATTCTTTGGCCCGAATTCGTGGCGACAGTCTCAAGACTGACGAACGAGCAAGCGGACGTTTTAGCTCGTGCACTGTCAGACGAAGCGTTGCTTTCCGCGCTCTGCGCGCTCAAAGATGAACGCAGGTCACGCCTCCTGGCCGAACTCAGGCGGGACGACAGCGCTGGCAAGTACTTCGCCAAGGCGCGCGTCTACGGGGCCATCGCGTCGCATCATCGCCTCATCCTAAAGAAGCTCGCGCAGACGGTACCAGCGGCCAAGGATGCGCTTTCGTGGCCGACAGCAGAAGGCGTACCTCAGGCGGACCTGGATGCGTTCGAGCGGACCATGCGGGCCGAGCAGGAACGCGACGCCGCAATCGCACAGGCCGAATCGGCAGAAAAAAGCCGTAACGATATTTGCAGCGAAGCCACAAAGCTCAGGGCCCGCGTCTCCGAACTGGAAGCGAAGCTAAGCGGCGTTGAGGCTCGCGCGAATCTTGCCGGTGAGGCGAGGGACTGTGCCGTTCGCAACAACTCAGAATGGCGTCGATGGTATGAGGCACTGGAGGCGAAGCTTGCGGCAGCGGAGGAAAGCGTCAAGAGATGGGCGCTCCTTGGCGGCACCGACGCCGAAAACGAACGAGCGCGCGCTGACGTTGCCAGGCGGCAACGGGCGGCGACGTCGCGTATGTTCGCTGGGAACCCGCGGGACATGATGACAGGTGCGCAAGCGGCCGAGCGCGTGCGTCGAATGTCCCTCGTCACCGAGGCCCAGCAGGAAGAGAAGCCGAACGGGGCCTGGATGGTAGGCGGCAACATGAATCGGATTTGGGGACAACTGGGCGTCGCATATGACGTCGCGACGCGGTTTTCATACCAGTTCGCACAAGAACTCATTGCAACCGAGATCGCCTCCTGGTCGGACGATTCCGAGAGCCGTCTCATGAGCCAGACGAGGGCGGAGAAAACTGGAATTTGCAGCATTTACGACGACCGTGGCACGTGCACCCGACTAGGTCTGGCAGAATCCTTTCGCCGAAAAAGCGACGGGGAGGTTCGCGAGTTGTTCACGTGTGAAGAGCACCGCGGCCGGTGCAACGATCAATGGGAACCCGTGGCCCCGGGCGGAAAGGAAACGGGGCAACCTCCTGCGACAGACCGCGCCTGGCTGCAACAGGAGCTCGACGCGGCGAAGAAACGAATCGCCGAGCTGGAATGTCAGGTAAAGATTCAAGAGGAAGTGACCAAACGGTTCGATGCTGAATGCACTCGCCTTCACGCCAAGTGTTCGCGGCAACGAAAAGAGCTGCGGCGATTGAATCGCGATGTCCTGATTGCAAAGAGTCACGAGCAATACAACCGCACGAAGCGAAAAGAACTGGAAAGCAACATTGCTGCCATCTTTCGCGACTACCAGATTGAAGGTGATGTCACTCTCCGGGACATCATCGAGCGCACCACTGCTGCGGCATGCAAATTCAGGGAAGAGCTCTCCGCCCTACGCGCCGAGGAAGCGCCGGAGAAGGCGTGGGAGCGCGCCCAGGCAGCAAGCGCCGCGGTTCTGAATCGATTCAAGGCGGCACTCAGCCGAGACACGTTCGACGAGGCGGATTGCCGTACGTCCTACCAACCCCCGCAGCCCGAGCCGTCGCGGTGCTCGAATCCGGACTGTTGCGAATGCCTCGATCCCAGGTGCCCCGAGCACGGCGGCGGGAAGCCATGACTCCGGTCGACGAAGCGCTCGAAACTTGCGCCCAGTACCTCGGCTGCGGCGACAACAGCTGCCTCTTCGTCAAGCCGCGCGGCATGGCGACAAACGGCGGCTGTCGATGCAAAGATAGACCGTTCGTGATGGGAGCGCTGGCACGGCTGTACAAGGCGGCGCTGATGGAGAAGGAAATCAGAAAATGAAGCTCTACCCATGGCCACTGCTGCTCGTCGCCTGTACGAGCGTTCCACCAAATCACGACTGCACAGTGCAAGACGCTACAGTTCCGGAAACCGATGCGACCTTTATCGACACTGCGCACGCAATTGATGCCACGCCCGACGCGGCGCCCCCTGACATCCTGCTGCACTACCGCGATCCAGTCGACCCCGGAGTCGAAGGCGTGAAATGCATCGACGTCCCCGGGCCTGCGCAGGACACGTGGGTGACGGGCTGGCACGTCGAGCGTCACTCGGGCACGCATCACGTAGGCGTCGCAATCCGGCGCGTCGGGGCGCCGTACCTGACGCCGACGAAGTGCTCACTCGACCCTGCGATCGACGAAGGGATCCTCCTCTCGACGCAGCCCGTCCTAGATTTCACGCTCCCCGGCGGCGCCGCAATCCTAGTTCCGGCAGGGGCGAGCCTCATCATCGAGACGCACGAGCTCAATTCCGCCCCCGAGCCGGTCGAAGCAAGCGTCGACTTCAAGCTCCACACGACAGCCAAACCAGAGCGCTCGGCTTACCTGCTCGCGCTCCTCGCGGGCGGGACCAACGTGCCCCCAGCGACGACGAAGACGCTCACGTCGACCTGCTACGCGCCGCGCGACCTTCAGATCCTCGCGCTCACGAGCCACACGCACGCGCACTCGACGGCAGTCACGGCGACGCTCAATGGTAAGGCCGTGTACTCGTCGACGACCTGGGCCGAGCCGGCCGCGCCTACGTTCGACCCGCCGCTGCTGGTCAAGATGGGCGATGCGATGACGTGGAGCTGCACGGTCGCGAACACGACGGCAGCGACGCTCACCCAATGCCAGAATCGGGACACCTGCGAGATGTGCGAGGTGCTGGGATACGCAATCATGCCGGCCCCGTGGGATTGTCGGAAGTAGCGCCGCGTGCGAAGATCTCGCTGAGAGGCAACGCGAATGGGATACATGGCGCACCACGCAATCGTCGTTGTTTCGTGGAACCTCCAGGACATCGCCCGTGCTCGCGATGAGGCGAAGAGTGTCGGCATGGCAGTCTCGGATATCGTCGTCTCTCAGATGAACGGCGAGCGCTCGTTCATGGTCGCTCCCGACGGCAGCAAAGAGGGGTGGACCGAGAGCGACGATGGCGATGCACAGCGCGACCGGTTCATTGCGTGGCTCAACGGGCAACGTCATAGCGACGGGTCGACGAATCTGCGCTGGGCCGAGATCGTGATGCCAGAAAACAAGCCCGCGACGGTGTGTCGCTGCGATCGGTCGGCCAGCTAGCCCTTCGGCGGCCTCGCCGTCACCCTCGCCTTGACGATCGCCACCTCGGTCTCGAGCCGGCCGACCTTGCCCGCCGTACCGATCGCCAGGTCGTGGACGTCACGGACGATGCGCTGCAGCTTGCCGACCTCGCGGCAGAGCTGCTCGAGAGGATCAGCCCGCCGCTTTGCCTTCGTGGGGCGTTTTCGCGGCATGGGTCACCGCTTGCCTCGACGCGGTGGAGCGAGCGGCTCTGGCGGCGTCGAGGCCATGTCGTCGTGGTAGCGCCGGAGCTCGGCCTCTACGCTCGGGTTCAGCGGAGCCGCCCGTTCGCGCTCCCGCTGCTCGGCCCAGGCCCGGTCGGCTCGGGACTCGATGATGGCGGTGAGCGTAGGGAGCTCCGCGCGCGGGGGCGGAACTGTCGGCGGACCGCCGGCCTCTGCCTCGTCCAACCGGCGAACACTCCGGAGCGCGGCACCGGTGGCCTTCAGCTCCCCAGACAGCTCACCGTTCTTCCGTAGCAGAAACTCGTTTGTCTCCCGGAGGCGCTTCAGCTCGGCGTCGGAGTTGTCCTGCGGGCGCTCAACGAACCGCTTCCAGACGCGGCTGACGCCGGCGAAGACGAGGCCGATCACGCCGGACGAGATGAGCGCCTGGACCCAGACCGGGAGGGACGGTGGCGGCGTGTCAGCCACTCGTCTCCGGTGGCGGAGGAAGGATTGCGGTGTCCTTTCGCGAGGTCGCTTCGACGATTCCGATGCGCTCCTCGATGGCCGCCTGTACCGCCCGGATCTCTTCGACCGCAATCATGAACGGGGTGACCTTGTTGTTGAGCTCGTGGTACTTCCGCCGCAAGACAGCAATCTGCTCACCGTGGTCCGCGTCGGCGATCTTGAGCGCACCGATCTCGCTCTGGTGAGCGTCGAGGCGTTCCCGGTGGAGCTTGCCCTGAGCTAGGAGCGTCGCCTCCGCCTCGCCCCACAGCTTGCGCTGCTCCTGCAGCTCGTGGATGACGTCGGAGCGAAGGTCCTGGATCGCTTTCAGCACAGCGCTGTCGTCGCTCATGGGTCCTCCGGCAACGGGAACGGCTCCGGCTGCCCGTTGAGCGCGTCCTCGACGAGAGCGATGTAGCGGTCTCGAGGAAAATTCCGACCTGGATCGGTGTGTGTCGACTTCCCGAAGGCGAGCGATACCTCGTGATGCCCGCAAATCCCTGCCGTCTTCTTGTCGCGCACCTCCTCGACGGTGAGCCACCGCGCCGGGATGTTGAAGCGAGCGCACAGCGAGGCAACGAGAAACGACGAGCGGTCAAGCAGCCGCTGCGAGTAGTCGTCCGCCCACTGCTCGGGAGTCTGAGCCGCGAACCCGGCGTGCTCGACGTGAACGCCGTCGTTGTTGGCGCCTGGGGCTGCCCACGCTACGTCATGCAGCCGGACGCACTGGACCATCGCGTCCGCGTCGACACAGAAGTGGGCCGATGCTTGCGGGGCTGACGGGCCGGCGAACCACTTCGCGACCGCGAGCGCGGTGCCTGGTTTCTCAGCGGCTTCCATCGTGTGAATCACTATGAGCCTCGCCGTCGTTCGCTGCGCCGGAGTGAAGTTTTTCGCTTGTACGAATTCCATCTCGCCTACCTTCTCCGGAACAACGAGCGCACCCGACCATCCAGCCACGCCGCGAAAAACACCTCCAGCCCGTGCCTCGCGACGCGGAGCAGGTTCACGGGACCACCTCTGCGGACTCGGCAATGGCGGCGCTAACGACAACGCCGAGAGCCAGCTTCGCTTGGAATGCGACCAGGCCGATTGCGCCGACAACGTTCGCCGGAATCGCTTGATTCGCCTCAGCCTGGCTCGACACGAACATCGTGCCGTCGAGCTCGACCTGTGCGTAGTTGCAGCCGACGATCTTCTGACCGGCGACGCAGCGAGCGAACCAGTCCGACGGGATCACGACGTGCGAGCCGCCGCCAATGTGGACGCCGGCGCGCGGCGGATCGACCTGCGCGCGATTGCAGATGTCCGCGTCGGTCTGCACGGCTCCGGAGATTACTTTGGCCATCAGACGACGAGCCCCGAGTAGAGAGAAGAAGCAGCGGTGTCGAGCGCGGATAGCTCTGCACCGCTTGGGGCAGCGTTGAAGTAGAGGACGGTCGCGGCATCGAAGTTGCTGAACGCGGTGTCGTTGAATGCGGCGAACAATCTTACGCCAGCGCTCGGATTTGCTACTCCGGCAGATGCGCCGGTCACGACCGCGGCGGCGCCGAGTTTGACGGCATCCGAAGTGGTGCCGGTGAAGCTCGCGTACCCGCGAATCAGCGCGCCAACGGTAGCTCCGTTGCTCGAGTTTACGGTCGACCCGCAGTACTGACCGATCCCTGGGGATACGGCGGTAGTCAGGACCGTGGCGCCTTCCGTTCCGGGGCCGCAGTCGAAAAGCACCTCGTTCAGCGTGAAGGTGACCTGCCGAACAACGAACCAGATGAACGTCGGCGTAACGTTCGGCGCCGGCAGGTCGAGCGTCGGCTCGAGCATGCTGTCGTTGATGCCGTCGCCGCGCAGGCCGATGCGACCGCCGGAGTTGAGGAGAATGCGAGGTTGCTTCGCCGCGGTGGCCTGAGCGTACGTGGTCAGGTTTTTCTGATCCTGCCAGGCGCTGGCGGTGCCTTGGTAGACGTTGTCGTTCGTGTACGAACCAGCCGGGAAGTTGAACGTCAGCCCAGCGAGCGTGCCGATTGCCGCGTAGGTGCCGCCACCGGCAGGGACGACAAGGTTTTGCTCGATCCACGTCGAAGTGGTTCCGTCGTTCGCGGCGCCGTATCGATACGTGGCGACGCCGTCGGTTCCCGTGGTCTGAACCTCTACCCGCAGAGCCGGATTTGTCGCAACGCTTCCGGTCAGCGTGAGCGCCGGTGGAGTCGTCCCGCTCGCAATCGGCGTCGCCCCCATCGTGATGCCGAAATCGCTTTGCCACGCGCGTAGGCAGGTGACGGAGCTGACGAGGGTCCAGAGCTGGACCGTTCCTCCTCCGCCTCCGGCGACGCCGATAACAGCAGGCGCACGGCCTCGCGTCTGCCGAGAGACTGGGCGCCTGCTGGCCATCAGGATTTCCCGGAGCTGTACCAGATGTGTACGTTCGCTGCGGCGCTCGTCTGCAGGATGAGGTAGCGCCCGGCGGGCCTCTCGTCCTGCAGGAGCCCGCTCGGACAGAACGCGCCGACGGTCGCGCCGTTTCCTGTCGCCGTCTTGTCGACTACGCCAGCTGGGTCGTCGGACCAGTACCACCAAAAGCTCGCACCGCCCTCGACGCTGATTGTCACGTAGCGGTCCTGGTACTTCTCCGTGTTGAAGAAGCTCGCCGAGGTGAGGTCGTACGGATTCGACGATCCGTTCGCCGCGATGACGATGATCTCCGGCTGAACCTGTCCAGCTGGGGACGTCCTGCGCTGCGGGCCTCGCCGATCCGCTGCCTGATCTTGTACTCCTGACATCTTGCTTCCTTTCAGATCCGAAGATTGTTGAGTGGTGACGAGAGCGACGACGCGACGGCAGACTTGCCGCCGCTACCGGAGCTTCGTTTCGGCGCGTTCGCCTGTTGCTTCTTCGCGTCCTGCTGCGCCGCCATCTGTGCCGCTCCGGACACGAACTCACGGAACCCGGGCTGCATCGTCGGGTCCACCGAGAGATCGAACAGCTTCTGCACGCGGATTCGCGTCTGATAGTCGGCCTTCACCTTGCCGCTCATGAAGACCTGCGCGGCTTCCGTCTGCGCCTTCGCGAACAGGTTCGGAAAGCAGACCTTGAGCGTCTCGGCCTGCTCCGGTGTCGCCTTGCCGCTGCGCAGATCGGCGAAGATCTGCATCGGGTTGTTGACCGCGTTGACGTAACGCATGAAGCGTTCCTTGTCGCCTCTGGAAACGGATTCCCATTGCTTCGTCGTCATCGTCTGGTCCGGGTAGAGCGGCTGCGGTAGCTTGCTCGACAGGAACGACGCCATGCGCATGCCGACCGCCGTCATCTCGTCGCGCGTCCCATCGTGCTCGATATGGCCCGTCGTGTTCGCGACGTTCCGCGCCGTCTGCACGGGGTCGTTCGCCATCCGCGTCACCTTCTCAGCGACGTGCGCGTAATTGTCTGCGTTGAGCGAGCTGACGACTCCGGCCTTTGCGACTCGGCCGACGTAGCGCGAGCTCGCTGCCGCGGCCTTCCCGACTCCGCGAACCAGTGTGCTGTCCAGCGCCGTCTTGATGGCCTCGCCGGTCACCTGCGCGGTGTGCCGGATCGAGACGATCTGCCGGAGCATCGACACCGGGTTCGCGAGCGCCGCGAGCTTGCCGACGCCGCCGCCAAGCGCCGCGCCCGGTGCCCCGCCGACGATGCCGCCGATGACGGCGCCGGTCGTAGCCCAGTGCTCGCCGCCCTTCGCGAGCTTCATCGCCTCGTCGACGAGCCGGACCTGATTCGACGCCGCGACGCCGCGGTCGAGCTTGCCGAGGAGAGAGATCGCGTTGTCGCTCGCTGAGACGATTTTCTGCAGCCCTGCCGCGTGAGCATCGAGCCCGTACAGCTCCACGAGCGACTGGGCGAGCTCCTTTTTCGCGACGAGATTGTCCCGGAGCTTGCCGTCGAGCAGCTTGCTTTTCGGCGTGCCGAGCCCATCGAGATACGAGGCAACTTTCGCCTCGCTCATCTCGTATTTGGGCTGGCCGAACCGGTCGAGATCTGAATGCGTCCCGGTCTGTTCGCTGATGCGCGGCTGGACGTAGCCTTCGGTGTCGAGAAGCCGGTTCCAGCGGGCGTTCTTCGTGGCCTGCGCCTCGCCGAACTTGCCCCAGACGGACGAGTCCTCAAGGAGTGACCGCGTGTCGGCGTAGACCTGTTTCGCCAAGTCGACGCGAGCCATCGCCTGCTGCTGCTCAATCTCGTTCCCGGCGCGGCGGGCGGAATTCTCGGCCTGGACCTTGAGCTTCCCGATGCTGCGCTTGAACCCATCGAGCGCCACGACGACGTCCGCTGGATGCGCTGCCACTGACAGGTTTTCGATCGCATCCTCGTAGACCGCCTTGAGCCCCGCCGATTGCTTGCCGCCACCGAAGAGCGAGCGGCCCTTGTTGCCGCTCGTCGCGTTGATGCGCTCCAGCGTCTCGGCTAGCTCCTGAGACTTCGCCTGGCCGAGCGCCATCATCTGCTCGTGGTCGCCGGTGAGGAGCGGCTTGATGTGGTCGCGCTTCAGCTCAAGCGAGACGTCTTCGCGCAGGATCGGCTGCGCCTCTTCGTGGACGTCGCGCAGTGCCTTCGTGAGGTCGGCCGTGCCATCCTCGAGCGCCTTCGCGTGGCCCTTCGCAAGCGCGCGGATTTCGTCCGTACCCTCACGGAGCGGGCTGACCTTCTCGAGCGCCTCTTTGCTGATGCCGACCTTCTCGGCCGCGGACGTCTCGACCTTGTCTCGCGCCTGGTTGATGAGTTCACGGAGCTTCCCGCCTGCGCCGGGAGCGGCCGGAACGCCCAACACGTCGGCGATGACGCCGTCTGCCGCGTCGTGGCCGGCGCCGATCCACTCCGCGAGCTCGGCCGGCTTAGCCTTTCCGAAAACCCTCTCTGCGGCGGCCCTTGTGGCTCCAATGCCTGCCCGGGTCGCGTCGATGGCAGCGCTTCCGCCAGCTCCAAGAACCGCGCCGAGCCCCATGTGGGCCCACTGCGATTCGGTCGTATATTCCTTGTCTTTCTGCCAAGCATCCTCCGCGCCCTGCGCGTAGCTCTGCGCCGTGCCCTCGAGTGCCGCGCCTGCCGCCCGGGCGAGCTTGCCGCCGGAGCCGAACACTCCGCCGCCGGTGAGTAGCGCGCCGGCCTCCCCGAGCCCGGCCGTCGCCACGAGCCCGGCGATGTTGCCGCCGAGGTTCGCGACCATCTTGCCGGTCGGGTTGGCTACGCCGAGCTGGCGCTGTTCCTCGACGTTCGCCGCCGAGCCTTGCGCCGTGTTGCCGAGAACCTGGTCGACCTTCTCGACGAAGTTTTCGCCGCTGACTCCAGCGAGCGGGTCGGCAACCTTCGCGGCTTCCGGGTTGACCGCGGTCGCGAGCATCTTGCCGCCAGCACTAATGGCTCGCGGTAGAGCGGTGACCGCGTCGACGGCGCCCTTCGTTGCTTCGCGCGAGTAGAACTCGACCTTTTTGCCGGTGCTGGCGTTGTCCCAGACCTGCTTCTCGCGCGCTGCATCCATGGCCGCTTGCGACGCGGGCGAGTAGCCTTCGATTAGAGACTTCGGTCCAGATAGCAGCTCACCGACTTCGTGCGGCGCGACCGTCTTGATGTTCCCAGTAGAGTCCTGGAGATGCACCTGCCCGGCATCGTCCATGAAGACGGGCTTGCCGCTCGTCGGGTCTTTGAACCAGCCGGCCATTATTCCTCGCCTCCACCTTCTCCAGATGAGCTGGACCCTGAGCCGCCGACGACCGGGTACTTCTTGTTCTCGAGACGCACCCCGCGCGCGCTTCGGAGAAGCTTGATATTCTCCTGGATCGCATTCGGCTGTGTGTAGGCGGCCTTTGCCGCGTGATACGCACCGATCGGTGGCGCCAGCAGGTCGACCGGGCCGAGCCCACCGGCATCGAACTGCTCGCGAGCATGAGCCTGCCCCTCGACCGTCGCGGCTGACCCGGTCTGCCCACGAACGACCTCTGGGATGGCGGCCTCAAGAGCCTTTTGGTATTTGGACCCGGCAACCTGTGAGGCGGCGAACTTAGCCGCATCAACAATGGTGACGTTCCCGGCGTCATCTACATGCATGCCGCCTAGCTCCGCGACATGCTTAAGCGCGTGCTCGCCCACCTCTGCCGCGTTGATCGCAGAAATTGTCTGCGCCGTGTAGCCGCCCTTATCAGCCCCAGCCTTCGGCGGAGCGGCGCCCTCGTGTCCGATCCCGTACTTCGCCTTCTCGCGCTTCGCGGCGTTCTCGTACTCCTTTGTCAGCTCATCATCGGTCTTCATCCGCACGCCCCCCGCGCTCGGCTGCACCATCTTCGATTGCTGATTGATCTGCACCTTGCCGAGCAGGTCCGAGTTGACCTTCGACATCGTATCCGCTTGCGTCTGCATCAGCTTCGGCTGGATCGCCGCGTACTGGAGCTTTGCCTGCTGCGTTCCGAGTAGCGCCGCGCGCTCAGCAGCAGCGGCGTCGACCTTCTTCTGGTACGCGAGCTTGAGGACGTTCGTCGCGTCGTCGCGGTCCAGGTTGTACTGGTCCATGATGCGGCGAAGGTCGTTCGTTTTGCCGGCGATACCGCGCGAGATCTGCTCCCGCTGCTCCTGGATGTTCTCGTCGATCTGCTTGTTGAGCTGCTGCAGCGCGATGTTCTGCGTGTTGCCAATCGCCGCGCCGAACTGTCCGAGAGCGACGCCGATCATCGCCATGATTTGGCCGCCGGTGTTGCCCTTGAAAAGCGCGTACTGGTCGACCTTCTTCGCGTTCTCGGCGTTCAGATCGTCTTGCGCGTGCTGGACGAGCTGGGAGCCGCGTTGCTTCACCAGGTCGAGAGCGGCGGACGCGCGGCCCGCTTGGTCGATCGCTGCCAGCTTGTCGGCCTCCGCCATGGCCTTGTCGGCCGACGCCTGCTCGTACTGCTGCTGCGCGACCTGCTTGCCCACCTCGGCCTGGGCGGCCTGGGCCTCGATCTGCTTCGTGCCGAGCTCGACCATCTGCTTCCGGAGCTCCGGATCCTGGATGCCGCCCTCGGTCTGAATCGACTGCGTCGTCGGCACCGCGACGGCGTTCGCGGCCATCCGGTGCGGGTCGACGGCGGCAACGCGCTTCGTGAGCGACGGCTGGAACGCGGGAGTGGCGGGGGCGGCCCCTGCGGGCGGCGTGGCACCGGGGAGCGTTGGGAGCTCGCCGTCTGGCGTCGCGGCGCCCTGGGGACCCGTGGGGGCGGGCGCTGGCTTCGGGGCGGGCGGGGGCGCTGGAGGTGGCGCGGAAGGCCCTGGCAGTGGCTCCGGTGGCTGTGTCACACCATGCCTGACCGGCTCCTGCGTGCCGATCGCAGGCTGGCCGGTATCCGGGGTCGAAACCGTGAAGCCAGGCGTCTCCTGTGGCGCCTGCGCGGTCCGCATGTCGGGCGGCGCGGAGCGGTCGATGAGCGAGCGCATTCGCTCCGCCTCGGGTCCGGAAGCGAGGATCGGATTGCCGCCATTGGCCGGCTTGAACGAGTACGCGCCGGGGATCTCCGGGTGCGGGTCGTATCCGCTGAACGGCAGCGCGTAACCGTTCGGGATGCTGGCCATGCTCAGACGCCTCCGAGGCGGTAGACCGGCGCTGGCGTCGGGTAGGGAACCTGGGTGTTGCGGATTTGGCCGCCCATCGCCATCGCCTCGTGCAGGTCAGGGATGGCCGGAGGCGGCGCGCCGAGCTGCGGGTAGACGACCTGCGGCGACGTAATGGCGCCAGGCATCGACTTCAGCGCATCGAGCTCCTTCCTCTGCTTCGCGACTTCCGACGCAGTGAGCATCGAGAGCCGCCCCGGGTCGACGAACTTACGCCCCTTCTTGTCCTCACCGACGACGCTCGCGCCCGCGGGGGTCTGCTCGAGCTCCTGCGCCATCGGGCCGTAGTGCGTGCCTGGCGCGGCACCGAGGGCTCCCGGGTTCTTGTAGTGGTAGCTGTAGGCGCCAACGTCCGGGAATGCAGCCGTGCTCTGCGGGTACTGGACCGTCGTGCCGCCGATGTCCGAGACGGCGCGGCCGGCGGTGCGGAAGGCATCACCGATCTGCCGAGATGCCGGCTCGATGTCCTTCTTCGCGCGCATGTCGCTGTAGAGGTCATCACTCAGGCCGTTGGTGCCGAATGTGATCGCTGGAGGCGCGTTCAAGTCGGCAGAAGACGCCATCCCGTAGAGCTGGTTCCTGCTACCAGGCCAGATAGCTTCTTTACTGGCCATCATGTTCGCGTCGAGCGGATGCCGCTGAAGCGCCATTCTCACGTCGGCCGCGTTGCCTGCTGGCGGGCCGCCGTAGTCGATTTGCTGGCTCACTTGCGGCATCACGGTCATGCCTCGCGGAGCGACCACGTTGTCGACCGTGGGAGTGAAGGCGCTGCCGAAGTTGCGGAATGCGTTCGACACGTCGCCCGTGGCCGGTTTGACGTCTTTCTTGGCCCGCATGTCGCTCATCGGCCCAGTGAACGCCGTCCCGAGCGCGCTCGCCCCAGCGCCAAGCACCTTGTCGCCGCCTGCGCTCCCGGTGATTGTTCCTTCGCCGGTTCGGTCTCTGTTGGCGTACCGGTTGGCGGCGATGTTCGTGGCGTTCTGCGTGCGGTTCGCGTCGGCCTGCACGGTGGCGTTGAGCTGCGACTTCATGTAGTCCGCGCCGAGCTGCTGCGATCCGAGCCCGTACGTCTGGTTGAGCTGCGTTTGCTGGAGCGCGTTGCCGGCGTTCTGCTGCGCGATGTTGCCCATCTGACCGGCGCCTTGGAGGCCGAGAGCCCCGACGTTGCCGTAGAGGTTGCCGGCGTTCCCGTACGCGCTGGCTGCGTTGCCATAGGCGTTCGACGCTCCGCCGTACGCGCCGAGCTGCGTTCCAGCGGCCTGTCCGTACATCCCGCCGGCGGCACCGAGCGCCTGCGCACTGAACTGGCGGTTGGCCATGTCCTCTTGCGCGCGCTGCATTCCGATCTGTTGCTGGAGCTGCCCGCCGGTGGTCGCGGCATTCGCGGCGGCGTTGTTGAGGGCGAGCGCTGAATTGCCGCCGCGCGCACCCGCTGCCAGCGCCGCTTGAGTGCGCTCGTTCTGCGCGCTCTGCATGCGCATCGCTTGCTCGGCAACGCTCGGCCCCGCCGGCATCTGCCCGAGCGCTTGGAGACCTTGCGCGGCACCGATCTGTCCCTGGTATCCGGCGCCGGTCGCGACGTTGTTCATCGCGTAGCCCTGGGCGTTCAGGTTGCCTCCGGCGAGGTTCAGCATGCCGGCCTGGTTGCCCATGTTGGCCATGCTCGACTGAGCGCCGAGTTGCCACGGTTGCATGGCGGACGTGTCGATTACCGGAGCCGCGCGCCCCATCGCGCCGGCCGCCTGCGCCTGCATCATTCGCTGCTGCGCCGCCGCGTAGTCTGGATTCCCGGCGAAGTACTGCTTCGACGGATCGGCCTGCGCCGTCAGCGGATTGATGAGGTACTGGCGATTGTAGACGTCCTGCTGGAGGCGATTCAGATCGCCGCCCGCGACAGCGTTCGCGTTCCTCGCAAGGACGTCGAAGTTGTTGTGAAAGAACTGGTCGCTGTTGCCCCAGACCTGATTCCCGCCGTGGTTCGCATCCCCGGCGACGCCCTGACCTGAGATTTGCGTGAGAGTGTCGTTGCTGATGAAGTTCCCGTTAGGGTCGTGGTACCCGTTGTTCGGGTCCTTGTATCCGACGCCGAACTGGCCGCCGCGATCGCCGTACGCCGTCCAGCCCGCCGGCTCGTTCGCGGCAGACGATCGGAATGCGCCGGGGTCATTGCTGTTGTTCTGATGCGTCGCCCAGTAGCGGCTCGCGTCCGAGGAGCCATATGGCGATGGCGGCGGAGGGGGAGGCGGCATCCCAAACTGCCCGGTGTACGGAACTCTGTTCGGATCGTCGACCATGGTTACATCTGCTTTCCTGCGGGCAGTCGCACGATGCCCTCGAGTGACTGCGCCTCCAGCACGAGCGCGTGAAAAATGCAGCCGCGCACGTTGCCCGCTGCGCCTGTGTTCTCCGCCACCGTGTACGCCACGGCTCCGTTCGGAAGCTTCTTCGTCGGGGCTTCCCACCGCCGCAGCATCGGCCCAGATGTCTCGGTGACCCCGAAGTCCGTCGTCTCGAAGTTGAGGCCGCCGTCGTAGCTCGCCGAAAGCACGAAATCGTCCGTGCTCTGCGACGTGCCGAGCAGGTTCACGCTGTACGCATCGCCGTAGCCCATCATCCCGTTCGGGCGGATGTCACCAGTGGTGAAGCTGTAGGCGATCGCGCTCGCGCTCGGGTCCGTATTGGCGCTGTCGCTCTGGTACGCGAGCACGCTCGATCCGGCGACGACGCTCACTCGGCGGGTGTTGCCGGTCATGTCCCAATCACCGAGACAATTGAGCACCGCCGTGCCCTGCTGCACTGTCGCGCGGGACCACTGGCCCATCTGCTCCTCGTCGGGGAGGTCGTAGTGGTAGTAAACGAGCGTGTTCGCGGCTGGGGACGTGTCGCTGTCGACGAACAGGAACTCAGCGCGCGCCTTCTCGTGCCTGTCGACTGCACCGCGGCAGACAGGAAAGCTCGCCAGCGTGGAACGGAGCCGCCTGCCGATCGGTTGCGGGCTGTTCGCGCCGCGTCCGAGCAGGTAGATGGTCGTGCTCTGCTGGTCCTGCCCGGTGAAGTAGATGCCGCTCGTCCCTATGAGGACGCCACGCGGATCGTTGCAAGTCGCGTCCGCCGTCATGAAGATCGGATTGACGAAAGACCCGTTTGCGCCGGTGTTGTCCGGCCCGTCGCCGTAGCTCGCGATGTAGGTGCCGCCGAGGCTAAGCGCGAAAATCTTGTCGTCCTGGCCAGCGATGCCGTTGATTTTCACGGCACCGGGGATGAGGACCTGAAGCGCCGGGTTGTATCCGGGAGCCTCGCCGGTCTCGAACAGCTTCGTGCACCAGACGCGCTCGGGGTCCTCGGCGTCGAGTCCCCACAGGCGCCCGCCATGCACCGTCATGAGCAGGCTCGGTGGCGGCGCCGACGATGCGAGCTTCCCCTGCCCCTGGGTGCCCGTGTACAGGATCTCATTGCTCGAAACCTGGCCGTTGACGATGGTGTTTCCGGCAGGGAACCCGACCGCGGTGTTGAGGTTCGAGCCGTGCGCGACGGTGTCGATATCGATGTAGCTGCCGGTGGTCGTAATCTTGATCTGGTTCGTGCCCGCAATCTGCGCCGTGAGGGCGAGCCCAGCGCTCAGGAGGCCGGCGTTCAGATCCGTGACGATGGTCGTCTTCGCTGTAGCGGCGCCGGACGTGACGGTGATGCTCGAGTAGGCGTGCGTGGACGTGTCTCGGATCAGCAGTGTCTTATTGACCGTCGTGTTGACGCTCGCGGCAGTGTCAGTGCCGAGGACGAACGCCGCATCCGAGTTGCCGTCGACCAGCGTGACGCTTGCGGCGCTACCGGTCACGCATGCGACAAAGGCGCCCGTCTTGTGGAGCTGCCCGCCAGTGTCGTTCGCGGCCGTCCTGTAGGCGGTGATGCGGACCGGTGACTTCGCGTCCGTGGCGCCGCCGAAGATGCTCCGCTGCTTCCGCGTCGCGTGCAGCGTCGGGATGGTCCAGGTAAACTTGTTCGTGTTCGTCGTGCTGGTCCCGGTCGAGACAACGACGAGCGGCGAGGCGTCGGACTGGTGTCGGTTCCCGGTGCCGTCGGTCCACTCGTAGACGAACGAATACCCGTACTCGCCCGGGGCCATGCTGCCGCCCGTGGTGGCCGCTACGGCGCAAGGAGCACCGACGGCCGGGTAGCTGTAGAAGCTGAGCTCCACGAGCCGCTGGCCGTCGTACGAGAGCGGGGTGGCGCCGGCGACGAGAAGCGTTCCGTGCGCCGGCGTGTTCAGGAAGCGAATCGGCCCAAACGCCTGGTTCGTCCAGACGCCGACCTGCTGCCCTGAGAGCGACGATGCGCCGAGATTCGTCACCCCGGCGAAGAGGAACTTTCCGTTGCTGAGTAGCCCGATGCCGCCGATCCCGCCGGTGCTGTTGCTGTCCGGGATGAGCGGCACGAGCCCGTTCGCCACGTGCGCGACCGGCTGCGGGTTGATGGCCGTCCCTGTGCCGAGGTCGACGAGCAGGTAGTGGCTCTGGGCGTTCGCGACTGGCGCGCTCGGAGACGGGTCGTTGAAGCGCAGAAACGTGAAGAGCGCATCGCTCCCGATATGGCGGTAGACGCGGCTCCCCAGCGTATAGTTCGCGAAGCTCGTGATGGTGCTCGTCGCGAGGCTTCCGCCGCCGCCGGCCGTGAGAATCACCGGGATGACGTGCCCGCGCGGGTCGGACGGAAGCGGCGAATGGTTCGGGCTGAACAGTACGAGGCCGGCGCTCGCCGAGGCGTGCTGGACCGTGACCTGTGCGCCGTCACCGGTGCTCGTCGAGATGTTGGCGAAGCTTCCGGAGCTGAGATCGCTCGCGAAGCTGGCGAATTCCATCTTGCCGTTCGCCGGATCGGCGCCGCTCGCGTAGATGCGCTCCCCGACCGCGCCGGCGCCGCTGATGCCCATGATGGGCGTGCTCCAGACGCCGCCGCTCGTGGAGTTGACCCAGCCCGTCGCGCCGTTGAACGTATTGAGCAGAGTCGGGGTCGCGCTGTACGTCTTCACGTTGACGCCGCCGGCCTTGCGGTAGGCGAGAACGAAACCGCCGAACGTGACATCTACGTCGAAGATCGTATTCGCGCCGTCGCCATCCGTGACGAGGTCTGTCGCGCTGCTGATGCTCGGCGTCGCGCCGCTCAGGTCGATCTTGACGTACTGCACCTTGTTCGTGACGGCGCAGAAGATGAATGCGGTTGTTCCGATGGCGAGGCACCGACACTGAATCGTAGACGTGACGCCGGCATCCGCGACGCTGCCAGCGAACGCGCGGGACCCGGTGACCTGGTCAATCAGGTCGTAGTAAACCGAGATGACGCCGCTGCTGCTGTCCGCGGCCGTGTAGATGACGAGCAGCCAAGTTTGCCCGCCGTGCCCGGTGACGGCGCAGCAGTCCGAGAACAGGATGGTTCCCGCCTGGTCGGCGCCGACCGCGAATTTCGAGAGCACCTGGGCACGAAGCGCACTCGTGAGGCCAGAGCCGGTCTGCCCGGCGGCGCTCGTCTTGTCTTCCGCAGGAAAGTAGACGTGCGTGTCCGTGTCGGTGAAGACGAGCAGCTCACCGTCCGCGCCTTGCGCGACACGCTGCGCCGGATTCGTGTACGTGCTGAACTTCGAATAGGTGGCCGTTCCCGCCGCGGTGAACCCGCCGCGCTTCATCAGGCGTCCCGGCTTGTCGAACGTGACGTTGACGGCATCGGTCAAGCCGCCCTGAATCATCAGCGCCGACTCGAGGTCCTGGCGGATGCCGCGCACGAGCGGGATCTCGACGATGTTGGCCTTGGGGCTGGCCATTACATCAGCCCTCCGCCCCACTTCATGCACAGGTAGTCGTGCGGCCCGACGAGCTGGTCAGGGGTGAGCAACGAGAACCAGTCGAGGATTTCGAAGATGTACGCGATGCAGAGACCGTTGCCGGTGTTCGGGCCGAGACCGCCGACCTCCTCGATCTGGCCTCCCACGCTCATGGCGTACGGGTCGATCGTCGTGTTCGTCGTGCCGGAAGAGACGATGGTGCCGTTGAACTGCGGCGCCTCGCAGCCGTTCGCGTAGGCGGCCTGCCTGGCCGCCGAGTAGTTGACCGCGGTCGTGACGACGAAGACCTCGCCGTCCGCAACGGGGCGAACCGTCACGTTGTCGGCGAGCAGCGTGGCGTTATTGGTGAGCGCCTCGCCCTGTATACGCCTCGCGCCTCCGCCGAAGCCGCCAGTCGATGCCGCGACGGTCGTGGTCGGGTTGTTGGCGTTGCCGCTGACATGCGGCTCCGTGACCGTGAATCCGAGGCCCTTCGTCGCAGAGTGCTCGTTCGTGATCTGCTTGAACGCGGCCACGACGGTGCGCCCGCTGAGACCGCGCATCCCGGTTAGGACGTCGGCGGAAAGCATCTGGTGGTTGCACTTCACGCCGCCGAGACTTCCGACGACGTTCGCGTCCCACGTGGGCGGCCCCGAGGTGCCGAACGTCTTGTACTTGCGCAGCGTCCCGGACTTCGTCCGCCACTCGACAATCGTCGCGCCGTTCGTGATGGGCAGCGGGCCGGCCTTGTCGATCGTCGTCGTATCCGAGGCGTCGAGCCACTGATTGGGCGTCGGCGCGTCGGTGCTGCCGGTAGCCGGATCCCACACGGGCGAAGCGCGATGGATCTGCCAGTCGCGACCGCGCGCGCTGTCCCGGCTGTTCTTGCTGGTGCCGCTATCCATTGGCACTCGTCGGGAAGAAGTACCCGAACAGCTCAACCAACACGGTGCCCTGAGTGATCGTCCCCGCCGTCGTCGCGCGCACGTAGATGCTCGTGTCGCCAGCGAGAGACATCTCGTAGCCGTTCGCGACGAGCATCCCGGAGCCGCGAGAGGCGAGCGAGAGGCCCCCGATGATGCCTTTCTGCGTGGCGGCGACGACGTTCTGGTCGGTCTGGATGTCGTTCCCGTTGAGCGTCGTTCCGATGCGCACGTTGACGTTGCCGGTGTCCGCGGTACCGAGCCGTGTCGTGAGCCAGCAGACGGCGCGACTGAGCACGAACAGCGCGTTTTGCTGGCTGTTGAGCGGCACGGTGTAGAGCGTGAGATCCGCGATGGCGCCGGCTCCGATCGCGAAGTCGAGCGAAGCGAAAATGCGGTCGTCCGTTGGCGCCGGCTCCGGTACGTCCGCCTCTTCCTGCCCGCGAAACTTCTTCGCGAGATTGTCCTCGAGTAGCTCGACGTGCCTACCGAGGACCGCTAGCGACTCCGTCGGATAGCGGATGATCCGCTGAAACGGCTTCCTGGAGTTGACAGACGAGGCGGCCATCAGACGATCCGCCAATCGCCGAACGAGACCTGGAGCAACCTGTCACGAAGAGACTTCGTGTCGACGCGACGCCCCGGGCCCGCGCTGTTCGCGAACTCGTACGCCATCTTGTTCTCAAGGCGCGCCATCTCCATCATGCAGGACTGGTAAGCGGCCTGCGCGGTCCCATCGCGGAAGAGACTGTCGGCGACGGCGCGGTAGACGACCCACTCCTCGTAGCCCGCGATGCCGTCGAACGTGTCCCCGTCGGCGGCGAGGTCCGTTGGGATCGGGAGATACCAGAGCACGTAGGCGTACGCGCTACCTGCGCTCGGGATGATTTTCGCAACGCGCGAGCCGGCCTGATTGACGCCGCCGAGCTTGTAGAAGACCGGCATTCCGACGCCGCCGCTCGCGAGCCAGCTCGGAGACATCTTGAAGGCGTTTCTCTCCAGCTGCATGAAGTCGATCATCGGCACTGTCGTCTCGCCGAGCGTGATGTCGATGCCTTCGAGGTGGTAGAAGTCGGCCGGCATCGCGATGTAGTCGCGCGGCGCCCAGTTCTCCGTGTCCACCACAGACGACGTGCTCGTAGTGCCGGCCGTCTGCTTGACGAAGAGCGTGCACCCGCAATCCGTGACGAGGCGCCGGTACTGCTGGATCGCCTGGTTGATGCGGCGATTCAGGTTCGCGGTCGTGTGGCGCCCCGTGGTGCCGCCGTCGGTGATGTCAGCGCGATCGCAGACGTCCTGCCGTAGCTGGAGCAATGTGCGAGTGCGAGACATCTACCGACGGCGTCTCCTTTCAACCAGTCGTGTCGCAGGCGACGATCTCGATGGCGAGAATGTCCCCGCTTGCCGGCTCCACGGGCGTGCCGGCGGCGTTCAGCGCGGTGACGGCCTGAGCCGTGCCCGCAGTGGGAGAGAAGGCCTTGCAGAACGCCTGCGAGACGGTCGTGGCCGTGCTGAGCACTACCCACACGCGGATCGTGGGAATGCTCGTGGCGACCGCGGCGAGGATCGGGAACGTGATGTCGTAGATCCCGGTCGTGTTCTTCACGCAGGTGATGGTGCCGCCGGAAGCGTCAGCGGTTTGGGTAACCGTTGCGGCTCCGGAAGCGCCGATTGCCACGTAGGCGCGGCGGACGATGGTGTTTTGGGTCGTCGCACGAACCGCGGAGCGCATGACGTCTCCGAGCGGCCCGCCGACGAATAGATTCGGTGTCGGCATTTCAGTACTCCTCGGAGCTCATCGGCTCCTCTTCGTCTTTGCTGGC
>Ga0134122_10000312_pt1 | contig 31062 bp, 31 predicted proteins | sample KB302_FD_96461 | JGI IMG/M metagenome (GOLD analysis project Ga0134122, IMG submission 96461) | Terrestrial soil microbial communities without Nitrogen fertilizer from Kellogg Biological Station, Michigan, USA - KB3-0-2 | ecosystem: Environmental > Terrestrial > Soil > Unclassified ...
ACGGGCCGGATCTATACGATTACCGTCACCTGTAAGGATGCGGCAGGGAACACCACCGTCCGGACCACGACCGTGACGGTCCCGCACGATAACGGTAAGAAGTAGTTCCTGACGCTTTGATCCAATCGGGGCACGAGACGCTGGTTGTCTCGTGCCCCGTCTTTCGAGCGCCTGCAGGCAGACAAAGTTGTTATATTGGAAAAAGCCGGTCATTCCACTTACAGTACATGAATGAAACGCATCGGCATCCTCACGGCAGGCGGCGACACTCCTGCACTCAATGCCACAATTCATGGTGCTGTGGTTCGCGCCAATCAGCTCAAGCTGGAAATCTACGGCTTCATCAAGGGATTCAACTGCCTGTTCAATTCCAGGGTTCCGCATGTTCATCTGAATCCGCTGTTCCAGGCCATTCCCGAACTCGATCCGACCAAGGGCGGCACTCTGATCGGTTCGTCACGCGACTACGTGGATCCAAACAATAAGGCCGAGCTCGACCTTATTACATCGCGTCTCAAACACCTCGGTATCGACGGGCTGATCTGCATTGGCGGAGACGGCACGCTCAACGGCCTGCAACCGCTGGCGGAACGCCTGCCGACGGTGCTTGCGCCAAAGACCATCGATAACGATCTGGGTTTGAATTTTCCCAGTGAGCCAGACGAGTGGGTGCGTTCCATCGATTCGACCACCTCCGGGTACACCTATAAGCGCACTCCGTCGAGCGCCGTCTTCGATCTCGATCAAATTGTGAATTACGCCACACCCGGTTATGCCACCGCGGTGCTGGTTTCTTCCCAGGGCGTGGAGCGCATTCGCACGACCGCGGAAAGTCACCGGCGCATTGCGATCGTCGAAGTCATGGGACGCCATTCCGGATATATCGCCCTCGGCACCGCATACGGGCAGCCCGATATTATTTTGATCCCGGAACATCCGGTGGATATCGAGCGTGTCGTTGATCGTGTCAAGTATCTCTACGATCTTCAGAAGAACGTCGTGATCGTCTGTGGCGAAGGGATTGTCGACGAGCAGGGAACGGAGCTTGCGGAATCCCGCTCGACGGATCCTGGCGGCAACGTCGTATTCACGGGTGCGGCCGATGCGTTGCGTGAGCGCATGATTCACATGATTGGAGATAATTACTTCCAGAAGTATCGGCGCGGCAATTCGGCAAAGGAAGCCATCTTTACCAGAAAGGTCGGCCATACGCAGCGCGGAGGCAGGCCGATTCAGTTTGACCGCTTTTATGCAGCGCTGCTTGGTTCAAAGGCGGTGGATCTGCTGGTGGAGGGCCGCAACAATGCCGTTTCGGTGTTGCAGTACCAGGAGAGCAAAGGCTTTCATGTGGAAGGTTACGATGCGAACCGGTTTCGAGACCGCTGGGGATTGATCCATGCCCGCTACATGCATCGCTCGTTGTACGATCCCAGACTCATGAAACCTTCCAAGCTGGGTATCGATTATCTGCTGCCGATTTTCACCGATGCCATCGGTAACGATGACGCCGAACACATGCGTCAGACGTTGTTCGATCCCGGGAATCTCGTGCAGCCATATCATTCCATCAACACCGATGTGCACAAACGCATCCGGTTTATCGACGCCGTGAGTGCTGATTAGCGCGACATGGCGTAGAGAACGTAGTTGATCCCGAGTTGTGTCGCCCAGACTGCCGGCCGGACTGCCTCGTCCCCTTTGTCGAGGTCTTCCCAGTAGTCCCCCAGATCATTGTCGTAATTGGCGATCAGCCGTAACCTCCCATACTCGTCGATGAGGCCCCAGAATTGGGGTCTGAAAGTGGCGTTATATGGGGGGTCCATGTCGAGTGTAGTAATGTCGAAGAACTGGTGGAAAATCGGATGAGTGACATCCAGCCGGACCAGCTTGTATTCCGGCACCGCACGCGACAGGTAATGTCGGAGGATTTCCAGTTCATCCGGATCTCCCGGAAGAAAGCCCGGCTCGCGAAAATCATCCGCCATAATGAAGCCTCCGCGACGGATGTACTCGCCAAGATTCTTAACTTCCTTGTCGTTCAGCTGCATGAATCCCGGTTCAGAGAAATAGAGAAAAGGATATTTGAATATTTCCGGATCTTCGAGATCCACGTTTACATGCGAGACCGAAGTCGTGCGAACCCCGGTTACTTCCTGAAGTAGCGCCGTGAGGAATTCATCTGAAAACGGCCAGTCATGCCACCAGGGCGGTCCGGGGGAAAGAGGATTGAGTGCGACTTCATCCCAGTGCTGAGTCCACTGTCGCTGCGTGAATTGAACGCGGGCAAATATGAACTCGTATGTCTTCGGCGGTTCCTGAGAAGTCCCGGGCGCTGCCAGAAGAATCAGAAACACTACGATTGCGAAAATCTTTTTCACGATTGGCTTGTCGAAAAGGTGTCGACATCGTCCAATGAAAGGACTACGGATTCAACACAGCGGCGTTGCCCTGTTTCGATGTCCCGAATCACAATCTGCCGCATGAAATGGAGTATACGCTGGGGCTCATTTTGTTCAAATCGTAACTTGTGTGCTAACCTGCCCGGCGTTGGAAAATGTCCATAATTAATCGCGTCTGCTCCGGTCTTCTCATTCTCCTGTTGCTGTTCCCTGCGATCTCCTCGCACGACGACGCGATCAGTATCTCCAGATTTCTGTCCAATGACAGCCCGGCAGACGATTCCCTGGCCGCAGTACGTCTTTTTTCGATGTCCGATGACGATTCTCTTCTGGCGACGCTGCTCGACCGGCTTGAGACATTGCACGTGGGCACCGTTTGTTCTCTTCATTTCGATGTTTCATCCACGCCTTTTCAATTGCTTGAATCCGGCGAGACCTGTAACCGCAGTGTTGCCGCTCCTGTAGGCCGCGCTCCTCCCGTCGTTTAGTTCCCTTCGCAGGCGAAATCTCAAAATCTCAAATTTCCGGCGGGAGGCATTCCAATGTGGAAGGTATTCCTTACGGGCGCGACAGGTTTCCTCGGCGGCGAACTGGCTGTTGCGCTCTCCAAGCTCAATTCGGTTGAGAAAATAACGTGTCTGGTTCGCGCAAAAGACGACTGCGACGCGGTCGATCGTCTCGAACGCGTTTTTGCATTGCATGAGGATCTTTACGATCCGCGAAAGGTAATCGCGGTTCGAGGCAGTCTCACGGACGAAAAGCTCTCCGTTGAGCTGGCGCGTCATCCCTGCCTCGGCGACATCAATCTGGTGATTCATTCCGGTGCGAACACGTCCTTCCTCCGCCAGAAATATGCAGCCGTTGCAGAAACCAATATCGTCGGGACCCAGCGCCTTGTCCATTGGGCTGCGGGGCTCCAGTCGCTCGAAACGTTTGCTTACATCGGAACCGCGACGATTGCAGGCGCCGGTCCGGACGTCGTCGGGCGGACGATCTATGAGGACGAAACGCCGAATCCTTCCGCGCATCATCTGGTTGGATACACGCAGTCGAAAATGCTCGCAGAGATGGCAGTACGCCTGGCGCTGCCGGAAGAGAAGTTCGCAATCGTTCGACCTTCCATACTGCTGGGAGACAGCCGTTGCGTGGTTCCCCGGTCGTTCGATATTGCATGGATCATCGTCGCCCTGCGCCACCTTCGAATGTTTTTTGCCAATCCGGATGCTGCCTGCGACATCATCCCCGTGGACTACGCGGCCCAGGCAATTGTGCGTTTGCTGATGGGCACGCGGCGTCATGCGACCTATCACGTCAGTGCCAGCGCGGGATCCACCACCTCCCGCAGGATGGCTCAAGCCATCGGTTATAAGGATGCGGGGATTCCGGACCTGGCCTTCTGCCCGAGAGAATATCTTCCGCTGCTCAAGAAATGGCTGCGATCGGGTAGAAACCCGGATCGCGCCCTGGCACGCTATTCCGATCACCTCGAATACATCCAGTATGGAATCGGACGCAAAAAGGCGAGAATGCTGCTTGCCGGACTCGATGCGTACTGGCAGTTTATCGATCTGGACCAGCGCTTCGACAACTCGCGGCTGCTCGCGGACACCGGCATCGGCATTCCGGAACCGGCCCACCAGTATGTTGGACGAACCGTCATGTACCTGGAGGATCTGGATCCGCTCGAAGCTGCCGTGAATCCATGAGTCCATCCCTAAACTGAAGATGGAGAGTACAACATGAAGCAAGTGATCTATGCCGCCATGGCGGTAATTCTGTATGCCCTGGGCAATGTCATCACGGAACAGAAACTGAAACCGTTCACCCAGTTCGGCATCATGGCATTCTGCTACATCCCGATGGTGTTCATGACCATCGGGGCCCTCGGAATCATGAAAGTGCGAGGCCAGCCGATCGCATTTCCCAGCGGTGATGGGCTCTATGTGGCCGGTGCCATCGCGATCGTATTCTTTCTTGCCGATACGTTTTTCTTCAGCGCCTATACGAACAATGCCGATGCATTTACAGTTTCATCGATTGCCATGATGTTTCCGGCCGCGGCGTCGGCAATCAAATACTTCTGGACAGGACAAATGCCCAATCGCTACCACCTGGGTGCTTATGCGGTGGCCATCGTTGCCGTCGCTCTCGCCGAAAAAGGAAATGCAGTTCAGAATGCCGTCCTCAAGTGAGGCAGTGTATTCTCTCTGCCCATGCTGAAAAAGAGACGGCTTCTTCTAATCTGTATTGCTGCACTTTTGCGGCTCGGCGCAACGGCCATGCATGCCCAACAGAGGCCGCTCTTGACCGAAGACCCGCGTCTGGTTCCCGCCGGCGCTCTCGACGTGGAAACAGGAATCACGATCGAGAAGCGTTCCGTCTATACGTTGTCCGGTCTTCAGGGGACCCATGTGGCGCTGCTTCCGAGCGGATTGAACTTTGGGCTCGGGAATCGTGCCGAATTCCAGATGAATGGGACCTTGCACGATTATCTTCGGACGTCCGGCGACGTCTGGCATAGCGACTTCGGAGATATTTCGCTGTCGACGAAAATGAAACTTGCCGGGGAATCCCGCAACATTCCAATGATTTCGTTTCGACCGTCCATGGTTCTGCCCAACGCGAATCAGGCGAGCGGCCTGGGTCTGAACACCACACGCTTCTTTGCGAGCATTCTTGCAGGCAAGACTCTGGGCAAAGCGTTTGTGTATGGAAATATCGGTTTCGGGATTATGGATAACCCGAGAATTGCGGGCGTTCAGGATGATCCGCTGACGTATGGATTGGCTGCGATCGTGCAAATTGCATCCAATGTGGACTGGGTCGCTGAAATCAATGGCATGCAGAATCCCCGCAAGAATGCGGCATTCGGAAGCGAAACACGCCGCCAACTCCGCTCAGGAATTCAGATTGACGCGAAGGGAATACGGTGGGACGTCGGAGCGATTGCCGGGCTCACCCACCTGGATCCGAGGTACGGGGTTACACTCGGGTTGACCAGGCGGTTTAAGCGGAATTGACAGCTGTAGGCGCGGTCTATGACCGCGCACAATCCGGAATAAGTAATGCTGCGGAGTTATGGATCGTGCGCGGTCATAGACCGCGCCTACAGCTGTTTGGAAGTCACGTCGTGTAATCGGCGTTGATCCGAATATAGCCTTCGGTGAAATCGCATGTCCACACGGTGGCCTTCCCCGATCCGGAATGCAGGACAATTCGCAGCTGGATTTCCTTCTCACGCATTCGCTGTTGTGCCGCTTCCAGATCTCCGTGGATCATCGAAACATCGCCGATATAGATCTCGATCTGATCCGACGTCAGAGGAATTCCCGAATTCCCAACCGCTGCAACAATCCGGCCCCAGTTTGGATCGCAGCCATAGAGCGCCGTCTTCACCAGCGGGGATCGCGCGACGCACCTGCCGATCTCACGCGCCGCGTCATCGCTGGGTGCACCCTCCACACTCAATTCGACGAATTTCGATGCGCCTTCCCCATCGCGCGCTATCGCTTTCGCGAGCTGCTGGCATACATCCATCAATTGAGCACTGAATGCTTCCGGCTTCGGCACGATCCCCGACGCGCCGTTGGCGAGCACGGCAACGACATCGTTCGTCGACGTGTCGCCATCCACAGTGATCGCATGAAAGGAGCGGTCGACGGCATAACGTAATGCGCGATCGAGTTCCGGAAAACGGATCTTCGCGTCGGTGACAATGAATGAAAGCATCGTCGCCATGTTCGGATGAATCATCCCGGAGCCTTTTGCAAATCCCAGCACGCGGACGCCGTCAACTTCGGAGGAAGCGACTTTCGGAAATGTATCCGTCGTCATGATGGCCTGCGAGAATTCGGCCGTACTGCATTCTGCAGAAATCAAGCCGGGAAGCGAGTTGCAGATGCGGTCCGCGGAAAGGGGTCTTCCAATGACTCCCGTGGACGATACGAATATTTCCGATGGCGGGCATGCCAGGTGGTTCGCGAGCCGGGCAACGCAGGTTCGCGCCACCTCCATGCCTTCGTTTCCATTGCAGGCATTCGCATTTCCGGAATTGACGAGCACGGCGCGCAGAACATGGCCGGATTCCACCAGGTTTTGTTTTGAAATGACGACAGGCGCGGCTGGAAACGCGTTCCTGGTGAATACCGCGGCGGCAGTGGCGGGCCGGTCCGAAACGATCAAGCCGAGATCCAGGCCGCTTTTCTTGATGCCGGCTGCGAGCGCAGTCGTTCTAAAACCCTGGGGGAAAAACTCGGGCACTAATACCTCGAAGGACTCTGCGGGTGGGCTTCGTCGATCATCATCGCCTTGCCGTCAAGCCGGCAACCTCTCAATTGAGATAGTGCACGGTCCGCATCCGCCGAGGTCATTTCCACAAATGCGAAACCATGGGCAAGCATCGAGACGGATATTACCCTTCCCACCGGATTAAAGAGATTTTCAATTGCCGTTATCCTTGTGCTTTCGGGAAGATTTCCGACCAGCAGCTTTTTCGACGCTTGCATACTTATGCCCTCGTACGCATAATTATGCAATCGTGCCGAAGCCGCGTCAAGCGGTTATATGTGAAAAGTTGCAGCATGCGAGAGCCGTGTGGCATAAACTCCAGTCGGATTGGTTTTCCATACAGGAGGGCACGAAATGCGAAAGATAGTTCCATTGATGTTGGCGTTTGCGTTGACGATTCCGCTGTTCGGTCAATTGAATGCACCGGCTGCAAGTTCACCGAAAGTTGGAGACATGGCGCCGGATTTTGTCGTGAAGCCTGCGGGGAGGGGTGGTGGGGCCGCCACGAGCCTGAAAGACTACCAGGGCAAGAAGAATGTCCTGATCGAATTCTTCCCCGGCGCGTTCACTCCCGGATGCACCCAGGAGTTTACCGACAACGGAAAGGAATCCGAGAAGTACGCCGCGCTCAACGTCGAAATCCTTGGTATCTCCGCGGATCTTCCCGGCGCCCAGGCAGAGTTCAAGAAGGCTGTCGGGGCGAAAAATGATTTTGTCAGCGATCGGGATCTGTCGATTGCTACGAAATATGGCTCGCAGAATCCGGTCTCTCCCCAACCGATGAAGAGATTCTATTTTCTGATCGACCAGACCGGGAAGATTATCTGGGAAGATACAACGAACAGCTTAATCCTCACGGATAAGCTTCTGCCACAAGTTACGGCAGCGCTGAAGAAGTAGGTCTCTTCTGTAGGCGCGGTCTATGACCGCGCACAATCCGGATTGTCAAGTTGACGTGGTTACAGGCATGGTGCGCGGTCACAGACCGCGCCTACAGTGTCACGGGTTTGCGCATGCTAGAATCCTGGAGATGAAGCGCGCGCAACTCGTGGCGACTCGTGTGGAATCGATTTCCCGCCAGTTTCTGGGAAGGACTTATATCACCGACCCCTTGACCCGATCCCCCGACACACCGGAAGTGCTTATTACGGATAATGGTGGCTTTGACTGCGTCACATACGTGGAAACTGTCGTCGCCCGCGCCTACGCACGCAACTCGAGAGACCTTGCTTCATTTCTTCGCCGCATCCGTTATGACTCGGGCCGCGTCGATTGGAAACATCGAAATCATTACATGACAAACTGGATTCGAAACAATGCCCGCGCCGGCCTGGTGAAACGCGTGAATTTTGGCGCCTCGTCGATCGCCAAACAGCGCCGGCTGACCATGGTCCCTGGACTTGCGCCGCAGAACCAGCGATTTTCGTGCCTTCCCAAGCGGTTGTTGCCGAAGGTCGCAGCCAGGATTCATTCCGGCGATCTCATATTCTTCGCGTCGACTCGACCCCATCTGGATGTGTTTCACTGTGGAATCGTCATTCGTGAAGGCGATCGGCTGCTGTTGCGCCACGCTTCCCGAAGCCAGGGCGGTGTTGTCGAACAGGAACTCTCCACGTTTCTTAACGCCAACCGCATGGCCGGCGTGATTCTGGCGCGCCCCGTTGAAAAGGTGGCGCATTGAGCCACAACGACGTCTGGAACTATTCATCGGAAACCGTAGCGGAAATGGTGGCGAACGCGGCGTCGGACGTCATGGTCATTGGCGACTCCCGCCTGCAGATCGATCCGGCCAATGGAATGTATGAACGCATGACACAGATCGTGCGCGACACCGGCGCGGGGCTTGCGTATGCAGACAGTGTTGGTCATCCCCGCATCGACTATCAACTCGGAAGCATTCGCGATACTTTTGATTGGGGCGCCGTGCTTGCGCTTTCCGTTCCTGCGGCCCGCGCGGCCCTGTCCGCAACCGAAAACCACGCGCACTACCAGTGGGGTGGACTATACGATCTCCGGCTGCGCCTTTCCGAGACGAGACCCATCCTTCGCATTCCCGAAACGCTCTATGCCTCGTTTGTCGAGGAGGCCCGTCCGGACGCCGAACTGCAGTTTGACTATGTGGATCCCCGCAATCGAAATTATCAAATTGAAATGGAACAGATTGCGACCCGGCATCTCGAGCGCATCGGAGCCGCGCTTCCGCCGCACTTCCGCAAGGCCGAACGATCGCCGGACTCGTTTGTGGTGGAAGCGACCATCGTCATTCCGGTTCGAAATCGCGAGCGCACGATATTCGAAGCGGTATGGAGCGCCCTGAGTCAACGCCCGGATTTTGAATTTAACGTCATCATTGTCGATAACCGGTCGACGGATCGCACCACGGAGATTCTTCGCGCTATTGAAGACCCGCGATTGATTCACATTGTTCCGGAGCGTACGGATCTGGCAATCGGAGGCTGCTGGAATCTGGCCATCCAGTCGCCTGCGTGCGGGCGCTATGTGGTTCAACTGGATTCCGATGATCTGTATCAATCCGACACCAGCCTCGGGCGTATCGTCGAAGAACTCCGCCGCGGGCCATACGCCATGGTCGTCGGATCCTATTCGACGGTGAATTTCGACCTTCAGCCTCTTCCGCCCGGCCTGATCGATCATCGAGAGTGGACCGACGACAATGGTCCGAATAACGCGCTCCGCGTTAACGGTCTCGGAGCGCCTCGCGGATTCGATACGGCGATACTTCGGAGGTTCGGATTTCCAAATGTGAGCTACGGCGAAGACTACGCCGTTGGTTTAAGAGTGTCGAGGGAGTATGCGATCGGCCGAATCTACGACTCCGTATACCTGTGCCGCCGCTGGGAAGGCAACTCCGACAGCGCGCTGCCCATTGAAACCGCCAATCGATACGATTCCTATAAAGACTGGTTACGCACGTATGAAATCCGGGCTCGTCAGCGACGTTGATCATCTGCTCGCCGATCAGATTTCCAACTGGCCGCTGCTCGCGCGCGGCGTTGAAGGACTGCGCGCCAGCCTGACGCGCACGGAACGCGTGGCCGGACGGGACCTGCTTGTGCGCCACATTCCCCATCGCATTGTCAGTACAACGGCTGCTGTGGACTCCATCTCGATTGCGGCGCGGGCGTGCTTCCTTTGTCCGTCGAATCTGCCGAAGGAAGAGCATGGCATCCCGTTTGATTCTGAATTCGCCATCTATTGCAATCCATTTCCAATTCTCGATCGGCACCTGACCATCGTTCGCGTGGATCATCGTCCACAACGCATTGCCGGATCGTTCCACGCCATGTTGCGCCTGGCCGAAGCGCTTCCGGATTCCTTCATTATTTATAATGGCGCCCGATGCGGCGCTTCGGCGCCCGACCACATGCACTTTCAGGCAAGTTCGCGCGCGGTATTTCCGATTGAACGCGATGCACGAGAATCCGGCGGCCCTTCGATTCCCAACTACGCCAGGCGTGTGTTCGTGCTACGCGATCGCAATGCGCCGGCATTGGCGGAGCGCCTGTACGCGTTAATGGATGTCCTTGCCGAAGTTACATCCAGCACGGAAGAACCAATGGTCAATATTGCGGTGTACTTCGAAGAAGGACGATGGACGGCGTTTGTATTTCCTCGAAGCAAACATCGTCCTCGTGTTTTCGATACCGGAGAGTTCACGGTCAGTCCTGCAACAATCGATCTTTGCGGTATCCTGGTCGTTCCTGTTGAGAAGGATTTCCTGCGGATCACCGGATCGGAGATCGAACGCATTTTCGACGAAGTGACATTACCGGAGAATGAATTCGCCAATGTGCTTGGACGCTTCGAGTCGGAGGACATGTCGTGAATGCTGCCGGCGAGTTGACCGTTGGACTGATGGAACACCGCGATGCCGTCGAGGTCGAATTGAACGGCAGCTTTATGGACTCCAGCGGCCGCACATTTCCTCCGGGCTTCCACCGCTTTACTTCGGAAATCGAACTCCAACCCAGCGATGCGGCGTCCTCCTCGTTCATCCTCAGCGATGTGACGATCGGAATCGGGTTCCATTGGGAGCGGAAGGAGCGTCAGGCGTTTCGAGGAGGGCTGCGCATCCTGAAGCGCGATGGCCTTACTGTCGTGAACAACGTTTCACTCGAGGAATACATTGCCAGCGTAATTTCCTCGGAAATGAGCGCCGGCTGTCCGCTCGAACTTCTCAAGGCGCATGCCGTGATTTCGCGCAGCTGGCTGTGCTGTCCGCAGATGGGCGCGGCAGGGAATGTGTCTATTCGCAATGGTGACGAGATCATTCGATGGTACGGCAGGGAATCGCACCGTGACTTTGACGTTTGCGCGGACGATCACTGTCAGCGTTATCAGGGGATCACAAGAGCGCATGCTCCGGCCGTTGCAGAGGCAGTTCGCCGAACGTCGGGCGAAATGCTGGTCTTCGATGGTCAGATTTGCGATGCGCGGTTTTCAAAATGCTGCGGTGGAATTACGGAGGAGTACCGATCGGCATGGGACGATCGGGAGGTCCCTTATCTCGTGTCCCGATACGATGGCGAGGGCGATCTGGTTTATTGCGACACCCGCGACCGCGATCTGTTGTCGCAGATCCTGCCGGGCTTCGATCTTGAAACTCAGGACTTCTTTCGATGGACCGTCACGTATTCGCCGGAAGAAATCCGGGATCTGGTCAAGGCGCGTCTGGACGAGGATCTCGGCGGAATTGTTGCCCTGGAACCGTTGTCGCGAGGACCAGGCAGGCGGATCATCCGGTTGCGAATTACGGGAGAAAAAAAGTCATTGATCGTCGGCAAGGAACTGGAAATTCGCCGTGCGCTGTCGACGAGTCACTTGTACAGCTCTGCATTCGATGTAGAGCTGTTGGGTTCCGATTTCGTTCTGAAGGGAACCGGGTGGGGACATGGCGTCGGATTATGCCAGATTGGGGCGGCAGTTATGGCCAGCCGAGGCTGGCTCTATGACGCAATACTCCGCCACTACTATGCTGCAACGTCGTTGAAACGGCCCATTTCGCGAAGCCAGCGGTAGTGCGAAGCAAGAGCTGCAAACGCATTGCGATGGCAGGTATAGCGGACACCAAAGTCCTTGCACACGCCTTCCACGATTCTGGACAACGCCGGATAGTGAACGTGGCATACCTTTGGAAAAAGGTGGTGTTCGATCTGTAGATTCAATCCGCCCAGATACCAGCCGATCAACCGGCTGTCACGGCAGAAATCCACGGTGGTCTCGACCTGATGCGCGGCCCACTCATTCTGGACTTCCTTTGAAACAGCCGCAGGAAAGTCCGCCTCTTCCACGCAATGGGCAAGCTGAAAGACGATGCTCAGCGTGACTCCAAGGACCGCGGAAGCAATCCCATAAAACAGAATCACGGTCCAGAAGCTGTGAAAGAAGAGCGGAACGACAAACGCCAGAAGGTAGAACCAGACTTTTCCGCCAAACAGAATCCCGAGATCCATGCCCTTTGGACGAGGAAAATGATGCCCGCCGATACGTCCGCGGACGAGGGCTTTGAAGTCGTCTATGAAATGCCACTTCACCGGAAGAAACCCATAAAGCGGCCAAAGATAGAACTGCTGAAATCGGTACATCCAGCGATGCCGCTGTTCCGGCGCAAGCCGTCCGAATCCACCGATATCGAGATCGTCGTCGATACCTGCCAGGTTCGTGTATCCGTGGTGCAGCACATTGTGTTTAAAGTGCCAGACGTAGGAACTCGCGCCCAGCAGGTCAAACGCGCTGGCGGCGAGCTTGTTCACGAGTGGCCGCCGGCCGTATGCACGGTGTCCACCATCATGAGGGATGTTGAATCCAACGCCGGCTGCCGCAAGTCCCAGCGAGGTTGCAAAGAGCAGTCCCGTGATGGGACCGTGCGCGAAGAACACCAGCAGGATGTAGGAGGCGGCAAGCCATCCCAGCACCGTGGCCGTCTTCCGGTACATTCTCACGTCGGCGGACTTGGAAATGTTCTTCGACAAAAAATATTGTTCGATACGTTCGCTGAGGACTTTTTTGAATTCCGAGCTTCGTTCGAAATGGATTTTGGAAGTGAAACCAACCTTCATAGAGGTCACAGGTTATCACGCGACCATTGAAGGCCATGAGTTTTCTTCAATTGCTTTTCCTTTTCTTGGACTTACTTCTCAGTCTTATCGGCCGGAATTTGGTTTCTTGACGTACTTTTCGGGAGCCTCGCTGAATTTCTTGAGGTCCGCATTCGAGCAGAAGTAATAGGTTTCGCCCTTATAGGAGTACGAGAGTTCCGGAAGCTTGTCGACAGTCAGCCCGCAGACCGGATCTACGGCCTTCTGAGGCTTCTGTGCCAGGTCTTTTGTTTGCGCGATCATGCTGGCGGAAACCGCGAAAACCGCGGCGACGATCAGCAGGACTGCAAGGGTGCGTTTCATCTCAATTTCTCCCACTATGAAATACCTTCGAGTCCAATCGAATTCAAGGAATTTTTCCACATCTGGACCGAAAAAGGAAAAGCCCTTCGTCAGCTGGATTCGGCGATCAGGATCGAAGTTCGTTGTGTGGCTGTTTTTCTTTGACGTGGAGATTCGGCTTTTGCTTCTGAGAGTCCCTGACTTATAGTGGGCCCTCATGAATCTTTCCGGGTACCGAATTGGACTTGTGTGGTCCGCAGTTTTTACGATCATTCTTGTTGCCGCAGCGCAGCTTCAGGATCTCGAAAGAGAATCCGTTGCCAGCGCCAGCTCCAGTGTTTCTGCGGCTCCCGCCTTTCCAACGAATCAGATACTGGAAGGAACGATATCCAGGAACGCCACTCTGGTCTCAACACTGGTCGATTCCGACGTTCCCAAGGGTCTCGCCAATGAACTAGCCAGCCAGGTGCGGACCGTTTTCGACGTCCGTAAAATTCATGCCGGAAACTCGTTTCGGCTTGAAAAGTCATTGGATGGGGACCTGAAATCCTTTGAATACAAGATTGACGATGAACACACATTGAAATTGGCGAAAGACGCCCCCGGCGATTCGGGTTATGACGCGCACATTGAAACAATCCAGTTCGAAACGCGATCCGACGTCGTGGACGTTGAAATTCACACGAACCTTTTCAGCGCGCTCGACCAGTATCCCAGGGGGGAGTTGCTGGCCACGCCACTTGCCGGAATCTTTGCATGGGACGTGGATTTCAACGTCGATATTCAAAAGGGTGCTCGGATTCGACTGATTGTCGACGAACAGTTTCACGACGGAGTATTTGTCAAATATGGTCCGATTCAGGCGGCACAACTGGTGAACAACGGCAAGACATACCGGGCGTATCGATTTAACGATGCGTACTACGATGAAAAAGGGAACGCCGTGAAGCGGGCGTTCCTGAGTTCGCCATTGAAAGTGCTGCACATCACCTCAGGATTCACGTATCGACGGATGCATCCGATTCGTGGCGTCGAAACCACACACCTTGCCATTGATTACGGCGCGCCTGAAGGGACGTCTGCGTTTGCGGTAGCCAACGGCACTGTGATCTATGCCGGGCCGAAGGGCGATCTGGGGAATTTCGTGGAAATCCGGCATACCAATGGGATGACCACCGGTTACGGCCACCTTTCCAGAATCGCTCCGGGTGTGGCTTCGGGCCGTGCCATCCGGCAGGATGACGTGGTGGGATTTGTCGGCCATACCGGCATGGCGACCGGTCCGCACCTGCATTTCATCATGACGCGCGGAGGTAAGCCCATCAATCCGCTGACCATGAAGGCAGAGCCTGCTATTCCCATGGATGCGAGTCTCAGGCCTCAATACATGGCGCACATCTCCCCGTTGCAGCAGCAACTCGGCGCCAGCACGCAGTCCGCCTCAAAGTAAGAAATTGTCGCGATACCCCGGAAAAACCAATGCGCCCGATTTTCCTCCTGGTCTGGATTGGATCAACGCGGACGGCCCCATCCGTTTGAAGCAGCTTCGCGGCAAAATCGTCCTGCTCGATTTCTGGACGTTCTGCTGCATCAACTGCATGCACATCATTCCGGATCTGAAGCAGCTGGAAGAGAAGTACGCTGACGCTATCGTGGTCATCGGCGTCCATTCGGCGAAGTATCCGAACGAAAAGAATACGGCCAGCATCGTTCAGGCCGTCATGCGATACGAGATCGATCATCCGGTGATCAACGATGCTTCAATGATTGTCTGGCAGCAGTATGGAATTCGGGCATGGCCTACCGTGGTCGTGATCGACCCGCTGGGAAAGGTGATTGGAGCGGCCGCGGGAGAAGGGGTTTTTGCTTCGCTCGATCCCATCCTCGCCTCGATGGTCCAGGAATTCGACGCATCGGGCCAACTGGACCGGCGGAAATTCGTGATGGACCCGATTGCCAGAAGGATGCCTCAACCGGTGCTTTCATTTCCGGGCAAGGTGCTGGCGGATGCCGCAACGAACCGATTGTTCATCGCCGACTCCAATCACAATCGCATTGTGATTTGCAGCCTCGATGGCGAGATTCTGGATTGCGCCGGCGCCGGCGCCATTGGCAGCGAAGATGGAGCGTTCGACGTTGCGGCGTTTCACCATCCTCAGGGAATGTGCCTTGTGGAGAATCAGCTTTACGTTGCGGACACAGAAAATCATGCCATTCGGATGCTGGACCTCCAATCGCGCCAGGTGAAAACTTTCCCAACCGGAAATGCGAGGCTCAATTCGCCGTGGGACCTGGTCCGGATGGGGAATGCCGTTTTCGTTGCCATGGCGGGTTCGCACCAGATCTGGAAGCTGGATCCGGCAAGCGGTGCGATCGGACCGTTTGCCGGCAGCGGAAGAGAAGCACTTGTCGATGGGACGCTCGCTGAAGCTGCACTCGCACAGCCCAGCGGGATCACAACCGACGGCGAACGGCTGTACATTGCCGACAGTGAAACGAGTTCGATCCGGAGCATTTCCGTTGGTGCGAGTGGCGAAGTGCAAACGCTGGTGGGAATGGGACTGTTTGAATTTGGAGACGTCGATGGTCCCGGCGATGAAGCCCGCATGCAGCATCCGCTTGGTGTTGTCTATTGTGACGGCATGATCTACGTTGCGGACACGTATAACGGCAAGGTCCGGAAGGTGAATCCCATCACGGGTGAAGTGTCGTCCCAGGCGGGTGGTTTTGAAGAACCCTCCGGTATTTCCGCTGCGGGCCACAAGCTGTATGTCGCGGACACCAACAGCCATGGGGTCAAGGTCATCGATCTGGAAACCAATGCCATCGATTCCCTGATGTTAAGAGGTTTGGAAAAACTGCGTTCGGTCGGCGCCTGGAGTGGCGACACCATCCAGGTCAGGCAGCCCATCGTGATCCAGCCGGGCAAAACCGCAATCGTTTTTGATGTGATGCTGCCGGAAGACTATAAGGTGCTGGCGGATGGTCCCTCGCGGCTTCTGTTTTCCGCCAACGACGGAGAGAGTCGAAATCTTGTCGAACGGCCTTCGAGTTTTCCCGTCGTTTGGAATGTCGGCATTGCGGAAAAGACCACGCTGAACGTAATGGTGCAGCTCTACTACTGTCACACGCGCGACAACGCGCTCTGTTTCTTCAAGGACTCGCTCTTTACCATCCCTGTTGAAGTTTCCGGCAATTCAGACAATCACGAGATCCGAATCATGCACAATCCTCTCTCACTGGCTTGAGACGGCCCGTCAGGGTTAGTCCAAAATTGGCCGTGGCTCCAGCAATTGGCTGATGACCGTTACCAACTCGGATGGTTCCACCGGTTTTGGCACAAACATGTCGAAACCTGCGGTCAGGGCCCGGGCGCGATCCTCGATCCGGACCAGCGCCGTCAATGCAATCGCCCGAACTTTCCGGTTTTCGCCATGGTCCATCTGTCGGACTTTGGATATGAACGAGTAGCCGTCTTCGTCGGGCATGGCGAGATCGGATATCAGCACCTGAGGCTTGTACCATTTCAGTATGTCGAGCGCATCTTCGACGGAGTTCGCAGTCTGAATGAGTGCTTTCCTCTCGATCAGTGTTGCAGAAAGAAGATTCGTTGTATCTCTGTTGTCATCGACAATCAACAGCCGGACTCCTTCGATGTTTTGAAGGGATTGCGGACCGTCAGAGGTCCTGAGTTTTCGCGGAAGCCGTTCGGCGGATACGGCAAATTCATCCAGGACGTCTGTCGGCTTGACGGCCGGTAACTGAATCACAAATGTGGCGCCCCTGCCCCTTCCGGCGCTTTCTGCGCTAACACTGCCTCCATGAATTTCCACCAGATGTTTAACGATCGCGAGTCCAAGTCCTAACCCTCCTTGACGGCGTGTCGTGGAGCTATCCCCCTGACTGAAACGGTTAAAAATAAGAGGCAGAAATTCGGGCTCGATTCCGTCGCCTGTATCGCAGACTGCAATTTGTATATTTGAATCTGCGCGATTGAGTTTCACGCATATCGTGCCACCCGGCGGGGTGAATTTGATGGCGTTTGAGAGGAGATTCCATACCACCTGCTGCAAACGAACCGGGTCTCCGGAAACCTGACGAGCCAGCGGATCCGCCGTAACTTCCAAACGGATTCCCTTGGACATTGCTGCCAGCTGAATGGAATCAATTGCCGAATTGATGACCGCCGATAGATCCACTTTTACTATATTCAGCTGCAACTTTCCGGTAACGACCCGGGAGACGTCGAGAATATCTTCTATGAGTTGAGCCTGCGCCTTGGCGTTCCGGTCGATCGTGTCGATGGCACGATCCATTGTTTTCCGATCCAGTTCCCGATTTCGCAGCACGTGGCACCACCCGATTATGGCGTTCAGAGGCGTGCGCAGTTCGTGCGATGCCGTCGCCAGAAATTCATCCTTCTTTCGATTGGCTTCTTCCGCTTCGGAGCGGGCGATCTGTTCGCGCAGGAGAAGATGGTCACGATCGGCGAGTTGTTGCTGCAACTGCTGGTGAAGGCGGGCATTCTCGATGAAATCTGCGGCCATGCGCGCGTACAGGTCCATGAACCACGTTTCATGCTCTGAGGGTCGATACGGCTGGCGAAAAAGTACGGACAGTACTCCAATGATCCGGCCATGGCGCGTTGACAGCGGAGTACTGTGAACGGATTGAAAGGAGGTCTTGCGGGCCAGGTCGCGATATGGCGTGAAGTTCGGATCCAGATCGACATCTTCCACAATGACCCGTTCCTTCGCGCCAAAGCAGGCTCCGAACGCACCTTCTTCCGCGGGAAAATGTTCGATGCAGGCAAGCAGGTCAGAATTCAACCCGCGGCTGGCCTTCACAATGAGGCGGTTCGATTCTGCCTCATAGAGTGACAAAACCCCGAGACTGGTGCGTTGAGCATCGAGCGCGGCTTCCAGCACTTCATCAAAGACGCTGTCCATATTGATTGTCTTCGTCAAACGGAAACTGATTTCATGCAGGCGTTTCAAGTCTTCAACCTGCCGTTCGAGGCCGTCCTTGTAAGAAGCCAGAGCGACCTGCACCAGCTTTCGGTCCGTGATATCCCGGGCAATTTTCGAAGCTCCGATGATTTGATTTTGCCCATTCCGCACCGGCGAAACCGTCAGGGACACTTCGATGATCGTGCCGTCTTTCCGAAGACGTCTGGTTTCGTAGTTTTCGATGCGTTCGCCATTTCGGAGTCTTTCGAGAATTCTGGATTCCTCGTCCTGCAGATCGGCGGGTATCAGTATCCGGACGGGTTTACCGATTGTTTCTTCTGCGGAATATCCGAAGACCTGCTGAGCTCCCGGATTCCAGCTGGTAATTATTCCTTCCAGGGTCTTGCCGATGATCGCGTCGTTCGCCGATTCGACAATTGCGGCAAGAAACGACTGCGCCTCCTCGTTCTGTTCAGAAAAGTCGTTCAACTCCGACTTGCTTGCCCGCAGTTCCTCTTCGATTTCTTCCCGTCGTTTAATTTCGGCCTGGAGCGCCTTATTCTTTTGTTCAAGTGCGACGATCGAACGCAGCCGATTGAATCCGTGGTGGATTTCCGTATCGATTTCCATTGGCACAACTGCGGAGTGGGCCGCACAGACGTCCGCAATGGAGTTGGCCGGATCAGTATCAAATGGTTGTACCGGGTATCCACACAACAGTGAGAAATCTTTTCTCTTTCGCAGGTCGTTCCACATTTTTTCAAGTTCGATGGTCGCCTTGTGATTTCCATCCGCCCACAGGAGAGCAACCATCTCCCCGTAAATCCGCAAGCGCCGCCCTGCAGCTTCGGCTTGCTCAATAAAGGGGAGAAGAACGGCAGCGAATCGATCCGCGTCGGGTTGTCCGCCGACCATGAATTTCGAGAGGACTTCCGCTGCATCGAGAACAACGTACTCTCCCTGGGAGCGCAACGTGGATACATCGAATCCCTGGTCTGTGAGTCGCCGATCGAGTTCGTCCCGGTGGAACTTCGTTGCCACAACGATTATTGCGTCGTGTGCCTCAAGGCCATCGCCAACGAAGCTGGCAAGGGATGCGAGAAGGCGTTCATCACTCACGTAGAATTGAAAGCTATGTGCGGAATCCTTTTCATGCCCTGCTTCGAGTCCAGAGGCATCCATTTTGATCGAAGACGCTTGATCTCTGCGTTTTAACACTCGATTACCTCACGACAAAAAAATGAAAGCCAAACTGGGTCCGCTTCGGTTCCCGGACCAGAACAAACCGGATGACACGTTATTGTTCTTTCCAATTAAAGTTTGTAGCTAAACTGGCAACCGAAATGCCATCTCCAAATCTCATGTCCACAGATCCGGTATTGTCTGCAAAAGATGCAGGATTGAATCATGTTTCCGACAGCGCGCCCGGAATCCGGCGCTCGGGCGTTAAGCGAAAATTCCGATATCGGGATCCCTCCGGCCGGATTGTTGCCAATTCGGACGTGCTGAAACGCATTCGAAGTCTCGTTATTCCACCGGCTTGGACCGATGTATGGATCTCGACGGATCCCCAGGGTCATGTCCAGGCGATTGGACGCGACTCCCGCGGCCGCAAACAATACCGCTACCATCCGCGCTGGAGAGAAACGCGGGACAGCACCAAGTTTCACCGCCTGGCGCAGTTCGGCCAGACCCTCCCGAAAATTCGTGCGCGGGTTTCACGGGACTTGAGCGCCGGCACTCTCAGCCAGGCCAAAGTGCTGGCAACCATCGTTCGGTTACTCGATACGACGTCGATGCGCGTTGGAAACGAAGAATATACCAGGCAGAACCGCTCCTATGGACTCACGACTCTTAGGGATCGTCATGTCGAAGTTCGTGGCAAGCAGGTTCGTTTTTTCTTTCGTGGGAAGAGCGGGGTTCAGCACCGCATTTCTGTGGAAGACAGGGGCCTGGCAAGAATTGTCCGAACGCTTCGCGATCTTCCCGGTTATGAATTGTTTCAATATATAGATGACGACGGCAGTATTCAGTCGATCGATTCCACAAACGTCAATAACTACATCCGGGATGTCGCGGGAAAAGAATTTACTGCAAAGGATTTCCGGACCTGGAACGGAACGGTCATCGCCGCAACGGCCCTGTGTAAAATGCCACCATGCTCGTCTCAGGCCAAGCTCAAGAAGGACATCGTGATTGCCGTGGAATCCGTTGCCGAACATCTCGGGAATACGGTTGCGGTCTGCCGCAACTGCTATATCCATCCCGCACTATTCGATGCCTATATGGCTCAGACTCTTACCCGCGAACTGAAAAATGGTCGGCGTATTACCGGTCTTTCTGCTCGCGAATGCGCAGTGCTGCACTTCCTACGTAAACAAAGCCCACCAAAAAGAGCGCAGCGCTCGCTCGGGTAACGGCACTTCAGTTCCATCCGTCATGGCCTACATGGTACCGATTTGCCATCATCCGGCTGAAACGTGATGCCAGAAGGAGATTGAAGAATATCGAGGTGGCATTTGGATTGCATCTTCATCCAACATGTCGGCTATGTCTGAACAAGAATTGAAGAAAGCACCAAGAGCCGCCACCGGAGTCGAGGGGCTGGACCAGATTCTCGAAGGCGGCCTCCATCCGCATCGTATCTACCTGCTCGAAGGCAATCCGGGAACTGGCAAGACGACTCTCGCGTTGCAGTTTCTGCTGGAAGGAGTGCGGATTGGAGAACAAGGGCTTTACGTCACCCTTTCGGAAACAAGAGAAGAATTGCTCGATGTCGCCGTATCGCACGGCTGGTCATTGGAAGGCTTGAACATTTATGATTTGTCGATCCCGGATGAAAACCTGAGTGCCGACGATCATTACACCTTATTTCAACCATCCGAAGTCGAACTGAGCGAAACCACACGGTCGATTTATGCCGAGGTCGAAAAAACGAAGCCAAAGCGGATTGTTTTCGATTCGCTTTCCGAGTTGCGTCTGCTGGCGGGCGATCCATTGAAGTATCGACGGCAGATATTGGGTCTCAAGCAGTTTTTCGTTGGACGGAAATGCACCGTACTGCTGCTCGATGACCACACATCGGAAACTTCCGACCGGCAGCTGGAGAGTCTGGCTCATGGCGTGATCACCCTCGAACATAACTCTCCACGATATGGAGCACCGCGGCGAAGGCTGCGAGTTCTGAAGCTGCGTGGAGTGCGCTATCGTGGCGGATACCATGATTTCAGAATCTTGACTGGCGGAATCGAAGTGTATCCTCGTATTTTTGCAGCGGCCAATGGGGGCGCGGTTCAGCGAAAGGTGTATTCCTGTGGGGTTGTCGAACTGGATGCATTGACGGGTGGGGGACTGGATTCGGGTACGGCCACTCTTATTCTGGGACCTGCCGGCACAGGGAAGTCGATTATCGCCAGCCGCTACGTTTTCGAAGCAGCAAAGGCTGGGGCAAAATCAGCCTATTTCACTTTCGATGAAGCCAAGAGCACGTTTCTGGGAAGGTCCGTTTCGATCGGCATGGATTTTCAGCCCTACGAGATGAATGGTATCTGCACCATCCGGCAGGTCGATCCGGCCGAATTGATGCCGGGAGAATTCGCAAATCTCGTGCGCGAAGCGGTCGAAAAGCAGGATACGAAAATCATCGTCATCGACAGTTTGAATGGCTATTGTCAGTCCATGCCGGAGGAGAGTTTCCTGGGAGCCCATATGCATGAACTCCTCTCCTACCTCAGTTCGCAAAATGTTGTTGCCATAATCGTTGCAACTCAGCAGGGAATGTTCGGTACGACGATGTCCCAGGCGATTGATGTCAGTTACCTTGCCGATACCGTGGTGCTGCTCCGTTATTTCGAGTTCAGCGGCGAAGTGCGTCAAGCGATGTCCATCGTAAAAAAGAGAAGCGGTAATCACGAGCGGACTCTGCGTGAATTTCGCATTACGAGCAAAGGCATACTGGTCGGCAAACCACTGACCGAGTTCCGCGGAGTATTGACCGGTGTACCGGAATACCTCGGCGGCGGTCAAGAAAAGGTGAAGGAAGCTGGCGCGGATGAAACCAATTGAGTCCCTGGATAACCGTGTTCTGATTCTGGCCCCAACGGGAAGAGACGGCCCCATGACCCGGAAAATCCTCGCGGAATCCGAAATTCATTCTCAAATCTGCGGCGACGTTGAGAAATTGTGTTTCGATGCGGATCGCGGAACGGGGGCCATCGTTCTTACGGACGAAGCGCTGACGCCCTTCAATACCGGTCACCTTCTTGAATTCATCGAAGGGCAACCTTCATGGTCCGACATTCCAATAATTTTATTTCCCGCAAATTCCAACAATGCAGTCACGCTGCTGAAGACTCTGGGTATACGCACAAACGCCACGATCATGGAGCGCCCGGTTGGGGTTGCGGTCCTTATCAGCGCCGTTCGTTCTGCATTGCGCGCCCGGCGCCGTCAGTACCAGACGCGGGATCTTCTGGCAAAACTCGAGGAAGCCGATCGGCACAAAGACTTGTTCCTGGCGACTCTATCGCACGAACTGCGAACTCCCTTGACCTCAATGGTTGGCTGGGTCCGTCTTCTGAAAAGGGGAGGACTGGACGAGGAGACAACGGAACGCGCTCTTGAGGTCCTGGACCGGAGCGTTACGGTGCAGACACAGATCATTCAGGATATTTTGTCGGTTTCTCGAATCATTACCGGAAAATTTCAATTGGAATTATCGCCGGTAGATCTACGGAAAGCCGTTGCAGCGGCGTTGGACACGGTGGCCCCGACCGCACGTGCGAAGAATATCCGGATTAATATGTCGGCGGACGTCGACCTTCCACAGATCATGGGAGACAGTGTGCGGCTCCAGCAGATTATCTGGAACCTGTTATCCAATGCGATCAAGTTCACTCCCAGCGATGGTCGAATACAGATTCGAATTCAATCCCTTAATAACAACGTTCGGCTTTCGGTCTCGGACACTGGAGAAGGGATAGCGCCCGACTTCCTGCCCTATGTTTTCGATCGCTTCCGTCAGGCAGACAGTTCCTACACGCGTCGGATTGCCGGATTGGGTTTGGGGCTTGCCATTGTCAGGCATCTGGTCGACCTCCATGGAGGTTCGGTCAAGGCCTATAGCGAAGGCAGGGGCAAGGGCGCTGAATTTGAAATTGAGTTTCCAGTAGCGGGCGCGGAGCCTTCCATCGATACGGACCCTCCCGAAACCCGAGCAGTCGATGATAAGTCGGAAGGAAACATATCGTCATACGGGAATCTTTCTGGTGTACGAGTATTGCTTGTGGAGGATGATCGAGACGCGCGCGAGCTGTTGATCGCCGTTCTACAGAGTTGCGGAGCTGAAGTTCAGGCCGCCGCGTCGGGAAGCGAAGCCTTCAAAGTATTCTGCGCCAGACCTCCGGATATTGTCGCAAGCGACATCGGGATGCCAGGCGAAGACGGGTTTTCACTGATGCGAAGGATTCGCGGAACGGAGACCAACGGCTGCAGAACGCCGGCGATAGCGCTGACCGGCTATGTCAGTGAAGACGATTGCAAGGCAGCAGTCGCCGCCGGCTATCAGCGTCACGTTTCCAAACCCGTACAACCGGATGTCTTCGTCCGTACCATTGCTGAATTGACCCGGGAATTCCGGATCGATCACAAATCCTGAAATCAAATTTCCTCGAATCTATAGCAGAACTCTCCCCCCATCCCCCAACGTTCGGACGCCACTCCCGGACACCATGCCACCAGGAAATGTTTGGAAGGACAGTTGCAAGTAGCCAAATGAAGATCGATGGATGGGAAGCCGGAAAGGAACGGAAACCGTGAAAAACATGACTCTGTACATTGGGATCGCAGTACTTGCAGCAGTTGGAATAATCCTTATGTCGCCGCGTCGGGAAATCAAACCAATGCAATTGAACATTCGAAAACTGCAGGAACGTTTCAGGAGTTTGGATGCCGTTTAAATACGGCGATTTACGTTCTGACACGGAGTGAGAGTGGTATCCGGCCGATGCAAAGCGGTCACGAACAGTCACCCGAAGGGTCAAGGAGAGAAAAATGGAATCGTCCAGTACATCAGGTTTGGAATGTGGCAGCCACGTCGTCGATCGATTGAAGCATCGAATCGCCGAACGCCTCCGGCAGACGGCCGATAAGGTCGCCGATCATCGTCCAGCTAACTCGATGGGGAATAGTCTGCTTTCTCAGGCGCCAGGTTGGATTAACGATGCCGCGGATCGCGTCGAGCGGATCGACCCGGACAAAATCAAAACCGATTTTGAACAAGCCGTACGCCGGAATCCGGAGAAAAGCCTGCTTATTGCGGCAGCAACGGGAGCATTTCTAGCTGCCATATTACGTCGACACTGATCGCGCTCACTTCGATTGCTCACTCCGTGAGCGCCTCGTCGGTGAAACGATGGAGTAGATGGAGTAATGGAGTAAATGATGGACATCAGACGAAACAGTGAACCGGAAGTGCAGGAATCGCGACAATCGTTTGGCGACTTGTTGATGCAGTTGGGGAAGCAAGTCTCGGCATTGATTAAAGACGAAATTGCGTTGGGCAAAGCGCAATTGGATGAGAAGGCGGCCGCATATTCTTCAGCGGCGTTCTGCGTGGGCGTTGGAATTGTTCTCGGTTTGCTGTCGGCACTGGCTTTCATGTCGGCGGGAATTATCGCGCTGGGGAATCGTGTGGGCCTGGTCCTGTCGTCCGTCATCTTTGGCGCTGCGCTTGCTCTACCTGCGTTAGTGCTGATATCTCGCGGACGGAAACGATTCCGACATCATGTTTGAATGGCAGCATTTGAATGGCAGCAAAGGAGAACCTAATGAGCCGACCCGAGTTCGAAACATCAACACAGCGCCCGGAAGACTTGCGTCAGGATATCGATGCGCAAAAGGATGCCATCGCGGGAACGCTAAGCCAGCTGGATCGAAAGATGAAAAGGGCGACAGACTGGCGCACACCGGTGGCCGATCATCCGTATCTGGCGGTGGGTGTTGCACTCGGTGCCGGTGCGCTGCTTTCAGGTATGTTCAGACGCAAGCCTACTCCACGTGAACGAATCATCGATGCGTTAGCCGAAAGCGTCGAAGACATTACCGATCAAGTACGAGACCGATTTGTTTCCAAACTGTCCCGCGGTCTAGCGAGCGGCGCGGTACGGGCTTCAGCCATCGCGCTTGCTGCCAGGATGGCGGCGGGTTACCTCGGGAATAAGTGGAACTTGAATTCCGCTGAGCGGGACGTTAGGGACCTGTGACTCTGCAATGGTTTGTAACTCAAAAGGAGAAACAAAATGGACACGACGACTCATGACAGGCCGAATCAAACTTCGCACGGAGGAGGCGCTTCGCCACTGGTGCACGATATCAATGCTGCAGCAGACAAGACGGCTTCTGCGATTCACAGCGCCAGCCGGCAAATCAGCGACACGGCTACAGAAACAGTGAATCAAGCCAAACAAAAAGCCTCTGAACTTTACGATCAGGTCAACAAGAGCGTGAACGAACAATACAATCGGGCGGTGGATTATAGCCGCGAGAATCCTGGAAAAACGACTTTGATCGCTTTCGGTATTGGAATCGGGGTCGGAGCATTGTTGCTCGGCAATTTCCGAAGCTCACGCGGACGACGTAATCGAGTGGTGGAACCTGTTGTGCATGCTCTTTCCACTCTCGCGACCGAGCTGTTTGGTTAGTTTTGTTCCGATGCTGCCCCGGCCGGGTCCTCAAGACAAATGACGGCCCGGCCTCCCGCCTCCTGAAAACGGTAATTCAGTGCCGATGTGGCAATTCCGAAGTAGCGCTTTGTGGTCCCAATCACGCACGGTGCTGCTGGAAATCGAGAGGCACCAAACGTGCTTGTCACTGTTTAGATTGATGATTCCAGCGAATCGGAAATTCAAAAAGGAGGTACACGATAATGTTATGGACGATTGCGGTGATTCTTCTTTTAATGTGGGCCCTGGGAATGGTGACTGCCTATACGGTTGGCGGTTTTATCCACATCCTGCTCGTACTCGCTTTGATCTCCGTCGTGATTCAGCTGATTAGCGGCCGTCAGGCTGTTTGAATGCAGTCCACATAGGGTGCAGTCGATAGTTGGCGCGCATTGCGCGCCAACTATCCGATCGCGCCGAGTATTGTCGTCACGAGCGCGGGATCACATTCCGGGAAGTGAAGAACGATGTTGTCTCGCACAAGCCACCAGGGATCGCCGCCGATGACATCCATAAAATCGTTGAGTTGACTCTCATCCGGAAACACAAACAGTTCCAGATCGATACTGTGGCACTTCACGACGCCGTATGTGCATCGAAAATTCCGCTCTCGAAACTCCCTCCGTTGCGCCGTGAGAATCTTTCCATAGTTCTCCATGTAGGTTTCTTCAACGGGATGGAGTCCGGACTTTTCCAATCGCGTCAGAACGTCGTCCCATGTCATGCCATTTGATTCTCGAACTCTGCGACATCGGTTGTTGGACGTTGGCACGTCATGTTCTCGCAAACGTAGGCCGTGGATTTCCCGTCAAGGGCGATGCGATCGCGCAGCAGCGCGATGGTCCCGCTTTCCCCGGCGGCAATCACCGTGCGCGGCAGGTATCGTTTCCGGTAGGCCGTGATGAACGAATGTCCTTCTTTTGTGGCGACGATCACGGCAATTTCCTTCGATGGGCCGAGATGAAAGTCGATGGCTTCGAGCAGCCGGCCAAATCCGGATGGATATTGACCGAGAACTGTTCCCGTGGATGCGAAAAGCTGTTCGGCTTTTCGCGTGAGATCGCTCCTTCCGAGCAAAGCTCCCAGTCGAACCAGTACATCGGCTGCGACCGAATTCCCGGAAGGAGTCGCGTTGTCGAAGTAGTCCTTGGTGCGGGATATCAACGCTTCGTGGCCGCTGGCCGTAAAGAAGAAACCGCCATTATCCGAGTCCCAGAATTGATCGACGATGAGATCCACCAGGGATTCGGCGCGTTTCAGCCAACGCTCTTCGAACGTCAACTGGTAGAGCGACAGCAGGCCGTCGGCCACATTGGCATAGTCGTCGAGATATCCGTTGAATCGCGCGCGTCCATCCTTAAAACAGTGAAGCAGGCGAGTGCCGTCCCAAAGTGTCTTGAAAATGAAATCTGCGTTGGCTTCCGCAATCTGACGGTAGTCGTCCCGTCCAAGATACGCCGCCGCATCCGCAAACGCGCGCAGTGCGAGGCCATTCCAGTCCGTGAGGATCTTCTCGTCGCGTCCGGGGTGGATTCGCTTTTCCCGGGCGGCGTAAAGTCCAGGCCGCGCCGACTGAAACTTCATTTGCAATTCGTCCTGGGAGATCTTTTCGAGTTTGCAGAAGATGTCCGGCGATCTGGGGATGTTGAGAATACTGTGTCCCTCCCAGTTGCCGTGGCCGGTGACATCGAGATAGCGCGCGAGCAACTCTCCATCCGGACCGGCTGCCGCCTTGAACTCTTCGAGATCCCACACATAGAATTTGCCTTCAACGCCCTCACTGTCGGCATCCTGCGTGGAATAGAACCCGCCGCTGGGATCCCGCATTTCGCGCACGAGAAAATCGAGCACCTCTTCGGTAATGCGCCGGTAGAGAGAGCTCCCCGTGACGCGCCAGGCGTCCAGATAAACTCGCGCGAGGAGCGCATTGTCGTAGAGCATCTTTTCGAAATGCGGCACGAGCCAGCGATCGTCCGTGGAGTAGCGATGGAACCCGCCGCCAATCTGGTCGTAGAGACCGCCGTACGCCATTTTGTCGAGAGTAAACGCCGACATCTGGAGGGCGTGAGCGTCGCCGGTGCGGTGGTGGTAGCGGAGCAGGAATTCGATGGTCATGCTCGGTGGAAACTTCGGTGCGGCGCCGAACCCGCCTTCCCTGGGGTCGAACCGCGAACTCAGCCCTTGAGCGGCTTGATCCAGAAGTGGCAGGTGAACCGCGTTGGGGTCGGCGGCGGTGCGGGCGCTCTGATTCAAGTGTTGACGCAGGTTCTGCGCATTACTGACGATTTCCTGCCGTCGCGCTTTATACGATTCGGCGATGGTCACAAGAAGGCGCGGAAACCCGGGCCGGCCATAACGGTCCTCGGGTGGAAAGTAGGTGCCGCCGTAGAACGGTTCGCCGCTCGGCAGCAGGAACACGGTCATGGGCCAACCGCCACTGCCGGTCATCATTTGAACCGCGTTCATGTACACCTGATCGAGGTCCGGCCGTTCTTCCCGATCCACCTTGATGCTGATGAAGTTGTCATTCATAAGCTTCGCGATGGCTTCGTTTTCAAACGACTCATGTTCCATGACGTGACACCAGTGGCAGGCGGAATACCCGATGCTCAGCAAAATGGGCTTGTCGGATGTGCGAGCCAGTTCGAGCGCTTCTTCGCCCCATGCGTGCCAGTCCACCGGATTATTCGCATGTTGGAGAAGATACGGACTAGTCTCATGAATCAAACGGTTCGTCATTTTTCCCTTCAATATAGCTGTAGGGGCGGTCTATGACCGCCCGCGATCCAGAATCTATCAACGAATTACAGATTGTGGGCGGTCATAGATCGCGCCTACAGTCATTGTGATTCGCTTCGTGCGATGACAGCTTCTTCAAGCGCGTCTTCGGTGATCTTCCAGTGGGATGCGTGCCAGACCGGAGCCTCATTAACAATCAGGATCGCCTGGGGGGATTCGTGCCGGATGGCGAAGCGTTCTTCGACCTCATCGGAAATATCCCGGTCTTCGATCACGAGAATCAGTCCGCAAACCAATGAGGGATTCTTCCGCTCAAAGGCTTCAAAGCCTTCAATCACCGCGGCGCTTCGCGAACACTGCGTGCTATGCTTGAAGAGAAGCACAGGTTCTTTCCGTGACTGTTTCAAAAGTTGTTCGAGATCCTGTTTTTCGTGCAATTCGATGATCATGAGTTCAGGTTACCAGATGCCAGGGAAAGAAATCACGGATGACCTCGATCTCCTGCTTAGCGTGATGCCGCTACATCTGACGGAAGCGCTCCGCCGCCAGGCGGATCTGAAGAACCTTGTTGAAATTGTGCTGGACCTGGGCCGGCTGCCGGAAGCTCGTTTTCCAAATCGCGAGGTGAATCTCACCGATTCATCGATCACGCGCGAGGACCTGGATTATGTCACCGAGCGGGTCGGTGCCTTTACCGAAGACAATCGCGCCGGAATCGAACGCACGCTGCACCGCATTTCCGCGCTGCGCAATCGGCGAAACGTGATTATTGGCTTGACCTGCCGCGTCGGCCGCGCCGTATATGGAACGGTCGACGTGCTTCGCGACGTGATTGAATCCGGTAAGAGCCTGCTGCTTCTGGGCCGGCCTGGAATAGGCAAGACGACTCTGTTGAGGGAGAGCGCACGAGTGCTTTCCATGGAATTGCACAAGAGAGTCATTGTCGTCGACACCTCCAATGAAATTGCGGGTGACGGCGACATTCCGCATCCGGGCATTGGACCCAGCCGCCGTATGCAGGTGCCTCGTCCGGATCTCCAGCACGCGGTGATGATTGAAGCGGTCGAGAATCACATGCCCGAAGTGATTGTCATCGATGAAATCGGAACCGAGGCCGAAGCGCTGGCAGCACGCACGATTGCCGAACGAGGCGTGCAATTGATCGCGACAGCTCATGGAAACTCCCTGGACAATTTGTTGATGAATCCCACGCTGTCGGATTTGCTCGGCGGCATCCAGGCCGTCACTCTCGGCGATGAAGAAGCGCGCCGCCGCGGAACGCAGAAGACGGTGCTGGAGCGTAAAGCGCCTCCTACATTTGACACTCTCGTTGAAATTCGAACGCGGGACGAATTGTCCGTGTTTCACGACACTGCTTACGTCGTGGATGCGTTTCTGCGCGGGCGCACGGTGCGGCCCGAAGTCCGCGTTCGGAAAGAGGAAGGGTTCGAAGTTGTTGAAACGGAAGTTGTGTCTGGCGAGCATGGGCGCCGGCCTCAGCGTCAGGCGACGCCGACCCGCGAGGCTCATGAACGCGTGACGAGTCGGCCCCAGGCAGCCGATCGCCCTCCGGCGGATGGAGCCCGGAAGACGATCCGTATTTATCCATACGGCATCAGCAGAGATCGTTTACTTCGCGCTGCGAAAGACCTCCATGTCCACGTCACCATCGCGCGTACGCCTGCAGAAGCAGACCTCGCGCTGACCCTGAAGGCTCACGAGAAACGTCAGCCCGGAACTCTAAAGGATCTTGAAGAGCAGGGAATCGAGATCGCCATCATTCGCAGCAACACGGTCAGTCAAATGAAGGTTTTCCTCCAGCGGGCATTTGGAATCGAGGATCTCGCAACTGAGGAAGAAGAGGCGATGCACGAAGCGGAAGAGGCGCTGGACCGCGTGATGTCTCATGGTGCACCCGTAGAGCTGGCTCCGCGGCCGGCCAATGTTCGCCGGCTTCAACATCTATTGATTGAGCAACACGGCCTGGGTTCGCAGAGCCGCGGCGATGTGCCCTGGCGCCGTGTTGTGGTGCTGCCTACTCGCGGATAAGGCGAAGTCATGAAGACCGTAGCAGACGTGATGAAGGCGATACAGTCCGATGACATCCATGCCCTCCGGGAAATTGTCGACACCCAACAGGAACTGGCCGGCGCCCGCGATGAAAGTGGAAACTCACCCTTGCTGATCTCTGCTTACTACGGCCGCAGTGCGATGATCCGCGTGATTCTCGATCAAGGTGTACAGCCCAATCTGTTTGAGGCTTGCGCTGCCGGGCTTGCCGGCGAGGCGAAACGCCTGTTGGCGGAGAATCCAAAGCTGGTCCTTGAGCGATCCCATGACGGCTGGACGCCATTACACCTCGCGTCGTTTTTCGGACATCTGGAATTGGTGAAGATCCTTCTGGATGCCAGAGCGCCGATGCTGTCGATTTCGAATAACAATGAAGCCAATCTTCCAATTAATGCCGCTGCGGCGGGCCGGCGCAATGCGGTTGTCCGGCTTCTGGTGGAAAATGGATGTCCTCCGGATGCGAGGGCCTCGGAGCGCGGTTACACGGCCCTTCACC
>Ga0134122_10000313_pt1 | contig 31026 bp, 18 predicted proteins | sample KB302_FD_96461 | JGI IMG/M metagenome (GOLD analysis project Ga0134122, IMG submission 96461) | Terrestrial soil microbial communities without Nitrogen fertilizer from Kellogg Biological Station, Michigan, USA - KB3-0-2 | ecosystem: Environmental > Terrestrial > Soil > Unclassified ...
ACGAATGCACCGAGCAGACGCTCAACCGGTTTCTTTCCACCGGCATCGTACGCAGCCTGTTCGATCGTTACCCGGCCGTGGCCGACATGGCCGCCCAGATGGCCACGCGGGAAACCGCCACCGAGGCGTGGAGCGCGGACGATCCGAACCGGCGCATGCTGCTCGAAGAAACTCCCTGGCTCGCGGTGTCCAAAGGAGGCCGCGCCGGGCGCGAGGGGGAAGATCACGATCTGATCCGCGTGCTCGATCCGAAAATCGCGGAGGCCCAAAGAAACGCCTCGCTCGCCAAGCTCGAAGACGCCCAGCTGTCCAGCGGCGCCTTCCCCTGGTGGCCGGGCGGCCCGGCGTCGGACTACATGACGATCTATCTCCTCGCGGGATTCGCCCGCGCGACGGAGTTCGGCGTCGAGGTGCCGCAGGAACTGGTCCAAAAAGGTTGGGGATTCCTCGGGCAACGCTACAAGAACGAATGGTCGGTCGAAATCGCGAAGAAGAAGGACGCCTGCTGCGTCGAGCTGCTCACCCTGCTCAACTACGTCGCCTCGGCCTATCCCGATCCGAGCTGGATGGCCGGCGCGCTCGACCCGGCCGAACGGACGAAGATCGCCAACTTCAGCTTCGCGCACTGGCGCGAGCATTCGCCCTACCTGAAGGGCCTGCTCGCGCTCACCCTTCACCGCATGGGCCGCGAGGCGGACGCCAAGCTGGTGTTCGACAGCGTGATGGATTCGGCCCGCACCACCCGCGACGAAGGGACCTTCTGGCAGCCGGAAGAACGCTCCTGGCTCTGGTACCAGGACACGGTCGAAAGCCACGCCTTCGCTCTGCGTACCATGCTGGAGCTCTCCCCCGAAGATCCGCGCCTGCCCGGCCTGGTGCAATGGATCTTCCTGCAAAAGAAACTCGGCCACTGGCAGAGCACGCGAGCCACCGCCGAGGTGCTCTACTCGCTCGCCACCTACCTCGCGAAAGTGAACCAACTCGGCGGTCGCGAGGCCGCCACCGTCGCGGTCTCGGGCGTTCCCCAGGGCACGACGCACTTCGTCTTCGAGCCCGACCGCTTCACCGGCAAGCACAACCAGATCGTGATCCCCGGAGCGGCCGTCGATGCGGCGATTGCCAACTCGCCGAAGGGCGCCCAGGTGACCGTCACCCAAGAAACCCCCGGCCTGATGTTCGCCTCCGCCACCTGGCACTTCGCGACCGATCAACTCCCGGCCCAAGCGAGCGGAGACCTCTTCCACGTCGAGCGCCACTACTTCCGCCGCCTGCGCGGAGGAGCCGAAACCACCCTCGAACCGCTTGCACCAGGCACGACCCTCCAAGTCGGCGACGAGGTCGAAGTCCAACTCACGATCAGCAGTCGAGCCCCGGCCGAATACGTCCATCTCCGAGACCCCCGAGCGGCAGGATTCGAGCCCGGAGTCGTCCGTTCCGGCTACACCTACGATCTGGGCCTGGGCCGCTACGAAGAAACCCGCGACGCCGCCACCGACTTCTTCTTCGAATACCTCCCCTCGGGCACCTACACCCTCAAATACCGCCTACGAGCCAACGTCGCCGGAACCTTCCGCGTCGGCCCGGCGACGTTGCAGAGCCTCTACGCGCCGGAGTTCGTGGCTTACTCGGCGGGGGAGGTGGTGCGGGTGGCGGGGGAGTGAGGGAGATGGAACAGCCGCATTTCCGAAATGCGAGCGGAGAGCCGGTGACAGCCTGACCTCCGCCCGCGCAAGTTATGGCACGCCCAGCGCAGCGAAAATCCGTTTCAGGTCGGGCATTACGCCGATCTGGTCGGCTTGCGGATCAGCGGATAGCGTTCCATGATTCGGGTTCGCCAAGAAGCTCCGCATGGTTTTGCTATTGAACAAAGGCACACGGTTCTGGCTTTTTGCCAGGCTCTGAACTAGCGCTGCTGCGCCCGCAATGATCGCAGCTGCAGCCGAAGTACCGGTGAAATCGGCGACGTAGTCGGATTTTGATTTTCCCTGTCGGCCACTTCCTGCCGTGAAAACCTTGCTCCCCCAAGCGAAGCAGTCAATGCGCGATCCATAGTTTGAGAACTGGGCTCGTGTGTGGCCCGGTGGGGTGGACGCCCCGACGAGAATCGCTCCCGAGTCTTGGAGTTCCTTCGTACGCCGCCGGAACGGCCTGTCGCCGCTGATTTCCGCCCACTCATCGAGGTCGATCCCGCCGTTGCCGGCTGCCTCGACCACGACGATGCCATTTGCGACCGCTTCTTGAATTGCGTGGAAAACAGGGATCTCGATCTCGACAGGTAAAAAGTACGGGCTCCCGGGCTCGATGGTTTGAGCCTCGATTAGGAGGATGTCGCCCCATTTGAGCTGAGTAGTTGCGGCGGCGATGGCTTGCGCTGTCGAATAGCACGGTTTCCCGCTTGCTTGCTTTGAGTTCCATTGGGAGATGGCCAGAATCGCCAGGTCCGGTGCGATCCCAAGACAGTCTTGGAAATCGTGCTCGGCGGCCACGATGCCGAGCACGGCCGCGCCGTGGCCGCGGAAATCGAACTGGCAGCCCTGGGGCTTGATGCCATGAACCTGAAGTTCGAGGTGATCTTCGACCCAGCCACGCTCGATGTCGGCAAGAGTGATCCCAATTCCCTTGGTATGATTCCATGCGAATCGTGCGTCGATGCCATTAGGCGCCGGATCGAGGTACCCCTGAATAGGCCGGGCAATTCCGCCGATGCGTTGCTTTGCGCGCAGGCGTGGCGTAGGCGCATTTGGGACCGGTAGAACCGAGGCAGACGGATCAAATTCTCCCGAATCAGGTGTTACGGCCGATTCAGGCGCATCTCTGGGAGGCTCGGTTGGTGGTCCTTCGACGCTGCCGCCAAGCGCCGCCGCAATCGCGTAGGGATCAGCTGATCCGACGTCGATGGAGTGATACACCATCTTCAGCTGCTCAAGGTTTAGATACAGGTCAGGTTTCTGGTCGCCCCCTACATTGTCGTCTGCCAAACTCCCCTTCTCATATTGGACGAGGCGAGTTCTCGCGGAGGCGAGCATCTCCGGGAATTGCCTCGAGAGATTTCTCAAAGCCTGACTCAACGGTTGGTCGGACATGCCAGGGTCAGCTAGGGTTTTTTCCTTTCCCTTAGGCGCCTTTCCCTTAAGCGTCCTGGCTTGGGCGGGTTGTGGAGCTTCCGAAGGAATAATAACGCGAGGCTGATAGTTTAGCTCCGGTCGGGAGGTCTGAACCGCGGGCTGCGGGTTGTGATCGTGGTCGTGGTCGGCCATGCGGGTTTCTCCTCTAATGTCCGAGATGGGAACGGCTCACTCGTCCACCAGGGCAGTGGATGCTGCTGAGCGTAGGAGGAATTGCTGTGGGAGTGCATGATTGGAGTGCCACACGAGGGATGTAGGGATGCTGATTCGCATGTCCCGGGCCGAAAAGATCGAAGAAGTGCGAGAAATGGAGGTCGCGTGGGCGCTGTTGCCCGGGAATGAGTTCTTCAGCTGGCCGAAGGCCCAAGACGTCTTCGATCGGCATACACAGCAGAGACGCCGTCACTTCGGTTTCGTCGTCACGTGGACTGATCGTTAGTGGAAGCGTTGAAGCATCAGGCCGGAGAGGCTCGAAGTTGATGACAAGATCGTCGTCGGCGACATATATCTCGAATTGCACCACGTCGGCGACCGCCTGACGGTGTGAGGGCGAGCCTCCGCTCGAGGGTACGAACTCCCAGATCGTGGAGGGGCGTGATCTCGCACTCGCGAAAGTGGAAGTTCTTAGCTTGCCCTCCCTCAAAGAGACCCGAGCTGCGACAGTTGGATGGATCTGGTCCAGGTCTTGCGAAAGGCATCGTGGATCGAGATGTCCGAGAGAGGGATCGACTCGATCCAGTGGCACAACCCAGTTGAAAGAACTCAGGTTTCCCGGCAAGGGGCAAGTACCCGTAGGCCGCTCGTCAATATCTAGTTTCTTCTCCGTTGATCCGAGGCCGAACTGCAGGTTGCGGAGATAGAAAGCGCCCTGTCGATTTCCATCGCTATATTGAAAATCAGGCATACGCATACTGTCAGGGTCGATATCGAGCTCGTTGACCACGAGCAACGGCAAGTGAACATCATGCTGGTGTGTGAGGAGAGGGGCGGCGGAGTGATCAGCCTCGTGATGGTCGCCTGCACCGGACGAGGAAGCGCTCGGAGTCGGCGGATCGACCAGCAGTACACGCATCGCCTTCCCGTCGTCTTCTGGAACGTAGAAGCAAAGGCCGTGAATGTTGAGGATAAATGTAAAGGCCATGGACATCCCCCAGGGGCCGGCAGTTGAAAAAAAACGATGGCCCCAGTTCCTAGGTTTGGACGGACGTTCTGGAAAATTTCCGTAGACGCGCTTAAACTTCAGCTTCCGCCGAGCAATTCAAACATGGCCCAGGCGCCGGGCGAGCGGAGCTTCCTGTCACCCGAGCGCAGAAGCTCGAGTTGCCCGGCACGCAAAGCGTCCAGCGGTCGGACGCCGGTGGCAAGGAATCGATGGAGCGCGACGACCAGAGCCGCGGAATCGGAATCATCGACCTCGCGAAGGCTCGCAACTACCTCCGGCACTCCCGCAGCGAGGAATGGCCGCGCTAGGTTCAAGGCTCCCTCGCTACCGGCTGAGGCGCCTGCCGCCGAGCTGCAGGAAGAGAGGATAACCAGGCGTAAGTTTTCGAGCGGGAAGTCATCGATCTCGCGAGCGTAGAGCGATCCGCTGTGCTCGCCATCCGATGCCAGGGCCAATCGGGAGAGGAGGGGGTAGCGCCCGTTGAGGAACGAATGTCCCGCAAAATGAAACCCGTCTACCCGCGATAGTGTCGCTTGGATTGCGCGACGGCTGGCGTCTTGCGAAACGAGTATTTCGGCATGGGGATAGAGCCGTGCGATCTGCGCGATCTCGCGCCGGGCTTCAGGAAGTGGCCGTGCCGTCGGAAAGAACTTGGGATCAAGGAGCGGCTCCCCGACCAGGAGGTAGGTTCTTGGAGGTGCGATACCGAGTTTGCCTGCGCGCTTTTGGCAGCGAAGGTAGATATTGGCACTTGGCGCGACGCCGGAGGCCCTTTCCTCCACCAGATAGCGACCGGTGCGGCCCTCGCGGAGCGCGGCGAACGGTACGGTCTGGAGTGTCGAGTCGGGCAGAAAGACGATGCTCTCGCTTGGAGTGATCACCGGCGCAAGTGGGGCGATCAGTGCGCGATGAAGATCCGTCAGAGCCGCGTCGAGATCCTCGGGACGACGTTTCTCGAAACCGCGCTCCAGGCGTTCGAGAGTTGCCGTCAGTACTCCCCGACCCACCGGAATCGACAGCGACTGGATCCCCTCACGGCGCAGAACCCAGGCGAGGAGACGATCGTTTAGACAAGCGTATTCGACCAAGGCCAAACCGTTAGGAAGCTTGGCGGCAATCGTTTCTGGTGCCAGCAAGGCGGCCTCCTCTCGTTCGTTCGCGCTCAAGCGGTCGAACAGAGAGCGAGAGCGTGCCTGCTCGGCCACCTCCAGAGCCTCGCGCCGTCGGCCTAATCGATCGAGAGTCGAGATCGCCTCTTCGAAGAGGTCAACCGAGAGTTTGAAATAGGAGAGGCGAAATGGGTCCTCCCCGAGTTGGCTGCGAACCTCTTCGACTACTACGATCCCTCTCTGGAAGTCGCTAAGTGCGCGATCGAGCTCTCCAGCCGAGAGCAGAGCGCGACCCCGTGCCAAATAGATTGCGACGAGCGGATAGCGGTTTCCTTTGGGCACGTAGAACTCGAGTGCTCTCGAATGACGGGCTATCTCGGCCCTAGCGTCGCCGGTAACCGCGAGGCTTTCGGCAATAGAGAGGTCCGCTTTGACGCGTTCACGAACCTGGGCATCCTCAATTTGCGCCGCAAGGCCTTGTGCCTCGCTGAGATCCGTTGCAGCCTCAAGGGGACGACCTAGTGCAAGCAGACTCTCGGCCCGCTTGAGGCGTCCGTAGGCGCGAGAGCTTGGATCTCCCAAGCGATCGCATTCCTGAAGAGAGAATTCGCGGAAGGCCAAAGCTGCATGGAGAAGACCTTCTGCCGAAGCAGCTTGGGCAGCCTCTTCGAGTGCACTGGTTCGGCGTCGAGGAGTAAGCCAGGCGAAATCGGCGAGCGTTTGGATTCTCAGAGGCCAAGCATCGTCGTCGGCGCCCAGGAAGCGCAAAGCCTCGGCGAGATTGGTTCGTGCTTGCGCGGCATTCTCCCGCTCTTTCAGTCGGTCGAACACAGCAACCGCCGCGCGATCGGCAACGAGAGCGGCGTCCGGGTCGTCGCCTGCGAGAAGGGGGAGGCCGGCGCTTAGCCTCAGTTGCCCGGAGAGAGCGGGGTAACGGAAGGTGTCGAGCCGGGCAATGAGACTCAGGGAATCTTCGCGCGCGGTCGGAAACTCTTGGCGCTCGTTGGCACATCTCGCCAGATGAGCGGCCGACCAGTTTGCAAAGGGGCTCTTTGCTTGTAAGAGGTCTCGCATCGCGAGTCCGAGAAGAGGGCAGGCACGCTCTACTTCATGCCGAGTCAGGTGGGGCAGGGCGGCACCGAAATTCGCATGGCCCCGAGCAAGCGCTGTGACCCGTGGAGTGTCGCGGTTCATTTCGGCATCATTGATTGCTGCGATGGCATCCTCGGCCATGGCGTCGCTGGAGACTGCGGCAAGTTGAATGGCGAGGAAGCGGGCGAGATCGAGGTCTGCCGCCGCCTTGCCGTAATGTCTTGCCAGGTAGGCTGTACCCCAGCCCGGGAGGAGTTGCTCTTCGATGAGTTGTCGAACGGGTTGTGGGAACTGATGAATCAGTGTTTTGACTTGACTCGCGTTGCGGGTTTGAGCCTTCGCCATGAGAGTTTGTCGGGCCTTGCGCCAGGCGGCCAGGCCTGTTGGCCGGGTGAGCCGCTTCATGTGATTTTCGGCTTCGGTGCCCCATGCTGAAGACGGATCGAGTTTTAAGTATTCGTTCCAAGCCCGCACGGCCTCTCGAATCAAACCCAACTGCTCGAGGATCAGTGCCCGATTGAATCGAGCCTCAGCCAGGTTGGGGTCAACTTCGAGCGAGCGGAGAGCCGCGTCAAGAGCTTGAGCGAGGGCAACGGGGCGGGCGGGCGGCCCCGAAGATTCTGCGAGGTAGGCAGCGGCAAGATCGCTCCAACGTTGCGCGTCGCCGGGCTGTTCGGCAATCAGGTGCTCCAGTGCTTCGACAGCCGGGGTGGCTTGGCCCTTGAAGAGTTCGAGGAGCGGTCGCTCTTCCGGAATGACTTCAAGAGAACGAAGCGCGGTCCGGGCAGCTGTCGATAGGTTAGTGATCCGCCCGGGCTCGAACAGTTTGTAGCTGAATCCGCCGACCAAGCGACCTTCGACGGGCCGAACCGGCCCCAGGGTGGCCGCGAGCTCTCGTCGGATCGCGTCAGGAGGAGGCGAACAGGCGGCGAGCGCGACAGCCACGAGGAGCGTGAAATGTCGCAAGGGTGCCTCCTCGAAGTGTCAGCCGGTTCTTAGGTTACCTATCTCTCGACGGACGCAGAGCGAGAATTCAGGAAAGAGCCCATCAAGAAGAACGCCGCCGCTCCAGAATCGCCCGACACTCCGCCGCCAGCACACCCGCCTCAATCTCAGGCGGCGGCGCCCAGCCGGTCAGGTCTCGATCAACCAGGATGTCGTAGCGCGAGGTGATGCCGCCCGCCTGCCCTGCAGCGATGCCATAGACCACCGCCGAGATTTTGGCGCGGCGGATCGCGTAGGCGCAGAGGACGCACGGCTCGACCGTGGTGTAGAGGGTCGCGCCGGAGAGATCGAGGGTCTGCGCATTTTGGCAGGCGGCGCGGATCGCCTGGACTTCGGCGTGGGCGCTGGGGTCGAGCCGGGTGCGCGTCCCTTCCAGCCCTTCGCCGAGAATTCGATCTCCTCGAACAATCAGGGAGCCGACCGGGGTCTCGCCGATTCGGAGCGATTCTTCGGCGATTGCGAGGCACCGCCTCATGTAGGTTTCATGCACGACAGGTTGCTCCTCCGTCAGACGCCTTACGTACGGCAGTGTAGCCGTCCGGAGCGGCCTCCTGACATCTGTTGGGAAGAAGAAGCCTCAATCAATATTCATCGTCGTCTCCCGGTTCGTCACGCTCCAGCGCCCGCCTTTCTTGGTCAGCGTCCAGGTCTCCTCCGAGCCGCCGCGGCTTTCGGGGGTGAGCCCCATGTCGAATCGGGTGTGGACGTCGAGCGTCAACCGATTGGGGCTCACCGGGGTGATGGTGAAGAGGATGGTGTAAGGCGGCCACTGCGAGCGGTCCGAGCTGTAGGCGCGGTCGAGATCCTGCGTTGAGCCTGCCCGGAGGGTTCCTTTCTCCGCGACCCATACACGCAGAAGCTTCTTGTGCTCTGGCCTCTCGAAGCGGGCGAGGACGGTCCCTTCGGTCGATCGGCCGAAATCTTTGAAGCTGGTGGCGGCCACCAGCTCGGCGATCGCCTGTTCGTCGAAGGCGGCGGGGCGGGTGGCCGGCGGGGCCGCGGCGAGAGAGCCGGCGCAGAAGAGCAGGAGGATCGAGGCTGGGGAAATGAGGGAAGACTTGGGGCGAGTTGTCATGTGGGGCACCTCTGTCCCTTCGACACGTAACAGAGAACAGAAGAAACCATCCCTGGCGCCCTCAACCGAAGTGCGGCTACGATTCGCGCCGATGCTCTGGGTACCGTTTCTCCTGGCCGCTGGCGCGGCACCGCCTTTTTTCGCCGAGGTCGCCGCGTTGCTCGTCGCGAGCGCGATTGTCGCGTATATCTGCTCGCGGCTCGGGATCACTCCGATCGTCAGTTTTCTGATCACCGGCGCTTTGATCGGGCCGCAGGTGCTCGGGCTGGTCAAGAACCCCGCGATCATCGAGGGGGCGGCCGAGATCGGCGTTGTCCTGCTTCTGTTCACGATCGGGATCGAGTTCAGCCTCGAAGAGCTGGCGCGCATCCAACGGTTGATCTTCTTGGGCGGTGCGCTCCAGGTCAGTTCGAGCCTGATCGTCGTCGTCGGCCTGCTCGCGCTGTTCCAGGTCGATGGGCGGACGGCGGTCTTTACCGGCTGCCTCCTCGCGCTTTCTTCGACGGCGATCGTGATGAAGCTTCTCGCCGCCCGTGGCGAGTCGGCGACGGCCGGGGGCCGGGCGATTCTCGGCATTTTGATCTTCCAGGACCTCGCCGTGGTGGCGATGGTGCTCGTGGTGCCGATGCTCGGCGGGGCGGGAGCGGGCCTCGCGGGGCTTGCCTGGGCGCTCGGCAAAGCGGCCGGAATTCTCGCGCTCGTGCTGCTCGTCGCCCGGCGCGTGATGCCCAGAGTGCTGGAGGCGGTCGCCCGCACCTGCTCGCAGGAGATTTTCGTCCTCGCGGTGATGGCGATCTGCTTCGGCACGGCGTACCTGACCAGCCTGGCCGGCGTGAGTTTGTCACTCGGTGCGTTCCTCGCCGGACTGGTGGTGAGCGAGAGCCGTTTCAAGGAGATGGCGTTCGGCGAGATTCAGCCGCTCCAGATCCTGTTCAGCGCGACGTTCTTCGTCTCGGTCGGACTGCTCCTCGACCTCAAGTTTCTGGTCGCGAACCTGCCGCTGGTGCTTGGGTTGGCTCTCGCCGTGATGGTGATCAAAGCGTTCACCGCGGCGCTGTCGGTACGAATCCTCGGTTTCGGGATCGGCACCGCTCTCTTTTCGGGGCTGATGATCGCCCAGGTGGGGGAGTTCTCGTTCGTGCTCGAACGCACCGGGCGCGAGATGGGGCTCTTTCCGGCCGGCATGGCGTCGGGCGGCCAGACGTTCATCGCGCTCACGGTGATCCTGATGATTAGCACCCCCCTTCTCGCGCGACTCGGTAGCGGTCTGGAGAGCCGGCTGGGCCATCGGGCCGCGCGCGGCAAGCTGGCAGACGCAGCGGGGGGCGATGAGGAGGCGGACAACCCGCATGCCGAGCTCGCCGGCCACGTGATCATCGCGGGCTATGGCAAGGCGGGCCGGCTCTTGGCGCGCGCCCTCGAAACGCAGGGGTTGCCGTATCTGATCCTGACCTTGAGCCCGGAGGGCGCCCGCGAGGCCGAAGGTCAGGGGTTTCGCGTCCTGCGCGGCAACTACGCCCGGCGGCACGAGCTGTCGCTCGCCGGGCTCGATCGCGCCCGGCTTCTGGTGGTGGCCGACGACGACCTCGAAATGACCCACCGCGTGGTGCGCGCGGCGCGGGCGATGAATCCGGAGCTGCCGCTCATCGTCCGCACCCGCTTCGACAGCGAGATCGAGGCTCTCGAAGGAGCCGGCGCGCGGCACGTGGTGACCGAAGAGCAGGAGAGCGCGATCCGGCTCGTCGAAAAGGTTCTGCGCGATCTGGACGTGGCGGAGGAGACCCTCGTGGGCTATCACGATGCCCTCCGCTCCCATCATCGCGAGATCTCCTTGCCGCCCTCGGACCCCTCGCGCCGGGGAGCCGCGCGCGTAGCCGTTCGCGTCGAGCCGGTGCGCCTGAGCGACCGGCAACAGGCGAACCCTCGCTGCTCTCACATCGACCAGACGCGAGAGGTGCTCCCCGGCACGCCCGGTTGCGAGGAATGCCTGGAGCTGGGCGACACGTGGACCCACCTCCGCCTCTGCATGACCTGCGGCCACGTCGGCTGCTGCGACTCGTCGAAGAACCGCCACGCCACGAAGCACTTCCATTCGACCGGACACCCGATCGCCAAGTCGATCGAGCCCGGCGAAGATTGGGCCTGGTGCTACGAGGACGCGATGATGCTCTGATCCAAGGCCCTCGCGCGATTCAAGGCTATCCCGGCGGGTCCTGGTCTTGGCGGCAGATCGTTTTTGCGTCCGCCACGAAACCGAAGCTTCCTCCGGACCAGAGGTGGTTCCACGCCGGCATTCGATCGAACATCGCGTAGAGAATTCTGGTGAAGAACGGCAAGTTCCTGATGATCGCCTCGGTCGGGACGCTACAGCGCAAATCCGGGGTCACAGGCGTCGTCTCGGAGACGGCGAGAAATGGCATTCGATCGATGAAGGTGCCTCGGGGGGGCGTGGCCCGCCGGGCGATCTCGCCGCCTACGATGGCGATCTCGTCGGGTCGCAGCCAAAGGCTGTGAAAACTGGAGGCCAGCTTGACTTGGCTGACCTGATAGAACTTTTGCCAGTTGAAATCATGAGCGTCCGATCTCAGCTCGATGAGCCAGGGGCGGGCGTCCTCCTTGTCGGAGGAGAGGTCCACGTTTCCCGCGGCGATCCAACGATCGGCCAGGGCTTCAAGGACGTTCAGCTCCATCGCGAAGGCCTCGGCGTACTCCGGAGGATTCAGCTCCCCCGCCCAGATCGGGACACCGCTCCTTGCGTGGCTGACGACGAACGGCATCGTGAAAGTGCGCTTGAAAGTACCGATCGAGACGATCCCGGTCGGTCCCTCCGCGATGTCTTTCAGCAGCGATTCGGCGTCCAGGTCGATGAGCTGCTGCGTGAGCGGCATGCCGTCGAGGGTGACCCGGGCCAGCCAGCCGTTCCAAGGCAAGGGGTTCGGATCGACGACGCGCGTTTTGCCGACGATCGTGGGGCCGAGCGTCGGCAGGATGCGCAAGCGCGAGGGAATCGCCTGTCCGGAGCCGAACAGGCGGGTCACGAAGGGGACGGCTCCCTGGCCGTCCTCGTCGATGACGAAGATCGCCGCCGAGAGAGAATCGGTTGCGGATGGCGGAGCCGTTCCGTCCCCGCTGTGCGCGGTGTGGAACAGCAGCATCATCCGATCGTCCTCGGGCGGCGGCAGGCGAACCAGGCTGCGTGCGAAGCCGTTCGCCGTGTCGGGCACCTTGCAGCCGTCGAACAGGTACGGACCGTAGGTCCGGACCCATTCAATCGCGCCATCGAACGAGACCTTCGCGACGAAAACCACGGCCGCCGGGAGGATTGTCTTTCCCGATACGGTCCCCGCGATGAAAACGCCGCTCCGGCCGACGGAGAGCGCCTCCGCCGTCACCTTGGGACGCGTCGGCTGCGGCTCGTTCAGGTCGAGGACGTTGACGGGGACCGTCCAGAGCAGGACGTGGTGATCGTCGAATCGCAGGAGGAACGCCGTCGTGATCTCGGCTTCGGAACCCGGGACGATGGGCGTCTGGACGAGGGCGAAGTAACCCTCTCCGGGAGCGGGCTGGATGTCGACGATCCGCGAGCTCAAGGACGGATCGGTGAAGACGTCGATCTGCTGGGTGATCACATCGAGCGGGTAGAACGGCATAGGTGCACTCCTTGACGGTGACGGAGAAGGGGGCGCTGCGGCGAGTTGTCACGAATTCTAATCACGCGACCGGCCTCCCAGGAGAGGGATTTCACGGAATGGCTCAGGTTGGTGTCAAATGCTCCGTCGCCCGACCCTCGGAGGAGATTTCTTGATGTCAGCCAAAGCCTGGATTCTTGCCGCCGCGTTCGTTCTCGCCGCGCCGTCTTTCGCCATCACGCCTTATCTGGTCAAGGACATCGACCCGAGGCTGTTCGTCGACGACTCGAATCCGCGAAGTTTCGTCAGCCTCGGCGGCCGGGTGCTGCTCTGCTCGGATACGGGAATCTGGGCGAGCGACGGCACCCCGGGTGGGACGGTGCAGCTGGCGAACGAGAGATTCTCCGGCTTCCTTGCGGTGGGAAAAAAAGTCGCCTACGCGATCGAAGGAGACTCTTTCCAGTTCAGGCTATGGGTCACCGACGGCACTCCCGCCGGCACCCTGCCGCTCACCGGGTCCGGAACCGTTCTCGGGCTGCCGCAGCGGGATTACCGCGGTTTTCTCGCGCCCGGCACGGAACGGCTGTTCTTTGCGGCCGGCGACGGAATTCGGGGAGGGGAGCTTTGGACCAGCGACGGCACGGCGGGCGGAACCCGGATGGTCGCGGACCTCGCGCCGGGTTTGGCCACCTCGAATCCGCAGAGCATCACGAGCTTTCGCGACCGGATCTTTTTCGTGGCCGACGATGGGCGCGGAGCGTCCCTCTGGTCGGTCGATGCGGCGGGCACGAACCCTCGGTTGATCAAGGATTTCGATCCTCAGAATCGTCAACTGATTCCGCCGAGCCCGTTGCGGGTGGTGGGGCAGACCCTCTATTTCTTCTATCGTTCCGCCGCCACGGGAGTCTTTTTATGGAAGAGCGACGGCACCGGGGCGGGCACCGTTCCGGTGGTCAAAATCCTTCCGCCCACCGCCCGGCTGGACTCGATTCGCGATGCGGCCGTGCAGCTCGGGCGGCTGTTCTTCATCGTCAATGAACCGACGCGCGGGCGCGAGCTGTGGACTTCGAACGGCACCTCCGCGGGGACTCGGAGGCTGACCGATTTTACCGGCCCGGCAAGTACGTACGACTTTATTCCCCCCCAGCAGCTGCCGGGAAAGCCGTTGATCTTCATGGCTTTCGATCCGGCGCACGGCAGCGAATACTGGGTCTCGGAGGGCACGCCGGCCGGAACGCGGCTGATCAAGGACATCTGCGTGGGGACCTGCTCGGGCCTCTCTTCGTATCCCTTGACCATCTTCCGCGGCCGGCTCTACTTTCTGGGGCATACCCTCGCCCAGGGCGACGAGCTCTGGAGCACCGACGGCACGGGGAACGGAACCCGGCTGCTCAAGGACGTTTGTCCGGGGGAGTGCAACGGCGAGGCGATTCCGCTGGCCGCGAGCGGTGCGCGGATGTTTTTGACCGCGACCGAAACCCAGCACGGCCTGCAGGTGTGGCGGACCGACGGGACCGCGGCGGGCACGACACTCCTGTCAAACTTCCCGCCGCTCCCCAACTTCGCAGACTACGAGGGCGCGATGGCGGGCTCGACCCTCGTCTTCCGGGGCTACGACTCGACGCACGGCTTGGAGCTTTGGCGCAGCGGCGGAACGCCGGAGACGACCACGTTTCTCGCGGCGCTCGGGCTGCCCCGTCCCGCCAGCTCCTCGCCCCAATACGTTTGGCCGGCGGGTTCGCGCGTCGTCTTGCTGGCCGACGACGGAGTCCACGGCAAAGACCTCTGGGGGAGCGACGGAACGGACGCCGGCACTCTCCGGCTTCGGCCCGACGAGGAACCGATCAGCCCTGCGGCGATCTTCCATGCGGTGAGCGGCGAGCATCTCGTCTATTTCATCGAGTTCGCGCCGGGGACCCAGCGCGGAGTGCTCTGGCGCACCGATGGCACCCCGTCGGGCACGTTTCCCCTGACGCCGCCCGAGGTGGACGTCGAGTCCGGCAGGAGCGACCAGACGGTCGTCGCCCATGGCGACCTCTGCTTTTTCATCGGCGAGGACGAGGCGCACGGGACAGAGCTCTGGACGACCGACGGTACCGTCGCGGGAACCCACCTCGTGAGCGACGTGGAACCGGGGCCGAGCAGCTCGTTTCCGCATGCGCTGGACCCCTTTCTCGGCAGGTATTTCTTCATCAACTCGGGATCCACCACGTCAGGCACCTACGTGACCGACGGCACGGCGGCGGGGACGAAGCGGTTCGACGAAGCGTTTCCCTTTCTGGAGAACTTTGAGATCCTGGGGGTGGAAACCGGCGGCAAGGCGTTGCTTCGAAAGCGTCCGGATGACGCGCATTCCGAGCTTTGGACGACCGACGGCACTGCGGCGGGAACTCGTCGGCTGATCGGCAACTTCGCCTACGTCACGGAGTTCTCGGCTTCCGGAGGGTATTTCCTGTTCAAAGCCGGCCTGACGTTTGAAGAGGCGGGCCTCTACCTGAGCGACGGGATCACGGGGGAGACCGTGCGAATCGCCTCCGACCTGACCGTCGCGAGGTTCGGTCTCCGCGCCGTGGCGGGACGATTCGTCTTCTCGGCCGCCCGGATGGGCGAAGGAGGCCACCCCACAGTCTGGACGACGGACGGAACCGCCGCCGGCACGCGGCCGTTGATCGAGACCGAAAGCTCTTCCGTGCCCCCGGAGGTCGCGTCGAGCTTCGCGGGGAAACTGTTGCTCACGGGCGGCAACCGCGTCTGGGTGACCGATGGAACCCCCGCCGGAACCTCGGTGCTGATCGAGATCGAATCTCCTTTCGCCAGTGCCTACCCGCCCTCGGTGGCGGGCGATCGGGCGTTCTTTCCCTTCGATACGCCGGAGACCGGGAACGAGCTCTGGGCGTTGCGGCCGGACTAGCCATGCTGCCGCGCCGCCGCCTCCATCGCGCCGTCTTCCTCGCCGCGGGCCTTTACAACATCGGTTGGGGCATTTTCTCCGCCCTCGATCCGCAGTGGCTGTTCCGCTGGAGCGGCATGGCTCCCCTCAACCATCCTTCGATCTTCGCCTGCCTGGCGATGGTGATCGGCTTGTACGGCATCCTGTACCTGGAGGTCGCCCGGGCACCGGAGCGAGGCTGGCTGCTCGCGGCGGTGGGGCTGACGGGCAAGATCCTCGGCCCCCTCGGGCTCGCGGCGTTGATCTGGCGCGGCGAATGGCCTCTCGCTTCGATCGTGCTCTGCGTCACCAACGATTTCATCTGGTGGCTGCCGTTCGGGCTCTACCTGAAAGACGCGTGGCCGTTCTTTCGAAGGGATTTCTCCGCGGCAGGCGGCGGCGGAGCCGCCTCGCCGGGTTTCACGGGATCTTTGGGACACGGGAGGCAGCGGGGCGGCCTGCCGCCGCACTCGCAGGGTTCGGGCGGTTCCTCGCAATAGTTCTGCCGGTTGCAGAAGGTTCCCGGCTCGCAGGTTCCGCAGTTCGTCTTGCCGAGGCCGCAGCCGCGATCGATCGAACCGCATCGTCCCGTGCAGTCGTCGTTCGGGGTGCAGCCGCAGACGTTCGGGACCCCGCCTCCTCCGCATCGGTCCGATCCGGAACAGCTGCCGCAGTCGGCGAGCCCTCCGAGCTCGTCGTCGATCGAGCCGCAGTTCTTTCCCTTGGTGGCGCAGAAGGTGGGGTTGGCCAGGGAAACCGTGTCGACGCTGAACGCCATCGCGGGTCCCGAGGCGGAGATGTCGCGGATCGCCAACCCTGGATTTTCGCCCAACCCCCAGCGGAGCCAGGCATGCTCGCGCGTGCTGGGGAAAGGCTCCAGATCGTAGTGGGTGCGGGTGCGTTCGGCACGCCACAGCGACCACAAATCAAAGTAGGTCTCGGAGGTCCCCCCGTCGCTGACGTAGCCGCTGGTCGAGACCGGGCGAATCAGCCGGACGACCCTGTGCCCCCAGTCGCCTTTGCCGATCTTGTTCCATTCGGCGTCGCTCCAATGGAAGGGCGGACGGGAGGCCTGATAGACGGCGGGGTCTTGCATCACGTGATAGATGGCGAGACCGTCCGATTCCAAAGTCCGGTCGAAGGTGCCGCTCCGGTAGCGGACTTCGAACAGGAGGAACTCGCTGCCGTTGCGTTGCGGATTCAGCAGCGCACGGACTCTGTGATGGGTCTCGACGTCCGGGAGGGCATAGCGGCCGGGATGCCAGAGGATCCGCGGGCGGAGCCAGCCGAGCTTCAACTTGGTGAAGGCGTCTTGATGCCCTTGGGCACCGCCCCTGGTGCCGTCCATCAGGGCCAGGGCTCCGAGAGCCGTCGGCGGGGTGCGATCGTCCGGCCAGTACATGTCGGTATGACGGAATAGGTGATGGCTCAGCTCGTGGGCGACCAGCTCCAGGTGCGGAATGCCGTCGATGGTGTTGACGTAAATCTCCACGATTTCCGAAACGGTCACGCCGCGGACGGCCACCGACGCCCCGTGCTCGGCGAACACGGGACGTTGGAAACCTCCATTGCCCCCCACTTCGCGCGGAATCATGATCACCACCGCCAACTCGTCGTTCGACAGCCGCTTGTCGCCGTCGGTGTCGAAGGCGCCGAAATCGAATTCGGCGGCGGCCTTCCGGATCGCCTCGGCCCATTTCTCGCTGTCGCCGGGAGGGACGGTCTTGGGCGGTATGTCCCACCAGCCGTCCATGCACGAGCCCGCCGCGTGCTTCTCGGCATAATGGGGCCCGGGCTTTGAGGAGGAGTACCAGCCGAGCGTCGCGACGTTCTCGACGGAGAACAGCCCGCCGCTGTTTTCGCGGTAATACTCGCCGAGTTTTTGCATCACCGATTCCGCGTTGGACTTCAAAAACCTCAACGGCACCCCTTCGCCGATTCTGGCCCGGTCGCAGCCTTTCACGCAGCCCGGTCCGGTCTCCGCGTCGCAGTTCTCGGCGGTGATCTCGGGGTTCCACAGGAGCGTCACGGTCCGGCGCGAACCGAACTGGCCGTGGAGCGGTCCGAACGGTTCGAGGAGACGCTCGGTGACGGTGCGCGCCTCGGTGAAGTTGCGGATCACCCGCAGGTGGTGGTCGGTTCCCGCGCCGGCCACGGTTTCTGGTCGCGAAAAGGCGACCGGCGCTCCGTCGAGGGTCATTCCCGTCCCGGAAAGATCCGTGAGGCTCAAGAGGTGCCAGACCGGGCTCGATTTGTTGGGCCAGTAGACCAGCGCCTCGCCGTCCTTGCCGGCCACCGCTACCGCCGTGTCGCCGAGCAGTGGATGGGGAAAGGTGACGTCCGGAACCTTGTAGATCGTCGGCCGTCCGCTCACCGTTTCGCCGTCGAACGCCGAGAGGTTCGCCGATTCCCAAAAGGTGGTCTTGCGCGACAGGACGAGCAGAGCATCGGTCCGCGTGCGCAAGGCGACGGTCTCAGAGGCGGCCGTCAGATCCGCCGTGGCTTCCTGTCCGGAGGGCAAGGGAATCGGCAGCGCCGTCCAATCCGCCCGCGAAGACCAGACGAGCTCGTAGAGCTTCCCGTCCGTGCCCGCCGCCACCAAGTGCTCGGTGGAATTGGCGCCGCCGACGACCCAGGCTCCTCCCAGTCCGCGCGCCCGAACGCCGGTCTTTGCCGTGACATCGACGAAAGAGAACGGGTCGTCCCCCTTGCGCCGGAAAACGACGATCTCGCCGCCCGACGTGGTGGCCGCGATCTGCTCAATGGGCGGAGTGGCCGGCGTGGTCCATTGCACGAGAGGCCCGGTAAAGGTTTTGCCGGAGGAGCCCGAGATGTTCGTGGCGGTCCAATCCGTCCCCGATGTCCAGGTAAAGAGCGTCACCCCGCCCGAAGTGCCGATCGCCGCCATGTTCTCGCGCGGCGCCGCGTTGAGCCAGGCGATCGGAGAGCCCGAGACCCGGACGCCCGTCGTGGCGGAAGCGTTGACGTCGTTGACCCGGCCGTCCTTGTCCCACCAGAACACATGAAGCTCGCCCGAGAGGCTCCTACCCGCGATGTGCTCGACGAGCCGATCCGGCGGCACGGGAGTCGCCCAATAGGCGACCCCGCCGGTGATTGCGACCCCCGTCATCGCGGTCACATCTTCGATCGAGCCGATCGGATGCGGCGAGGAGAGCCATTCGCTGCCGAGGCCGACGAGTCCCGGAATCGAGGGTTGGGAGGAAGGAGAAAGCGGTCGCGGAGGCTGATCTCCGCGGCCGGCGACCGCCGCGGCACAGAAGATACTCAGGGCAACGACGATTCGGCGAAAGGGCTGACGCATGAGGCGGATCTCCGGTCGATGCGAGGAACGGCGCGTTCCTCGATCTCCAGAGTGACTGCCGCGTGAGAGCGGGGTATCTCACGCAACGGGGCCGCCCCGTACCGCCGGGACGGCCCCGAAAACCTGCACGTCGAAATCGCTTTCGATTAGAAATCGAACGCGACGGTGACCAGGAACTCCCGAGGCCTCTGGTAGTCGTCCTCGCTGGTGATCCGGCCGTAACCGGTGCAGTTCCGGGACGGCTTGTCGCCCGGGCCGCAGTTGCCGACCGGTTGCCAGGGAATGACATTTCCTGCGGCATCGCGCCCGGACTGGCCGGTGGTCTGGAATTCGACCAGGGCATGGTTGTTGGTGACGTTCGCGATGCTCAACTTCACGAAGGTCCGGAAGTCCTTGACCAGCGGCAGGTCGTAGCGGAAGGAAGTACCCAGGCTCCACCAGTCGTCGAAGCGGAACGCGCCTCGCCGGCTGAAGTAGTGGTTATAAAAGCCGCCGCCTTCACCCAAGTAGGCAGGATCTTCGGCGTAAGGCACGCTGGCGACCCGGCTGTAGGCCGCGCCCGATTCGTAGAGCAGGGCGCCGCCGAGCGTGAGCGCGCCGCGGCGCTCCCAGTCGAATCGGTAGGTCGCGAGCGCATTCAGCCGGTGCGGAATGTCCTCGGCGAGCGTTCCGTTCGGATTGGCCGCGCCGATGTCGGTCGAACGGGCGTAGTTGCCGATCGGCGAACCGGACGCCGGGGTGTTTTCGCCTTCGCCCTCATAGTTGCCGCGGAGGCGGGAGTAGGTGTAGTTGCCGACGAACTGCAGTTTGGAGTTCGGCCGGTAGTTCCAGACCGCCGTGAGCGCTTGATATTTCCGCTTCGCGAAGTTGTTGTTCGCCCAGACGATGCTATCGACCGTGGCGAAGTTCGGCGTGCCGTCGGGACCCGGAACCGTGGTCGTGTTGCCGCTCGGACAGGGCTGGTCGAAGCTGAAGCCGAAATCGCAGACGCCGCCGACGAAATCGTCGAGCAGGTTCTTGTACTGCCGATTGACATAGGTGAACACCACCGATCCCGTATTGCCGGGCAGCGCGTGGCGCACCGAAAGGTTGATGTCCTCCGCGTACGGAGCCTCGATGTCGTTCGCGAGATAGGTGGTCGGGAACTGCGGGCTGATGAACCCCGTCACGAACGGCCAGTTCGCATCGTTGCGCAAAGCGGCCTGCACCTCGTCCGCCGTGGCGTTGATCAGATCCGGGCCGAGATAGAACGTCTCAATCCGCGGCGCCGCCGCAACCCCCGTCACGCTGTTGGCGACGCTGTCGTTGAACCGGCTGGAATATTTACCGTAGGTCGCCTGGACCTGCCACGTGTCGGTCAGGCTGTAAGTGACGCCCAAGCGCGGCGAGACGTCGCTGAACTCCAGGTTGAACTGCGCGAGCGGCCCGGCGCCCTTGTACTTGTCGTAACGGACGCCGACGTCGAAGCGGAACTTCGACAGGTTGATCGTGTCCTGCAGGTAGACCGCCGTATTCTTGAGCGTCTGGTCGCCGCCGAGCGGCAGCGCCTCCCAACGGAGCGCGTTGGCGAAGAGCAGGTTGAAGCGCGGCTCGCCGTTGACCGTGCCGGCCACGAAGTCCGGGTTGAAGGCGAGCAGGTTGAATTTGGTGGAAGTCTGACGGTTCTCGCCGCCGGTCAACGACTTGACGTACTGGACGCCCCCTTCGATCGTGTGGGCTCCATAGCGGCCGCCGTTGATCAAATGGGTGAGCGACAGCGCCGCGGTGTCGTTATCGCGCAGGCCCGGGTCGTTCACGTCCCACCAATGGTTGTGGAACACCTGGAAGTTGGTCAGGTCGAGGAACGGGTCCCCCTTCGAGGCATCGCCGCCGGCCGAAATCGAGACTCGCTTCCGGGTGGCCTGGAAGTCCGCGAACGTGTTCGCGGTGAACACACCCTGGTAACCGAGCGTGTCGGTGGTGCGCGGGTCGAGCCGCGTGCCGAGGGCGCGCCCGTCGCCCGCCGGCAGCCCTTCGTAGTTGTCGGTGGACGAGTCGAAATCGAGGTGCGAAAGATCGATCAGGTGGCTCTCGGTGATGGCGCCCTTGAGCTTGCCCTGCCAGCGCGTCTCGTCGCTCGACGAGGTGAAGCTCTCGCCGGTGAATTCGGTCGTGTGGCTTGCGCTGGTGGTCGGAATCTTCCGGCCGCCGGCGAAGAACCAGAGCCGGTCCTTGACGAGGAAGCCGCCGAGGGTCGCCTGGTAGGCTTTGTTCAGGTTGTCGTCCTGATCCTCGTTGAACGGCGTCGTCGAATTCCACGACTCCTTGTCCAGCTCGGCGCGCAGCGTGCCCTTGTAGGTGTTGGTGCCCGACTTGGTGATCGCGTTGATCACGCCGCCCTGAAAACGCCCGTAGCGCGCCGAGACTCCGGAGGTGAGAACCTGGACCTCCTCGACCGCGTCTTCCAGGTAGAGGGTGGGCGAGCTGCCGAAATAGGGATCCGAAACCTCCGCTCCATCGAGCAGAACCACGGTGTCGAACGACGGAGCGCCCGCGATCGAGACCGTATCGGTGGTCGGGCCGTGCGCGATGTTCGGCGACAGCTCGGCCACTTTGTCGATCCGCCGGTCGTTCACCGGCAGCGTGTCGATCTCCCTTTCGTAGGAGAAGTTCTCCCCGCCGGACGTCGTTTCGAGCGCGCTCGCCGTGCCGTAGACATTCACCGTGTCGGTCACCGCCTCGCCCGGAGAGAGCGTGACGTCGAGCGGCACGTTCTCGCCGAGGCTCAGGTTGAGCGAATAGACGGCCGGCTGGAAGCCGGACTTGCTGACCAACACGCTGTAGGAGCCGACCGGCAGAACCGAGAGCCGGAACTCTCCGTCCGCGCCGGTTTCGTCCTTGCGTTCGAGCGACAGAGCTTCGGCGGTCGCGACCACCTCGACCCCGGAGACCGGCTGGCCCGCTTCGTCCATAACCTTGCCGGAGATCGTGCCGGTCGTCTGGGCCTGCCCGAGCAACAGGGCGGGCGCGCAAAGAAAAGCGAACAGCCACAGCAATCCACGTTTCATAGTGCCTCCTCGGGAGAGCGATGGCGAAGGCTCGCCGGGCGGGTTACCGCTCTCGGGTTGACAGATGATGGGCTGGAACGGTTACGCGGAATCGGATGTGGAGCGTTTGCCGGTCCTCCTTCTCTCAAGCCTTGCCTGCGTCGATTTTCTGGGGCAATAGTAGACCTTCGGATGCTCGGATGGCTCCCCCGAAGGGATAAAAGGCACTCCCGGGGGGGCGGCGGCGCCTTCCCGAGGACTAAAAAGCCCTTTTTCCCCGGCGGAAAGCCAGGTCTGCGGATCCGAGGTTCAACGAAGGCGGTCTTCTAAGGAGGGTGCCGGGGAGGGACGAAAATGCGCCCGCAGCGCGCCGCGCCGCGTCAAAAAAGCTTCCACGGTTCGCATCGAGGATCGGATATTCTTCCGCGAGGAGGCGATCCGAAGGTGGCCAAGCAAACCGAGATCGTGGCGAGGATCGCCCGCGCGCTCCAAGAGGGCGAGGCGGTCGACGGCCTCGTGCGACGGCTGCCACCGAGCGAGCTCAATTCGCTGCTCCTCCACGTCTTTCGCGAACGGAGCGCGCGGCGGACCCCGGCCGAGATTTTGGCCCAATACGAGCGAGCGGCCATGATTCGGCCCGCGGCGGTCGATCCCCGGGCGCTGCTCGAAATCGAGCGCGCCGCGTTCGACAGCGCCGACGGCTTCGAGGCGCTCGACCTCTCGCCGGTGGCGCCGCTCGGTCTCAATCGCGTCCTGGGCGAGATCGATCAGAACAATTGCCTGGCGGCGGTGCGCTCCGCCGAGGTGCTGGCCGACCCGACGACCGTCGCGGCGCTCGAATGCGCCAGGCGCCGACGCGCCGGAGAGCGGGAAACGATTCGCCTCTGCTCGCGCTCGAGAGCGCTGCGGTTTCAGCCTTTCGACGGACCGGGGTTTTCTCCCCACTTCGGCCTGTTCTCGCTGGTCACCTCGGGACGCGTCCGCGGCACGCTCGAATTCGAGATCGAAAACCTGCGCGAGCACCTGCGGATCTACCTCGATTTTCTCGTTCGACTCGCCCGCCTCGGCTACACCTTCTCCCCGGTCGAGGTCCGGATCTCGGAGACCGGCCGAGACGAGAGCGCCCTCGAACGGGCGGAAACCGAGGTGATCCCTCCGCTGGCCGAAAGCTTCCCGGGCGTTGCCTTCGTTCTCGACCGGGAGCGCGAACAAGGACGGCACTATTACTCCGGCCTCTGCCTGAGGATCGACGCGACCGACCCCCGAGGGCAACGGCTGAACCTCGCCGACGGCGGCTTCGCGGATTGGACCCGGCGCCTCCTGTCAAACGCTAAGGAGCGGCTGTTGGTGAGCGGCATCGGGATCCAGCTGATTGCGAGTTGCTTTCGCGGCCCGCGGGTTGAGGGCTCGTCCTGAGGACTCCTACCCCTTGAGTCGCTCCGCGACCTGTGCGAGGTCGGCGACGAGGTTGTCGAAAGCCTCGCGTCGCTTCTCGTCGTCCGGCATGCGGAGAACCGCGGAAGGATGGATCGTGGCGGTCAGCCAAGTGGCCCATCGGGTCTCGAAAAACCGGCCACGGTCGCGAGTCACCCGGAACGCCGGCCCCATCAGCGCCTGAGCGGCGATCGCGCCCAGGCAGACCACCATCTTCGGCTTGACCAGCGCCAGCTCCGCCTCCAGCCAAGGCAAGCAGGCGTGGACCTCGGTCAGGTTGGGCTGCTTGTGAATCCGGCGCTTGCCGCGCGCCTCCCACTTGAAATGCTTGACGGCGTTTGTGAGGTAGATCTCCTGCCTGTCGATTCCCGACGCCGCCAAAGCCTCGTCGAGCACCTTGCCCGCGGGGCCGACGAACGGCAGTCCCGCCAGGTCCTCCTGATCCCCCGGCTGCTCGCCAACCATCAAAATCGAGGCCCGCGCCGGCCCGGAGCCCGGCACCGCTTGCGTCGCGTTGCGATAGAGATCGCAAGAAGTGCAGACCTGCTCGGCGGCGGCGAGGCTTTGAAGCGTCGGATGATCCGGAAGAGGAGCTCCTGCTCCGAGGTCTTCCGTTCCGCCGGCCGTTCTCCGTAAGCTCATATCCGGATTCAAGTACAAAGTCTGTGCCAGAGAAACCGCCGCAAGCCCCCGAAAGTTTTGGAGTGCGGCGACGTGTCGCCGCTTTCCTTAGCGCCGACGCGTCGGCGCGCTCCTCCTTGAATGTAACGTTTCATCGAAGCCGCACGCCGACCCAAAAACGAGAGGTGCAGCCGCGCTCCTTTGACCGAGACTTCCCAATTCGTCGTCTATTTCCTCCGGCGAAAAGCTTTCCTCAAAGCCGGCCGCGCCGACACGTCGGCGCTACGGAAAGCGGCGACACGTCGCCGCACTCCAAACTCTCGTCTGAAGAAAAAGGCACACTGCACGCCGATCGTGCCTAAGCGCCAAAGGCGCGATTTAAACCAGCCTGGGGCAACGCCCCAGGAAAGAGTATGGAAGACCCCCGGGAAGGGCTGAAGGCCCGATCTATCGTGTGTCAGACACCCGGCTCGTGCTCGCGACCCTCCTGCGCCGTCGAGGCTATGAATAGATCAGCGCCAAGCCTAGCCGTACTTGTGCAATGTTCTGAAGAACTCGTCCCCGGAGATGCCTTCCTCGCGGTCGGCTTCTTACAGTGCTTCTTCGAGCTCGGCTTGAAGCGCAGGGGGCAGGCGCACCATCGCTTCCGAGCCCTTTGCGAAGACGACGAGAACGCCGATGGGAACTTTCATATTGCGATCGTACTCCCACGAACGACCGAGCGCCAAAGGCGCGATCTAGGACAGCCTGGGGCAACGCCCCAGGTAAGGGAATCGGATCTTTGGGAAGGGCTGAAGGCCCGATCTATCCGGGGTCACACCTGGCTCGTGCTCTGAAGATTCGTCCCCTAAGATGCCTGAAGATCGCAAGAGTTCCCCGCGGGCAATCTCAGTTGCTCGCGGGTTCTCGAAACACCGGCAACTATTTACGGATCAAGGTGTCGCGAGCAGGAATTGGATGCATCCCCGTTCCAATCGAGAACCTTGAACGTTCCCTCTAGAGTACCACCCGAGCTTGCCACGTTGAGTGGCCGATATGGCATTTTGGTCTGCGGTCTCTTCGACTGCCACCAATGCTTCTTCTCCCGGATCGTTTCTTCACCAGCCGCCATCCGGTCGCAAACGCTGGCGTGAATTTGTGACTGCGCCTTGATATCGCGCCGCTCGGGGTCCTTCAGCGGTTGATTTTTGATATGCCGTATAGCCACCGCCAGTTTGCCCTGCTTTTCCTCCGACCATCGCGCGAAGTCCGGTCTCACCAACCCTTCTTTTCGGAGTTTTCCTGCCATCCAGTTCAAGGAGATATCGGCAAGTCTTCCGTTTTCGACTTTGGCGACGTCGGCCCATCCGCCCCCCACATCTGCGTGGCCTCCGGGAAACCACACCTCCTCCGAAGTCTGCCCAGGGCGATCAAAGCCTGCCTCCGTCCACGGCACCGGCCAAAAGCTAGGGCGAGTTTCGTCAATCGATAGAGCTTGGTAGGCGTACTTGAGATCGGGTAGATCTTCAAGCCCGATCAGATACAAAGACTCTTTTTCTCGGTGCTTCAGTCCGAGGGCGCCAACGGTGTCCCAGACGCCAACTAGGGTAATGCTCGCTCTGTTCAGTCTGCGTTTTCCCTCGAGACCTTTTGCGTCGAGTTTGTTGACAGCTTCATCTTTTGTGATCTGCCCTCGCCAACGGTCGCTGGGCGTACTCGGAAACTTCTTGCCCACTCGTTTGAAGTACGCCTCCTTCCCGGCCGATTTCATTATCTTGTACGCTTCTTCAACGTCATCTCTCATTCCTTTGAGCTTGCCGCTCTTTTTCAGGCTGTAGGATTGGTAGTTCAGGATTCCAACCTGCTGGATCATTGCCGCGAGCGTCCGCGCTTCGAAAGCCCCTCGACTAAAGCCAAAGATGTAAATCTGATCCCCGTCTTCGTAGCATTCCGCGATGTAGCTGTAACCGGAGCGAACCTTCCTGGCAAAGCCCCACCCCGTGCTTCCCCCTGAAAACCGACGGAAGTCTGTCCCTACCCCTGGGACGTAAAGTGAGTGAATATTGGTACTCTCTTTCGCTATTGTGCCGATCTCGGTCGCCAGGAGTCCGACGTTCGTTTTGCTTGAGTCGCCGTTCCAGGTACCGTCAAATAGAACTACCAGCTTCTGCGGGCCGTTCGACCTCTCGCAGATTGCATTGGAAGATTCGGCATAGCCGATGGCAAATACGATCGTCGTCAGAACGAGTCGCCTCAGGCGAGTGGTCACTTGCATTTCTCCCCGGTTGTCTTCATGTTGTAATGGCTGCCATGGTGGTCCTACGCTACCAACCTGCAGAAGTTCTCTGAGCGCCGAACCTATCGATAGCCCACCGCGTCGCACCCGTGCCCAAGTGCCTCGGCGTTCCGCCCTCGTGTCTCGATTCGCCGTTCGGGTGCAGAGAACCACCGAAGTGGTGTTACGGTTTGCCGCCCTGGTTCGTCATATCCCGGAAGCGGGTCGCAGGTGGCCGGAACCGCTACGCCGGACCTGTGCACCGCTTCACGAGATCCCGAGACCACTGGGCGGGGCCCGCGCACCGCTTTACAGGCTCTGCGCACCAGTCGGCAGAGTCAGTGCACCGGTGCTTGGGTGCCGCGCACCGCTCTCCAACGTCCGAGCACCGGTGCTGGGAGCCTGGGCACCGGTGCTCGGAGGCTGTGCACCGGTGCTCGGGACCTACCCACTGGTGCTCGGAGGCTGTGCACCGGTGCTCGAGGCCTGCACACCGGTGCTCGGAGCCTGCGCACTGGTGCTCGGAACCTCCGCACCGGTTGTCGGAGCCTGCGCACCGGTGCTCGCAACCTGCAAAGCGGTGCGCGGACTCCACCTACCACTCGCGGCATGCTGCGAAGCGGTGCCGAGATGCCGTCCACCACTCCGCGGCGGCTGCGAAGCAGTCCCTGGGTGCCGTCCACCACTTGCGACATGCCGCGAGGCGGTCGGCGGACACAGCGTACCGGTTCGGTGCCGCTGTTGCGCGTCGAAAATCGCTCGTGGCCTGCGGGAGACGCCCCGACGGCCAGCACCCGGTTCTGTCGTGGTTGGGTCCTGGAGCGTCTCTACGCTCATGGCATAGAAGTTTGCGAGCGCAGGGGGATGACGGTCATGCCAATCGTCTCACTTGAGCCGAAGCGGCGGGTGTAAGGAGAACCGATCAGCCGGAACCAGATTTGGGCTTCCGGTCTGTGAGCGAGCAGGCGATGCGAGGCGGCAATCTCGTCGGCTTCAGTCACGAAAGCGCCGGTCTCGATGTCGATGGCCACGAACTTGCCCTCATCCTGAGCGCTGAGGCGGGGTTGTACCTCGCGCTCATAGATTTCGTTGCCCCGTTGAGCGAACTCTTCCTTGGTGTATCGAGGATGGGGGACGGCGCTCATGGGGTGATTTTACGGCATCAGGCCTTGGGGCTCACTGTCCTCCCCCGATCCCAAAATCGGCGATCCCGCGGCAAGGACCAGCGCTCCTTCGGCAGGGACCAGCGAATTTGGCCCAAAATCGTTGATCCCGCGGCAAGGACCAGCGCTCCTTCGGCAAGGACCAACGAATTTGGCCCAAAATCGTTGATCCCTCGGCAAGGACCAGCGTTCCTTCCCGCGGGACCAGCGAATTTCGGCCAAATTCGTTGGTCCTTGCTGAGGGATCACTGGTCCCGGCCGAGGGATCACTGGTCCCGGCCGAGGGAACGCTGGTCCCGGCCGAGGGAACGCTGGTCCTTGCCGCGGGAACGCTGGTCCCTGCCGCGGGAGCACCGGTTTTCGGGGAGGATCGCTCCTCCCTCCGGCGGTCGCCCCGGGGAGGGCCGACTCTGCGGAGAGTTCGCCGCTTTCAAGTCCCCCGAGCGCCTACACCAAGTCCCTCCCCTCGGGGGCACAAAGGGGGAGGCCGCTCCCGTCGCCTGGATGGCCGACCGGCTTTGACGGAGCCCAGATACGAAAGCCGGCCGGCATTGACACTCTCTTCTAGCCTCTGCTAACTTCCCGTCCCCGGTAGCAAGAAGCGCAGCCGAGGACATTTCAGGCCCGTAGCTCAGTTGGTTAGAGCGCTACGTTGACATCGTAGAGGTCAGCGGTTCAAGTCCGCTCGGGCCTACCAATAGCCTCTAGCGGCACCTGTGGGAACCAGTCGCGGGAGCGGGGATCGGAAGGAGATCGGTATCGACGTCAGGGAGAGAGACAGCGCCGAACGGAGCCGCTTGCCGCGGTTCGAAGGCGAAGCTCGTAACCCGAAAGATGCCGAAATCTCGACCCTCGGGAAGTTTATGACCGGGCGCTTAGCTCAGCTGGTTAGAGCGCTACCTTCACACGGTAGAGGTCGACGGTTCGAGTCCGTCAGCGCCTACCACCCTGTCAACTCGTGAGCTCGTGAGTACCGCGGTCCGCGGAGCTTCGGCTCCTAGCCGGGACTCGCTTTCTTGGCGATGAGCACAATCACGGAAATTCTCCGGCTTACGCTGCCCGATGGGGCGGTGCGCGAGGTCGTGCCCGGCACGACGGCGCTCGAAGTGGCGCATTCGATCGGCCCGCGGCTCGGCCGCGACGCGATCGGCGCGGAGCTGGACGGCCGGAAGATCGATCTGCGCGAGCCGATCCTCGCAGACGCCAAGTTCCGCATCTTCACGTCCAAGAGCCCGGAGGCCGGCGAATTCATCCGCCACAGCGCCGAGCACGTGCTGGCCGATGCGGTGAAGCGCCTGTTTCCCGGAGTCGAGATCGACGTCGGCCGGAAGGACCACAGCGAGAAGTTCCAGTACGACTTTCGGATCGACCACCCGTTTTCGCCCGAGGACCTGGAGCGGATCGAGGAGGAGATGCGGAAGATCGTGCGCGAGAACGGCGACGTGTCGTTCGAACGGAGCGAAATTTCGCGCGAAGAGGCGGCGGAGAAGTTCGCCGCGATGGGCGAGCGGCTCAAAGTCGAGCGCCTGAAGGACATTCCCGCGGGCGACCGGATCACGCTCTACAAGCACGGCGGCCCGGACGGCTTCACCGACCTCTGCCGCGGTCCGCACGTGCAGCGGCTGGCGCAGATCGGCGCGGTCAAGCTGCTCGAAGCCTCCGGCGTCTATTGGAAGGGCGACGAGAAGGGCGAGAAGCTGCAACGGATCTACGGCACCGCCTTCGGATCGCAGGCCGAATTGGACGCCCACCTGGCCCTTCAGGAAGAGGCGCGGGCGCGCGACCATCGGCGGATCGGGCCGGAGCTGGACCTGTTCAGCTTCAACCCCATGGCGCCGGCCATGCCGTTCTTCCACCCGAAGGGCGCGTTCGTCTACAACAAGCTCGTGGACTACGTCCGCGGGCTGTACGTCCGCTACGGGTACGGCGAGGTGCTCACTCCCCAGATCCTCGATCTGGAGCTGTGGAAGACCTCGGGCCATTACGCGAACTACGGCGACGCGATGTTCTTCGTCGAGGTGGACGAGCGGGAGTTCGCGGTCAAGCCGATGAACTGCCCGACGCACTGCCTGATCTACGCGACCAAGATGCGGTCGTACCGCGACCTGCCGATCCGCTACGCCGATTTCGGCCGCCTGCACCGCTACGAGCGGAGCGGCGTCACCTCCGGCCTGCTGCGGGTCCGCTCGTTCTGCCAGGACGACGGCCATGTCTTTTGCACCGAAGAGCAGATCGAGAGCGAGGTGCTCTCGCTCGGCAAGATGATCCTGGAGCTGTACGCCACGTTCGGTTTCGACGACGTCGAGATCGAGCTGTCCACCCGGCCGGCCAAATCGATCGGCACGGACGAGCTTTGGAATCGGGCCGAGGCGGCGCTCGCCGCGGCGCTCGACAAGGCGGGGCTCGCCTATCGAGTCAATCCGGGCGACGGCGCGTTCTACGGGCCGAAGATCGATTTTCACGTCCGCGACGCGATCGGCCGCAGTTGGCAGCTCGGCACGATCCAGCTCGACTACCAGATGCCCGCGCGCTTCGGTCTCTCCTATGTCGGGGCCGACGGGGCGGAGCATTCGCCGGTGATGATCCACCGCGCGATCTTCGGTTCGGTCGAGCGCTTCCTGGGCATCCTGATCGAGCAGACGTCCGGCGCGTTCCCGGTCTGGCTGGCGCCGATCCAGGGAGTCATCCTGCCGATCTCGGAGAAGTTCGCGGGCTATGCGGAAGAGGTCCGCGCGGCCCTGTCGGCCGCGGGCGTCCGCGTCGAAGTGGACGACCGGAACGAAAAGCTGGGTTACAAGATTCGCGAAGCACAGCTCCAGAAGGTGCCCTACATGCTGGTGGTCGGTGCCCGCGAGCAGGAGGAGCGCACCGTCTCGGCGCGCCGCCGCGCCGGGGCCGATCTCGGCGCGCTGCCGATCGACGACTTCGCCGCGCGGGTGCAAGCCCAGGTGGCGGAGCGCAGCCGGGAGGTTTGAGGCACCTTGTAGAGCAGGAAGGCGGACCGCCGCACGGAGCCGCGGTTCGATCGGTCGCTTGCGACCGAAAGGAAAGGTGAGTTAGCCATCGACAAGACCGCGAGAGTCAACGAGCGAATCCGCGTCCGCGAGGTACGGCTGATCGACGCCGAAGGGGGCCAGGTCGGCATCGTGCCGATCGAGGACGCCCTGCGGCGCGCCAAGGAGGCCCTCCTCGACCTGGTGGAAGTGGCGGCGGAGGCCAAGCCTCCGGTGTGCCGGATCATGGATTTCGGCAAGTTCCTCTACCAGCAGAAAAAGAAGACGCACGAGTCGAGGAAGAAGCAGAAGATCATCCACGTCAAGGAAGTCAAGTTCCGGCCGAACATCGACGACCACGACTACGACTTCAAGCTGAAGAACGCGATTCGTTTCCTCGACGACGGCGACAAGGTCAAGGCGACGGTCCAGTTTCGCGGCCGCGAGATGGCTCGCACCGACCTCGGCTTCAAGCTGATCCAGCGCCTGGCGGCCGACATCGGCGAGCACGGCAACCTGGAAGGCAACCCCGAGATGGCGGGCAACCGGATGCACGCGATCTTCGGCGGGCCGAAGAACCAGCCGAAAAAGGTTGGCGCTTAGCCGTAGCCGACGGAGGGCCCGGTTGAATTTGCGCGGCGACGTTGCAGTCGTCTGTGCTAGACTCTCGCGTCTTTTGCCGCCGAACAGAGCGGTTGAAATACTTAGACGACAGATCCGACGGAAGAAAAAAGGAGAAGCCCTTGCCCAAGCAGAAGACCACGCAGGTCAAGGAAGTGAAGTTCCGGCCGAACATCGACGACCACGACTACGACTTCAAGATGAAAAACATCATCAAGTTTCTCTCGCACGGCGACAAGGTCAAGGCCACGGTGCAGTTCCGGGGCCGCGAGATGGCCCGGCGGGAGAACGGTCAGAAGGTCCTCGACCGGCTGCTCATCGACCTGACGGGTCACGCAATCGCCGAGTCGCGGTCGGAGATGCTCGGCAACCGGCTCTACCAGATCCTGGCCCCGGTCAAGCACGAGAAGGGAACCAAGGCTGCCGGCTGAGGCGGCCGAACGGAGAACACGATGCCCAAGCTGAA
>Ga0134122_10000314_pt1 | contig 31026 bp, 31 predicted proteins | sample KB302_FD_96461 | JGI IMG/M metagenome (GOLD analysis project Ga0134122, IMG submission 96461) | Terrestrial soil microbial communities without Nitrogen fertilizer from Kellogg Biological Station, Michigan, USA - KB3-0-2 | ecosystem: Environmental > Terrestrial > Soil > Unclassified ...
GGCAGCTCAAGAATCACTTGCCCTTAGGCGCTATCGACAATGGCTTTCGATGCCGTTTGAAGATATAGGATATGGGAAGATTCTGAGCCCGAACTGTGCCCATATACTGCTGGCCCATCGGCTCTATCTCGCAGAGGGATTTGCGCAAGACACCAACTCTGGTCTCGAACGACTTGAAACCGATATGAGAGCTTGGCGCATTGTGTTGGAACAGTCGAAGACTCTGATGATAAAAATGCTCGCAGCGACAGCAGTTGAAGACAATATAGCCATCGCATCCGGACTTTTGATCCGGCAGAATCTCGATGGGGAAACCATCGGCCGTCTCGACAAGATTGTCCGTCCCCTTGATCCGGTTGAGTTGTCGCTCCGCTGGCCGATGCAGAGCCATCTCGCGTGGGCAACGAAGGCCGTGACGACAAGGTTAAAGAACGACAAGACCGACGAGCGTCCCCTACACATTGCGCTTGCCGCGGCTATGCCCCTTCCCATACAGCGGCGATCCAATGCCTATGCGGACTACTACGAGGCGGCGAGCAAGTCGGTAGCTGAAGGGCGTTACACCAACCTGCCAAAACCGTCCAGCTTTATTCGGACTCCTGCTGTCAGCACGTTGGACTATCTGACGAACCCGATCGAGAACATCATCGGAATTGAACCGCTCCCCTCATGGGATCCCTATGTTGGGCGTATGGTGGAGATCGACGCACGGCTCCGTTTGGCAAGCCTGCAAGCCTGGATCAGACGAGGGGCGCAAGAAGAAAGCGTGCTTACGCGTCTCGCAAAGGCAGGATAGGCCTACTATGATCCCTTTACCGGTCTTCCCATGCTGCTCGATCAGGAGAGGGGCGTGATGTATAGTATCGGACAAGACGGCAAGGATCAGGAAGGCGACTCCCTGCACGATGTCGTCGCCACAATTCCCAAGTTCAATCGATCGTAAACGAGAGCGCTGCTCCCTGTTCCCACCCTGGTCCAAATAATTCACTACACTTTTTCGAAGCCAGAGGTTTCTGATTTCCTTCATGGGTCGTCTAATCATCTAGACTATCTGGTTAGGAGATGCTTGACACTGACGGTAGTATTTCACAGAATCGCGCACAGGTCAGTGCAGAGGGTAATCCACCATGGCGCCTCTCCAACATCCCGCTTGGAAAAACCTCATAGTACAACAAGGCAAAACCCTTCGTTCTGCGGTACCGACTCAGAGCGTCTCGAACGAGGAATTTGCGCCCTTCGGCCAGACCGCAGACCAAGCTCGCGTTGAACAGATCGCAGCAGCGATAATTGAAAAATCCGCTGCACGACAGGGCCTTACCCGCAGAGACTTTCTCAAAACGACGGGCGGAGTGGCCGGTGCGTTGCTGGCGATGAATTCGGTCTTCGGACGGTTCTTCGACGTAGGAGAAATCGAGTTATTTGAGTCTGCCGCCTTTGCAGAACAACAGGGAGACCCCTACTTCATCTTTGATGTACAGACCCATTATGTGGGATCTCATTACGACCCCACGGAGGCGGAGAGCCATCGCAGAGGAGGAGTGTCCAAACAAGCTTTGCTCTCTCTGCGCCGCAGGATCCGCGAAGCGGGACTTAACCCCAAGCTGGCAGGCGATACAGGTACACTCGACGATCTCTCCTGGCGCAATTTTGTGAAAGAAGTCTTTCTCGACAGTGAGACAAATATCGGACTGATCAGTACGCCACCAGGACCCTATCCGCAAGAGGCCGTGGTACCGCCGAAGGAGATGGCGCATATTCGCGATGAGGTGAATCGGGTTGCCGGTTCCCAGCGCATGTTGGCCCATGGACTCGTCACCCCGCAGCTTGGCACCGCAGATCTCGACTTCATGGCCCTGCAAGCGGAAAAGCTCAAGGTCGAGGCCTGGAAGTGCTATACCGGATCCTGTCCAAAGGGATTCGATCGGGGCTGGTGGATGGATGATGAACGGATTGCCTATCCCATGTTGGAGCAGGCACGCAAGCTCAACGTAAAGAGGGTTTGTGTTCACAAGGGATTGCCGCTTGGCCCCGTGCCGGACTATAACCACCCAAGGGATTTGATTAAAGCCGCGAAAGATTTCCCCGATATCGACTTTTTAGTCTATCACTCGGGGCTCAAGAGCACGGCAAATATGAACGAGAGCGCGCTAAGGACGGGCGAGATTCCCTGGACGACCGAGTTTTGCCGCATGAAACAGCAAGAGCCGGGAATCAGCAATATCTATATGGAACTCGGCTCGACCTTCGGCCAACTCGTGACAACTCAACCATCAGCCTGCGCGCATCTGCTGGGGCAGATCATTCAAACATTCGGGTCCGATCATGTGCTATGGGGAACTGACTCGATTTGGTACGGAACGCCACAATGGCAAATTGAAGCATTCAGGCGATTTCAGATTCCCGACCAACTGCTTGACAGGGAGCGCTATCAACCTCTCTCACGACGGGTGAAGGAGCAGATCTTTGGACTCAACGCTGCCAGAATTTTCGGAATCGATGTGAAGGCGAAACGGCATGAAGTGCCCAAGGATGCGCTAGGTCAAATTAGGATGAGTTACCTCGAAGAAGGACCGGAACCGAGTCACCGAGTGTATGGATGGGTAGCGGTATGAGAAGAAGGTGCTCGGATCGCTCCTTGCTCGCGCACCGCGCACGATCAGAATGTGCTCGGTGGACGCGCGCAGTCAGAGCGACCCGGGCACCTTCTTCAGCGGGAGTGTGATTGTAGAAAAAGGAGACGATGGGAATGAGAAGCGAAATATTATATCCGGGGGCGTTTCCGATGGTGCGGGTAGAATTGGCAGCCGGTGAGAACATCAAAGCCGAGTCGGGCGCAATGGTAGCCTGTTCCCCGACCATCGACATTGAAAGCAAGATGGAAGGTGGTTTTCTTGGAGCCCTGTCCCGAAAGTTCTTGACAGGAGAAAAATTCTTCTTCCAAACATTACGTGCCAGCCGCGGCCCAGGTGAAGCCTTGCTGGCTCCAACCGTGCCGGGGGAAATTGCCATCTTGGAACTCGATGGCGTGAACGAATACATGGTGCAAAAAGACGGATTCCTCGCCGGCGCTGACGCGATTCTCATCGAAAGCCAGATGCAGAGCATGAGCCGTGGATTACTGGGCGGCGAGGGCTTCTTCATTCTAAAAATCAGCGGAAAGGGGATGCTCGTGCTAAACAGCTTCGGCGCCATTCACAAAATCGAATTAAAGCCCAACCAGGAATACATAGTGGACAATAGTCACCTGGTGGCCTGGTCCACTACGACCTCCTACAACATCGAAAAAGCCACCTCCGGTTGGGTTGCGAGTTTCACCTCGGGCGAAGGGTTTGTCTGCCGGTTCCGGGGACCAGGGCTTGTGTATATCCAAAGCCGGAATCCGGGGAGTTTTGGGGCCTGGATTAGGCAATTCATCCCCGTCTCCGAGTAGCGGATGCTGAAAACACCTGCCCACTTCGTTCTCGGGTCGAAACAATCCTCAACGTACCACAAGGGTACGCCTGCGGTTCTTTCTCGCCTGCGGCCTCGTCGGCAGCTGTTTTGAGCATCCGCGTTAGTTAGATGAGGATTCAGTGAAGTACTCACCAAGTAAGCAATGACCGACTTCTCTCCCAATGCCCTGTGTTTTGGCGAAGAGTTTCCCAGCACCGGTGCGCCATGTCTTGTTCACGTCGAAGAACAGGGACTCACCGTCACCTTCATATCCGACACCGCTGACAGGGAGCCCGAAGTTGTGCCGTTTACTGCGCTCACTGTCTCGGCAGGCGGAATCGACCACGATCATCTCGTAGTGAAATGGGCTAGCGTGCAAGGGGAACGGACGCTGTATCTGAAGAATCCACATGTGATTCGGGCTTTTCGGGAAGCGGTCCCCGACCATCTTGACCTTCCGTTGGCACAGGTCGCAGAACGGGTGCGTCAGGTGCGTCACCGGCGCCGGCTCGTCTGGGGCATAGTTGGCGGGGCAATCCTGTCCTCGATGCTGGGCCTATGGTTCGGGGCCGATATTTTGGTCGATATCGCCGTGAGCCGGATTCCCGTGGAGTGGGAACAGAAACTTGGCGAATCAGCCTATCGGGATTTTCTCAGCCGTCAGGAGGTCGTCAAAGAAGGGCCGGGGGTTGCGGCAGTTGAGGAAATGACCTATCGCCTGACCGAGCAGATTCCGAACAACCCCTACAAATTTCAAGTGACTGTGGTGAGGAGCGACATCATCAATGCATTCGCTTTGCCCGGCGGGTTTGTGGTGGTGTTCACAGGCCTCATGAAAAAAGCGGAGAGTGGTGAAGAAGTGGCGGGCGTGCTGAGCCACGAGGTGAATCACGTGCTGCAGCGGCATGGACTTGCACGGATCGTGAAAAATCTTGGGCTGTTGACGGTGATGGCCATTGTGTTCGGCAATCAACAGGGACTTGTCGGAATGATGAAGCAGCTCGGAGTCGACTTACTCACGCTCAAGTTCGGCCGGGAGCAGGAAACCGAAGCGGACCTGACAGGTTTGCAACTGCTCCAGCGGGCGAAGATCGATCCCTCCGGCATGATCCGATTTTTCGAACGCCTCTCGGAAAAGGATGAAGAACGGATGGAATGGCTCTCGACACATCCGATGAGCGCTGCCAGGGCCGAACGATTGAAAGCGGAACTCGCCGCTTTGCCGAAGAAATTGCCGGAGCCATTTACGTTTGACTGGAAACAGGTACAGGCTTCCCTCGGATTTCAGCCGGTCGCCGTTCCATGAACCGGCGGAAAACCATTCGGATCGGAGTAATTGCTGATACGCACGGACTCTACGATCCTGCCATTGAAAGATGCTTTGCGGGCGTGGTGCAAATCCTCCATGCAGGAGATATTGGGGGCCGAGATGTCATCCAGCGCCTGCAGAAAATCGCCCCGGTCGTTGCTGCCTCAGGCAATGTTGACGACTATGAAAAAAGCGGATTTCCTCGACGGCTCATCATTCGACGAGGGAGGATCAAAATTGCCATCTGTCATGTGTTGTACGAGAGAGGACAACTGAGTAAAGATGCCGAAAGGTGGCTGGATCGGGGACAACCGACAGTTTGCGTTTTTGGTCACAGCCATCGGCCCGTGATCGAACAGCACGGTCACACCATCCTGTTCAATCCAGGCTCTGCCGGTCCGAAACGGTTTTCCTTGCCGCGGGGGGTGGGATTGCTCACGATCACAGAGGGCAAGGTCATGCCGAGATTGATTCGCTTAAGCGATAGGGTGAGCCTTCAGAGTGTATCTATCCTACAGGAGCCTAAAAAGAAAGGAGAAGTGCGGTGATGAGATGGAGTTACTCCGCTTCAACTCCATTCCATTTTTGGAGCGGAGATAATCCGGTGAAGGCCTCCGAGTTCGGGGACGACGACCAGACCAAGCTGGCTCAAATTGACCGGCTACTTGAGCAGAAGAGACACGCAAGGTATTGATATTCGCGGACCCGTTCAGAACCCATCGCAGGACATCCGGTTGTGGCCAAATTTGAGACAGCAACGTAGGGCCAGGCGGCTTTCCCTTATCCTAGGCTTGTGTATTTTGTTGTAAACAATTGTGATGAGTTGGGATATACTGCGGTCTGTTGTTTCGTATAGAAGCAGTGGTATCTAACCCAACTCTAAAGAAGGAGGAGATATGTCGAAGAAAGTGATCATGCTATCGGTGGCGGTGCTCTTTGGCATGCAGGCAGGTCTCGCACTGGCAGCCAACCCTGACACAGGTCCTGGCTGTGGATTGGGGAAACTTGCCTGGGCTGATTATTCGCACCAGAAGAATATTGCGCCACAGGTGCTGATGGCGACCACGAACGGTACATTCGGCAGCACGACATTCGGGATCAGCACCGGGACTTCAGGCTGCACGAACGATGGAAAAGTAATGGCCGAGCAGAAGACAACGGTCTTTGCTGAGCTCAATTTTGAGAATCTGTCTCAGGAAATGGCCCAGGGTCAGGGGGAGCATCTCGCATCGCTCGCGACCCTGATGGGGTTGCCGGCCGAGAATCACGCAGCATTCTTTGCCCTGACCCAGGAGCGATACACCTCTTTGATCAAGACCGGTGAAGCTTCCCCCGTCGCGATGGTCAAGGCGATCAACGACGCGATTTCCGCGCATCCAGTCCTTGCCAAGGCTTCGACTCGTTAATCACAACCACGGGGCTTCGATGCTAAAGTCGAAGCCCCGTGCCTTTTTAACCCGCCGCTTGTACGTCATCCTCTGTCTGTTCATCCTCCTTCTCACTCCGCTGTCGTCGGTTGATGCGGATGAGCTTTCCTCACAACCATATCTTGTCGAATTGATCAGGAAGGGCACGCAAGCCAAGCTCGCCAGCGAGAGAGAGTGGCATCTCTTGCTCCATTACCGAAAGAATCTTTTCCGCGGCTACACCAGTGAGCAAGACGACCCAGGATTTTTTATGTCGCCGGATGGGAAAACAGATCCACAGGCAGAACTCAACGCGACGCTGACGCAGTTCTTTTCTGATGAGCTCGTTGGGCGCTCGAAGCAGCCGGCTCAATGTGCCTATATCGCCCGGTATTACTGGTTGCGGGAACGGTTACAATTCGACGATTCCCGTTTGCCGCAAATGGCATGCGAACGGTTTGATCGCTGGTTCAATGATTTCGAAGCCCAATCTATCACGCTGATTTTTCCTTCGGCCTTTCTGAACAATCCCGCGTCGATGTTCGGACATACGTTGCTCCGAGTCGACCAGAAGGGTCAGACCGATCAGACGAGAATCCTGGCTTACACGATCAACTATGCGGCAGACGTGCCTCCCGACGCAGGCATGGCCTATCCCATCAGGGGCATGTTCGGGGGGTATCGGGGGTACTTCTCAACGATTCCCTACTACTTGAAAGTGCAGGAGTATCGCGACATCGAAAATCGTGATATTTGGGAATATCGCCTCAATTTCACTGGAGATCAGGTCAAACGGTTACTGATGCACGCTTGGGAACTCGGGAATGCCTCCTTTGACTATTTCTTCTTCAAAGAGAATTGCTCTTATCATCTCCTGGCGCTACTCGATTATGCCGACCCCACCCTGCATCTCACCGACGAGTTTCTATTTTGGACCGTTCCAGCGGACACCGTTCGGTTGATTTCATCGAAGCCTGGTCTGGTGTCCGGTATCGCCTACCGGCCTTCGCGCAGCAACGTGATCCGGCGTAAGCGCGAAACTCTGCCTCCGGAGGAGCGGGAGATCGCTCATCGGCTTACACAGGATCTCGGCGAACTGAATTCAGCGGCATTAACACGATTGGAACCCGTGCGACAAACCTTCCTTCTCGATCTTGCCTCCGACTACCTCCGGTATCGAATTGATACGACCGACGAACCGCCGCCTTTTTTAAAGGAACGCAATCGTGCCATTCTTGCCGCCCGGAGCCGAATCAGATTACCTTCGGAAGAGTTCCGAGTCGAACCGTTTGCCAAACAGCCGGAGCTGGGTCACAACACCTCTCGAGCTAGCGTGGGCGTTGGTTGGAGAAACAACAGTACGTTCGAAGAGCAGACGATACGCGCTGGGTATCACGACCTGCTTGATCCAGAAATCGGATACACTCCGAATGCGCAGATTGAAATCGCCTCAGTGACGATGCGGACATACAACCGGTATGATCAAACAAGGGTGGAGCGTGCCACGCTCGCCAATGTCGTCTCGCTCTCACCAATAGATTCGGTATTTCACGCGCCGTCGTGGAAGATCAATGTCGGTATGAACACGATTCGGCACAACGGATGCCAGTTGTGTAGCAACGGGGTGGCGAGCGGAGGGATTGGCGCCGCAGTGGAAACCCAATGGCTAAAGCGGGAAGTCTATTTCGCATTCGCAGAAACCGAAGCGAACTACAGCAAAGCCTATGAGGAACGACATCGAATCGGCGGCGGTGGCACGGTGGGCATGTTGACAGATCTGACAGATCGATGGAAACTCATGGCCACCGGTTCTTACTTGGGATATGTACTTGGGGACAAGTCTCATGACATCCGCTGGTTTGTCGGGTCGCGCTATACACTCATGCAAAATTTGGCACTCCGGCTGGAGTATAACCATCGTGATCACGACAATGACGTCATGTTTTCAATGCAGGCGTACTTTTAGAACTATGGAGACGCAGGACGGGGAATGTTAGGTGATGATGTTGGAGTCGCTGATAGATCGCTGATGACTGGCTTTTTCTTGTATTGTTCTTGCGCTTCTTGAGCCGCTTTCATTTCCGGTGAGGGGGGGGGAGGGCGGTAACCGCTGATTGCCAGTACACGGTCATCGGGGCTGTAAACAATGTATGAGTATTCGTCATGGCCCTGAAAGACCTCGATTAGACTTAAAATCGGTTCAGCCAAACCAATTGTGGCCAGATCGATATAGAAATTTAGGGTGGCTCGGCCGCCATTTGGAGAATTTCCCATTTCATACTTGTACGTGTCTTCTTTTTTCCCTTCCTCAAGTAATTTTGACGAAACAGGTGTTCCTAATTGAATTTCAACCTGCTTTCGAGAGGAGCCTACTTCGAACGCATCAAAGTTTGGCTCTTGTTGGCCATTCAGCGCCATGGCGATGGAGCATCCCACATTCGCCAGCCCGATAAGGCCGATCACCATGAGTGTAAGCTTATTACACATGGTTGCCTCCATTGTTTATGCGATCGGAGTGTCCAGTCAGAGATTTGAAACCGACGCTGGATCGTACAGCTAACGCTTAAGTTTTACAATCGAAGCAATTAGGTGATTCCCTGATTTCAATTGATGACCATGCTGAATAGATGATTGTTAGGGTGTGATGTCCCATGAATTTGCTTGACCAGTTCTTCGTCTATCATCCTGAGCCCTGGCAGGATCGGGACTGGTCTCGTCTCAGTGGGTTACCGCTGGAAGAGATTTGGTTTCAGGCTGGCGATGGGGCGCGCCTATTCGGTTGGTACGTGGAGACGCCGGCTGACCGTCCGGTTATACTCTGGTGCCATGGCAATGCCGGGAACATCATCAACCGTCTTGAAAACCTGAAACTGCTCTATCGCCTCGGACTCTCGGTGTTCCTGTTCGATTATCGGGGCTACGGTCGCAGCCAGGGAAAACCGTCGGAAGAGGGGCTCTATCAGGATGCGATCGGAGCACATGATTACCTTACGCGAACCAGAATGATTCGTCCCGAGAGTATAATTATATTCGGGCGCTCGCTCGGCTCGGCTGTCGCAGGGGAACTTGCCGTGCAGAAGCCTGCCGCCGGGCTCATCCTCGAATCAGCGTTTGCGTCCATCGAAGCGGTGGCCAAGTTCCACTATGGCGGGCTGCCCGTCCACTGGCTGCTCGGGGCGGACTTCAAATTAATCGATCGCCTTCCGTATCTCTCCCTGCCAAAGCTGATGATTCACGGCGACAAGGACGATATTATCCCTCTAGAATTGGGCCGGCAGGTCTTCGAAGCAGCCAAACCACCCAAATCCTTCTACGTCATTGCCGGCGCTGATCATAACAACACCTACCAGGTCGGAGGCGCGGCCTATTTCAAACGATTGTCTGAATTTGTCCAGGCCGCCCTCCAATCCTAGCCTACGGCCGCCCGTTCCCCAGGCGCGTTTCACGCGCCCCTTGTGCACGATGTCTTAAAAATTGATTGGCGAGCGCCCCCCGTTTTGGTAAAGTGCGCGACGGTCACGCCAAAGGTTTGCTCAGATGAGCGACATGATAGCGGTCGGAATAGACGTTTAATGGACGATGTCGGTTAAGGAGGCCGGGCTGATGATGCTCTCTCGTCTACTTGCGTTCAGTCTGCTGAGTTTCGTGATCGTGCTTGCTAGTGGTTGTGCCGGGAAAACCGGCACAGCGCAGCCACGGGGGTTGAGCGACACGACGCCGGTGGCAGGCAAGGCTTCTGCGCCAGCCCCCTTGCCGCCGCCAGGCACTCAATCGGATGAACCGTTCGATCCCTTTGCCAAGACCGGTGAGGCGACCGGTGAGGAGTATGACCCCTGGGAGCCGATGAACACAGGCATTTTCGAATTCAACCGGCAGATGGATCACTATGTGCTCAAGCCGGTGGCAAAAGGTTACAATTTCATCATGCCGGATCTGGCTCAGGTCGGAGTCAGCAACTTCTTCTACAACATCCGCTTTGGCCCGCGCTTCCTTAACAATCTATTCCAGGGAAAGGTGAAAGGCGCCGGTATCGAGTTGGGTCGATTTTTGATCAACACTACAGTCGGCATCGCAGGATTTATCGATGTTGCGAAAAAATTCGACTTGGTTACGCCGGAAGAGGATTTGGGACAGACATTGGGCTTCTATGGGGTCAAGCCGGGTCCCTATCTCGTGTTGCCGTTTCTGCCACCCTTCACCGTTCGGGATCTTGTAGGGTATATCGGCGATGTGTTCCTCAATCCGATCAACTGGTTAGTCGTACCGATTATTGAAGTCAACCACGTCCCCTCCGTGATCGATCACGAGGACCGTACGACAACGAGCTTCATCCAGATGGGGTCGCGCGTGGGTGAGGTGATTAACGACAGGTCTCGGAATCTCGAAAAGTTCCAGGGAGTTGAGGAAGCGACATTAGATCTCTATACAGCCGTCCGCAATGCGTATCTGCAGAAACGCTCGCAGGCGATCGCGGAGTAGGGACATGAGAGGTAAAGGGTAGGGGTGAGACGTTAGGGGTAAGGCGACGGGAAACTCGTGCTCCGTCCTTGCCATCGTTTTAGGGTTTACACCCTCACGCCTTACGAGATCACGCCTCACGGAATTAGACCCAGTTCCCGACCAACTGTTGCAAAGGCCGCGACGGCTCGTTCTAGCTGTGTCTGCGTATGGGCCGCCGACATCTGGACCCGAATCCTTGCCTGACCTTCCGGCACAACCGGGTAACTGAACCCCACGACATAGATCCCTTCCTGCAATAGTCGATCTGCCATCTTGGTAGCGAGTGAGGCGTCACCCAGCAAAATCGGAATGATGGGATGCTCGCCGGGAATAAGTTGAAATCCAAGGGCGGTGAGTTGCGCGCGGAAAAAGGCCGCATTCTCTCGCAACCTGGTCCGTAACAGGTCTCCTTGGGCCACGAGGACCACCGCCCGGCGAGCTGCTGCGGCAATGACCGGCGGGAGTGAGTTCGAAAACAAGTAGGGTCGCGACCTCTGCCGCAGCAGTTCGATGACGTCCTTCCGTCCGGTCGTAAACCCGCCTGTCGCACCGCCCAATGTTTTTCCCAGCGTACTGGTGACGATCTCGATCTGATCGGCGACCCCGAAATGGTCCGGGGTGCCACGCCCGTTGCGCCCGAGCACACCGGTCGCGTGACTGTCGTCCACGATCACCGCTGCATCATACCGGTCCGCCAGCTCGACGATTCGATCGAGTTTGGCGAGATCGCCATCCATGGAGAAGACTCCGTCCGTCGCAATCAAGCGAAGGCGATACGATACCGCCTCGCGCAGCTTGGTCTCCAGATCCTCCATATCGGAGTGCGCATAGCGTAGCCTCGCGGCCTTGCAGAGTCTGATGCCATCGATGAGGCTGGCGTGGTTCAAAGAGTCGCTGATGACGGCATCTTGCTCCCCGAGAAGTACCTCAAAAAGTCCGCCGTTGGCGTCGAAGCAGGAACTATAGAGAATTGTATCCTCGGTGCCCAAAAAGGTGCTGAGCGCTTGTTCAAGTTGTATGTGAAGATCCTGCGTGCCGCAGATGAACCGGACCGAGGCCATACCGTAGCCATGCTCTTGCAGTCCGGCGGCAGCGGCCTGTCTGATCTCGGGGTGGTTGGCGAGTCCCAGATAGTTGTTGGCGCAAAGATTGAGGACCTCACCTTGAGCCACACGAATCTCGGCCCCCTGCGGGCCAAGGATCTGTCGCTCGGATTTGTAGAGTCCCGCCGCGCGGATTTCTGCGAGTCGTTCTGAAATAGTTTGTTTGAACGAGTGATAAGCCATTCTCAGTCGGTGAGGGGTGAGACGTTAGGCGTAAGGCAATGGAAACTCGTGCTCCGTCCTCGCCATCGTTTCACACCTGACGCCTCACCCCTCACGGAAATAGAACTACCTTCCCGCATTGGCCTGAATTGATCAATTCGAATCCACGCGCAAAGTCTCTCATCGGAAACATATGGGTGATCACCGGCTTGATATTGAGTCCTGCCTGGAAGAGACCGGCCAAGCGATACCAGGTTTTGAAGAGCCGGCGGCCGGTCACCCCATACACGCGGATGCCTTTGAAAATAATTTCGTTTGGCAGGTCAAAACATACGGACCCGGTTGGAATACCAAAAAGAGTGACGCGACCTCCGTTTTTCACGGCATTGAAAGCCTGGTGTAGTGCGGTGGGGTTTCCCGACATTTCGAGCGAGGCGTCGACGCCCTCACCGCCGGTGATTTTACGAATGGCGGCGGCGATGCGGTCCGCCGTCTCGGTCCTGGCGTTGAGCACATGATCGACGCCGACCTGGCGGGCTAGGTCCAGGCGATACTCGCTGGCATCCGTGGCAATGATCATGGCAGCCCCGGCTGTTCGTGCGACGGCAGCAGCGAAGAGTCCGGTCGGACCGCATCCAGTGATCAAGACCGTCTGTCCTGTGAGGTCTTCAACTAAGGCTGCGTCGACTGCGTTGCCGAGCGGTTCTTGGAGACAGGCGAGTTCCGGAGGGAGAGTAGGCGAAGACTTCCAGAGCACCGTTTCGGGAAGGACGAGGTATTCTGCGAAGGACCCGTCTCTATCGACCCCGAGAATCCGGTAATTCTTACACACATGTGCCTGTCCGGTTCGACATTGGAAACAGTGACCACATGTGAGATGCGACTCGGCGGCGACATAATCTCCCGTCTTGACGAGCGTCACGCCCGAACCGACTTCAACAACCTCACCACACATTTCATGGCCGATGATGCGCGGCGGGTGGATACGGCTGTGCGCCCACGGATCCCAATTATAGATATGGGCATCCGTCCCGCAGAGAGAGGTGGCCTTGACGCGAACGACCGCATCGGTAGGGCCTGGTTTCGGATCCGGCCTATCGGAGGCGGTCAAGCCCGGTCCTGTCGACATCTTGACGAGTGCTTGCATGAACCTATTGTATACCACCGGCTCTCTCCCGCCTATCCTTTCCCGGGGGTTGCGCCAGGATCAGCGAGATCGGTAGGATGCAGTTATGATGTCTCTGCGCCACCGATACGTGCTGTTGCTTGGGGGAGCCTTGTGTGTGGCGCTCGCCTGTCCAGGCCCCATCCTACCAGCACAGGCCCAATCATCGCCTCAGAGGGCTTCTCCGTCCAGTCCTGCGAAGCGGTGGGTCCAATTCGAGTTGAGCGACGCGGAGTCGATGGGAGATCCGCAGACAGGTAAGCCCGTCACGCTGACAATTTTCCTGAGAGGCGTGACTTCGAGCACAGCTCCAGTGGTCGCAATCTGTGAATCGATTGCGTTTCGAGGCCAAACGGTCACTCTTGAGCCAGATGCAGAGTCGATAGCATTGAAAGGGACCGTCACACTCGAACCAATCCTGATGAGTCGCACTACTGTCCCGCCCAGAGCGGCGCGAGTCCAAGTGACGTTTGCTCGGTCCCGCCAGGAGAAACTCGAACGGTTCATGCAACGGGTCGTGTATCTGACAATGGATCGTTCGGAGCCGGTGAATGAGAATCTTGAGTCGCCGCCTGATCACCAGGAGGAGTCCCAAAGCGACATTGTCATCTTGCAAGAAATACAATCGGACCTGGAGCCGGTAGCAACGGGCACCTTAGCTGAGGAGGATCTTGTTCCGTTTCCCTCATTAGGAGAGGGAGAAGCCTACTGGCAGTATGTGAGCCGTCTCATCAGCCGAAGTTGGGCCCGCCAAGTCCGTGGAGTCAGGCATAGGCCAACCAGTGAAACGGTGAAGGTCCATTTCAAATTGTTTCCCAACGGCCGCGCCCAGCTGATCGAGATTGAGAAAGGCTCTGGTGTGCGCGAAATCGATGAGGCTGGAATCTATGCGGTGGTCAATGCTCAACCGTTCCTGCCGTTCTCCAGCGAGCTGGGGGAGGATGCAGTGGACGTGCACCTCCGGATGCGAACCGGCAGTCGGGGACATTCGCGCGACGTGCAATCCGTCGGGATTCGGTCAACGGGCAAGTCTCATCCATTGGACCAGTCTTTGAAGAAGTAAGTCGCATCCCTTGCATCTCATCCGTGAGACTAGAAGGAGGATTCATGCCGAAGATGTGGCTCATACTCCTATGGCTTGCAGTGCTGGCGTGGTTTCCGCCTGCGGTTTACGCAGAACCGGCTCGTTGGAACCTGGATCCTGAACATTCGACGATCGAGTTTCGCATCACCCACATGGTCGTTTCAAAGACGACGGGACAATTCACAGACTATGCCGGCTACATCGACATGGATGCCGAAGACGGAATGGTGACCGCGATTGAAGCCACGATTAAAGCCGAGTCGGTGAACACGAATCACATAAAGCGGGACACCCACTTGCGGAATGCCGAATTTTTAGACGTGAAACTGTATCCGACGATCATCTACAAGATGAAAAACTATAAGAAGACCTCAGAAGGCTTTACCGCTATGGGAGACCTGACACTGCACGGGGTGACGAAGGAAGTGCTCCTCACGGGCCGCTATAATGGGTCGACGAAAGACCCCTGGGGCAATACCAGGGCCGGCTTCAGCGCAGAAGGAAAACTCAATCGCAAAGACTTCGGGATGATCTGGAACAAGACATTGGATAATGGCGGGCTGGTTGTGGGCGATGAGGTCCAGATACGACTGGATATAGAATGCATCAAAGCCAAACCCTAGCAGGATGCTGAAAAAAGAGGGAAAGGGTAGTCTGGCCGTCCTCCTGCTCGCGGAACGCGCACGCTCGGAAGGTGCTCGTTCGACGCGCGCAATCGAGGATCGACCAGCCCACCCTTTTGAGAGCGAGTATTAAACTGCTACAGTCTTGCTGGACGGCCTTTTTGATCAGCTTGCATCGCTTTGGTCTAGCAGGGAATCAAGTCACTGATGAAGGCGATGGTTCTTGGTCACACTGCGGACGTGGGGACCTCCCCGCTACAGTTGCGGGAGATTCCAATACCTGAGCCTGGCCCCGGAGAAATTTTGGTCCGTGTCTCTGTCTGTGGAGTGTGCCGGACGGATCTTCATGTCATCGAAGGCGAGTTGCCAAACCCCGCGCTCCCGCTCATTCCCGGCCACCAAGCAGTAGGGATTGTCAGTCGGGTCGGCGTAAATGTGACTGAACGGAAAGTCGGCGAACGAGTCGGAATCGCCTGGCTGCAGCACACATGCGGCCTGTGCGAATTTTGCGCCGGCGGGAGGGAGAACCTCTGTGAGCATGCCAGATTTACCGGTTATCAGGTCGACGGCGGCTATGCAGAATACGCGCTCATCCCGGCAGCGTTTGCCTATCCGATTCCGCCGATATTCAGTGATGACGAAGCAGCCCCCCTCCTCTGTGCCGGAATCATTGGCTACCGGGCTCTGCGTCTGAGTGGAATCCAACCAGGCCAACGGCTCGGCCTCTATGGGTTTGGAGCATCCGCGCACATTGCCATTCAGATCGCTCGCCATTGGGGCTGTCAGGTCTATGTCAGTTCCTTGAAACCAGAGCATCAGCGCCTTGCGCGTGAGTTGGGCGCCGCATGGGTGGGTGGGGCAACGGAAAAGCCCCCGGACAAGCTCCACAGCTCGATCATCTTTGCGCCGGCCGGTGAGTTGGTCCCGCCAGCCCTGCGTGCATTGGAACGAGGCGGCACGCTGGCCATTGCTGGCATTCACATGACACCCATTCCTTCCCTCGACTACGATCGCGAGGTCTTTGGCGAGCGAACCGTCCGAAGCGTCACGGCCAATACGAGGCAGGATGGCCTCGATTTGCTTCGCGAGGCTGCTGCAATTCCCATCAAACCCCACAGGGTTCTCTTTCCACTTGACGGGGCCAACCGGGCATTGCAGGCGCTCAAGTCCGGATCATTTCAAGGCGCGGCGGTCCTTTCGATTTCCGGCTGACGCTGGCAAACCACTCCCTCTGCTATGGTACAGTAAGCGGTGATGTCACGAGTCCTCGCGATCCTGCTTCTCGCGATAAGCGTTGGGGCCAATGCACCGACCTGGGCGTTGGAATTCACCGCCGATCGCATCACCACCATCGACGGCCGCACCGGCAAGGATGCCCTCTTTTACCGGGACGACATGTGGCGGCTCGAACACCACGCGAGCGGCCCAGTGACCGTCAGCATCGTGAGGAAGGATAAAAGAATCGTATGGCAGTTGCTGTCGCGTGTCAGACATTTCAAGACAGTTCCCTACAACGGGGGACAGGATCCGCTGGTAGCCGAAACGCTGGAGGGAGAAGTGTCCCGGGAAGAGATCGGACAGGAAATGCGCGAAGGCCACCAGACGATCTTGTATGAAGTGACCACGAACCAGAATGGAAGGACGGAAGTGTATTATCAATGGCTGGCCACTGATATACACTTTCCAATGAGGTTGATGAAGAAGAACGGCAATTGGAGCGTGGAATATCAGCACGTCAAGATTCGGCCCCTGTCAGACTCCCTGTTTCAACTCCCGATTTACTTCACTCCACTTGAAGAATAATTAGTTCGAGGAAAGGCATATGGAGCGAGAACTGACCCTGCTGGTTGATGCAGTCCGGAAGGCTGGAGCAAAGGTGCGCGAATTGGTCAAGAGTGGATTTGCGGTACAGACGAAACCAGACCATTCGCCGGTCACCACGGTTGACCTCGAGGTCAACCGTATCCTTCATGAGATGCAGCGCCGGGAGTTTCCACTGGACGGATGGCTCTCAGAAGAGTCCCCCGACGATTCGGCGCGACTCACTCGTCCACGAGTCTGGATCGTGGACCCCATCGACGGCACAAAGGCGTTGGTGAAGGGGATGCCGGAATTCTGCATTTCTGCTTCGTTGGTCGAACGGGGCGTACCAGTCGTCGCCGCGATCCTGAATCCTTCAACGGACGAGCTCTTCACCGCGGTACGCGGCGAAGGACTGTTCTTGAACGGGTCGCGTGTGACGATCTCGGCCGATCAGAAAGCTGATCCTGAGATCATGGTCAATGCGTGGGAACTCCGGATCGACCGATGGTCAAAGCTCCCCGAGACCGTCCGTTGCCGCCCCATATACTCCATCGCCTACGCGCTGGCCCTAGTCGCCGCCGGTCGCATCCAGGCCGCCTTGACTATCGAGCCGGAAAACGAATGGGATCTCGCGGCAGGAGTGCTGCTGATCGAAGAAAGCGGCGGGACCGTCCGCGACGCGGATGGAAAAGCCTTTGTCTTCAATCAGCCGACACCAAGGTTTCGTGGCGTCATCGCTATGGCTACCGCAATCGACCGGGATCTACGAGCGCAACTCCAGACCCATGCAGAACAGGCCAACGCTCATTCACAGCTACAGCAGCCTGCTCCATAACCAGCGCCCCGCTATCCTCCCCAAACTTGTTGCAGATGCCCTATCTTGAGGGCGCGAAGGCTCGTTCTCATAGTCGATATTGGTTGTACGCAATAAAAATGCCTCTATACTTGGTCATGCGACGACCAGCCGATCGCGCTCATGAACGGGTTTTCTAGGCCAGACACACTCCTGGAACGAACGAAATAGGAACAATGCAAAAGGCAGCCCATAGAGCTATCGAACCACGTGCCTACGATGCTCTGATCCAGGAGGGCTTCATCCGCCAGACGGATCTCGTGAAAGCTATTCAGGAGTCTCTGCAGGGATTGACCGACTTGGAAGGCCTGCTGCTCGAGAAATACCGAATCCCGAAAGCGGCGCTGGGCAAAACCCTGAGCGCGTTTTTCGACTGTCCCTATATTCCATACGACGAACGGACCCTGGCTGATCCCCAACTCCTCAATAACCTCAGTAAAGACTATCTCCGAAGACACCATTGGCTTCCCCTGAAACAGCAGGATGATATTCTGGATGTCCTGATCGATAACCCCCACGATCTCGAAAGAGGTCATGACATCCGGCGCTCATTCCCCGGCATGACGATCCGGTACGCGTTAGGCCTACGGTGCGACATCGAGCGGTTCCTTAGTGACACGATTGGAGACACAGACTGTGGGTCTATTGCGGATACATTGGGCGAGCTGGTCCAGGACGCGTACCAGGAACAGTCTCTCGACGTCAATTCCGACGGCATTGACGAGAACGATTCCGCGATCGTACGACTCGCGAATCAGATCATTGCCGAAGCCTTCCGGCATGACGCGTCCGACATCCATATCGAACCCTACTCCGACCGCAAGGAGACGGCCATTCGTTTTCGCGTGGATGGTACGTGCTCCACGTACATGAAGATTCCCGCGATCTATCGGCGAGCCCTGGTGTCCCGTATCAAGATCATGTCGAGTCTCGATATATCCGAACGACGGAAACCGCAGGACGGGAAGATCCGATTCAAGATGAGCCAGGATCGGGAAATTGAGCTGCGCGTAGCGACATTGCCGACCGCCGGCAACAACGAAGACATCGTCATGCGGCTGCTCTCGGCGAAGGATCCGCTCCCGCTCGATGCCATGGAGTTTGCTCCAGCCACCCTGACTAAGCTCCTGGAGATCGCGGAGAAACCGCACGGCATCATCTTGTGCGTCGGCCCCACCGGATCAGGAAAAACGACAACCCTGCATGCTCTGCTTCGCCATCTCAACACAGACGAACGAAAAATCTGGACGGCGGAAGACCCCATCGAGATCACCCAGGAAGGGCTTCGCCAGGTGCAGGTCCATCCCAAGATTGGGTTTACCTTCGCGTCCGCCATGCGATCGTTCTTGCGAGCCGACCCCGATGTCATCATGATCGGTGAGATGCGGGACAGGGAAACTGCTGATGTGGCCATCGAGGCCTCGCTGACCGGCCACCTCGTCTTGAGCACGTTACACACAAATGGAGCTATCGAGACTGTGGTCCGTCTCCTCGACCTGGGCTGCGACTCCTTCAACTTCGCGGATGCCATGCAAGGGGTGCTGGCGAAACGCCTCTGCAAACGGATCTGTGTCACGTGCAAAGAACCATACCATCCGACGGCGCAAGAGTACGAGAAATTGGTGCACGGATACGGTGCGCAGGCTTGGGAAACACTCGGACAGAGTTATGACGAGAACTTTCAGGTGTACCGAGGGCGCGGGTGCAGCTCATGCAACCAGACAGGCCTCAAGGGCCGGGTCGCCTTGCACGAACTCCTATGCGGATCGGATGAACTACGAAACCTGATCCAGAACCGGGCCAAGACAGCGGAAATGCAGAGCTTGGCTGCGAAGGAAGGAATGATTACACTTGTGCAAGACGGGATTCTGAAAGTACTCGCCGGCCTCACCACCCATGAGCAAGTCCGCGCCGTCGCCATGAAATAGTGAATCAGATTTCATTGCGGCCGACTGGCTCAGGTCGTAGATTCCAGTGCCTTGACAAATTTCTTCAGCCGTCCCTCTTCTTCAGGACAAATCTTGATAAACTCAACACCGAACATTGTTGCAGATGACCATCGGACCGCGGCCAGATCGACTTGGATCGGCTCTTCTCCCGCCCGGAGGTGCATCATCATCTGTAGATAGGCAGCAACGTCGGCAATGGTTTCAGCAGTGATGGCGCAACCCTCTTCCGACACATTCAAGATCGTACCTTCTGAAAGCTGATCTCCCTTGAACGAGACAGGAAGTTGTACTGCGAATCGAGTATGTTTACGTCCTTTCATCAGGCTCCCTGCTGGTCCTTCGCCTATGGCGTGATGTGTTTCCCGGTTCCGCAGAGTTCGCTGTGATGCTTACGAGAAGAGAGATCGTGACATTTCGTAGGAACATAATGACAAGTCAATTTGAATCGCGGCATCCTACTTACCATTTTGATGAAGGGCAGACAAGCAGACAAACAGCGTCTTGCTGTCTCGACCTTAGCCTCAACATTGACCTGCCCATACCCTGCAGGGATTTTCAACAGACTATTAGCCAAGTCGTGCAATCCGGCTGCAAGCATCGTCGATATCGGCATCGATTTTTGCATAACTGAATCGAATGAACCGACTGCCTTCAGGCCCGGAAAAGAAAGCTTCGCCCGGCACACCAGCCAAGCCGATTGTCTTGAGGAGGAACATCGCCCGTTCTTTGCCCGTTGCGCCGGGGAGGCGCGACGTATCGGCCAGCACGTAGTAGGCGCCCTGGGGAATCGATGGGCGCAGCCCTGCCTGAGCCAAGGCCCGGCATAACCGATCGCGCTTCCTTTGATAGTCGCGGGCCAGGTCGCGGTAGAAGATGTCGGGAATTTCCTGAATTCCCACCGCGACTGCCGCCTGCAACGGCGTCGGGGCGCAGACATAGAGCAGATCGTTCATCGCTCCGATCGCCTGTGCCCAACGAGCTGCCGCCACACTGTAGCCGATCCTCCAGCCGGTAATGCTGAATGTCTTCGAGTAACCGCCGATGGTGATCGTCCGGTCAGCCATGCCAGGCAAACTTGCCGGGCTCACATGTGTTCGATCGTCGTACAGAAAGTACTCGTAGATTTCGTCGGTGAACAGGAACAGATCATGCTGGAGCGCAATGGCTGCTATGGTTTCTAGTTCTTGCCGGCTGAATATTTTTCCGGATGGGTTCCCCGGAGAGTTCACAATGATCGCTTTTGTTCGGGGAGTGATTGCGCGCTCCACATCAGCAGAGGAAAACATCCAATCGGGAGCCCTCAACCTTACCATCACCGGAACCGCCTCAACCGCCAACAGCGCGCTGATGTGGTACTGGTAGTAGGGCTCGAAGAGGATCACCTCGTCGCCGGGACTGAGCAGCGCCAAGCAGGCACAATGAAACGCTCCGGTCGCTCCTGCACTGATCGTAATGTCAGTTTCGGGATCAGCTGCTATACCATTGTATTGCGCAAGTTTCTTGGCGACCGCCTGCCGTAGTTCGGACAATCCGTCGAATCGCGAATAGATATTCTTTCCTTGCTCCATCGCCTCCGCCGCGGCTCGAATCACTGCCGATGGTACCGGCGTATCACAGACCCCTTGCGCCATGTTTAGTCCCTTTGCCTGAACACAGGCTTGGGTCATCGCTCGAATCTCCGAATGGGCCAATGTGGCCATTCGTCTGTTGATGTGCCGTTCCATCGTCGTATTCCTCCCTGACCCAATAACCCCTTTTGTCGCAGAGCTGGTCCGGTGAGGTCAAGAGTCTACTCGATGAGCCGAAACTCGAGTCTCAAGAGCCTAAGAGCCTGTCTTACATTCACTTCTTATCTTTATTGGGCGAGGGCTTCTGGTGGGAACGGAACATTTCGTAGTTCCGCAATACTTTTCTCACGTAGGTACGGGTTTCTCGAATGCGCGGAACCTTGCGGTTCTTCACCCGATGAACCCCCGCATTGTAGGCCGCTAAAGCCAGGGGAAGATCATCCTGGTAGAGATTCAATAGGTGCCGAAGTTGCTTGGCGCCTCCTCGGATATTCTGGATGGAATCGTAGGCGTCGCCGACGCGCAACGTCTCTGCAGCAGCCGGAGTCAGTTGCATCAATCCGATTGCGCCCTTGCGAGAGACGGCATGCTGGTGAAAATCAGATTCGGTCTTGATGACCGCACGCAGCAGAGCAGGATCGAGACGGTATTTCTTCGCGTACCAGCTGATGGCCCGGCGGATCTCCGCATTAGAATACCGGGGGTAGGCGCCGTCATAGTCAGGTTTCGTATGTGTGGGAGTGGCTACAATCAGTAGACAGAACAGAACCAACGCACAAATTGGAGGCAACAGGCTTGAACAGAGAGGTCTCCTTCCTGTGTTGTTGGCCATGGTGGGCACCTATACCCCGTATGCAGAACCATCTGCTCAGGGGTCTCAAGATCCGTGCCGAGCCTGGCCTCCACTAACATGCGGATAGGATAGGGAAAACGACCTTTATGCCAATGACCCAATTGTGGCCCGATCTGGACAATGTGGACGTTTGGGAACTGTCGATATTCCCCCGAACTGGGAGAAAAAAAGGCTCGGCAGATTTCGATGAGAGGATTAGGAACCGGCGAACGGCACTGTGCGGAAACTAAGTAAGAACCCTCTTGGCACAGCAAGACTTTCTCTGGCTGTACGTGAGGGTCTTCCGATTTCTTATCATTGGGAATGGCCGACGCTGCCCTTTACCGCGCGTCCAACGATATACCTGCTCCTTCCAAGCTTGGTCGTTTTCTCTCTAGGGATGGGGGCTGATCGATCTTCCACTGCGCGCAACTTTCTCACCCGCCCACCCACTGGCACGCCGAGACGTGCATTAGCCCGAGCGGGGGAGTCCGCGACCGCGCGTTGCGCGAGCACAGAAGATCATCAGGCTCCATCCCCTCCTCTGTTTTGCGCGCAAGAAGGGCACCTGGCCGTTCCCTTCCATTGCTTCAGGACTGTTTCAGCATCCTGCTAGAGTAGATCGCCGATCAGCTTCACCGCCTCTTCCGGAGAGGCTGCGGCATGGACGAGATGCGGTGCGAGATTCTTGAATAAGTTCACCCCGGCCTTATTGGCTCCCACCAGAATCACGGTCTTTTTCGCCTTCAACGCCAGTGCGACTTCCGAGACGGTCCCAGTGCCACCGAGCCCACAGGCCACAATGACGTCGCTGGACATGACATTCACATTATTGCGGGCTTGGCCCAAGTCCGTCACAATCGCCACATCCACATGCCGGGACACCCCGACCTTGCCATCCGGCAGAATCCCAATTGTCAGACTACCGGGGACCGACTTCGCACCCTCGCTGGCCGCGTCCATCACACCGCTCGCACGCCCTCCAGTCAATACCACCCAGCCTTGGCGTGCGATGAGTTCTCCCAAGCTTTTGGCATCAGCTAATTCTCGAATACCGGCCTTGGCCGGACCCATGACACCTATTACCGGCTTTCTCGTCGATTGTCTGATCGGACGTTTCACTGACCCACCTCCCAAGGGAAGAGTATCGTCACTGGTTTGCTGGGCTAGGAATATACACTGGAAGAGAAGGAGTTGTCGCGGAGGGACTGGCTCCACCGTGCGCGGTCGCGCCTGTCACGATCCTAGGATGGGGACAGGCACAAAAAAGAAGAGTGCCATCCCCCAACATCGCAGTAGGGGAAGCGCTATTCCATCATACGGGTCATGGATTTCCCCACAATGCTTCCAACCGTTTGGCGCGACCGCAATTGTATTGGTAGAACTTGTAACGAACAGGGTTTTTCTTGTAGAAGTCCTGGTGGTACTCCTCGGCGGGATAGAACTGCGAGGCCATGACAATCTGGGTGACGATCGACTCTTTGAAACGTTTCGAATGCTCGATAGCCAGTTTGGATGCCTCCGACAGACGTTTCTCTTCATCGGTCTGAAAGAAAATAGCGGTGCGATACTCGTTGCCGTAGTCGCAGAACTGTGCGTTCGGTGTGATCGGATCGATATTGTGCCAGAAGGCATCCAGGAGCTTTTGGTAGCTCACTCTGGCCGGATCGTAGACCACTTCAACCGATTCCGCGTGCCCCGTTCGTCCAGCGGACACCTCCTCATAGCTCGGATTGGCGACTGTCCCCCCCATAAAACCCGATGTCACGGACAGCACCCCCTCAACCTTTTCAAAGGCGAGTTCCATACTCCAGAAACAGCCCCCCGCGAAGTAGGCTTTGCCGGGGGTTCCATTTCCCGCAGCCTGGCTGGCCGACTGAACAGTCCAAGATCCTACGAGGAAAATGGCCAGAGCAAAAACTGACAGGATTGCTCGTCTTCTCATGAGATTGTCCTCCTCACTGATTCAGTCGAATATCGTCGGACAGCCTTACATCCCGGTTCTAGGCCTTCACATTCGAGAAGACGTCGGGGTAAAGTCTGCGTGGGCCCAGGCTTTTTTGAAACGTTCCTCTGTCTCAGCAGCCTGATCGTCCTTCTGTTGGGCCCTGAGACTCTGAATGAGTCCGGTCAAGGCCCAGCCGTTGTCCGGATGGTGTAGGAGATCTGCGTGGTACACCGCTTCAGCTTCGGATGGACGATCGGCCGACAAGAGCACAGCGCCCAAGTGATGCCGCACGGACAGGGGCCAGAGCGGCGGCTCGGAATAGGAGAGCGCTTCTTCCATTTTGACTGCCTCCTCAAGCAACCGGATCGCGTCATCATAATGTTGACGACGCGCAGCAAGCTCTCCTGCCAGAACCCGCTCAGCAATCTTGAGTAGCGCCCGCTCAGTCTTTTCTTCTGTCGTACGATCACGACGGATCTGCTTCGTGAGACCGGCCAAGACCACATGTTCCCCTTCAGCTCCGGGAAGCCGACCTGACGCCACGAGGGCGAGCCCTCGACCCAGCCGCCACATTCCATCCAACAACCGCAATCCTTTGGGAGGCGCTGGTTCCCGGAGTAACTCCTCCCACCGGCCAAACCGTATCATCGAGAAAATCGGAGCCGATAGGTAGAGTTCTTTCCAGCGATCCTTCCGGACCTCCTCCAGTGCGATCGTGGCGGTCAAGTCGCGCGCCGCTTTCAGAGCATCGTCATTGCGCCCCTCCATCATCAAGGAGGCCCAGAGGAAATGGAGATTGTGGGGGTAATACCCGTCTGCATATTCGCCCCCCTGGGTCCGGCCGGCCAGATATAGTTGATCGACATGGGCCGCCTCCTGATTCCGTTCGACCGCTTCGTGGTATTTCCCAAGCTTCATGTAAATGTGGGCGGGCATATGAACAAGATGACCGGCTCCCGGCATGAGACCGGGCAACCGTTCCGCACAGGGCAACGCTCGTTCCGGCTGCTGTGACGCCTCGACTGCATGAAGGTAGTAGTGGCAGGCTCCCGGATGGTCGGGGTTCTGCGCGAGTACGGACTCCAACGTCGTGACGATCTCCTCGGTGCCCAGCTGTGGTCTCCCGTCCTGCTTCCACAAATCCCAGGGCCGGAGATCCATCAGCGCTTCCGCAAACAACGTGGCGGCATCGAGGTCATCGGGGAACCGTTGCATCACCAATCGCATGGCCTTCGCATAGGCCTCATCGAGACCCTTACGCTTCACACCTTTCCGGCCCACGTACCGCGCAGTCAACGCCTCTATATACGCTTGCTCCCGTGGAATCGCATTGGTTGCCAGCCGTCGGGCCTTCTGAACCATCTCGATTGCACGTTGTTCATCCTTATGCTCCATCGCGCTGTTGATGTTGGGACCGAGCGCCAGCGCAATCCCCCAATAGACCATGGCTGCCTGCGGATCCTGATGAGCCGCAGCTTCAAACGATCGGATCGCTTCTTCGTGATTGAAAGCATAGACGAGTCGGAGTCCCTGATCAAAGTACTGTTGAGCCAATTCCGATGTGGTGGTGATCGGATGATGGAGGGAACCAAGATCGTCGAAGAGCGGCGAAGCTTCAATCCGGTCAGCAGACGCAGCTTCCACAGGAGAGACCATCGCGAGCCAACACATAATACCGATCAGCAAGAAAGGAGCGACCATCCAACCTCCTACTGTCTCACCCTCTGGTGTCACCACCTGGCGCCAGCAGGATTCATGAACCAGAACAGGTTGCGCTTTGGCGGACGAACGTTAGAATCTGGTGACGCTGGAAAAGTTGAAGTCGTTGAGCGTCATCGCTGGCACGAGAAGCTTGCTCGTTTCGGACGTGATTGCTTCAGCCGGATTGGTCAACGCCTCGATCCGGTTGAAGACCCGCAGAGGACTTTCGTGAAATCGAAAATTCTTCACCGCCGATACAATCGCACCCTTCTCGACGAGAAAGGTGCCGTCCCTGGTCATCCCAGTCAGGGTGAGATCGGTTGGATTGACCGTTCGGATGTACCAGAAGTTCGTGACGAGGATGGCATACTCCGCCTGCTTGATCATCTCGTGCAGGGTCGGCAAGGACGATCCTCTCCCTGAGAGGCAGGGGGCATCGAGCGTAGGGATCGGATCGATCCCGCGCGCCTTCGCCGTGAACCGATCGTATGCAAGCTGAGTGAGCACCCCGTCTGAAATCCAGTCAGATGCCACGGTCGGTAACCCCTCGGCTGTGAAACCAATTCCCAGGAGATCCTCGTGCGCTGGCAGATTTCGGAATGTCAGCCGCTCGTCCACGATCAACTTGCCGAGTTTGCCTGAGAAGGCACTTGTGCCCTTCTCGTAGGACTTCGCATCGAGCATCCAGAGCAAGGAAGACGACAGCCCCGCGACAGCAGCAGGCTCAAGAATCACCGTATAACGCCCCGGTGGTAGCTCGCGTACCTCCAGACCCCGTTTAGCCTTATCGATTGCGGTGAGTGTCCGTTCCTGGATTCTCAAATGGTCGATAGACCGATGGGCCGTTGCGCTCCAGCCGGTGGCCTCGCCGGCCTGAGCTGTGAGGCTGAATCGTGCATCGGTCCGTTCCTCATGGGCGAAAAGTCCCGTACTCGCCGCAACACCGACCGATGTAAGTGCCGAAGAGACGATCCCAGCTGCGCCAAGGTTTTCCATCCGGCATTGCCCGATCGCCTCGTTCGTATATTCCAACCGACGGGCCGGCCCGGCCACGGCAGTTTCGGCTCGCATTGTCGGAACCGTCAGATACGATTGTCGCTCAACCGGCGGGAGGTATTCCGGATCATCCGGCGACAGTTGTGCGATCTCGGTGGCTTTTGTCACAATCTCTTGCACAGCCCCGGCCGTGAAGTCCGTCGTGTTTGCATAGCCGTGGCGCTGCCCGAACGCCACCATCACGCTCAAAGACCCGCGCCTTGTATCGACGTTCTGGACAATCTGATTGTTGGCAAATCTCGTCGTCCCGCTATGCTGATCGTGCAACGTGATAACCGTGTGGTCCCCCGTCGAACGTTTCAGGACCTGCTCGGCGATAAACTTGAACTCCTCTCGGCTCGTCAACTTCGGCCAGGTCTTGTGGCCAGCTGTAGTCATGATGCGCCAGACCCCCCAATGACGCTTACGTTGCGAAATCGCGCGTGTGAGGCCGCGTGGGTCATCCAACCGGACTGACCAGGCTGGCCCTTGCCGCACGTGATAAACCCATACCGACGACGGTGCGAGCGATCCGCAACCGCGTCGCAGCTGCTCCAAAATTCCGGTGTGATGCCATGGTAGATGACATCTCGCACCATGTGTGTCAGTTTACCGTTTTCGATCAGCCAAAATGCGTCGCCGCCGAATTGGAAGTTATACCGTCGCTGATCGATGCTGAAGGACCCGTGGCCTTCGATATAGATGCCGCATTTCACGTCGGCAAACAGATGATCCAGAGTAGCGGTGCCAGGCTCAAGACCGATGTTGGCAATGCGGACAATCGGGACACTGCCCCAGCTGTCAGCCCGATTGGACCCGCGTGAGCGAGTCTCCCCGATTTTCGGAGCGACCTCGCGGTTTGTGCAATAGCCGACGAATATTCCATCGCGCACGATGTCCCATCGCTGGCACGCCACTCCATCGTCATCGTAGCCGGTCGCGGCGAGGGTCTCTGATTCCGTATTGTCAGCCACCAGGCTCACGTGTGGAGAGCCGTATTGATAGGTCCCACGTTTCTCGGTTGTGAGAAAGCTGATGCCTGCATAATTAGCTTCGTACCCGAGTGCGCGGTCAAGTTCGCTTGGATGGCCGCAGGACTCATGCATAGTGAGCGACAAATGTTCAGGATCGAGGACAAGATCATACAGGCCTGGTTTGGTGGTGGGCGCCTGTACCTTCTCAGCAGCCTGACGCGCGATGCGCGGGGCTTCGGCCAGGAACTTCGCATGCTCGATCAATTCATAACCCATCCGAAGATGCGGGGTATTGAAGCTGCGCGAGGCGAACCGACCGTCATACACAGCTGTCGCATCGAAATCGCCGCTCGTGGCCAGGAGGTCGAATTCCAGGCGCGATCCTTCCGTCGACACAAACAGCTTGCAGTCCCGACGGGCCCAGAGACTCGCGCGGCTCCGTACGATGCCGGGCTGACGATGGACAGACTCCATTGTTTCGAGGAGCAGCGCCGTCTTGGTTTCGAGTGGAACGGCAAACGGATCGATCCGCCGCGCCGTAACGACCCGGTCGCGATGAATCGGTTCATCGGCAAGCTTCACTCGTTCACTCGCGAGTGACGCGGAGCCCTTCGCGATTTCGATCGCCAAGTCAGCCACCCGCGGGACCTCTTCTGGCGAAAGGACAGAACTGGCGGCAAATCCCCAGGCGCCGTGATAGAGAACGCGGATTCCAAATCCTCTATCCAGCGTGTCCCGAATGGATTCGATGCGTTGATCTTCGCCACGAATGGTCTGGGCTGTGCTATCGAGGATGCGGATATCGCCGTACTCGGCCCCTGAGGCAACGACACGTTTCAGCGCGAGTTCGGCGAGTTCGTCCTGATGAGGAATCGGATCAGGGGGCATGGTTTTTCTATCCTGACAGAGCCACCGGCGCCATTCAACTCAGCCCAGCCCGCATGATTCATGAACCTTCTGCTGCAAGCGCGGGTATGCGACTGTGACGGGCAGCCTCGCCGTTCAGCCCTCCGATATACTACACGAGTACGCCTCAGGGCTTCACGCCTCCGAGTACCCGTCTCGCTTCGCGTCTGCAGGCTTTCGCGACGAACCTTCATGAATTATGCGGGCTACATTGAACTTGGTTTTTCTCACGCAATTCCCTACGATATCATCTCATGTTGCCTCCCGAACGAACACTTCGTCAACGAATCATCGACGTAATCACAGGCACCAGGTTGTCGTCTCACCAACTAGCACAGATGCTGGGGATTCGGGAACGGCAAGTCGAGGAGCATCTGACTCATGTCGTGAAGACCGTCGCGCGTGACAAATCGAGACGGTTTGTTCTGGACCCGGCACTCTGTCAGGGCTGTGATTTTGTTTTCCATGATCGCCGTCGTCTGACGAGCCCGAGCCGCTGCCCACATTGTCGAAGCGAGGCTATTGTGGCACCACGCTATGGCATCGATGGAGCAGGATGCTGAAAAAGGCTGCCAGCGGTATTGAGGCAGGTTGAGGTCGAGGTTAAGGTTGAGATGAGGGACATCAGAATCTTTCCCCATCCTTAACCTTAATCTGCCGTTAAGGAACAGGAGAAACTATGAGACCATGGATTCACATAGGAGCTGTAATCTTCTGCGTTACCCTAGCCGCGTGCAGCGGGGACAAGGCGAAAGAATTACTCGAGACCGCTGAGTTTGAAGAGCGGCAACAGAACATCGCACATGCAAAACAGATCTACGAAGACCTCGTCCGTCTCTACCCATCCAGTCCACAGGCGGAGTCAGCGCGCACACGTCTCGAGAAACTCAATAAAGCCCAGTAGTTCACCAGGCCAGCTTATCTTCTGAGGGAGGGAGCGATCGAACTGACGCGATGCCGGGAGGAAAATTCAAACGATAGACAGATCTTTGCGGGTGAGGCTAAGGCAGTTTTTAGACAGTGAAGTCCAATCCGGCAGGGATAGAGCTCGGTAATATGTCTTTGGCTGCCTTCATTGCGAGCCCCGAGGAAACCATGGGAAAAATGCGCTTGTCGTCTGTTGATACTTTCGATAATCCTCTCCCCGACTCGCGAGGGCCTGTCGTTCCACCCAGGGAATACCCGTCACCTTCAGCAGCGCCCAACCCATCCCGATTGGCCCGATCCAGGTCAGGAACCATCCAGGCGTGCTCACTCCCATCACGACATAGGCCCACCAGTGCAACCATTCAAAGAAATAATTCGGATGCCGTGAGTATAGCCAGAGTCCATCGCGACAGACACGGTTGCGATTCCAGGCCCGGGATCGGAACTGCGCGAGCTGCCAGTCCGCAATGGCTTCCCCGAAAACAGCAACGATCCAGATCAGCAACCCCACGAGTTCGATCAGCGCGAATGGGGGGCGTGGGTTTTGGATCAGAACCATAAACGGAAGAGAGAAGATGACTACGGCCACTGCTTGCAGCTGAAAATAGCCAAACATTCTGACCGGTTCTGAAGAGCCCCATTGCTCGCGCAGACTTTGATAGCGAGCCTCCTCCTTTTTACCAATCACCCGGTTGAGTAGGATGTAGCATCCTAGCCTGCCTGCATAGAATACAGCCAAGGCGGCCACCAGCGTTTTTCGCTCTGTTTCCCCGCTGGCCTGTGTGGCATACCACAGCACAACCGCGATAAGACCCGCGCACCAGCCGACATCTGCAATCGAGACATTGCGCACGCGAAGTTGCAGAGCCCACAGGCCCATCATGACCATGGCCATGACGAGGTAGGCCGTCAGGACGAGCATAAAGGGATCAGATGTCATGGCGCGATGTAATCCCACAAGTCGGCACCCCGGCGTGAACGTCCGGTGAGCCACTCACGAAATCCCGGAATACGGAATGAGAGGAGACTCTGGATCTTGTCGCAGCGAAGCGAAAGGTCAGAGGGCCTGGGACTCCCAACATGATGCCGTGCAGAACCCTTCATCAGACGGCCTGTCAACTCCTGATACCAGGGCAGCAAGGTCTCGCCGATTTCCCAGCGCGAGAGCCGTTCGCTCCCGCCTAAGTGATAGAGTCCGGGCTGCTTGCGATCGACCAATTCCCATAAGGCCCGTGCGATGACACCGGCAGGAAGCGGACAGCGGAACTCGTCAGCATAGAGCGTCACATCCCTGCCAGCCTTTGCGGTCCCACGCATCTCTTCGACAAAACTTCTGTCGCCGGTCTCCGAGGTTCCGGCAGTCAGGACTATCCGAATAACTGTATGTAGAGGATTCTGCAAAACTGCCTGTTCGGCTTTCAACTTGGTCTGGCCATAGACATTGATCGGGTTCGGTTCATCCTCCTCGCCATACCAACCGGCCCTCCCGTCGAAGACTTCCCCGCTGGACAGAAAGATGAAGGGAATGTCCTGGGACAACTGCGCAAGATGCGCGGTAACTTCGACATTGATGCGCTGGGCTCGACCAGGATCTTGCTCGCAGGCCTTGGTTCGACTGAGTGCGGCGCAATGGATAAGGAGGTCGGCTTTCAGCGCATGAATCCGCGATTCCACCTTCGATGTTTCGGTCAATTCAAGCTCCGGGTGGGACAGCCCCTGTACATCCCAACCGGGAGCCCATCGGGA
>Ga0134122_10000315_pt1 | contig 31006 bp, 23 predicted proteins | sample KB302_FD_96461 | JGI IMG/M metagenome (GOLD analysis project Ga0134122, IMG submission 96461) | Terrestrial soil microbial communities without Nitrogen fertilizer from Kellogg Biological Station, Michigan, USA - KB3-0-2 | ecosystem: Environmental > Terrestrial > Soil > Unclassified ...
AGTACCTGCTGGGCGTGCTCATGGCTGACCCGCGGTACCCGGGCGGCGCCCAGGACGAGGCGGCGCTGGCGTCGTTCCAGCGGGTGATCGACCTCAAGGACGGCAAGGACGGGATCCCGAAGCAGCAGGACCTGGCGCAGGTGCGAGAGCTGGCGCTGCTGGGCAAGGGCCGGCTGCTCTACGCGCAGAAGCGCTACGAGGAGGCGGTGAAGACGTACGAGGCCGTCCCGCGCTTCTCCCGCTACTGGGACCAGGCGCTGTTCGAGCTGGGCTTCGCGCGCTTCCGGGCCGAGGACTACGGCGGCGCGCTGGGGGCGCTCCAGGCGCTGCACGCGCCGCAGTTCGAGGCCGCCTTCCAGCCCGAGTCGTGGCTGCTCAAGGCCACCATCTATTACTTCTCCTGCCTCTACGACGAGGCGGCGGCGTCGATGAAGGCGTTCCACACGCTCTACCAGCCGATGCGCGCGCAGATGGAGCCGCTGCTCACCCAGGAGCACGAGCTGCAGGACTACTTCACGCTGATCAACGACCCGAAGGACCAGCGCCTGCCGCGCCCGGTGAAGCTGTGGGTGCGCAACAACGAGCGCATCATCGGGCTGTTCAAGCTGCTGGAGGAGATCGACCGCGAGAAGGCGGCGGCCCGGAGCGAGAAGGGCTGGGCGCAGAGCCGGATCGCGGACGCGCTGGACGCCTACCTGGACCAGAACCGGGAGGTGGTGGTGCAGACCGCCGGGCAGCTGGTGAAGAACCGGCTCACCGAGGCCACCGAGAACATCAAGAAGTACACCAACGACGGGTCGCTGATCCGGTTCGAGACCACGCTCCGCCAGAAGGACCTCTACGAGCAGGGCGTGGACCAGGGGAAGGTCCTGAACGCGCAGCAGATCCACCGGCCCGGGATGCCCGGCGAGGACTGGAACTACTGGGCGTTCCAGGGCGAGTTCTGGATCGACGAGATCGGCTACTACCAGTACACGCTCAAGCAAGGGTGTCCGGCCCCGAAGGCGGAGGCGGAGGCCCCGGAGCCGCCGCGCCCGCCCGAGGCGCCGGCCCAGAGCAGCAAGGGAGCGCCATGATGGGGATGGCGGTGGTGGGGTGGGGGGTGGCGCTGTGGCTGGGGGCGACGGCGCCTCCGGCCCCCGTGCCCGGGTACAAGTTCAAGATGGAGCTGGCGGACGACGTCCGCTTCAAGATGGCCGACCAGAAGCGGGACGAGGCCATCGAACAGCTGAAGCAGATGATCCCCGGCTTCGACGACGCCTCGCCGGAGAAGCCGGACCTGCTGTTCCAGCTCTCGGAGTTCTACTGGGAGAAGCACCAGTACCTGTACGCGCAGGAGGAGAAGCGCGGCGAGCAGGCCATCCAGGCGTGGGAGAAGGCCGGCAAGCGCGGGCCGCAGCCGAAGGCGGACCACGCCCCCAGCGAGCAGCTCCGCGCGGAGGCGATGCGCCTGTACGACCAGATCCTGGCGCGCTACCCGAAGTACGAGCGGACGGACGAGGTGCTGTTCTCGCTCGCGTACAACCTGCACGAGCTGGGGAAGCAGGGCGAGGCGGTCAAGCGCTACCAGGAGCTGATCAAGCGCTACCCGAAGTCGCGCTTCGTGCCCGACACCTGGGTGCAGCTGGGCGACCACGCGTTCGACCACAACGACCTGGAGGGCGCCCGGTCCGCGTTCCAGCACGCCGCGGACAGCCAGGACTCCAAGCTCTACGCGTACGCCGTCTACAAGCTGGCGTGGTGCGACTACAACGCGCACGACTTCGAGGCGGCGGTGAAGAAGCTCCACCAGGTGGTGGACTACGTCGACACCAGGTCCAAGGCCCAGGTGGTGCTGCGGAACGAGGCGCTGGGCGACCTGGTGCTCCTCTACGTGGCGCTCGACCAGCCGGAGCAGGCGGAGAAGTACTTCGCCCAGAAGGCGCCGGCGGCGCGGCGGCCCCGGCTGCTGATCCGGCTCGCGGACGGGCTGGCGGAGGCCGGCCACGAGGAGAGCGCGCTGCGGATCTACGGGGAGCTGCTGGCGGAGGACCCGCTTCGCCCGGAGGCGCCCATCCTCCAGCAGGCGGTGGTGCGCGCGCTGGCCAAGCAGGGCAAGCGCGCCCAGGTGCGGGCGGAAGTGAAGAAGCTGGGCGAGGTGGCCCGGCCGGGCGGCGCCTGGTGGCAGAAGAACGCGGGGAACAAGGTCGCGCTGCGCGACGCGTTCGACGCCGCCGAGGAAGGGATGCGGAACCTGTCCGCCGACCTGCACAAGGAGGCGCAGGAGACCAAGCAGGTGGAGACGTACCGGCTGGCGCGCGACGTGTACCGCCAGTACCTGGACGCCTTCGGCTCGAGCGCCGACCCGGCGTGGGTGGCGGACGCGGCCTTCAACCAGGCGTTCTTCCACGCGGAGATCCTCTGGACGCTGGAGGAGTGGGAGCCGGCGTACGAGGCGTACGACCGGGTGGTGCGGTTCAAGGTGCCGGACCGTCCGGCGGCCAAGGAGCTGGCCAACGAGTCGTACCGGAAGATCGCCGCCTTCGACGCCATCCTCGCCGCGGACAAGCTGCTCAAGATCGAGCGCGGCACGCTGCAGAAGAGCGAGCTGCGCGACGGACAGAAGGTGGACGAGAAGAAGGGCAAGGGCGGGGTGGAGGCGGAGAACCAGCGCCCGGAGAAGAAGGGCGCCGAGGCGGAGGAGCAGCCGCTGACCAGGGGAGAGGAGCGGCTGGTGAAGGCGTGCGACCAGTACGCGCAGCTCTACCCGTCCGCCCAGGCGCCGGCCGCGGAGAGGGCGAAGGCGGTGAAGGAGGAGATCGACATCCGCTACCAGGCGGCGGTGCTCCTGTACGACCGGAACCACGCGGCGGAGGCGGCGAAGCGGTTCGGGGAGATCATCGTCCAGTGGCCGGATGACCCGCGCGCCCAGGCCGGCGCGGACCTCAGCATGTCGGTGCTGGAGGCGCGCGGGCAGTGGGAGGAGCTGGCGAAGCTGTCGGGTGAGCTGGCGGCGAACAAGCGGCTGGTGAAGGCCGGGACCCCGTTCGGGCGGCGCGTGCAGCGGGTGCTGGAGGGCGCGCGGTACAAGTGGATCGACGAGGTGGTGATCAAGCGCGACAAGGACACGGCGCGCGGGGCGGAGGAGCTGCTCAAGTACGTGCGGGAGCTGCCGAGGTCGCACTACGCGGACCGCGCGCTCACCTACGCGATGCTGCTGGACCGCGACCGGCACGAGCTGGACCGCGCGGTGGCGGAGGGGGAGCAGGCGCTGAAGGAGTACCCCGGATCGCCGCTGGAGCCGAAGGTCCGTTACACGCTGTGCACCATCTATGAGCAGCTGGCGGAGCTGCCGCGGGCGGCGCAGATGGCGGAGTCGTTCATCGCGGCGTACGACCGGCGGAAGGCGGCGGTGGACGCGCTGCGGAGGAGCAAGCCCGAGAAGGGCTCGGCGGCGGACGCGGCCGGGGACGAGGACGCGGCGGAGAAGAGCCCCAAGGAGCAGCTGGCGGAGCGGGTGGCGCAGGAGACGGAGCTGCTGAGGGAGGCGGAGGCGTGGCTGCCGGACGCCCAGGCCAGCGCGGCGGTCTGGTACGAGGGCCTGGGGCAGGGGGAGCAGGCGGCGGGCGCGTACCAGCGCTACCTGGCGCGGTTCAAGGACCGGCCGGACGCGCCGCAGATGCAGTACGCGCTGGGGTCGTTGAAGGAGCGCGACCGCAAGTGGGGCGAGGCGGCGAAGGCGTTCGAGCGCTTCGAGGCGATGTACGGGAAGGATTCGCGGGTGAAGCCGCGGCAGGTGCTGCTGGCGAAGTACCGGCAGATGCTGGCGTGGCGGGAGCTGAAGGACGCGCGGCGGGCGGAGGCGCTGGGGGCGGAGGTGGTGCGGGCGTACCAGCGGCTGGGCGCGGAGGGGAAGCAGGACCCGGACGCGACGGCGGCGTACGCGCACGCGCGGTTCCTGGCGCTGGAGCCGCTGTGGAAGGAGTACGAGCGGATCAAGTTCACGCGGATCGCCACCGTGCAGCGGGACCTGGAGGCGAAGCGGAAGAAGCTGCGGGAGTTGGAGAAGGCGTACCTGGAGGTGCTGCAGCTGGGGGTGGGGGAGTGGGGCATCGCCTCGCTGACCCGCGTCGGGCTGGCGTACGCGGACATCGCCGGGGACATCATGGATTCGGCGCAGCCGCGCGGGCTGTCGGAGCAGCAGCTGCAGATGTACCGGGACGAGCTGGAGAAGCTGGCGCTCCCGCTGGAGGACCAGTCGCTGGAGGCGCTGAACAAGGCGCTGGCGAAGGCGTACGAGCTGGGGATCTACGGGGAGTGGACGGCGGCGGCCCAGGAGCAGGTGAACAAGCTCAAGCCGGGGACGTACCCGAAGGTGCGGGAGGTCCGGCCTCCGGTCGCGGACGCGTCCTGGACCGCGGAGCTCGAGAAGGGCGGCGGAGAGGCGGGCGGGGGGCCATGAGGAAGCTCACTTTCATCGCGTTGTTCCTGGGCTGCGCCGGCGCCCAGCGCGAGACCCGGTCGACTCCGGTCCTCGCGCCGGCCGCCGCGCCCGCCCAGGCGTCCGGAGCCGAGGGCGCGAACGCGCCCAGCGCCGGCGTCGTGGGGTCGGATGCGGCTGCGCCGCGTACCGCGCAGGGCGCGAGTGGTTCTCCGGCTACGCCGGGCGTCGACGCGCCGGGCACGGCTTCAGCTACGCCGCGAACTGCCGGGCAGAGCGCGAACGGTTCTCCGGCCACGGGCGCGCGGAGCGCGCAAACCTCTGCTGCATTCGCCGACGGCGTGACGGCGTTCGAGGCGGGCAAGCTCGACGAGGCGAAGCAGTCCTTTGAAGCCGTGGCAGACGACGACCCGCGCCGCGCCGCGGCCCGGTACGACCTCGGCGTGATCTCCGAGCGCCAGGGCGACCTCGCCGGCGCGGAGTCCCGCTACCGCGAGGCCCTCGCCCTCCGCCCCGACTACGCGCGCGCCCTGGCGGCGATCGCGAACGTCCTCCGCGAGCAGGGCAAGGCGGCCGACGCCGTCCCGCTCTACCAGGCCGCCCTCCAGAAGCACCCGGACGACCTCCAGCTCCTCGACGGCCTCGCCGCCGCCCAGCGCAACGCCGGCCAGCGCGAGCAGGCGGAATCCACCGCGCGCCGCGTCCTCGCCAGGTCCAAGGACGACGCCGAGGCCTACCGCACCCTCGCGCTGTGCGCCCTCGACCAGAACAACCCGCGCCTCGCCGAGCTCTACGCCCTGACCGCCCGCAAGCGCTCCGACCAGGACGCCTCCATCGCCAACACCCTGGGCCTCATCTACCTCAAGCTCGACCAGCGCCCGCGCGCGCTCCTGGAGCTCCAGCGCGCCGTCTCCCTGGACCCCTCCTTCGCGCCCGCGCACCTCAACCTCGGCGCCCTCGCGCTCGCCTCTCGCGACTACGCCACCGCGGAGAAGTCAGCCTCCAAGGCCCTCTCCCTCCAGCCCTGGTCCAGGGAAGCACGCCTCCTCCGCGCCTGGGCCCTGGACGGCCTCCGCGCCCAGGATCCACGCCGCGGCCCCGACGCCGGCGCCGCCTTCGAGCAGGTCCTCGCCTTCTCACCCGACGACCCGGAGGCCACCTGCGGCGCCGCCTTCGGCTATGGCGCGGACCGCTCAGGCTATGACCGCGCGTTGCCCTTCCTGGAGAAATGCTTGTCCCTCGCGCCCACCCCACAGGAGCGCCAGGCCGCCGAAGCCCGCCTGAAGACCATCCAGGCGATCCGCTCCGCGGCCCAGGACAAAAAAGACGCAACCGAAACAGAGGGTTCCGGTGGCAGCGGGCAGGCAGAGGACAGCCCGCCTCCACCGGCGCAGTAAGCTCCCCGGTACGGGGCTTGAAGGAGCGGTGACGGATGCATCGAGCGACGGCGATGGCGGCACTCCTGGTCCTCTTCGGCGCGGCCGGTAGCGCGCGCGCGGAGGACCCCAAGACGACCGTGAAGACGCGCGTGGTCCAGGAGGCGGACAAGACCGTCTACCGGAAGAAGTCGGTGGTCGACTTCAGCGAGGTGAACGTCGAGGGCGACCTCACCAAGCCGGAAGGTTCATACGTCATCAACCGCCGCAAGACCGGCTTCGACAGCCGGATCCGCGTGCGGGCCGACTTCTCACCGGAGCTGCAGAAGTCGGTGGATCACCTGTAGCGCCACGGGGCGGGGCGGGGTTGGAGGGGGGACGGAGAGACATGGTTTCAGGCGGAACGAATCAGCTCAGGTTGCGAATCACCGGGCCGGACGGCCGGGTGCACGAGTCGGTGACCGACCAGGAGAGCGTCATCCTCGGGTCGGGCGCGGGCGCGGCGGTGCGGATCCCGGATCCGCAGGTCAGCAACCTGCACCTGATGCTCAAGCGCGAGCGCAACGGCGTGGTGAAGGTCATCGACCTGGGATCGGAGGCCGGCACCCACGTGTCGGGCCGCCGCGTCCTCGAACCGCATTCGCTCGCCTCCGGGGACGTCATCTCGGTCGGGCGGTCTCGAGTGGAGGTGCTCTTCGGCCTGCCGCCGTCGGCCCAGCCACGGCCGCCGGCGCCCACCTCCTTCGCCGACCTCACCCTCGACCGCGGCGCCTCCGCGGTGCCGGCGCTGAGGCTGGACGCGCCGCCGCGCCACGCCCGCCCGCCGGAGGCCCCGGCCGCGCGCGCCCGCCGCGCCCCGGCCCGCGTGCCCTCCGAACCGCCCACGCCGCAGCACCACGCGCTGCAGGTGGCGCTGGTGTGGGGCGACCGGGTGCTGGACGTGAAGCACTTCGCGGACGGCGCGCCGGTGCGCATCGGCGACTCGCCCCGCAACCACTTCCAGGTGTTCTCCGCCGCGGTGGGCGCCTCCATGCGCCTGGCGGTGGCGGAGGGCGGCAAGGTGGCGGTCACCCTGCCGCCCCAGGCCAGGGTCACGGTGGCCAAGGCGGGCGGGGCGTCGCGCGCGGCCAGCGGCGTCGCGGCCGTCACCCTGGGCCTGGACGAGCTGGCGCGGGTGGAGATCGAGAACGTGGCGCTGCTGGTGCGCCAGGTGCGCCCGCCGCCCGGCATCGCCCTCCACCGGGGCGACCGGCAGGACTTCACCTTCTTCAAGGTCGCCGCCATCTCCCTGCTGGCGGGCGCGGCGCTGGTGGTCTCGTTGGTGATCACCCCGCGCGAGGCGCAGAGCTCCGACGACCTCTTCCGCGAGAACGCCCAGCAGGTGGCGCACTACCTGGTGCACCCGGTGGTGATCCCCAAGCCGGTCAAGCCCAAGCAGCAGGAGACGCTGGCCGAGGGCGAGAAGGCCTCCGAGGAGGAGGGCCGGATGGGCAAGCCGGAGGAGAAGAAGCTGGAGGCGGATCCCTCCAGGCCCGGCAGCCCCATCGTCGACCCGCGCAAGAAGGAGGCGGATCGCAACACCATCAAGCACGTGGGCCTGTTGGGCGCGGTGGCGCGCCTGGGCGGCAAGGACGGGTCGTCCAACGTGCTCGGACCGGGCGGCTTCGGCACCGGACTCAACGACGCGGTGGGCGGGCTGAAGACCGGCGCGGGGATGGGCGACCAGCGCGGCTTCGGCGGCCTGGGCGAGCGCGGCACGGGCCCGGGCGCGGGCGGGACCGGGCTGGGCCTGGGCGGCCTGGGCACCAAGGGCAAGGGGCGCGGCCCGCCGGGCGGCTCGGGTGACCTGGGCGGCCTCCAGAAGGAGATCGTCAAGGTGGTGCCGGGCAAGACCATCGTCGTGGGCGGCCTCTCCAAGGACGTCATCTACAAGGTGGTGAAGTCCCACGAGCGCGAGATCCAGTACTGCTACGAGCAGGAGCTGAACGCGCACCCGGACCTGGCCGGCAAGGTGGCGGTGGTGTGGACCATCGGCCCGGACGGCGGGGTGACCGACGCCAGCGTGACCGAGACCAGCCTGGGCGCCGACCGCGCCGAGCAGTGCATGTTGACCCGCATCCGCCGCTGGAAGTTCCCCGAGGTGCCGGGCGGCGGCATCGTGACCGTCACCTTCCCGTGGGTGTTCAAGCCCGCCGGGACGGACGAGAAGGGCGAGGGGTAGGGCGATGAGGAACGCGCTGATCCTGACGCTTCTGATCTCCGGCGCCGCCGAGGCGGCGGTGCCCCCGCACGGGGTGCCGCTGCACGTGCGCCGCGGCTTCTACACGGAGACGGACATCGGCGCGTTCTTCACCCTGGGCGGCAACGACGTCTACTCCAACCCCCAGAGCTACCTGCAGCTGGGGGTGGGCGTGGACCTGTGGGACCGCTTCTCGCTCTCCGGGCACGTGGCCTTCGGCGCCAACGCGTTCAACTGCTTCGCCGGGCGCATCGGCGACCTCTGCGCGCAGACGGACGCGTTCACGCTGACGTTCTTCGACGTCCAGCTCGCCTACATGCACCCGCTGGGCGACCGCTTCTACCTGACGCCCAAGGTGCTCGCCGGGCAGACGCTGCTGGACCCCGCGCCGGTGGGCGACATCACCCAGGGCTTCAACATGGGCCTCGGCGTGGGCCTGGAGTACGCCACCGCCATGGACCACTTCTCCGTCGGGATGGACGTGGTGGCCCGCTACGTGTTCCGCGCCAACATCCCCGCGTTCAGCGTCTTTCCGCGGGTGAAGTACACGTTCTAGTACGGCACGCCGCCCAGCGACTTCAGCGCGGAGAGGATGCGGTTCTCCACGCCCCACACCGCCTTGTTCACGCCCTTGACGCCGGCGCCCCGGAAGTAGTCGGTGGTGTCGTGGAGCGCGGTGGAGCGCTTCAGCCCGGTCCACGGAGGCGCGAAGAGGATGGGCGTGCCCGGCGCCCCGGTCACCCCGAGGCCCGGAGCAGCCTGGGACAGCTTCTTCGGGTCGATGCCGGTGATGGCGGAGAGCAGCCCCACCGTGAACTGGTGGGAGTCCAGCTTGCGCGACCCCGGCACGCGGCGCTCGATCTCCGCCTGGTCTTCCGGCGAGTCCGACAGCTTCTCCAGCGGCACCCGGCTCATCTCCAGCAGCTTCTCGTTGGAGATCTTCCGGTTGGACAGGATGGCCTTGGTGAGCATCTGCTCCACCGACTCGCCGCCCAGCTTGGTGCCGCACTGGCGGGCGCGGTCGACCATCGACTGGACGGCGCGGCCGATCTCCGAGTCCGGGCTCCCGCGGAACGCCCACGGCGACTGGGCGGGAGCACTCTGCGGCACCGCGGCGGCGCGCTGCGGCGCGGCGGACCGGGCCACGGAGGAGACCGGAGCGGCAAACGAAGGCTGGACGCGCGGCGAACCGGCGCGGAGGGCGGGGCTGATCATGGGAGGCTTTCCGCCCGCCAGGGGGAGTCCCGCGGGCGCAGATGCAGCCATTATCCATTCGCGCCCGCCGGGGGTCCGGCCAGTCGCCGGCAAGGCATTTTGCAGATCCGGACGCAACCCCTGGCGGAGCGCTAGGCCCCGGCTTCTTCCTCGTCCGCCTCGCGGTCCTCGCGCTTGCGGTCCCGGTCCAGCTTGTAGCGGTCGTTCGACGACAGCACCCGCTTGCGCAGCCGCACCGACTTCGGCGTGACCTCCACCAGCTCGTCGGGGGCGATCCACTCCAGCGCCTTCTCCAGCCCCATCTCGCGCGGCGGAGAGAGGATGACGTTCTCGTCCCGGTTGGCGGCGCGGATGTTGGTCAGCTTGCGGCCGCGGCAGGCGTTGACGTTGAGGTCCGAGGGGTGGGCGTGCTCGCCGATGATCATCCCTTCGTACACCTGCACGCCCGGCCCCACGAACAGGTCGCCGCGCTCCTGGATGGAGAACAGCGCGTAGGGGACGGTGTCCCCCAACCGGTCGGAGACGATGGCGCCGTTGGAGCGCTTGGGGATGTGCCCGAACCAGGGTTCGTAGCCGTCGAATTGCGCGGACATGATCCCCTCGCCGCGGGTGACGGTGAGGTATTCGTTGCGGAAGCCCACCAGCCCGCGGGACGGGATGCGGAACTGCAACCGCGTCCGCCCGGAGCCCAGCGAGCCCATGTCCACCATCCGCCCCTTGCGCGGGCCCAGCCGCTCCGTCACCGCGCCCACCGCCGTGTCCGGCAGGTCGCAGACCAGCAGCTCCATCGGCTCGTGCAGCACCCCGTCCAGGGTCTTGGTCACCGGCTCCGGGTTGGAGGCGGTCAGCTCGTAGCCCTCCCGGCGCATGTTCTCGATGATCACCGCCAGCTGCAGCTCCCCGCGGGCCACCACCCGGAACGCGTCCGGCGCCTCGGTGTCCTCCACCCGGATGGAGACGTTGCGGTACGCCTCCCGGTGCAGCCGTTCACGCAGGTTCCGCGAGGTGACGTACTTCCCCTCGCGCCCGGCCAGCGGCCCGTCGTTGACCCGGAAGATCATCATCATCGTGGGCTCGTCCACGGTGATGCGGGGCAGCGCGCGCGGGTTCTCCGCGGCGGAGATGGTATCGCCGATGGAGATCTCCTCGATGCCGGCGACGCAGACGATCTCCCCCGGCCCGGCGTCCGCGATCTCCGCCCGCTTCAGCCCGGAGAAGCCGTAGAGCTTGAGGATCTTCCCCGGCTCCACCTTCCCGCCCTCGCGCACCACCGCCACCGGCTGGTTGGCCACCATCTTCCCGGAGTGCACCCGGCCGATCGCCAGGCGGCCCACGTAGTCGTCGTAGTCCAGGTTCGCCACCAGCAGCTGCAGGTCCCCCTCGCCCGCGGGCGGCGGCGACAGGTGGGAGAGGATGGCGTCGAACAGCGGGCGCAGGTCCGTCCCCGGCTCCTCCAGCCGGGTGGAGGCCCGCCCCTCGCGCGCCACCGCGTACAGCACCGGGAAGTCCAGCTGCGTCTCGTCCGCCCCCAGGTCGATGTACAGCGAGTACACCGCGTCCAGCACCTCGCGCGGGCGCGCGTCCTGCCGGTCGATCTTGTTGATCACCAGCACCGTCTTCAGGCCCATGGAGAGGGCCTTGGAGAGCACGAAGCGCGTCTGCGGCAGTGGGCCCTCCGCCGCGTCCACCAGCAGCAGCACCCCGTCCACCAGCCGCAGGCCCCGCTCCACCTCGCCGCCGAAGTCCGCGTGCCCCGGCGTGTCCACGATGTTGATCTGGTGGCCGCGGTAGCTGACCGCGGTGTTCTTGGCCAGGATGGTGATGCCCTTCTCCCGCTCCAGGTCGTTGGAGTCCATCACCCGCTCCACCACGGCCTCGTTGCTGCGGAACACGCCGGCCTGGCGGAGCATGAAGTCGACGAGGGTGGTCTTCCCGTGGTCGACGTGCGCCACGATGGCCACGTTGCGGATCTGGTCGCGAGGAATCATCCGGGCGGGCCGGCTTATATCCCCAGAAACGCCGAAAGCCAGCGGCCGGAGGGATGCTCCCTCGGGCGCTGGCTTCCTGGCTCACCGCGAGACCGGCTCGCGGCGAGGAGAACTGCCGGTAGACTAGTTGTTGGCGCCGTCGGAGCCGATGCGGACGCCGGTGCCGCCGCCGCCCGACTTCTCGTTGCCCAGGTGCAGGCCGTTGTCGTGCTTGTCGTTCACCTGGACCGCGCCGCCGCCGCCACCGCCGACGCCGCCGAGGAAGGTGGTGTCCTGCTTCTGCTGCACCGGAGGAGTCGGGGCCGCGTTCTTCTCGAAGGTCGAGCCGCCGCCGAACAGGCTGCTCCAGTCGAACGGGTTCGTCTTCGACGCGCCGCTCTGGCCCAGGTTCGTGCCGCCGGCCTGCTGCGCCACGGACTGGCCGTTGCTGAAGCTCTTGTTGGACGACAGGGACTGGACGGCCTTCTCCAGCGCCTCCAGCGCCTTGGTCAGCGCCGCCAGCGGATCCTGCCGCTGCGCCTGCTGGGTAGCCGGGGCGAACGCGGTCTGCTGGGTCTGAAGGGGCTGGACCGCCGGACGCTGGGAGCTGACGTTCGTGATCGACATGGGAAGCACCTCACCTCAAGAAAGGAGTACGGCTCACACAGGTTCTCGCCTGCCGCGAGAGAAATGTTGCCTGCATTTTGAGGGGATCAGAAACGAACATTTCCGGCCTTTTTTCATATGGTTACACGGCTATAAGGTGGCCCAAGGTAGGTGCTTGGAGGGGTCCGGAGGTACATCCGCGCACCAGGTCGCGCACTCATTTTAGAAGGGTATTTGCCAAGGAATTTGGAATTACCGTCCCGATCAGGGCGCCCTTTTTCTCAACTCCTGAGCATCCCAGGCGGCCGGGCGGCCGAAAATCATCCGCGTGGTAGTGTGGCCGGCCCGAGACTCCCCTCGTGCCGACCTGTCCGGAGGACCAGCGGCAGTGATGCATCTCGACGAAGCCGCCGTGGCCCGCTTCGTCCAGGGCCTGCGGTCATCCGAGGACGCGCGGGAGATCCGCAAGCACCTCTCGGGCTGCGCCGACTGCCGCAAGAAGGTCTCCGAGTTCGGGCAGATCCGCGACGTCCGGGCGCCGCCGCACGCCCACGCCAACGGCAAGGACGCCAAGGACGAGGCCACCCGCGGCCTGCCGCCGGCCCGCCCGCCGCCGTTGCCCGGGCGCGACAAGGACGACGACGCGGCCACCGCCGCGCTGCCCAAGGACCGCGACCGGCCCAAGGTGACGCCGATGCCGAGCATCACCGGCGCCACCGAGGACGACGGCCGGCGCACCATGCCCATCCCCAACGCGGAGCCCGCGCCGCAGCTCGAGCGCGGCGCGATGCTGGGGCGCTACCTGGTGCTGCACCAGCTGGGCGAGGGCGGCATGGGGGTGGTGTACTCCGCCTACGACCCGGAGCTGGACCGCAAGGTGGCGGTGAAGCTGATCTCCGCCGGCGCCTCCGAGGATCTGGCCGGGGACGGCCAGCAGCGGCTGCTCCGCGAGGCGCAAGCGATGGCGCGGGTCAGCCACCCGAACGTGATCGCCGTCTACGACGTGGGCACCCTCAACAACCGCGTCTTCGTCGCCATGGAGCTGGTGGAGGGCGGGACGCTCAAGGACTGGATCCGCGCCAAGAAGCGCGGCACCCGGGAGATCCTCACCACCTTCGTGGACGCCGGGCACGGGCTGGCCGCCGCCCACGCGGTGGGCCTGGTGCACCGCGACTTCAAGCCCGAGAACGTCCTCATCAGCAAGAAGGACGGCCGCGTCCAGGTGACCGACTTCGGCCTCGCGCGCCTGGCCGGGTCCGCCGAGGAGCAGCAGCGGCTCAAGGGCGCCGCGCTCACCTCGCTGCCCAAGCGCATCGAGCGCAGCGGCGACGAGCGCGGGCGGCTGCTGGACGCGCAGATCACCCAGCACGGCCTGGTGATGGGGACGCCGCAGTACATGTCCCCCGAGCAGCACCTGGGCAAGGACCCGGACGCGCGCTCCGACCAGTTCAGCTTCTGCGCCGCGCTCTACTGGGCGCTCTACGGCAAGCGCCCGTTCGACCCGGTGCAGCTGGCGGCGGCGGCGGTGAAGCTGGACGAGGCGGACGACAAGACCCGCGCCGAGCGCTCCGCCAACCCGCAGGTCAAGGCGTCCATCGGCAAGGGCGTGATCGCCGAGCCTCCCAAGGAGGTGAAGGTCCCCTCCGACGTCAAGAAGGCCATCCTCCGCGGCCTCTCGGTGGACCCGGCGCAGCGCTACCCGTCCATGGAGGAGCTGCTCAAGCGGCTCGCTCCCCGGGAGAAGTCCGCCCAGCGGCTGTGGGTGGCGGGGGTGGTGGGGGTGGTGGCGATCGCCGTTCCCAGCGCGATCTACGTCTTCACCAAGTCCGCGGTGTGCTCGGGCGCCGAGGACAAGATGGTGGGGGTGTGGGACCAGGCGCGCAAGGACGCCATCCAGAAGCAGTTCAGCGCCACCAACATCCCCATCGCCGCCGAGGCGTACCGCCTCACCGCCGCCAGCCTCGACGAGTACTCCCGCAGCTGGATCACCCAGCGCACCGACGCGTGCATCGCCACCCGCGTCCGCGGCGACCAGACGGACAAGATCCTGGAGCTGCGGCAGGTGTGCCTGGAGCGGCGCCTCAAGGAGCTCAGGGGCCTGGTGGACCTCCTCACCCAGGCGGACAAGGAGCTGGTGGACCGGGCGTACAACAGCGACTTCACCGGGGCGCTCTCCTCGCTCAAGAGCTGCGCGGACGTGGAGCTGCTCACCAACCAGGTCAGCGTCCCGCAGGACCCCGCGGTGCAGGCCAAGATCGAGGCGGTCCGCGGGAAGCTGTCCGACGCGCGCGCCCGCTGGGCGGCCGGCCAGTTCAAGCCGGCGCTGCAGATCTCCGACGGGGCCGCCGCCTCGGCGAGGGAGGTGGGCTACAACCCGGTGCTGTCGGAGGCGCTCTACGTCCAGGCGCGCCTGGAGGACCAGCTGGGCCAGTCCGCGCAGGCGGTCAAGACGCTGCTGCAGGCGATCCGCGCGGGCGAGGCCGGCCGGCAGGACGAGTCGCGCGCGGAGTCCATGGTGCAGATGGTGAGCACCCTCCACAACGCGCGCCAGTACGAGCAGGCGCTGCAGTGGAGCGACCTGGCCCAGGGCGTGCTGGACCGCCTCTCCGGCCACGAGGAGGCGCAGGCGGACCTGGCCCACAACACCGGGCGCGCCTTGACCAAGCTCGGGCAGTGGAGCGAGGCGCTCAAGTACGAGCAGAAGGCGCTGGGCCTGTTCGAGAAGTACGCGGCCAACAGCTACAAGCGCGCCAAGGTGCTGGACGGCATCGGCAACATCTACGACTCCAGCGACGACCCGAAGATCCGCGACCCGGACAAGGCGATCGGCGCCTACCTCCAGGCGACCGCCATCTACGAGAAGACCAAGGGCAAGCGGCACCCGCTGGGGATGCAGACGCACCTGAACCTGGTCAACGCGTACCTCGGCCGCAACGACTTCCAGAACGCGCAGGAGCACGCCGAGCTCGCCTACCAGGTCGCGCTCACCTACTACGGGCCGGAGAGCCGGAGGGCCCGCGACGCCATGGAGGCCCTGGCTCCCGTCTACTACGGGCTGAAGAAGTACCCCCAGGCCCTGGACACCGCCCAGCGCGCCTGCGCGCTGAACGCCAAGTTCGAGAACGGCGAGACCGGGGAGATGCGCTACTGCATGATGACCATCGGCCGGTCGCTGATCGCGCTCAACCGGCCCGCCGACGCCATCCCGGCCATGGAGAAGGACGTGAAGTGGTGGGAGGGCGAGAAGGGCGTGGACCCGGACGACGTGGGCACCGCGCGCTTCCTCCTCGCCCAGGCGCTGCGCGACGCGAAGAAGGACCCGGAGCGGGCCGTCGCGCTGGCCACCCGCGCGCGCGAGGACTTCCTCTCCGTCAAGAGCACCCAGAAGGCGCAGGACGTGGAGAAGTGGCTGCGCGTCGCGCCGTCGCTGGAGAAGGGCGGCCGCAAGCGCGGCAACACGCTGGGGTCGCGCGACTACTGACGAGGTGGGGCTAGGCGGACTTCGCCGGCGCCTGGGCGAAGGCGGGCAGCACCCGCTGGTCGATGAACCCCTGCACCTTCTCCGACACGAGCTTCGGCTGCTCCAGCGGGGCGGTGTGGGTGCCGTTCTCGAGGATCACCAGCTCCGCGCGGGGGATGGCGTCCGCCATCCGCCGGGAGAGCCACACCGGGGTGAAGCTGTCCTTCTCCCCGGCCACGATCAGCACCGGCACCTCGATGTGCGGCAGGTGCTCCCAGGCGGAGTGCTCCGCCAGCGACCCGAGCGAGCGGAAGAAGATCACCGGGTCCATCTTGGAGAGGTGGTCGAAGTAGGGGATCACGTCCTCCCGGCGGATCCGCTGCTTGTCCATCTCCCCCGACTCCAGCGCCACCTTCAACGCCAGCTCGCTGGAGAGCACCGTCCGGATCAGCCGCGCCGACGGCGCGGGGAAGGCCTCGATCAGCTTCTTCAGCAGCGGGAAGGCGCGCTTGAGCACCGTGTCGTCGTGGAAGGTGTCCAGCACGTTCCCGTAGGAGCCGCACAGCAGCGCCAGCCCCACGCAGCGCTGCGGGTACATCCGCTGGAACTCCAGCGCCACCTGCACGCCCATGGAGTGGCCGAAGATCACCGCCCGCTCCATTCCCACGTGGGCCATCACCCGGTCCAGGTCCTGGCAGGTGTGGAGCATCTCCACCTTGTCCCGGTCCTCGGGGACGGTGGACTTGCCGTGGCCGCGGTAGTGCCAGCGCAGCACCCGGAAGCGCTTGGCCAGGTCCGGCAGGAGGTACTTCCAGACGAAGCCGTCGCATCCCAGCCCGTCGCACAGCACCATCCCCGGCTCGCCCTCGCCGTGGACCTGGAAGTAGATCCGGGCGCCGTCGGGGACCTCCAGCATGTCTTGGCGGAAGTAACCGGACATGGCTCACCCCTCCCTCAAGCGCTGGCCTCTTCCTCGCCCTCGCCGTCGCCGCCGCCGCCCTGGGACGGCGGCCGCTCCAGCCCGTACTTGGCGATCTTGAGGATGAGGTTGGACCGGCTGATCCCCAGCTCGCGGGCCAGCTGGCTCTTGTTGTGCCGGGTGCGGATCAGCCCCTGGTGGATCATCTCCCGCTCCAGCATCTCCACCGCGGCGTTGAGGTTGGCGGGCGCGCCGCCGAAGCTGAAGGAGCCGGCGGGGGCGGGCTGGCCGCCGGCCTGGCGGATCCGCGCGGAGATCAGCTCCGCGGGGATGACGTCCTCGTCGGAGCCCAGCACCAGCAGCCGCTCGATCTCGTTCTCCAGCTCGCGGATGTTGCCCGGCCAGGCGTAGGCGTGGAGCACGCCCATGGCCTCCTCGGAGAGCGCGCGGACCCGCTGGTTGGGCTTGCGGTGCTTCTTGAGGAAGTGCTCCACCAGCAGCGCCAGGTCGTCCCGGCGCTCGCGCAGGGGCGGGATCTGGATGCGGATGACGTTGACCCGGTAGAAGAGGTCCTCGCGGAACTCGCCCTTCTCCACCAGCGCGGCGAGGTCCTTGTGGGTGGCGGCGATCACCCGCACGTCCACGCGCTTCTCCACGCTGCCGCCCAGGGGCGTGAAGCTGCCCTCCTGGATGGCGCGCATCAGCTTGAGCTGGAGCGACGGCGACATGTCGCCGATCTCGTCCAGGAACAGGGTGCCGCCGTCGGCCACCTCGAACAGGCCGCGGGAGTCGCGCACCGCGCCGGTGAAGGCGCCCTTCATGTGGCCGAAGAGGGCGGACTCCAACAGGTTGTCGTTGAGCGCCGAGCAGTTCTGCGCCACGAACGCCTTGTCCTTGCGCGGGCCCAGGTGGTGGATGGCGCCGGCCACCAGCTCCTTGCCGGTGCCGGACTCGCCGTTGACCAGCACCGTGGAGTCGGACTGGGCGATCTTCTGCAGGAGGCTGAAGACCTGGCGGATCGCCGAAGACTTCCCGACGATGTTGTCCACCCGGTACTTCTCCGCCTCGCTGCGGTTGGCGGAGCGCTCCTCGCGCCGCAGCTGCTCCGCCTCGAAGTCCGCGATGTCGCTCACCGCCAGCTGCAGCAGGTCCGCCAGCCGTTCGGCGTCCGGGGTGGCGAGGACGGGGACGCGCTCCAGCGCCTTCTCCAGGTCCGTGTTGCCGGGGTTGAGCTCGCGGATCTTCGCCTTGAGCGCCTCCGCGTCACGCCCGCCGATGGGGGAGCGCGCGAAGCCCTCCACGAAGAGGAAGCCCTCGTAGCGGCCGTTGAGGTACAGCGGCGCCCCCACGATGCCCAGGGCCAGGTGGCAGTCGTGGAACACCGCGTGGCGCAGCTTGGGCGAGCTGACGAACTTCTCGTGCAGCACCCGCACCGACTGCGAGCAGCGGCGCAGCCCCTCCTTGCTGAAGAGGGAGAGGCGGCAGAAGTCGTTGGCGGGAGGGACGATCTCTCCGCTCACCCATTCGCGGACCTGCCCGTTGTCGTCCGCGAAGGAGAGCTCCGCCCGCCACCACTTGCGGATGACGTCCCTCAGCATGATGATGGTGTGGAGGCTTCGGTGCCGTTCGTGATCCAAGGCAGCGCATTCTAGTTCTCGTGGCCACCCATTCGCATCCGGATCACGCAGGGCACGAGCACCACGACCATGGCCACGGCCATGCCCACGCTCACGGCGTAGCCAAGGGCCCCGCCAGGGGGGCGGAGCGGTCGAGCGACCGCAAGCGCCTGGGTCAGGCGCTGTGCCTGACGGTGGCCATCCTGGTGGCGGAGGCGGTGGGGGGCTGGGTGTCCAACTCCCTGGCCCTGATCTCCGACGCCGGCCACATGCTGACCGACGTGTCCGCCCTGGCGCTGAGCCTGGTGGCGCTGTGGATCGCCGAGAAGCCGGCCACCTTGAAGAAGACGTACGGCTTCTACCGGACGGAGATCCTCTCCGCGCTCGCCAACGGGGTGACGCTGCTGGGGATCACCGCGGTCATCGTCTACGAGGCCTGGCACCGCCTGCGGACGCCGGAGCCGGTGCAGATGGGGACGGCGGCGCTGGTGGCCGGGATCGCCCTGGTCGCCAACGTGGGCGCCCTGCGGATGCTCCACCATTCGCACTCCATGAACGTGCGGGGCGCCTTCCTCCACGTGCTGGGGGACGCGCTGGCTTCGCTCGGGGTGCTGGTGGGGATGGGCGTGATGTGGCTCACCGGCTGGAAGTGGGTGGACCCGGTGGTCTCGGTGGGCATCTCGGTGATCATCGTCGCGGGCTCCTTCCGGCTGGTGAAGGACGCGGTGGACGTGCTGCTGGAGGCGGTGCCCGCCCACGTGGACCTGGACGCGGTGAAGCAGCTGCTGGGCGGGGTGGCGGGGGTGAACGCGGTGCACGACCTCCACGTGTGGACCATCTCCAGCGGGATCTACGCGCTCTCCGCGCACCTGGTGGTGGCGGATCCCATGGTCTGCAACAACGACCAGATCCTCTCGGCCGTGAAGCACGAGCTGTTCGACCGCTTCGGGATCGACCACACCACCATCCAGATCGAGTCCGAGACCTACGCCCACCTGGGCGAGGTGCACTGAACGCTAGCGGCGGCCCTTGGAGGTCGCGCTGGCCAGGAAGGCGTCCACCTCGGCGATCTTCTTCTCGTCCTTGAGGCCCTGGTAGCCGGCGCGGGCGTCGGCGGCGAGCGCGCGGGCGCGGGCCGGGTCCTTCCGCGAGGCGACCAGCGCGCGCGCCAGGGTGAGCTTGAGCCCCGCCATGATCGCTTCGTCCGGCGGCTTGACGGCGAGGGCGCGCTCCAGGCTGGCGATGGCCTCGGGGAGCTTGCCCAACGCCAGCTGCCCGCGGCCGATGCTGTCCAGGCTGAACCCCTCCGCCTGGGTCGCCTTGTTCTTCCGGTGGATGTCCAGCGCGCGCAGGCCGTCGCTGATCGCGTCGCGGGGCTTGCCCATGGAGATGTAGATGCCGGCCCGGTAGTCCAGCACGTCGGCGGTGGCGGCGTGCTCCTTCCCCATCTTGGCCTCCACCAGCTGGAGCGCGCGGTCCGCCGCCGCCAGCGCCTCCGGGTAGCGCCCCAGCTCCGACAGGTCGTTGGAGAGGTTCTCCAGGGGCTCGATCAGGATGGGGTGGTCCTTGCCGCGCAGCTTCTCGAAGGAGGCGATGGCCCCCTGTTCGGCCTTCACCGCGTCCGCGTGCTCGCCCAGCCGGCCGCGCGCCACGCCGATGTTGCCCAGGGTGCGGGCCCGCCGGAGCTCCGCGTCCGAGCAGCGGGCCGACGGGCCCAGCGACTGCTGGAAGGCGGCGATGGCCTCGCTCCAGCTCCCGTTGCGCAGGTAGATCGTGCCCAGGATGGTGAGGACGTCCGACTCCAGCTCCGGGTAGTGGTCGGTGCCCAGCCGCTCCAGCGTGGCCTCGGCGAGCTGGACCCAGCCGATGCCCGGCTCGGTCTGCATCTGCCGGTAGCCGATGACGAAGCCCAGCCGGCTGGCGGCGCGCGCCTTGGAGACGTCGTCGTGGCCGGCCTCGGCCAGCTTCCAGGCCTCCTGGAGATCGCGGGCGGAGGACTTCTGGTCGCCAGTGTAGTCCTCCAGGAGCCCCAGCTCGATCAGCGCCTGCGCCTGCAACGGCTTGAAGGCGAGGTCCTGGCTGGTCTTCACCGCCGCGGCCGCCTCCTCCTTCGCCTGCGGGTAGCGCCCGGCGATGCGGAGCGCGTCCACCTTGGCCAGCGCCTCGTCCAGCTTGTCCAGCTTCTCGCGCCGCGCCGGGTCCTCGGGCCGGCCCACGGCCGCCAGCGCCTCCACGTCGCCGCACTGGCCCACCGCGGAGAGCCCGGCCACGGCGTCCGGCGCCTTGTCCACCAGCGCCGCGTCCGGGTGCTCCAGCAGGCGGACCAGCGCGTTGAGCTCCTTGCGCCGCCGCTCCAGGCACACCATGCGCAGCGCGAGGATGCCCTCCGCCTGCTCGCCGCGGATGCGCGTGGCCTCGCACGCCTCGCGGTGCGCCTGCGCCCAGCGCCCGGCGTAGCCGTCCAGCGTGGGCGCCACGCCCTTGATCACCTCCGGCCCGCGCTCCGGCGCCACCGCGGTGAAGGCGGCCTGCAGGCCGGCGGAGACGGTGGGGCTCCACACCTGGGCGATCTCCGCCGCCCCGCCCGAGCACAGCTGCGACTTCGCCTTGCCCATGAAGTCCCGGCCCACCCAGACGCCGCCCGCGGCCACCACCACCACCGCCAGCCCGGCGGCGGCCAGCGCCACCTGGAGCGAGGGCGGGTGGAGCGCGGCCTGGATCTCCGCCAGCAGCGGCTCCATGGCCTCGAAGCGCTGGGCGGGCTCCACCGCCAGCCCGCGCATGATCGCCTTGCGCAGGCGCGCCGGGATCCGGGGCTGCGAGGGCGGCTCCTGGATGAGCAGCTGCGGCTGGTCGGTCTTCGAGTTGGGGCGGAGCGGGGTGGTGCCGCCGCCCTGGGAGCGGAGCCTGTCCGCGCGCCGGGCCAGCATCACCGGGTCGAACGGGTGCGTCTTGAACAGCAGCGCGTAGAGCGCGGTGCAGAAGGCGAACTGGTCCGCGCGCGCGTCCACCGCGCCGGCGAGGTGCTGCTCCGGCGCCATGTACTTCGGCGTCCCCAGCACCACGCCCTCGCCGGTGAGGTTGGAGCTGAGCCGGGAGTGGCGCTCCAACTCGCGCTCGGACGCCGAGAGGGGGGCGGTGGCGAGGTCGTCGGCGGCGTCCGACATCCGCGCCAGGCCGAAGTCGGTGACGAACACCTGGCCGTCGTTGCGCACCAGCACGTTCTGCGGCTTGAAGTCCCGGTGCACCAGGCCGGCGGCGTGCGCGGCGGCCAGCCCGTGCCCGGCGTCCAGCATCGCCTTGACGATCTCGCGCCAGGTGCGGCCCTTCATCTTCGCCCACGCGGAGAGCGTGCTGCCCTCCACCAGGTCCATGGCCATGAAGACCTGGTTGCCGAACGGGCCCACGTCGTGGATGGCGATCACGTTCGGGTGGGAGACCTTCGCCATCGCCTGCGCCTCGCGCTGCAGGCGCGCCTGGCCTTGCGATCCGGCCACCGCGCGCGGGCGCAGCAGCTTGAGGGCCACCTTTCGATCCAGCTCGGAGTCGTAGGCCGCGTACACCACGCCCATGCCGCCTTGACCCAGCCGATGCACCACGAGGTAGCGGCCGATCGCCGTGCCGCGGGGGACGGCCTCCGCCTGCGGGTTCGACGGTTGGAGCTCCTCGTCGACGCCCACGTTCGTCACGCGCTGCCGCTTTTCCGCAGGGCGGAGCGAGACTGATTGCGTGTCGTCGCCGTCGGTGCTCATCGCGCGCGCGCGAACCATATCTCGGAGCGTTTGTAGGGGTAGGTACGCATGAAAACGAGAAGCAACCGGTTGAATGGTTTTCCCGATATTGAAATGAGAAAACGGTCGATCGTTAATGGCCGCTCCCCGTCTTGCCGGAGCTACCCCCGATGTTCCGAATCGGTTCTCAAGTTCCTCCGCAGAGCGCTACTCCGATCAGCTCCACCACCGCACAAGGTGGGAATGGCACCTCCAATCAGCTCCAGACACTGATGGCGTCGCTGGACAAGGCGATCGCGGAGCTGAGCGCGCGGTTCGGGTCGCACCCGGGCGGCGGCGACTCGATGGAGTTGCCGCACATGGGTGGGCCGACGACGGCGAGCATGGGCATGCCGGGCGGCACCATCGGGACGAACTCGTTCGCGATTGGCGAGCCCGATCCGACGACGCACGGCCACCCGAAGAGCGGCATGGCGGCTGGGACCGTCGGGACCGCGAAGTCGGCCCATATTCACCCCGACAACCCGCTGCACCACGCGCACCGGATTCAGCCTGACAACCCGCTGCACCACGCGCATCGGATTCAGCCTGACAACCCGCTGCACCACGCACACCGGTCCCCGAAGCAGCCGCCCGTCACCGAGCCGCCGATCTCGGTGTTCGCCCAGGGCGGCTCGCCGGGCGCCACCGTCGGGACGAAGACGCCGGTCATGGCGGTCGCCAAGAGCGCCTCGCCGGGCGCCACCATCGGGACGAAGACGCCGGTGGAGAAGAGCGTCCTGTCGGCCGCGGCCGCGCCCGCTCCAGCGGGGGACAACGGCCTGGGGAGCCTCGGGCTCTTGACGGGCGGCGGCGGTCAGCTGGCGCAGCCGGTGCTCGGCTCCAAGGATCTCTTGTCGAGCAAGGGCGGTGGCGGCGCCGCCGGCGGTATCGTCGGCACCAGGACTGCTGGAGGGTAAACGTCATGTTCCGCATCAACTCCCAATCCGCGCCCCAGCCGGCCCAGGCGGCGACCACCGGCGGTGCCGCACGGCCGGCCCCCAACTCGCTGCAGGGGTTGATGGCCGCGCTGGAGGAGGCCATCCAGCGGCTGGCGCAGATGCAGGGCGGCCAGCAGCCCGGCGGCGGCGATCGGATGGAGCCGGCGCGGCAAGCTCCGGCCCACCACCACCTTCACCATCATCACCACCAGCATCATCAGCCGCCTGCCGCGCAGCCGCAGCCGCCGGTGGCGAAGCCGCCGGTCGTGCAGCCGCAACCGCCCGTCGCGAAGCCGCCGATCTTCCAGCCGCAGCCGCCCGTGGCGAAGCCGCCGATCTCGCTGCCGCCGATCTTCCGGCCGCCGGTGGTGGTGGGTGGCCCGACGGGTGGTCCCATCGGAGGTCCCATCGGCAAGCTGCCCGAGGGCGACCCTCTCGAGGGCCCGGGCATCGGCATTCCTCGCGGGGGTTCGGTCTGCTCCGAATCCGGTGGCGAGGTCGTCCGCAAGGGTCTCGCCGGCGGCACCGTCGGGACGTAGCTCGTCACGGCGCTCGCGAGTTGATGGTGCCTGGCGCGCGGGCGCGGTAGAGAGCGTCCGCTGATGCCTCCCGATCCGCCGCCCGCCGTGCTGGAGAGGATCCTCGCCCTCCGGCCCACGAGCGCGGCGACCCGGCTCGGGGACTCGACGCTTCCCCTGCTCAACCCGAGGGACCTGGCGCGCGCGCTGGAGGGCGGCGCCGCGCCTCTGGTCTGCGTGCCGGTGGCGGCGGTGGAGGCGATCCCCGGGCTGCTCCGCGCCGCGCGCGACCAGGACGCGGTGCTGGGGCTCGCCGCGCCCTACCGCCCCACCCACCGGGACGCCCCGGACGCCTTCTTCGACGCCGTGCGCGCCGCCGCGGACGAGTGCCGCCACGTGCGGCCGGTGTTCCTGCAGGCCGGCCCCATCCGGCTCACCTCGGCGGAGCCGCGCGAGCTGCAGCTGCGCGCCGACGACGTCTACCGCTTCGTGGACGCGGGCTTCTCGCTGCTCTCGGTGGACGCCTCCACCCTGGTGCCGGAGGCGGGCGTGCTGGTGGCTTCGGAGCTGGTGCGGGCCGCCGCGGAGCGCGAGCTGTCCGTGGAGATCGCCGCGCCGGTGGACGAGTCCGGCCGCGCCGACCCGGTCGCGCTGGAGACGTGCCTGCGGGGGTTCGCGGCCAAGAAGGTGGAGGTGCGGTTCGTCCGCGTGCGGTTGTCCTCGCCGGACGCGGCGTCGCTGCGCGCGCTGGCGGAGGTGGCCGGGCGGTTCGGCGCGTGGCTGTCGGTGGAGGCGCTGGGCCCGACCGTGCCCACCCCGGAGGCGTGGGGACCGGCGGGCGCGCGCAAGCTGGACGCGGGCGGCCCGTTCACGCGCCTGGTGCTGGGCGCGCTGGAGCCGGAGTTGCGCGCGTCGCTGGAGGTGCGCGCGAAGGCGACCGGCGTCGCCACCTGGGAGCTGCTGGCGCAGTTCGGCGACCCGCTCCAGGACGCCGCGCCGCGGGCCCGCGAGAAGGTGGAGGCGCTCTCGTACGCGGAGGCGCTGGACCTGCTGGAGCGGGCGGGGGCCCGGGGCTCGGCGAGCGCGTCGGTGGCGTTCCTGGCCGAGCGGGCAGGGTACTGATGCGGATCGTCGCCGGCAGCGCGCGCGGCCGCCCGCTCAAGGGGCCGCGCGGGAGCGAGGTCCGGCCCACCGCGGACCGGGTGCGCGAGTCGATCTTCAACATCCTCGGCCAGTGGCTGGACGGGCAGCGGGTCCTGGACCTCCACGCCGGCACCGGCGCGCTGGGGCTGGAGGCCGTCTCGCGCGGGGCCGCCGAGGCCGCGCTGGTGGATCTCGACGTCTCGCTCTGCCAGGAGAACGCCCGGGCGCTGGGCTTCGAGCCGCGGGTGAAGCTCATGCGGATGCCGGTGGAGCGCGCGCTGAAGCAGCTCCAGCGCGAGGGCCGGCGCTTCGACGTCATCTTCTCCGACCCGCCCTATGCCGCCCAGGTCACCGCGCGGACGCTGGCAGGCGCCGAGCCGCTCCTGGAGCCGGGCGGGACGTGCGTGATGGAGCACGACAAGCGCGAGGACGTCCCGGAGGTGGTGGGGCGGCTGCGGCGCGTGGACGCGCGCGCTTTCGGCGACACCCGGGTCGCCTTCTTTCGATTCCTTGACCCCGCCGGGGACGGCAAGGACACTGGCTCGCCATGAGGGTGGCCATCTACCCGGGCTCGTTCGACCCGCTCACCAACGGGCACCTCAGCCTGATCCAGCGCGGCCTGGAGATGTTCGACCGGCTGGTGGTGGCCATCGCGGTGAACCCGAAGAAGACGCCCATGTTCTCCACCGAGGAGCGGCGGGCGCTGATCCGCGAGGCCGTCCCCGACGAGCGGGTGGAGGTCGACGACTTCCAGGGCCTGCTGGTGGAGTACGCGCGGCGGCGCGGGATCAACGTGCTGCTGCGCGGCCTGCGCGCCGTCTCCGACTTCGACTACGAGTTCCAGATGGCCAACATGAACCGCAAGCTCGCCCCCAAGGTGGAGACGGTGTTCATGATGACCGGCGAGGACTACTTCTACATCTCGTCCCAGCTGGTCCGCGAAGTGGCCATGTACGGCGGGAGCGTGAAGGGGCTGGTGCCGCCCAACGTGCTGGCCAAGATGACCGCGCGGTTCGGGGAGTCGGCCGGACGCTGACGCCAAAGCCTCCGCTGTGGTAACTCCGCGCGTCATGGCCCTGAAGCTCGCCGACCGCGTGCAGTCCGTGAAGCCCTCTCCCACGCTCACCCTCAACGCCAAGGCCAAGGCGCTGGCCGCCTCCGGCGTGGACGTGGTGGGGTTCGCCGCCGGAGAGCCGGACTTCAACACCCCGGACTACGTGAAGGCCGCCGCGGTGGAGGCGATCAGGGCCGGCTTCACCAAGTACACCGCCACCGCCGGCATCCCGGAGCTGCGCGCGGCCGTCTGCGAGAAGCTGAAGAAGGACAACCAGATGTCCTTCACCCCGGAGCAGGTGCTGGTGTCCGCCGGGGCCAAGCACTCGCTGTACAACCTGTTCCAGGCGCTGCTCTCGCCCGGCGACGAGGTGGTGATCATCGCCCCCTACTGGGTGAGCTACCCGGAGATGGTGGCGCTGGCCGGCGGCCACCCGGTGGTCGTCGACACGCGGGAGGAGGACGGGTACGCCCCGGACCCGAAGGCGCTGGAGAAGGCGATGGGGCCGAAGACCCGCGCCGTCATCGTCAACAGCCCCTCCAACCCCACCGGCGCGGTGCTGGGGCGCGACGCGCTGGCCGCCATCGGCAAGGCGATCGCCGCGCACCCGGACGCGCTGCTGGTGACGGACGACATCTACGAGAAGTTGCTCTACGTGCCGGGCCCGTTCCTCAACGCCGCCAACGTGGTGCCGGAGATCGCCGGCCGCACGGTGGTGGTGAACGGCGCCTCCAAGGCGTTCTCCATGACCGGGTGGCGGATGGGGTACGCGGCGGGGCCGAAGCCGCTGATCGCCGCCATGCAGATGATCCAGGACCAGTCCACCTCCAACTGCTCCTCCATCACCCAGAAGGCGGCGCTGGCGGCGCTCCAGGGCCCGACGGACGCGATCGAGAAGATGGTCACCGAGTTCCGCGCCCGCCGGGACCTGTTCGTGGCCGGGCTGAACGCCATCCCCGGCGTGAAGTGCCGGATGCCGGAGGGCGCGTTCTACGTCTTCCCCAGCGTGAGGGGATGGATGGGGAAGAAGTGGAACGGGAAGGTCATGGACGGGTCCCTGGCGATCTCCGAGGCCCTGCTGGACGGCCTCAAGGTCGCCGCGGTGCCTGGACAGCCGTTCGGCGCCGAGGGCTTCCTGCGGATGAGCTTCGTCACCTCGCGGGCGAACATCGAGAAGGGCCTGCAGCGGCTGGGCGAGTTTGCATCCGCCCTCTCGTGAGCTAGCCTTCCGGGCATGACGACGCGCCAGACCTCTCCCCCATGACCGTTTCGTCTCACGCGGCTCCTGCTGCCGGTCGCCCTCCTGGACGAGCTGGCCGCTGGAGTCGCGCCCACCAGCGCCCCTGAATTCCTGCACGAGTTCGGCGTCTCACCCGCGCTGGCCGCCGGCTGGACGCTGGTGGCGATGCAGCTCTCCGGCGTCCTGATCGAGGCGCCGCTCCTCCACCTCACCGCGCGCTGGCCGCGGCGCGGGGTGCTCGCCGGATCGCTGGTCGCGGTGGCGCTGTCCTGCTTCGCCGCGGCGTGCGCGGGCAGCTACGCGGCGCTGCTGGTGGTCCTCTTCGTCTTCGGCCTGGCCATCGGCATGGCCTGCGCGGTGGCCGAGGCGGCGTTGATGGATCTCACCCCCGAGGAGCGCGAGCGCACGCTCGGGCGCTGGTCGCTGCTGAGCGGGGTCGGCGACGTGGCCGCGCCGCTGCTGGTGGGCGGGGTGGCGTGGGTCGGCCTGGGCTGGCGCGCGGCCTTCGTCGTCGTGGGGTTGTGGTCGCTGGTGCACGCGGCGCTGGTGCGCGCGGGGCCGCCGCTGCCTCCCGGCCGTCCGGAGGACGAAGACGGGGAGGAGGGCGAGGTTGCCTCGGGGCCGTGGTGGCGCGCGCCCGGCGTGCGGGCGGCGATCGGCTGGTGCCTGGCGTCGGGCTTCTGCGCGCTGGTGGACGAGGTGCTGGTCTCCTTCGGCTCGCTGCGGCTGGAGGAGCTGGGCGCGTCGCCCGGGGAGCGGTCGGTGGTGCTGGCGGCGGGGACGCTGGGCTCCATCCTCGGGCTGATCGTGGCCGAGTGGGCCTGGTCGCGCGTCGAGCCGCTGCGGGTCCTGCTGTACTGCTCGGTGCTGACCGGAGTGGCGCTGGCGGTCTGGCCCGCGGCCCGCTGGCTGCCGCTCAGCGCGGTCGTGCTGGCGCTGACGTGCGCGCTGGAGGCGCCGCTCTACGCGGTGGTGGCGGCGCAGGCCTTCGCCGCCATGCCGGGCCGGTCCACCACCGTGGTCACCATCGCCGCGGTGGCGTCCGGCTTCGACCTGCTGGTGCCCGTGGGCATCGGCTGGGTGGCGGACCACTGGGGGCTGAGGAGCGCGCTGGCGTCCATGCTCCTCGGCCCCCTGGGCCTGGCGATCGTCGCGGCGGTGTCGCTCAGCCGAGGTCGGTCTTCGCGGCGCCCGCCATCAGGATCGGATCCGGACGGACCGGCGGCCACTTGATCGGAGGAGGGGGCGGGAAGTTGATGATGGACCCGCCGTTGGCGATGCGGGTGAGCTCCTTCACGTCCGCGTCGCCGAAGTAGGAGTTGCTGAACCGCGACCCCTTGGGCAGGTCCTGCGCGGGCAGCGCGTGCACGCGGCCGTGGCAGTCGGGCTGTTCGTCGGTGAGGTAGTACTTGTTGGTGTTCGGGTCGACGTAGGCGGTCTTCCCGTTGTCCAACTTCACCGGCACCAGCGGCTGGCCCTCGGGGCCGCGGTAGGTGCCGTTGGCGTCGCGGGTGATGGTCTCCGTCTTCTTCCCGAACGCCAGGCGGAGGTCGTTGATCGGGCTGGAGAGCGCCTTGGACAGGCCGGACGCGTTCACCCGGTCGCCGAAGGAGAGCGACACCTTGCCCTTGGGCTGGAGGACGCCGCCCAGGTCGGGCGGGAGGTGCACGAACTCGTCGCGCACCCGCTTGCCGGTGGGCAGGCCCGAGGCCGGGTCGCGCGGCGACACGATCTGGTGGTCCTGCTGGAGCTGCTGCGTCTGGACGGTGGGGACGGCGCTGCCCTGGACCTTGACGGCCATGGTGTTCTCCTCGATGCGATGGGATGCGTTGGGTTGGATCCGGGCGCGGGGGAGCGCGCCCGTTCATTTGCTGCGGACAGCAAAGTTATCCGCACGAAGTTGGCGCTCGTTCGCGCCAGAACTGTCAACCCAGCGTGACCGCGGTCTCGGAGAGTGAGAGCCGGTCAGACCGCGATGTTGCGGTTGCGCAGCGGCTTGAGCCAGTCGTCCGGGAGGTCGAGGCGCGGAGTCCCCGGGAACGGATCCGGAGGCGGCCGGACCGAAGGCGGGAACGGGCGGTCGGGACAGGGAAGCGGCTCCGGCTGCGGCCGGACCGAAGGCGGGAACGGAGACGGGGCCGGGCGGTCAGGCCACGGCAGCGGCTGCGGGCGGTGAGGGAAGATCGAGTGGTCCTGCGCGATCTGCGTCAGGTCCCTCGCGTCCTGGTCGTTGAAGTACCGGTTGCTGAACTGCGCGTCCTTGGGCAGGTCGATCGCCGGGAGCGCGCGCACCGAGCCGTCCTTGCCCGGCTGCTCGTTGGTCAGGTAGTACCGGTTGGTGTTCGGGTCGACGTAGGCGGTGTTGCCGTCGTCCAGCCGCACCGGCACCAGCGGCTGGCCGTTCGGGCCGCGGTAGATCCCGTTCTGGTCGCGAGTGATGGTCTCGCTCTTCTGCCCGGCCTGCAGGAGGCGGTCGTTGAGCGGGTTGGAGAGCGACTTGTGCAGGTCGGCCGCGGTGAAGCGGTCCCCCCAGTCCAGGCCCGCCGGCTTCCACCCGAGGTGCTTGTCGAAGTCCGGCCGCGGAAGGCGGGACAGGTCGTCCGGGCGCGCGCGGGCGGAACCCGGCGCCTCGGACGTCCGGGCCGACGTCGAAGGCTGCGACGACTGCGACGACTGCGCGGACTGGGTGTTCTGGGTGGTCTGGACTGCGGCCGCACTGCTCCCCTGGACCTTCATGGTCATGGCGATCTCCTCGATGGTTTGGTGTCGAAGTGGTCGCGAGCGACGCGCCCAGTGCGCCGCGGCCTTACCCAATTCTCGGAATCGGGCTGGAGCGCGTTCGCACCAGAATTGTCAAAATTCGTCTCGCCGGGCGAGAGAACTCAGTCGTGGTAGGCCACGATCCGCCACTCGTCGCCGGCCTGGTGGTAGAGCGCCACCGCCGCGCGACCGGAGACGTCGGCCACGACGAGGTAGGTCTTTCCCGAGGAGATGGGCCAGGACGAGAGCCTCGGCGGGGGCTTGCCGAAGCGCTGCTCCATCTCCGCCGGGGTGAGGATCACGAAGCCCTTGAGCGAGAGCAGGTCCGTCCGCTTGCTCCGGAGCTGGTTCAGCCACTCGCTCTTGAGCTGCTCCGCGGAGGTGATCCGCTTGTCCTCCAGGAAGAAGGGGAGCTCCGCCTGCTGGACGAGGGGGCCCGGCTCGCCCGCCAGGAGCGCGGCGAAGAAGGCCCGCGCCTTCTCGTTCAGCGCCGCCGGGGCGGTTCCGTGGGGCGCGTGGGGCGGTGGTGTCCCGGCGTCCGTTCCGGCGTCAGGCTTGGGGGCCGACCCGGCGTCCGGCTTCGCCTTCGGCGGCGGGGGCGGGGACGGCGGCGGCGTCCCGGCGTCGGGGCCCGCGCCCGTGCCCGTTCCTGCATCCGCCTCCGCCGCGGGTTGAGCGAGCGCCATCGCGCCCATCAGCAGGACCGCGATCGCCGCCGTTCGGGGTGTGCTTCGCACTGCGGAGCTCATAGCAAACGTGAAGGGCCTGCGGTACATGGCGCGCCGCCCATGCCCAAGCGTTCGGATATCCGGAAGGTGCTGGTGATCGGCTCGGGGCCGATCGTGATCGGTCAAGCTTGCGAGTTCGACTACTCGGGGACCCAGGCGATCAAGGCGCTGCGCGAGGAGGGCGTGGAGGTCGTCCTCCTCAACTCCAACCCGGCGACGGTGATGACCGACCCGGACCTGGCGCACCGCACCTACGTGGAGCCGATCACGGTGGAGGCGGCGGAGAAGATCATCGCCCGCGAGCGGCCGGACTCCTTGTTGCCCACCATGGGCGGCCAGACCGCCCTGAACCTGGCCAAGGCGCTGGCGGAGCAGGGGATCCTCGAGCGCCACGGCGTGAAGCTGATCGGCGCGTCCCTGGAGGCGATCAACAAGGCCGAGGACCGCCAGCTCTTCAAGGCGGCGATGCAGAAGATCGGCGTGGCCCTCCCGCGCTCCGGGTACGCCACCTCGTGGGCGGAGGCCGAGCGCGTGTCGGGCGACATCGGCTTCCCGGCGATCATCCGCCCCAGCTTCACCCTGGGTGGGACGGGCGGCGGCATCGCCTACAACCGCGACGAGTACGAGCAGATCTGCCGCGCGGGCCTGAAGGCCAGCCCCACCTCCACCATCCTGATCGAGGAGTCCGTCCTGGGGTGGAAGGAGATCGAGCTGGAGGTGGTGCGGGACGGGAAGGACAATGTGATCGTGGTGTGCTCGATCGAGAACCTCGATCCCATGGGCGTGCACACCGGCGACTCGATCACCGTGGCCCCGGTGCAGACGCTCACCGACAAGGAGTACCAGCGGCTCCGCCACGCGGCCATCGCCATCATCCGGGAGATCGGCGTCGACACCGGCGGCTCCAACATCCAGTTCGGGTTGAATCCGGCGGACGGGCGGATGGTGGTGATCGAGATGAACCCGCGGGTGTCTCGCTCCTCCGCGCTGGCGTCCAAGGCCACCGGCTACCCCATCGCCAAGGTCGCCGCGAA